>Ga0066376_10004731_pt1 | contig 11767 bp, 11 predicted proteins | sample Knorr_S15_td_Bot_FD_77009 | JGI IMG/M metagenome (GOLD analysis project Ga0066376, IMG submission 77009) | Marine microbial communities from Southern Atlantic Ocean transect - Knorr_S15_td_Bottom_ad_5009_LV_A | ecosystem: Environmental > Aquatic > Marine > Oceanic | place: Southern Atlantic... | reverse complement strand
GATCCGGACTTCGCCATGAATATTCTGCCGCCTTTAATGTGTCCGGAAATTTCGGCGAATAATAGGGCGAGCGAGCGCGCCCGCTGGCGAACAATTCGAAATTACCTATAATTTAAGGCGCTCGTGGGTAGTATTGATTGAGCGAACATTGAATGAAGAATTGAGGGTCTGGCATTGAAAGCACTGGCTCGAATCACTGTTTTGATCGCCATATTTTGCGCATCGATCTTCGTTTCACAAACAGGCGCCAGCGAGGAAGTAACGTACTTCCGGATCGGTACAGGCGGGATCGCCGGCACTTACTACCCCGTCGGCGGGCTGATTGCCCAATGGATCAGCAATCCTCCCGGGTCGCGCCCCTGCGACAAGGGCGGCAGTTGCGGCGTACCGGGTTTGGTATCGGTCGCCCAGGCGGCAAATGGATCGGTCGCAAACGTGATCGCCATTGGAAAAAGGGACCTTGAATCCGGCTTCGCGCAGTCGGATGTCATTTTCTGGGCTTATACGGGCACGGGGGTTTTTTCGAAAAAAGCAAAGATCGATACCCTGCGAATCATTGGCAGTCTCTATGCGGAAAGTTTTCACCTTGTCGTTCGAAAAGGCTCTGGAATAAAATCGGTGGCGGACTTGCGGGGCAAGCGCATATCGCTTGACGAGCCCGGTTCCGGCACCCTGGTCGATGCCCGTATCATCCTGGAAGCCTATGGCCTTTCAGAAGATGATTTGAAGCCCGAATATGTGAAACCGGACATAGCTGTTGAAAAAATCAAAAACAATCTTTTCGACAGCTTCTTTATCGTTGCCGGTTTCCCGACAAAATCTGTCGATGATCTTGCCAACACCATCGGTGCGGAATTGATCCCGATCACCGGACCGGCCGCGGAGTCGATCATCGATAAATTTGGTTTTTTCTCCGCCGATGTCATTCCCGCGGGCGCTTATAACGGTATCGGAGAAACTAAAACCTTGAGCGTCATTGCACAATGGGTTGTGGACGCGGAACTGGATTCAGAACTGGTTTATCAGGTTACCAAAGCCATCTGGAATCCCAGAGCGCGGCTTCTGTTCGAAAAAGGCCACCCCAAGGCACTGAAAATCACCCTGGATACGGCGTTGGATGGAATTGCCATACCGTTGCATCCCGGCGCCGAACGGTACTATCGCGAAATCGGGTTGCTCAAATAGCAATCAGGGGAAAAGACACCCGGTCCAGGCCGGCACGACCAAGAGGCGTGAAAGGTTCGAACATTGTTACGGATTCGATTCTCACAATTTATCATTGCCGTTATTTCGGCGGTTCTGCTCGGACTGTTCGTCACCATTTACGTTCTTCACAGCACGCTCGTCGATATCGAAGATTCCCTGCCGATAACCGTCACCGAACAGGAACGCGATCTGGCACTTCTATATCAGGGATTTTCCGGTCTAGCCGGCGCGATCAGTATAGCCAAAAATATTCCATCGAAACAGCGCCTGGATGAAGCGCGGGCGTTGGCTCAAACGGTCAATAAGCGTCTAAAACAAATTCGAAACACCTATAACTTCGATAACCTCATCGGCGCGTCGGCAATCCACGCCATCGTAAGTCCCGCCATTTTTGACATCGAACGCTGGCTGAGGGCCGGCGTCTACGATTTTGCTCCTGGCTCGCGCGTCGTATTGAATTTGATCGACCGGCGCGCGGACATCGCACTTAAAAAATTCGCCCGGCTTTTAAGCCAGGCGCGCGAAACAGCGACGGGAATTTACCGACAGCAAGGAAAAAGAATTCAACAATTGCGTCGGACAGTCAATTTGTTGCTCGGCTTTATGTCGGCCATGATTATCGCGCTTATCGTTCTTTATTCCGCCATCAAAAGACCGAGCGGGCGCTTGAGTACGCGAAGGACGCCGCGGAACGGGCGAGCCGGTCCAAGAGCGAATTTCTGGCCAATATGAGCCATGATCTGCGTACACCGCTCAACTCGATCATCGGTTTCAGCGATGTATTACGGGCCGAATATTTCGGTCCGCTTTCCGACCCCCGCTACAAGGAATACGCCAACAACATCCATGACAGCGGTTCTCTTCTGCTCAGCCTGATCAACGATATTCTCGATCTTTCCAGGGTTGAAGCGGGCAAATATGAACTGGCGGAAAAACCCGTCAATATTTCCAGCATGATTCAAATTAGTTTCCGGCAGTTGGCGCAACTGGCCAAAGCCTCCAATCAGATCTTGTCGGCCGACGTGCCCCCCGATACGCCAGCCATGCGCAGCGATGAAAGGGCGTTGATCCAGATACTCAACAACCTTCTCTCCAACGCTATAAAGTTCACGCCGCATGCTGGGAAAATCGACGTCGCGGTCACGGTGGATGAAGGCGGCGGCATCGTTATCGCGGTTAGCGACACGGGTACGGGAATATCGAAAGGCGACATTGCCAGGGTGCTGAAACCCTTCGAACAGGCGCATATCACATCCACCGCGCCGCAAAACGGCACCGGCCTCGGCCTCTATCTATGCGCCAACCTCATGAACCTGTTCGGCGGCAGCATGGCGATTGAAAGCGAACTGGACAAAGGCACGACCGTCACCATCCGGTTTCCGCCGAACGCACGATCCAACGGTCGTGACGGGATTACGCCAGGCCTGTCAGATGACCGACCGGGTGCGCATATCCGCCACTTCGTCCGCCGTACAGCCGAGCCATTCGCCATAGACGGCCTCGTTGCCCGAACCGTGCAGCGGTGCCGATTGAATCGGCACCTTGCTGTCGGACATATTCAGCGGCCAGCCCGGCACCGTGACCTCGCCGCGCTGCGGGTGGTCGATCTTCTGCATCATGCCCCGGGCGTGAAAATCGGCGTCGGCCAGGAGTTCCTTGGTGTTGAACACAGCACCGCACGGCACGCGGGCCCCGGCGATAATGGCCATTACTTCTTCCTTGGTGTGTTGTGTGGTCCATTGCGTGATCGCCTCGTTGACCACATCCTTATGGGCGTAGCGCGCCGCGCCGTCACGCAGCCTGGGATCGTCGAACAGATCCTCGCGGCCGATGATGGTGGCCAGCCGGCGCCAATGTTCCTCATTACCGCGCGAGGCGAAGATATAGCAGTAATCGTCGTCGCCGCCGGGCTTGCAGGGATATAGCCCACCCGGCGCGGTGCCGACGATCTCATTGCCGGCGCGGGGCAGCACGCCGTCGGCGTAATCCGCCTGCTTGCTCATCGCGGTGCGGCAATAGTTCAGCATCGCGTCGCGCATGGCGATCTGAATATGCTGGCCGCGGCCGGTCGTATGGCGCTGAAACAAGGCGCCCAGAATGCCCATCGCGCACAGCATGCCGGTCCCGGTATCGCCGATCGTCGAGCCGGGCCGGACCGGCGGCTGGCCGGGATGCCCGTTGATCGCCATGGTGCCGCCGGTCGCCTGCGCGATCATATCGAAGGGCAGATAATCCGCCTGCGGGCTGTCCGGCGAAAAGCCCTTGATCTGGGCGAAGATGATGCGCGGGTTGATCGCGCGCAAGCTGTCATAATCGAAGCCGAGCCGCGCGAAGGTGCCCGGCGCCATGTTTTCGATGACCACATCGGCCTGTTCGACCATGCGCTTGAACAGCGCCTTGCCCTCTTCGGATTTAAGATTGCAGGTGACGCTTTGCTTGTTGAGATTGTAGAAAACGAAATAATGGGAATCGACGCCGGGCATGTTGGTGAAGCCCCATTGTCCCGGTTCGCCGCGCTTGGGCTCCTCGACCTTGACGACCTGCGCCCCCATCCACGCCAAGGCCTCGGTGCAGGACGGCCCGGCTTCGAACTGGGTCAGATCGAGTATCTTGATGCCGGTCAAGGCCGCGTTGTTTTCGCTCAAAACCGCTTCATCCATGGCCCGTTCTCTCCTTCATCGTCAGTACAGGTATAGGCCGCCATTGACGTGAATGGTCTGGCCGGTAATGCGTTTGGCCGCGTCGGATGCAAGAAACACCGCCAGATCGGCGATGTCGCCGGGCATCGACAGGCCGGCAAGCGGGATCAGCGCGGCAGCGTCGCGTATTTCATCCTCGCTCATGCCGTCACGGGGTTGTGCGGTGTCGGTCAGCCCCGGCGCGATGGCGTTCACCCGGATGCCGTGCGGCGCCAATTCGAGCGCCGCCGCGCGGGTCAGGCCGAGAAGACCGGCCTTGCTGGCGCTATAATGCACGCCGCGCGGCGATGGGCGGAAGGCCGAACTTGACGTAAGGTTGACGATGCTGCCGGCATTTTGCGCCGCCACCATGCGTTTGGCCGCCGCCTGGGCGCAGAAGAACGCGGCTTTCAAATTGACCCCCAAAACCCGGTCATAAAGCTCTTCGCTCAACTCAAGAAAGTTCGCGCGCGGGTAGATGCCCGCATTGTTGATCAGGATATCGACCCCGCCAATAGCGTCCGCCGCCGCCATCAACCGCTCAATCCCGGCGTCGTTTGAGACATCGCCCTGGACCGCTTGCGCGTCAACCCCGAACGCCCTGGCGCTGGCCGCGACCGCCGCCGCCGCGTCACCATCGTCCAGATAATTCACGATCACATGGGCGCCGGCTTCGGCCAGCGCCAGCGCAACCGCCGCGCCAATACCTTGCTGCGCGCCGGTAATCACCGCGACCTTGCCGGGCAGCCCTTTCATTTCGACGGTCCCTCATGGCGTTCGTTGCGACGGCGCAATGTTCGATCAAGCCGGGCCGACTGTCAACGGCGCACCAATTCAGTACGAGCGGGGCAAGCCGAGTACTTTTTCGGCGATGTAGCTCAGGATCAGCTCGCGGCTGACCGGGGCGATACCGGCGATCATGACTTCGCGCAGATAGCGTTCGACGTGAAATTCTTTGGCGTAGCCCATGCCGCCATGGGTCATGATAGCGCGCTCGCAAGCGGTGAACCCGGCTTCGCCGGCAAGGTATTTGGCGGCGTTCGCCTCGGCGCCGCATTCTTCGCCTGAATCGTAGAGCGCCGCCGCCCGGAAGGCCATCAGATTAGCCGCTTCGAGTTCGGCCCAGCTTTTCGCCAGCGGATGCTGGATGCCCTGGTTCTGGCCGATCGGCCGGTCGAAGACGACGCGTTCATTGGCGTATTGCACCGCCTTTCGCAGCGCCGCCCGGCCCAGCCCGACCGCTTCCGCCGCGACCATGACCCGTTCCGGATTAAGCCCGTGCAGCAGGTAATAGAACCCCTTGCCTTCCTCGCCGATCAGATCGGCCGCCGGGACCGGCAGATTGTCGATAAAGACGGCGTTGGAATCGACCGCCTTGCGGCCCATCTTGTCGATCACCCGCGCCTCGATATGGTCGCGGTTGAAATCGGTATAGAACAGACTGAGCCCCTCGGCGCGTTTCTTGTTCGCATCGCGGGGCCGGGTGCGCGCCAGAAGGAGAATCTTGTCGGCTTCCTGCGCCGTCGATGTCCACATCTTGCGGCCGTTGATGATATAGCCGTCGCCGTGCCTTTCCGCCCGGGTGGTGAGGTTGGTGGTGTCGAGGCCGGCATCGGGTTCGGTGACCCCGAAGCAGGCTTTTTCCTCGCCTCGGATCAGCGGCGGCAACATGCGGCGTTTTTGCTCGTCGGTGCCGAAGACGACCACCGGGTTGAGGCCGAAGATATTCAGATGGATCGCCGATGCGCCGCTGAATCCGGCGCCCGATTCAGCAACCGCCTGCATCATGATCGACGCCTCGGTAATCCCCAGCCCCGATCCGCCATATTCTTCGGGCATGGCGATGCCGAGCCAGCCTCCATCGGCGAAGGCGCGATAGAAATTTTCGGGAAATTCGCCGCTGCGGTCGCGCTCAAGCCAGTAATCGTCGTCGAACCGGGTGCAAAGACTGGCGACTGCATCGCGGATCGCGTTTTGATCGTCGGTAAACATGGGCCTTATACCTTTTCTTTTGCCGTGTCGTTGCACATGAATTCAAAGACCTGCTGGTCATGTTCTCCCAGATCCGGCGCGTGCCCGCCGGCACTGGGCCGCACTCCGTCGATGCTGAGCGGCAGCCCGACGAAGCAAACTGGATTGTCGTCGCTTTGGCGCAGCATACCAAGCGCGTGCGTCTGCGGATGGGCGGCAATTTCAGCCACGCTTTGTACCGGCGCGTTTGGGATGCCGGCTTTATCGAGCCGCGCCGCCCAGACGGCACGGGTATCGGTGCGCAGGACTTCACTGATTTGCCGGCTCATTTCCACTTCATTGGCAAACCGGGCGGCGTTGGTCGCAAAGCGCGGGTCGCCAGCCATCTCCGCCCGGCCGAGAACAGCGCAAAGCCGCGCAAATTGCGCGTCGGTCGCCGCGACAATGACCAGCGTTCCGTCGGCCGTCTCGAACCCGTTATTGGGCGCGACGATCGGCCCCTTCAAGCCATTGCGCCGGGGTGCGGCGCCGGTCGCCCCGTATTCCCCCAGCGCCAAAGTCAGCCAGCCGATGCCGGTTTCCAGCAACGATACATCGACGACCGCGCCCTCGCCGGTCACCGTGCGGCGAAACAGCGCCGAGACGATGGCGATCGCCGCCCACATGCCAGTGCCAAGATCGATCAGCGAAACGCCGACCCGCGACGGTGGCCGGTCCTGTTCGCCGGTCAGGCTGGTAATGCCGCTGAAGGCCTGCATCAGCGGATCGTATCCCGGCAAGCCGCCAAGCGGCCCGGTATTTCCGAAGGCGCCAATATTACAGTAGATCAGCCGTGGTACTGCCTGGTGGAGCGCTTGCGCGCCAAGGCCATAGCGGTCAGCGGCGCCGGGTTTCAGGTTCTGCAAAACCACGTCGGCCCGATCCACGATCAAGGCCCGCAACCGCGCCAGATCATCCGCATCGGTCAGATCGGCAACGATGGATTGCTTGCCCATATTGACGGCGTGATAGGCCGCCGAGCCGCCGTCCGGCAAAGTCGGTCCCCATTGGCGCGAGACATCGCCGCCCTTGGGATGTTCGACCTTGATGACCTGTGCGCCCATATCCGCCAATATTCTGGCGGCATAGGGACCAGCGAGACTGGACCCCAGTTCGACGACGGTGATCCCGTCGAATGGTTTTGATCGCGGCATGGCGGGTTGCTTCTGCGGTGGCGGGTTGCTTTTTATGTTAGGAGCCTAATAATTAGCGAGCAAACAAAATTTTCCGGAAAAAAACCCCCATGACCAATGACGCCAAATCCTCATCCCGGCCGGTGACGCCGGTCGGTGCTGCAACGGTTCTGTTGTTACGCGATGGTGCCGGCGGGCTCGAAGTCTTCATGGTCGTGCGGCACCGCGAAATCGATTTTGCGTCCGGCGCGCTGGTCTTTCCGGGCGGCAAGGTCGATCCGGGCGACGCCGAACCGGCGCTGCAAGGCGGCGGTCTTGCGCCGGCGGCGATGGCGTTGCGGGTCGCAGCGATCCGGGAGACCTTCGAGGAAGCCGGCGTGCTGCTGGCGCGGCCGCGCGGCGGCACGGATTTGATCGACGCCGAGCGCCAGGGGCGGATCGCGCAGCGCCACCGCGACCCCCTGCATGACGGCGCTATCACGATGCGCGAAATCGTCGCCGCCGAAGATATCGAACTGGCCTGCGATCTGCTGGTGCCGTTCGCGCATTGGGTGACGCCCGAAGGACAGCGCCGGCGGTTCGACACCCATTTCTTTCTCGCCGCCGCGCCCGAACGGGTCACCGCCCGACACGATGGGACCGAGTCGGTCGATTCGGTGTGGATTCGCCCCGCCGACGCCTTGGCCGATGGCGAGGCCGAACGCCGCACGGTCATCTTTCCGACCCGGATGAACCTGGCCAAGCTCAGCCGCGACGATAGCGTACAAGCAACCCTGGAAACTGCGCGCAATACCGCCGTGGTGACCGTCCTGCCGAAAGTACGCAAGGTCGATGGCGGCCGGCTGATGCAGATCCCCCTCGAAGCCGGGTATGGTGTCAGCGAAGTCCTCGTGAACTACGCCGGGGCCTGAGTCCAGATGCCCGGTTCGCTCGTCCTTCGCAGCACTGTGGGAAGGCACCTTCGTCGGCAAGCTGGCCGGCAAGCGCGGACGAACTGGTGGCCGCGACGCAACCCCCGTCCCGGCGGTGTATTGATGTACCGTCGTACCAAAGGAGAGGCAGCATGAATGGCACCGCAAAACCAACCGGCCCCCTGACCGGCGTAAAGATCATCGAGCTGGCCGGTATCGGCCCCGGCCCGCTATGCTGCGCGCTGCTGTCCGACATGGGCGCCGATATCCTGCGCATCGACCGCAACATCGACCCCAAGCTGGGCATCGGCCGGCCGACCAAAACCGATGTGACGCGGCGCGGCAGGCTTTCGATTTCCGTCGATCTCAAACATAAGGACGGCATCGCGGCGGTGCTGCGGCTGGTCGCCGGCGCCGATGCGATCATCGACCCCTTCCGCCCCGGCGTGACCGAACGGCTGGGGCTTGGCCCCGACGATTGCAGCACCATCAACAAGCGCATCGTCTATGGCCGGATGACCGGATGGGGGCAGGACGGTCCGCTTTCCCAGGCCGCCGGCCACGATCTCAACTACCTGGCCTTGACCGGCGTGCTGGACGCCATCGGACCCAAGGAAACCCCGGTGCCGCCGCTCAATGTCGTCGCCGATATGGGCGGCGGCGCGATGTTTCTTGCCGTCGGCGTGCTGGCGGCGATCCTGGAGGCGCGCGGATCGGGCCAGGGGCAGACCGTCGATGTGTCGATGGTCGAAGGCTCGGCCTATCTGGCCATGGGCGTGTTCGGCATGCAGGCCGCCGGCAGCTGGGTCGATGAGCGGGTCTCCAATTTCCTCGATGGCGGCGCACATTTCTACCGCTGCTATCGCACCAAGGACGATAAATTCGTCTCCATCGCCTCAATCGAAGCCAAGTTCTACGCCCTGCTGCTGGATGCGCTCGGGCTCGACCCAGCCGCCCTTCCCGACCAGATGGACCGCCCGACCTGGCCCGATATGGCGCGCAAGCTGGAAGGCTTGTTCGCGCAAAAAACCCGCGACGAATGGTGCGACATCATGGAAGGCACCGATATCTGCTTCGCCCCGGTGCTCAGCTTCGCCGAAGCTCCCGGCCATCCGCACAATCAGGCGCGCGGCAGCTTCCCCGACATCGAAGGCGTCGTCCAACCCGGCCCGGCGCCGCGTTTCAGCCGCACAATTTCGGCCGTCCAGTCGGCCCCGCCGGCGATGGGCGCCGGCACCGCCGAGGGCCTATCGGCCTGGGGCTTCAGCGCCACCGAGATCGAAGCCTTGCTGGCCGACAAGGCGATTGGCTGGCAGGAATAGCGCGTACCGGCGTTACGCACGTTCCAGCACGACGACCGGAATCTCCCGGCTCGCCTTGGCTTTTTCCTTGTATTGTTCGTAGGTCGGGAAAATTCGCGCCATCATCTGCCATAGCCGCTCGCGCTCCGCGCCGCTCACAGTGCGCGCATTGGCGCTAAAGCGGTCGGCGAGAACCTGGATTTCGACGCGCGGGTTCGCCGCCAGGTTTTCGTACCAAAGGGGATGTTTGGGCGCGCCGCCGATCGACGCCACGATCACATGATTGTCGCCATCGCGGCCATAGATCAGCGCCGTTTCGTGTTGTGCCGCGGACCGGCGGCCGGTGGTCGTCAACAGCAGGCAGGGCAATTCCTGCTTGCCGTCGCGGCCGGTCCAGATATGGCCGTCCGCGCCATCGGTTTCGCGATACCGCGCCATATGTTCGACAACCCAATCCCGCTGCGCCATTTTTTCGTCTCCCTGCTTCGAATCAATCCGCGAACTATAGCGCATTGCTGTGGCGTATAGGTATAGCGGCGCGGTTCGCTCGGGATTTGCTTTATTTTATGGCGCCTCGTTGCTGAAGACGATGGTGCCGCTGGCGGAAAACATGCCGCCGACGCCGTGGCACACCGATATCTTCGCACCCTCGATCTGGGCCGGGGCGGTGCCGCGCATCTGGCGCACGCTTTCCTGCAAGGCGAACATGCCGTACATGCCGGAATGGGCGTAGCTCAACCCGCCGCCATTGGTGTTGAGCGGCAGCGTGCCGCCGGGCGCTGTGTTGCGGCCGGCGATGAAGCCGGCCGCCTCGCCCGGTTTGCAGAACCCCAGATCTTCCAGCCCGAAGATCGGCAGATGGGCGAAGGCGTCGTAGATCATAATGTGATCGACATCGTTATGGCCGATGCCCGATTCGCCGAACGCCTTGGCGCCGGAAACCCGGAACGCGCTGGACGAAGTGTAATCCTTCATCTGCGAGATCATCGGCGACTCAACGCTTTCCCCGGTGCCCAGGATATAGACCGGCTTGGTCGGAAAATCCTTCGCCCGTTCGGCCGAAGTGAGGATCAGCGCGCCGCCGCCATCGGTCACCAGGCAGCATTGCAGCAGCCGGAAGGGATAGGCGATCATGCGTGAATCAAGCACGTCGTCGACGCTGATCGGGTCGCGGAACGTCGCGCGCGGGTTCTTCGCCGCCCATTCGCGCTGGATCACCGCGACCATGGCGAAATCCTCATGGGAGGCACCCCTCTCTTTCATGTAGCGCATCACCGGCATCGGGAACATGGTCGGCGGGCCCATCGGCCCGTAGGGAAATTCGAACTGCCCGATCAGGCTGGACGGCGCCGGCACCACCCGGTTACGGCCAATCCCCGACCGGCCGCTTTCGCCGTGGGTAATCAACACCGTATTGCACAGCCCTTCGTTGATCGCCGCCGCCGCATGGCGGACATGGATCATGAACGAACAGCCGCCGACGGCGGTGCCATCGACCCAGGTCGGGGTGATGCCCAGATAATGGGCGGTTTCCACCGGGGTCTGCCCGGCGGTGGCGACGCCGTCGATATCCTTGGCGGTAAGGCCGCAATCGCGCATCGCGTTCAACGCCGCATCGGCGTGCAACTGAATCTGCGACAGATGCGGTAGCTTGCCGAGTTCGGTGGTTTCGGACGCGCCGACGACCGCTACGGATTTCTGTTTCATGATTGCACCCCCGCAACCGGCCGGAATTTCGGCAAGGATATATCGTCGCTCGCCTTCTCGAACGCCACTTCGAGCGGCATGTCCAGGATCATCGCTTCGGGGGTTTGCGCACAATCGATCAGATTGGTCATCATGCGCGGGCCTTCTTCCAACTCGACCACCGCGATCACATAGGGCGCCTCAAAGCCCGGCGGGGCGCGGTGATTAATGACATAGCTGTACAGGCGGGCGCGGCCGCTGGCGGTAAACCAGTCCACCTTGCGCGAACTACAGGACGGGCAGAACGGCCGGGCCGGGAAATAGACGTGGTTGCAATCGCCGCAGCGTTGCAGTTTGAGTTCGCCCGCCTTGGTGCCGTCCCAGAACGGCTGGGTCTCCGGCGTTGGCTGGGGCAAGGGTTTAAGGTAGTCGCTCATTCGTCGTCCTCCGGTTTTCCTGATATTCAATCCGTGCGCGGCGGACCCTGACCGCCCCTTGGTCTATTTTACGCCGGTCGGCAATTCCTCGAAGGGAACGTCCTTGTCGATGCGGGTGTCGGCGGGCAGGCCAAGCACCCGCTCGGCGATGATGTTGCGCAGCACTTCGTCGGTGCCGCCGGCGATACGGCCCATCGGCGAGGACAGCAGCGCATTCTGGAAAAGGGCGCGCATCGGCATCGATTGCGCGTCCGCGCCAACCCCGCCCATATCCATCAGATCCATGCCGAATTCGGCGATTTCCTGATGTTTGCGGCCGGCGACGACCTTGGTGATCGAGGCTTCGGGGCCGGGTTCCTGGCCGCGCGACAGGGCGGTGATGGCGCGAAAGCGGGTCAGCCGCAG
>Ga0066376_10004730_pt1 | contig 11770 bp, 11 predicted proteins | sample Knorr_S15_td_Bot_FD_77009 | JGI IMG/M metagenome (GOLD analysis project Ga0066376, IMG submission 77009) | Marine microbial communities from Southern Atlantic Ocean transect - Knorr_S15_td_Bottom_ad_5009_LV_A | ecosystem: Environmental > Aquatic > Marine > Oceanic | place: Southern Atlantic... | reverse complement strand
TATTGATATTACTCCGGCGCAAAATAATTCGGATGGGATAAGTGGCCAAGGATGGGATAGCAAAGTTACCAGATTTGCAGTTGATTTAGGAACTCCGCTGCCGCTGCGATTCAATGTAAATGGTGATTTGTATTATGCTACATTTGGTAATGATGGAACACTCTATCGAATTACTGCTGAATAAAAATTGTGAAAAAATACATCTCAATAATTATCAGAACTTGAGTTCTTATAGTGTTGAGTGACTTTCAGAGTATGTATAATTCTGAAGATTCAATTGGAGTAGATGCTACTGATTATTTGCTCGATTTGGGGTTTGATTGTGGTCCATCCATTGAATATGTTGGAGACTGTGTTATCGATGATGAAATACTAGCAGATGATAGCCACCCTAAGCACTCACAGATGATGGAAGAATATGTTGAAAATACCCTTGAGTGTATTCAATGGATTTCTAACGAATATGTAATCTCTATCTGTTGGTCCAGTGCTGAAATAATTTCCTATTCTGATGGTTTTCCAGCAGAAATCCTAACTACATTGAAGGAATTTATCGATTCTAATGATAAAATAATTTATGTTTCAAATGAAAAGTTAACAGAACTTGAGTCGGGCTCTTAGCAGTGATGTCGTCGCCGAGGGATTCTCTAAAACGCCCGCGTTACATGGGGTGCCCTTAGAATTGAATAATCTCACTGTCCTTGACTTTGTCTAATGTGCTTAATTAAGCGATTTAATTTTACCGAGTCTCCGATGGCTGCCCCATGGTCTGAAAGTACCATTTTCCACATGGGCGCATTTTCACTAGGAAATACTGCTCGGAAAAGATCATCGGCAGTGCTGGATGACTTATGTTGCAACGTAGCGTAAATGCAAATCGTTTCAATGATTCCGGCATGTGGTAGCACATATCCTCCAACCCTAATTGTAGGGTTGACGAGTTGATTCGAAATTAAAAAATCATAGCAACTCATATGGCCGCTATAAGTAGCATGTTTCATTTCATTAAGAAAATCGTTTGCAGACGAAATAAACGAGTGAAGATTTTGGCTGTCCATTTTTTGACAAATTTTGTTGTGCATAAAATTGTGAATTAGTGATTCAATTGTCGAACGGTCAGGCTCATAGTCAACTTCGATTTTATCAATAAGCCTTTGAAAGTGATGTGGTAATTCAGCGGGCATAGACGCCTCTACTCTTTCGAGTGTTCTCGAGTTAGTACCAAATCGTTTGTAGTACATCCATATTGGTTCAATGTGACGTAATACTGCAGTTTTGTGAAGGTAGACTGTAATTAGTACTTTCTCCTTTATTGTACCACTGGAATTTGTATTAAAACCATCTATCAAAAAGGGCCAAAGCAAGTCAAACCAATACGCTGAACTATTTATTTTTCCAATGGCCTGACTTTCGCCATCATGTTGATGAGATGACATAAATTGTTCAATTGTGTATGGGGGGTCTAGTTCATAAAGATGGTCGCCTAAAGCATTGGTTGCTTTCGTTTTTATTGCATTTTTAGTACTCATACTTGGTCCAGCGGGAGTGGGGGGGACCAAGTCTTTCTCAATCTCTTCCTCGGAAAGCTGATACGGTTTTGGGATATGGTCGTATTCACTTTCAAGAATAAGAGGTACGCCAAAGGGTGACTCATTGACGTCAGGGGAATGCTCGTTAATGCAAATTCCATGTATTGCAACTAGGTATCTCTCATCTGAGTCAGTTAATTGGCTCTTCACAAACCCGCGGATTGACATTTCATATGAGTCATCCATTTTGACAAGATTCTGGTAGCAATGTGGGCATGCAAGTCGTTCTGCAGGTCGGTCGTCAACCCAAACGAAATCACTCAAACTCCCTCCTCCTTTGTTATCTCGGCATATAATTGACTTGCGACAAGATACCCCTCATTTGTTAGTTTAAACCGGAGTTTGGAAGACCCTTCTTCGGGAAGATGTCTCAGTACCAACCTTTTAGGAATAAATGGTCTCATTCGTGTAACACTTCCAGTAAGTATGCCTTTGCTGATATCATAAGGACATTTCAGGTCCCGAACAAAGTTCTGAATTTCTTTCCATTCAACGCCATCAAAGTGCGTTTCGGGGGTGTCATCAAATGGTAGCCTATTTGCCACTGAATCATTCATCACATCTTCAAGAAGCATGAGTGCTACAAGGATGTTTCTATATCCTTCTTTGTGGTTTTCTTTCATTACCTCAAGTGCGAATCGATTTGGGACTGGTAATTTATGAGAATGGCGGGGGTGGCGGGAACGTTCTATATCTTTTATCACAGCACCTGGCTCTCCTTGTGATTTTAGAATATATGATGTGGCTGCATTGCTTGCATTTGAGAAGATAGATACTGCTATTTTTATTGGGTTCATGGGACTAGTGATATCGAAGTTCCAACTATATTGTCCATGTTCACTTTCAAAATTAATCAGTGTACTCAAAAGGTTCTTAGAAAAATTGAGTTGGAAATTTTCATTGTAATTTGGATTGATTATGACAAGGTGAGTTTTTTCTTTGACCGAGTCAAATAAACATCTCTGGCGTAGAATTTCTTTAGCCCCTCTTAAGTCTCCAATGAAGGATGTGTCCACAAAAAAATCACAGGCGTCGTCCAAGGTCATGATGTGACTTCCTTCAACTTCCTCGGTGTGTTTTTGCAATACAACGACGAGTCCATCAAACGGTTGGGATGGGGCAAAATGAGAAAATAAGTTGAGGGGGTTGGGATTATCTCCGCTTTGGATTTGAATTTCGGGTAGCCGGGCAAATGAAACTAAGAGGTCTTTCACACTATCCTTTGATCTTGATTGGGCGTAATATTCTAAAGCAACAGGCCAACCTTTGTTGGTAAGTTTGTAGATGGTGTTTCCGCTTGGGGTTTCTTTTTTTATAATGTATCCTTCCTTGAGAGGGAGTTGTGTGGCGGCATTGACACCTGATGCGATTGCCCCAGCTGATTTCGCTAAATCATCAGAGTTAACCCATCCATCCTTGTCCTGTACCTTATCGATAATTTCTTGGGCGGCTAAGGAAGCAAACGCCCCCAAGGTTGCTTTTGTAATGTCAGCCTCGATTTGAGAATTTGCAATGGAGTTTATTTCGGCATCTGGCTCATCAATATAAATTCCTTTGCTACCTCGGATTTCTGATGCCAACCACATCAAATGTTGATGCAAACCTGTGCCTCGCCCGAAAACAAATAATGATTCTTGGCAATAATCAAGTTTAGAAAGAATTGTGCGCAATAATTGCCATGGTTGTTGTTGTATTTTGGAACTGATCGAGTCAGTAGAAATTGGTTCAAGTGGTTCTAGGCGGAGAATCGAGTCCGGAAACAGCATTTTCAATTCATCTTGAAGAGGGTGGCAGGGTTGTTCGGTTGACTGGAAAAGAATAATTTCTTCAATGGGAAAACTTGATACAGAATTCGTGAAAGACTCTGAAAGATATAACCCCGTATCATTATTTGGCCTACTGAATTCAACGAGGCATAATTGCATAATAATTCCACACTTTAGTGATATATATAACTTAGATACTCGGTTTTGGTAAATTTAACACAATAAGAACTGCTATGCGAAATGAATGTTCATGGGTCTCCGCGAAGTTGAATTTATTCTCGGGTTTGATGAGACCATTTCAACGCGTGTTCAAGTTGATGAAAGTTCAACTGTATATGAGGTAATGTCACAAACGGGCCTTCTTCCGCGTGACGGAAGTTTGAGGTATGCAATAGATGAGAAAGGTAATTCACTTAATCATCAGAAAATACAGAATGCTCCTGCTATTATTAGAATGGGCCTCTTGAAACACATTGACTCAATTTGGGGTGAAAAGAAAGAGAGGGGTCCGTTTACATCTTCGGAACGTTTTACGGGAGAGCAACTCCTCATTCCAGGTATCGAAGTCGGAAATTATTGTAATGTGTTTATCACTCAAAGAAAAAGTAAGGGGCATTCGTACGCATACCGTTTTAGAACGGAAGGTTTGCCATATCAAAACGGAGATATTGTGTATGTTCGTGCTCCTCAGAAAGGGAGTAACATTTCGCTTTTCGACCCACTCAGTGGGCGCGAGAGTATCCAATTACCATATCTGCACTCATCACTTGACCAAATACGTGGGTTTTGGGGCTGTTGTGAAATACAAACGATACAAGGAAAGCAATCTGCGGTTTTTCGCCAAGATCTCACTCCAGTGCCAAAGAATTTCCAGCCAAGGCGAAAAAAATCAAAGGTTAAACTTGTACAGTGTAAAATAAAGAAAACTTCTTTTTCTAATAGAGGGAATACAATTTCCAAAGGAAGCGTCTTACAGCCTGTTGGTGGTTTCCAACGGGCTTTGATTACAGGCCCTCTTCCCAAGAAAGGTACGACTTGTGAAGGGGTTCTGCTTCGATTTGCGCGAAAGAATTCACCAGCTTTGGTTAATCGTCCATATTATCATGATGGGCAATATCTCTTCATCAAACTTCCAGAAACGGGAAATACGGTTGCTGTCCATAATATTATTCATCCGGATTCGCCCATTAAAATGCGTTTCATCATCCAACAAGGCCTTTCAATCAATGCTGGGCAATGGGTTGTTGCAAAAATAACTCGTGTTCAAACGAATAAACGCCTATTGGTTGTAGAAGGTACGCCCAAAGACCACCCTTCGTGTCAAATTTAATAATAAAATATTTGCCCAATAGATATAGATAATGAAGTGGAATATATGCAAGAGCATTTATACGGAATTTATGATGGAGAGGGTAACTTTCTGCGCATCGCTAATGAAGACGGTCGAATTAACGGCCCAGTGCCTGGAGAATACAAAGCCCCTCTTCGAATTAGCGCTGGAGCTGGTTTGTCGAAATCGGTTTTTGATAGTTTTAAATTAACATCCTACCCCTCTTTAAATTATATTCGTGTACATAGTTCAAGTAAAACTATAGGCGCTTTTGTTGTTAACCTTGAGGGCGTAGTTTCGAGTCGCGATAGTAGTCGGCAAAATTATCAAATTCTCGTTGACTCACGGAATTTTACAGACCCCCCCCTTGTCTATGTATTGACTCCAAAGTGCGAGAATATTTTTCATGACAATATTTTCCGTAAAGGATGTTACAATATACTCCCTCAGAAAGAAATTTGTGTAGTTTGTATGGGGGCAGGGTTTAGAGATGTGTACGACAGTTATTCATCGGAGAAAGAAAGGTTAGGTTTCCTGTTGCATCAAATTGAGGATGTGTTGAAAAATCCGAACCCCGATGACCCTGCCCGGAGCGTGGTTTGATGAATGACAAATACTTACGTCAACGAGGCCTTATTGACCAAGAAAAAGTTGCAAATCTCAAGATACTTGTTTCGGGTAGTTCGGGGGGGGTGAGTGATCTCGTAGTTCTTCTATCCCAACTGGGTATTGGCCAGCAAACTGGAGGTATTAGCATCCTAATGCCATCAAAGCAACCAGACTCTGTCTTTTGGGAGCTCGCTTTTCCAGAAGCAAAACAATGGTCTGATTTGGAGCGAATGGATCCAACACATCGAATGACTATTGTATCTCAAGAATCTGTCAAAAAAAACCTGTTTGATTACCATCTTTGTTTGAATCCGACAGAAACAATGGACGATGTTAGTCTGTATGGTTATGCTCATGGTCCACGCGCAAAGGTTTCTCGGACTCCGCTCTCACAAACAATCTCTAACAAAGAGCATGTGCTTACGCCTGCAATGAGGGTTGTTGTTGCGGCAACAATGTTACAACAGATGCTTAATGACGTAGAATGTATGTCTAAATTGAAAATAAGTGATGCATGGTTTACAGTAACATGTCGAGTTGAATCAACCAATTTTGAAGAAGTCCGTGAATACATTACTGGTATCGATGGAACTTTAGTTGATGTTCAATTGAGCAGTGATGGTAATGCTACCCTTGCTCGTTATCGTCCACTTCAACAACCAGACCTGAATAGTTTTGACTTTCTTTCTCGAACGATGAATTGTTCACAACCAGAACTTTCAGTATCTAGCGATATTGGATTTGTTGGTTGGAGTGAAACAGCATGTTTGTTAGACACGTCATGGGCTCTTTCAGGAAATGAGGTTGTGATTTTAGGTGCTGGTGGTCTCGGCAGTTGGAGCTCTCCTCTTCTTGCGCAACAGATGACCGAGGGTGCACTCCATGTTGTGGATGGCGACCCTGAAATCGAACTTCATAACCTCAACCGGCAGGTGCTCTACAATGAACAGCATCTTGGTTGTATCAAAGCAACAACAGCTTCACAAAGACTACGAGAAATCAATGGGACTAATCGTATTGAGCATCACTTTGAATATCTCAATCCCCATCACCTTAACTTTGGAAATATAGATGAATCTGATGAGGAATTTGATGACCTTGGCATTGAACCGTCGCAACTGTTCAGCGCACTCAAGAACAGTAGTATTTATCTTGCATGTCTTGACAATATGGTTGCTCGAACAATATTGAATGAAGCGGCTATTCAGTATGGTAAACTGATGATCAATGGTGCAACTGAAGCGCTTCATGGTGTCGTGGAAACATTTGGCCAGGAAGGCTGCATGGTTTGTCGTTATGGAAATGATGCTGCACGTTCAACTGAAGTAATATCTTGTACTGAAGAAGGTGTTCGGCCAATCGCTTCAATTGTAACATCAACCGCTTGGGTTGGCGCAATGATGGCTCTTCTTACGATGATGAACCTGCACCCATCCGAAGATTTCCAAAATTTCCGCGGTTCGTGGTATGAAGGTGAAATAGAAAGTTCGTCGCCGACTAAACCGCCATGGTTTAATGAATTGTGTAAATATCATATTTAACAAAAAACTGACACCTCAATAAAAGGATAAGATGGAATGATTACTATGATTGAACTTACATGTATTGCACCGGTGAATGATAATAGGGATGGAAATGCTGTATACATGAATGCTGTAACCGCTGAAGAAATCGGATTCAAAAATGGTTCGCCGGTCCACATTGCTAGTGCGGGTAAAAACACTGTTGCCATTGTTCGTTATGACCAAAACATTCCGCACGATTCTGTTGGCATCGGCCCTACTACTCGAATTAATGTCCATGTCCAAATCGGGAGTACTGTTGAGATTTCCGAAATAAAGGCTCAGGTCTTTGCGAAGGTGCGTTTACAACCGACCGCCAAGGAACTTCAACAAGAGGAAATTGCGCAGGTGAAGAAAGCTATTCGCGACGTTTATCTATCCAAAGGTGATCATTTTAGCATTTACATTAACGGAGAGCCGCTTGAACTTCAAGTTACACGCTGCCGCCCACAACATGGATGGCTTACACCCGATGTTGAGATTCAAATTAGTCCGAAAAGATCTCGTAAAACGATTATTGAGGTTCCTGCTGTTTCATTTGATGATATAGGGGGGCTCGATGAAACTATTGAAGCGATTAAAGAGATAGCGATTGTCCCTTTAATTCATCCAGAAGTTTATGTTAAGTCCGGTCAAGAACCTCCGCGTGGAATCCTTCTTTATGGCCCACCCGGGGTCGGCAAAACTCTTCTTGCTCGAGCCCTTGCACGTGAAGCGCAATGCAATTTCATTTGCATCAGCGGACCTGAAATTGTTAGTGCCCAATACGGTGCTTCAGAGCAAGCGCTACGTGAAAAATTCGCAGAAGCAAAGCGAGAGGCACCATCAGTGATTTATATCGACGAAATTGATGCAATCGCGGGTGATCGGAAGAATAGTCGGGGAGAATTGGAAAAGCGAATTCTAACAGAACTTCTCATCCAAATGGATGGTTTTGATGATCGAGGGCAGGTATTGGTTGTTGGTTCAACAAATCTACATGAGACAATTGACCCTGCATTGCTACGGGCTGGACGTTTTGACCGCCGAATACATGTCCCATACCCAGACAGTGATGGGCGAGAGCGAATTTTGGAAATACATTCAAAAAACATGCCATTGCAAGAAGTTTCATTGTCGGAGTGGGCAAAGAGAACTGTTGGGTGTACTGGTGCAGATCTCGCAAATCTTTGCCGTCATGCAAGTGGTGAGGCGCTTAATCGGACTTTTGGAATTCAAAGGCTTACAAATCCAGAAAACTTCTCAGAAGAGGAGCTTGAAGAATTGGGTATTCGCCACGACGATTTTGAAGAAGCTTTTCTCAAATTTACCCCATGGGCTACCCAACAACGACGCCCTGCCGCCATGGGCCGGGTCGAAATGGATTCGGTAATTGGCCATCAAAAGGCTAAAACTGAAATTGTAGACCACCTTGTGCATCCAATCAATAATCCAGAAATTTATGAATCGTTGGGACTTTCCTGCTCTGGCGGAGTGCTACTTCATGGCCCTCCAGGAACAGGTAAAACGATGCTTGGGCGAGCTGCTGCAAGTTTAGCAAATGTACAATTTATGGCTGTATCGGGCCCTGATTTCTTGTCAAAGTGGGTTGGTGAAAGCGAACGCGCTGTTCGTGAACTCTTCCAGCGAGCGGAAGAACTCGCTCCGGTGGTTTTGTTTTTCGATGAGTTTGATGCCGTCGGCCGTAATCGAAATAATTCAGAAGGTTCACAGCACTCAAGTTCAGTTGTAGCACAACTTTTGACGATGATGGATGGGTTGAAACCATCCGACGGGATTTATTTAATGGCTTCAACCAATAAAATCGAATTAATAGATGAGGCTTTTCTACGCCCTGGCCGATTTAGCAAGGCAATTGAAGTGGGCCCGCTCTCAAATAACCTCTTCCTTGAGTTCTTTCAAAAACAAATTGAGAATATCCCCTCAACCATTTCTAATCAAGAGTGGGCGATCGCTGCTGCCCAATTGATAGAAAATGCTACTGGAGCTGAATTGAAGGGTTTGATTGACCAAGTCAAGCATTGCGCGGCTCGACGATGTATTGGTGAAGATACTGAAGTTTCCTTGAAAATAGAAGACTTGAAGAATGGACTTCGAGCCTCACGTCATTTGTTTAGTGCAATTGCACCTGTTCATGAACTTGAAGAGCGAGTTGATGATTGGGAAGATGCTGCTGAATGGAGTCTTCCGGTGGTGGTTTCATGAGTGACATATTTAGCCGGCAACGAGGTCTTGTTGATCAAGAAAAAGTAGAGAATCTCAAGGTTGCTTTTTTGGATGAAGGTGCGATGCCGCTCGCCTACAAGGAGTCGATGATTCAGATCGCCCAGCAACTTGGAGTAACCAATTTCCCATCGCCTATCGCTCGCTCGTCATATGAAATCTCATGGGCTCATGAATCAATTGATGCAGAAACGGTTTCAAATGCATCATCGCTTTTTGTGGCATACGGTCGAGATGGTGTATTCTTAGATGGTACTGCCTGTCCTGAACCTGTACCTTCGATATTTGTTCCATCGGTTGCGACCATTGCGGCCTGCCTCACATGGAGTGAAATTCTTCGACGGGCAAATTGCTATACTCCGGTCGACATTCCTAAGGTATCTGTTTCAGTTAATGTACGAGTGAATGAGCCCTCTATGAGAGGAAATATACAAACTCTTGAATTCAATCTGGAAGGCATTGAGTCTCACAATAATATCCGCTCAGTTGATGACAATACAGGGCACAAACGTGTTTTAATGCGATTGGATGAGCAGAATTCCTTAGTACAAGAACTTCTGCAGAAACTCAAAATATCTGGGGGTGAAGAAAACATTAATCCAAAGTTTCCTTCGATGCGTTTCACACTCCCACCTCCACAATTTCCCCCTACTGGACATCTTACTATCGTCGGCGCTGGAGGACTTGGTACTTGGGCCCTCAATTCACTAGTCAATGGATTAAAAAATACCGACTTCGGTGAGATACATCTGCTAGTTTTTGATAAAGATATGGAAGTAGAAAAGCATAACCTCAACCGACAGGTAATTTTTTCTGAAACTGATATTGGCAGACCAAAAATTGAGGCGGCGAAGGATTGGTTAAATCGAAATCTTCCAGCAGCTAATATTTCCATTGCTTATGAACTCCACGATGGTCTTCTCCAAGATGTTGGAGGGCCGCTTGAAATAAATGAAAACGAAGGTTTTTCACTGGAAGAACTCCTTGGTGAACCAGAGAAAATCTTCGACAATAATTATGGAATATTAAACGACTGTGAAATTCGTAGTCAACTTGAACAAACAGACGTGATTCTTGGTTGTCTTGATGCAATGCGCCCCAGGGTACTTGCAGATTTGATTGCAGCTCGAAAAAACCAACCTTATGTAAACGGTGGAGTTACTGGATTGTTTGCACAATATAGTGAATTTTCTAATACTAATTTGGTCGAGACCTATGGTCCTTCAGTTGCTCGTGATCGGGTTGTTTATTCATGTCAAGAAGATGGTGATGTTCCGCTTTCATCTCTAGCAATTACAAATGCTTTTGTTGGCTCTCTCCAAGCTATTGCTGCCCTACAACGGCTGACTGGGCAAAAGTCTGCAAGCATTGGTTCTGTTAATTGGGATGCACGTTATAATGAAGTATATTGCAATCTTTCTGAAGGAGAAATAGAACGGCAAGGTGGAGTTGCGGCTCTTGAAGATGCACTTTGGAAGACTGAATCATCATCCAAAACCAAAGTAATTGAGGAGATCTCTGTATGAGGCTCTGGGTCGATAATGAGGTCGTACAACGAGGCAGATGGATTTCTATCATTCGTTGCCGCTGCGGTAAAAAAATACCAGTTGATTTGAGCGCTTATCGCGAACAGCAATTTTTCACTGATATTGAACTTCCAAAATGCGAATGTGGCCATCTAATCCTCTCATATACCCACTAATCAATCTTAAAATAATTTCTTATTCAGTAGATTCTTCGGTGCAGCCGATTGAAATATATCAAATATTTATTCTGTTACCTGGAAGTTTATTGTTAAATTTAGTAATAAAGTTACAACTGAGAAATGATATTGTATAAGGGAGTGTAGAAATGTCGCAAACAATCCGTAATAATAAATCAAAACTATTAGTGAAAGCAAAACGCAATTATAGGTTTAAGAAAAATAAATATTCATGGAGGATTTTTTCTGATGAAAAATACCATCTTCATTCTATGAATGTACCGAAAAAGCACATTGGCAAGGTGAATTCATGAGGCTCTTGTTCGCAGAACCGTTGACAGAATGCAGGAGAGGTGTTTCAATCATAGAATTAACTTTGACAAGTGGCAGGCATGATACTTACTCTGAATTGACCTCAGCATTGATATCACAAAGTCTATTTCCAAATACTGTAGACAAAGTAATGGATATTGAATCTCATATCAAAGTCATCGATCAAACACTCGAGCGTATTCCCAAGGGTGTGACTTGTATTGTTTATATTACCGGACTGGCAATATTGATGCAGGCCTTGAACATTTCTTGGATGAAAAGAGTCAATGCAATTGATTGCCCTGCCCTCAAAGGTAAACTTATCCTTGCTCATTGGAATCGGGAATCCCAATCACACAAGCTCTTGTGCTCTGAATCTGGAATGGAGTGTTTTCCACCTCAAGGTTCGCGGCTAATACAATTACCAAATTTAACAGAAAATAGAAACCTTGGCAGAATTATAGTTTGAAAACAAACCGGAGATGAAAAATATGAATATGCAAAATGAAATGATACCGCTTACAGTAGCTAATACCCTTGATCAATCACTCAAGCAACGCGTTGAAGTTCCTCAGAACATCTCGCTAAAGCAAGCCATTCAAGAAATGAAGTTAGCGCCTAAAGGCCAGTTTGACATCTATGATGCAATGGGCTCTGTAATATCGAACAATAACGTT
>Ga0066376_10004728_pt1 | contig 11772 bp, 11 predicted proteins | sample Knorr_S15_td_Bot_FD_77009 | JGI IMG/M metagenome (GOLD analysis project Ga0066376, IMG submission 77009) | Marine microbial communities from Southern Atlantic Ocean transect - Knorr_S15_td_Bottom_ad_5009_LV_A | ecosystem: Environmental > Aquatic > Marine > Oceanic | place: Southern Atlantic... | reverse complement strand
GGAAGCCAAGGTTTTAGTCGAGAGGTGGCGAAAGGAGTACAACCAGAGACGGCCTCACAGCGCCTTGGCCTATCGGCCTCCGGCGCCGGAGGCCAAACTACCCAGGTCCCAAGCACTGGGTTCTATCCCGTGGAGTGGACTTCAAATGGCCCCAAGTCTAACTTAGAAGGTAGACTCGTTCGTGGGGGCAGGTCACCGAGTTCAACGGAGGCAAGCAATTCGCCCTGCCAGTACCATTCATGGAGAATGGAAGTGGGCGCCGTAGCCTGCTCGATCTTCGTGAAGTAGAAGAGCCTCTCAACGGAAGAGGCGAACGTATTGTTTGCTGTCTGTACCTCCGGCATCCGATTTGCGATTGTGGTGGTCACGACGGCGTTGGTCACCTCGTAATTCGAGGTCTGGGCAAATAGACTGGTCAGACTCAAGAAAGCAAGCGCCAAAACAAACGGAAGCGTTTTTCTTTTCATCATAGGTCATACTCCCTTTTAAACACTCTTAAAGCGAAAACGAGCCACTTAGTGAGGATTCATTCTACTTTCTTTTAACATCTATCTTTGTCTTCAGAGACTTACTCGTCTCCTTCACTCAGACGATTTTAGTAGTATCCGGGCTGCTTTACAGTGACGCAGGTCACCAAAATCAGAGGTCCAGCCCGGCAACGGGTCTTAGCTTTAAATTACACTGTTTCTTCACCTAAAAAAACAAAGATTGGGAATCCCTTGCGACTCCATCTATAATGCTTAGAGCCATGAAAAAGACATTTACACAGATCATCGTTGTCTCCTTTGCCATGGTTTTCCTGAATACCTGTGGGGAAAGGGAGACCTTATTGAGCATTGCCTCAGGGCCAAGCGGGGGGAGTTGGCATCCCATTGGCGGGGTGGTAGGGAATGTCATCAACAAATACGTCCCCGGTATCCGAGTCAATGTCGAGTCTACCGAGGGAGGCGTTCAGAACGTTCGGCTTCTGGGCACCAATCAAGCCGATATCGGTCTCTCGATTGCCGCCACAGCTTTAAACGGTTACCAAGGAGACGGGCCCTACAAGCAGTCTTTCCCCAACATCCGTACTCTCATAGCCACCTTCCAGCTAGGTTATCTTCAGATGGTTGTGCTCGAGAACTCCGACCTGCAGTCGATTGAGGACATCAAGGGACAAAGAGTGGTGTTGGGCCCTCCGGGCCATGGGGCGATTCCCAGACAGAGAGAGGTGTATCAGGAAGTGGGAATATCCTTCGAGGACTTCACCCCCGTCTATTTGCCCTTTCGGGATTCACTTCAGTCCCTGGGTGACCGTCGTGTGGATGCTTCGGTTCTCTATATGGCTCCCCCCGCTCCCTCTCTTCTGGAGTTTGCCGTCACCAACAAGTTTCGAATGCTGCCCGTGAGCGAGGAACACAGGAAAAAGGTCATTGAAAAGTATTCCTATTTCTTATCCGAAACCATTGCCAGGGACGTTTACGGCTTGAGTGAAGATGTTCCTACCCTGGCCACCTCCAGCGTCATTCTTGTGCGTGAGGATATCTCCGAAGAGTTGGTCTATCAGATCACCAAAGCCATCCTGGAGCACGTGGATGAGGTTCAGGCAATCCATCCCTCGATGCAGGCCTTCAACCCGGAAATGGCGGTCCTCGGACCCGTGGTTCCCTTCCATAAAGGGGCGGAACGGTACTTCAAAGAGGTGGGTCTACTGGAGTAGCCCGGATGATACATATTCCGGGCTAAGTACTAAGCTTTCGCTGCATCCTGCATCTGGGCCCTCCGGGCCTCCATATTACGCGTGAGGTGAGGCACGATTTTCAGCATTCGCTGGATCAGCATCAGCTGGCCCCGATGATGCATTTCGTGCTCTTTCACGGACAGGATCATTTCGAACCGGCTCTTGTCGGGAGGAGGGCCACCGTGTGGCATGCCCACACGTTCTGCCAGGAACTCCTCAGAGAGTCCTTCCAGCCATTGGGCCCATTTTTCTCCATTGCTGCGTAGCAGCTCGATTATCTCTTCCTTGCTTCTGGGCTGCTCTGCTTCCGCACTGAGACGCTGACTCAGTGAGGGAAAATCAAAGCCATCCAGAGTGGTCCGGGTCTCAACGGCGTGGATCTGGTGCTGAATGTTGAAGGCAACCGCGATGTGAGCCAGCCGCTGGGCCACGGTGCCCGTGTCGGGAGTCGCCTGAAAGTTGTACTGATCCTCCGGAATATCCTCGGCCGTGAGGATGGTGTTCTTGCGGACCGTCCGGAAACTCTCGCTCAGCTCTTTTGCTCCGTAGTAAGTCATTTATTCTCCTCCAGCGGGTCGATAGGCAAGTCTATTTAAACTCTTGATTCTTTTCTAACGTGAGGATTATAGCGGGGACGGTGAAGGTCGGCAAGAAACTCCCGCCCGGACTATGCATCATCCGGGCTACCTGCTCGGATCGGTGGTTCCCACATCGGGCCGCGGATCGGAAACAAAGCCCTCTCGATTGGGCATCCCGACCTGGGGAAGGGTCTGGGCATCGAGTACTTCCTCCTCCTCGATGATGCCGTTGAGATAGAGAAGGTAGGCGACGAGGGCATAGACCTGTTTGTGGGTCAGAGATCCGGGACTGTCAAAGGGCATGGCGCGATTGATGTAGTCCCAAAGCGTCGTGGCATAGGGCCAGTAGCTGCCCACTGTCTTCACTGGTTTGAGACTGTCCAAGGTCCCTTCTCCACCCACCAGAGCTTCTCCCTGATCACCACCCTGACCTTCCGAGCCGTGGCAGTCGGCACAGCGACGGGTATAGACTTCCTTTCCTTCCACTGCCCTACCCTCTCCAGGCGGGAGTTCCTTCCCATCCGGACCAATACTGATGTCCCAGCTCTTGATCTCCTCAGGAGTGGGTGATCGACCCACTCCATAGTTGGGTGCCTGCCCCATCAGTGGAGCGGCGGCCAAAACCGCGGCCAGCATCCACCCTGCAGCCCGGAGTTTACTAGGCATAGGCATTCTGAACGCTCCCGTCGGATGAGACTTTCCAGGCAGTGATGCCATTGTAGTGATATCTCGTGTTCAGTCCACGAGCCTGGATCAGCGCTTCGCGGCTGGGCTGAACGTAGCCCGTTTCGTCGATGCATCGCGACCGGAGGGTTACTTCCTGGCCTTCCCATCGCCAGGGAAGCCTGAAACGGGTCAAGGCCACGGGGTGGCGGGGCTCCTGGAACTGGGCTTCCTGCCAGGATTGACCACCGTCGATCGAAATCTCAACCGATTGGATCAAGCCGCGACCTGACCAGGCCAGTCCCGTGATTTCATAGAATCCCGGGCCAGGGAGTTGGTCTCTTCCCGAAGGAAAGGTGATCACCGATTTGGCCTCCATCACGAAGGTAAATTGCCTGGCCTTGCCATCGGGCATCAGATCCGTGTACTTGGAGGTTTCCTCCCGCCCCATATACGGTTGATCCACGGCCTTGATGCGCCGCAGCCATTTGACGTGGGTGTTTCCTTCCCATCCGGGCACGACCAGACGCAAAGGGTACCCTTGCTCCGGACGAATGGCCTCACCGTTTTGAGCGTAGGCGATGACGATATTGTCCAGGGCCTTTTCCATGGGGATGCTTCGGTGCAGCTTGCAGCCGTCGGCCCCCTCGGCGATGATCCACTTGGCTTCGCTTTGGACACCCACCTCGGAAAGCAGCAATGATAACGAGACTCCCGTCCACTCACTGCAACCGAGCATTCCGTGCGTGCGCTGTACGGTCGGTTCCGGGGTGGTCCATTCACGCCCGCTGTTGCCTGAGCATTCGATGAAATGGATCCGTGATACCGACGGCAATCGAAGAATCTCTTCCATGCTAAAGACCAGGGGCCGATCCACCATGCCGTGAATCAGCAGGTGATGTCGGGACGGATCGATCGTGGGAACACCCGAATGGTGGCGCTCGAAATGAAGAGATGATGGGGTGAGAATGCCGTAGGAATCCTGAAGGGGCGTGCGACTGGCCCCCGCTTCCGGAGTATCGGATAGATTGGTATAGCGCACCGACTTTTCAAAGGTTGATCTCTGCCCATAGGGACTCGGAATGGCCCCTAAGGTACGGGGACCGGAGTCACTCACGATTCCTGAATCGGCACAGGCACCCAGAACTCCGGCCAGTACCGCACCCGACTTCAGAAATCGGCGACGGCTGGGATTTGATGAATCAGGCTGATCTTTTGCGGTTCGATCCTTCATGCTTTTCCCTCCTGATTGTTTTTTTAAGCATTCTATGGTCGAGCCGACACTGCGTCAAACAAACAAAAACTGAGCGAAAATCTGGGGCCAATTTCTCCGGAACCGCAGATTCTGTACCTTCCCGCTATCCAAGAGAGCGTTCCCGTGTATCGTGGGACTGTGAGGGTCATTCGTGAGGTGACCCTCACGGCCGATTACACCGCGGAATGGGTCGCCAAAGGGGTCCAAGACCATATCCTCGCGTATCGATCCCGATGATCCAGGTCCTTATTTTATCCTGTCGGGGGGAACCCAGCTTGAGATTCAGGGCACGCTTGCCTATCAGGCCTGTGACGACAAGATCTGTTACCTGCCTGAGCAGCTCCCGATCAAATTCGAGATCGCAATCGAGGAACAGGACGAAGAGCGAGTTCCCAGGTAAGATCGTCTTAGACCTCAGTGCATATAGAAGAAGCAGGCAGGAATGGCTTCCCCAAAAATGGCGACAATGATCAGTCCGTCTGAGCCTCTAGCTTCCACCACCTCGCCCTGCAGGGTCTCCACCCTTGGGCCAAGGCTTTTCACACTGAATTCCTGGTTGGGCTGAGCTTCTTGAGACACGTCAAATTGAAGTTGGATCAGTTCGCCCTGTGGAAACGGTTTGGAGGAGGACAATTCGACTCGTAGCACTTCTTCTTCCCCGGTCTCCTGCAACTCTGTCTTGATGTCGAGCTGCAGGGATTCGGTAGTTGTGGTTTTGAGGACCGAGTTAAAGGAAAGGAACTGCCTGGGAAAGGAGACCTCCAAGAAAATTCTTCCCACCCGACCGGAACGGCCGGCCGAGAGCGTGACCGGTACCAAGGCATGTTCTCCCGGGCCAGCGATACCCATTCCCAGGTCTACCGAAACGACCCCTTCTGATTGAGCGCGTGCAACCCCCAGCGTCAGCCCGAGAGCCAGAGAAAGCCAGACAGTCTTCCTCACTGATTCTCTAATCCAGTGAACCGTAAGCCACCTCACCTCCGATCATCGTCATCATGACCTTGATCTCGGAAAGATCCTCATCAGGGACGCTGCTGTCCAGCGGACTTTTATCCAGCACGATCATATCGGCCAGCTTCCCGGGCTCCAGCGACCCCAGTTCCTGCTCACGCAGGACGTACTCGGAACCCCACCGGGTCATCATCAGCAGTACAGTGGCACGGTCCACCTTCTCTCGCGGGCCGTACACCTTCCCGTTTTCTGCCAACCGCGTCACCAGGACCTCGAGATTCCACATGGGCTGGCGCCGGGGATCCGACCATCGATCGGCTCCATAGGCGGGTTTTACTCCGCCCTCGATGAGACTTCTGGTCGGCATGGTCCAACGCTGCGCCACCTCCTCCCCCCAGACTTCAGCCATCATGGGAGCGAGATCATAAATCATAAAGGGCTGCAGACTCCACATCACCCCCAGTTTGGCGGCTTGCTTGATGTTGTCCTGGCTAATCATCAAGCCGTGGTCGATGGCAAAACGCTTCCCCATGATCGACTCTACCTGGTTGGCCTTCTCATAGGCGTCCAGGCTCAACAACACCGCTTTGTCTCCGATGTTATGCACACCCGATATGCGATAGCCAAAACGAGTGACAATGGCGGGAGCCGCAGCACTGGGGTCACCCGGTTCGTCCCATCTGCAACCCCCTTCCAGACCGTAGGCGTCCAGTTCGATCGTTTTTTGCTTCAACAAGGTAGTGCAGTTGTTTCCCCCCTGGCCGTGGGGTGCGCCTGGCGGATCCCCGTCGGGACCTGAGATGGAGACTCCGATCATCCACATTCGGTCGGTCCCATGTCCCTGCAGACCGCCGAAACGCCTCAGGTACCTTTCCAGAAACGGATTCAGCCTCCCCACCTCATGTGAATAGGCCAATCGCATCGGCAGCTGTCCATGACGATCCATGTAGGCATAGGTCGTGATGTAATTCCCGGCCAGACGGGTCGATACCGTCGTTACCCCAATAGCCACCCACTCATCCATCTCTCTTTTGTAAAGAGGCGCGCTCAGCTCCGGCGGTACCAGAGGAAATAATTCCGCGTTGACGACCCCGCCGATGGTTCCCGTCAGGCGACCCGTCAGAACCCCTTGATCATCCCTCTGATAACCGCCAATTTCTTCGCCGTAAATCCCCGTGATGATTTCCAGCAGCTTCGTGTTGACGATGGCCGTCCGGGCCACCAATCCTGTGATCACCATGATGGGGTTGTCGGGAACCACGCTGTCCAGATCATGCCGGGTAAAGTCCAACAGCGTTTCAGGACGTCTCATGTTGGCATTGACGTCGGTGGTAAACATGGTGTAAATCCACTGCTCCGGGGAGGCCGCTTCCGCCGCCCTCTTCAGATCGGCCAATGCGGTCTCTCGCTCCCGCCATCTCACCGTCACATAGCGGACCCCTCGCTGGCGTAGCCCTCGAATCAAGATGGTTTGGTACTCGCGAGGATGTTTGTAGATGGCATATTCGTAGAGATGGGCGTGAGTATCGATGACACCCGGCATGAGAGCTTTTCCCTCCAGGTTCATCCTCTTGGTGTTGGGGCCGGCCGTCCTCAGGATGCGCTCATTATTGCCGACTGCCAGGATTCTGCCATCCCGGACAGCGAGGGCCTGAGCAACGGTAAAGGGAGGCTGGTCTCGATCCATGGTTAGCACCTGCCCGTTGTAGAAAACGAGGTCTGCGTAATGGAGCACCTCTGGGGCCAGATCCTGGGCCTGAGACACCCGGATGGCGGGTCCAAAGGCAAGGAGAATCACACACAACGTAGCGGCAAACCTGGTTTTCGTCATAGGAGCACCTCGTTTCAAATTTGATGAGTCAAAGGAGTCAATAGAAAGGAGTATCTTTCCATGAGGACTGGAAGTCAATCCTCGCTTTTACCTTGCCTTTAGGGTTTCCAGGCTCTAGGATCATATCTTCGTAATTTCACAGGCTCAGACCTGGGAAAGGGTGGAGAGTGGATTACCACATGAGCTCTACGAGGGTGCCGGACACGCCTTTCTGGAAAACCAAACTCGCTCGGACGTGTGGACCGAAATGGGTCTCAGGAGCTGGGCCAATAGAGAAGAAGGAGCCAATGTGGCGGCAACCCAAAAAGCCTGGCCCCGAACGGTCCAATTTCTAAAGGAGCACCTTCAACCTCTGAAGTAACACAAATCCCCTGGAGTGAACCGTCCATGAAACATGCAATCTTAGCCGTTGGAGCTCTTCTAGTCATCGTCAGCGTCATTATGGGCGGCTTTAGCGTCGGTAATCGTTATGCTGCCGCGGGCCTTTTTCTGTTCTGTCTAACCGCCTCCACGTATTTTGTCACCTGGCCCGTATCTCGAGACGAGGAGCAGCACTGGCGATTTAATTCGGATTTCGTGTGGCTTTCCATTTATCTCGTGGTAGCGGTTGTGGGTGCCTCCTGGCTGGGGTTCTTGTTGTTCTAGCCCGGAGTCAGGATGAAGCTTATGATTAAGAAGGTACTCAAGGGGGTAGCAGTGCTTTTGGCCATCTCGGTGACGACCATCCTTTTTCTGTACCTCAACCGAACGAACCCTTACGGTATTATCCCAGGCAGACAGCTCGTTGAAGAGGAAGTCACTGAGCCGATCGCGGACTGGAGCTTCACTGAGCAGTTCCGTACGGTGACCAATGAGGTACGACCCTCTGATCCCTATTCGGTCAACACCTCGAAACTTCTTATCGATGGGGTGCTGTATATCCCCTCCGGCGGGGGAATCGAAAGCCGTTGGGCCCAGTTTCTGCTTCAGGATCCCAACATGCGGATCAGGTTGGGAACCAAACTCTACCCGGTCACGGCCACATGGGTGCAGGAACCAGCACTCCTGGCACAACTCCGGGAGGCCTATGACAGGAAGTTCGCCCGGCCGCCGGGAGAGGAAAGGACGCCGGAAGAGTTAGGCCGGTTCGGGTTCTTTCGGATTGACTCGCGCTGATATCCTCAGCGGACGTGCCACCCTGCCTGAACCATCAACAAGACACGATTTGAGACTCCGCCGCTGGGGGGCGGATTAAAAACCGTGATGGAAAGGGAGCGGTCTCCAAACACACCCACGTTCTGATCCGGGCCAGACCTCCTGAAACGATCGGGCAGAGCCTTTTCGATGAAACTGGCGGGAACCGTGGCCCTGAGCCCGCGTGGTCCCTCAAAGATCGTCCTCAGGGAAACCCCGTCCACCTGTACCACGGATTGGGTCACAAAACCCGCTCCATCAATGACGATTTCAAAATCCGGACTTCCCTCGACGACCCGATGAGGGGAAATGGCACTGATCTCCGGTTCCAGAGTCGACCGCGGGGGACCGGAAAGGCTGAAAAACTCCGGATGATATCCGAACTCGATGAACTTTCCCCCTTTCATGACGCGTTCAATTTTCTTGGTGTTGGAGATATCCTCCAAAGGATCGGCTTCCAGTATCAGAAGATCCGCGAAGTTCCCTACCTGAAGGGAACCCACCCTTTGATTTCCCCGGGCTCCCCGGAACCCGGCTAGCATATCGCCCCCCCAGGAGGTCGACGACTGCAAAGCCTGCATGGGCGTTAAGCCGGCTTCTACTAGAAGCTCCATTTCATGATGCATGCCTATACCCGGGGTGGCGACCCCGGGCGCATCGGTACCGGCAACGATCTTGCCCCCGGCTTGGACATAGCTTTTGACGAATCGCTGCACGTTGCGCCCTGCATCCTGTATCACCTCGAGGTCTTCCGGTGAAAGCTTGGAGACCATGGGCAGATGGTCGTATCGAGAGGAATAGGCCTTAATCGTGCGGTGATGCAACAGCAGCACCTCACCCCGAACGGGGGGATAGTAAGACAGATCCGGATCGCTCAACAGGAGGTAGACCTCCTGTTCGCGCTGCTTGACTTTGGGGCTCAGAGAACCCCATTCGTAAACCAGTGTAGGATTCAGAAAGACACCTTGACTGACGGCCTTCTGGATCACCTGGTCCAACTCTTTCCCTTCCTTCAAGTAGGTCGCCCAGTGCAGGAACCGACCCTCTTTGAAATCCTCCAACTCCTGGGGGGACATCAAGGGCAACGCGAATCCCCAAACGTGCTCAGCCACACCCATCCCTCGATCGATCGCCTGACCGGTGTCCTGGGCATGGCTAAAAATAGTCAGTCCCTCTGCATGGACTTGCTCAGCCGCCCATCCATATGCGTCCTTGATGTTGTCTCTGAACTGGGTAAACCAGACCACATCCGGTTCGTTGTTCAAAATTTCCTGAATGCGATCGTGAACCTGTTCTCGTGTCATCGAGGGAGTCAATCGGGTATTGCCTCCGGTATGAAAAACCCGAGGCGTGCTGAGGCTGGTTCGTGAGTTGGCCCTCTCCTCCTGACTCACATTGGCCAGGGCCAGGACCGAAGTCACACCGTGGTTGACGTAGATTTCACCCATCCAGGCTCCCCAGTGAACATGGGTGTCCACCAGTCCCGGAATAATAAACTTACCGGTGACGTCGATAACGGTCGCCCCAGCGGGATAGTCGGTGTCTTGCCCGGAGCGGATCGATTGGATCGTATCCCCTTCAACAACCACGGTAGCATCGGTGAGAGGGGGATTTCCAAGACCGTCTATCACGGTGGCCCCTCGAAGAACGACGACATTGGACGCCTGCTGCCCATAGATCACTGAGGTCTCAAAAGCACTCACAGGCAGGCAAACCAGTAAAAAAACCAAGAAGGATCCCTTGCTGGATCGGAGCATCACTTCTCCTCCTAACTCAATTGGGTTTTGCACGAGTAGCCCCATCGGCTCCCTTTATTCATACGTTCATTTGCCGTTACTGGCAAGCGAATTCTGGCTCTTTCCATTGCCTTCTCACTTACTGCGACATACCCTGCACTTCAGGAGGTCTACCCATGAAGAGCTCACTTGAAACCTTGTCCCTAGTGCTTCTGACGGTTGCGATGGTCGGCTGTGGGGAGTCACCCGAATCGGTGGATCTCTTACTCACCAATGACCGAGTGATTGACGGTACAGGAACGATTCATGATGGTGCCACGATCGCCATCACCGGAGAGCGAATTCAGGCCATTTCCAGTGACGAAAAACGGTTCAAGGCCGCCATAACGATCAACGTCGAGGGGAAAACGGTGTTGCCCGGCCTCATCAATGTCCATGTCCACGTGAGAACACGAGACGTGGTCGATGAGCAGGGAATGACCGACTACATCACCCATCGATTGCCGGCATACTTGCAGGAGTATCTCGCCCATGGAGTCACCACCATCAAATCCGCCGGGGATATCGCTGAGCCCTTTATCGAAGTAAGGGAGCGTCTTGCCCGCGGGGAACTCCAGGGTCCGCGACTCTTTCTCGTCGGTCCTGTTCTGACGGCCAAGGGCGGCCATCCCGCTGCTACGCTCGTAAAAGATATGCCCTGGCTACGTGAAAGGCATACCAGGGAGCTGGCTTCTGAAGCTGAAGCGCGAGCCGTGGTGCGCGAGTTGTCCGACTTAGGCGTAGACGCCATCAAATTTGTTTACCATGGCGGTACCGATGAGAATAAACCTTATTTCTTTTCTCCCGGTCTTCCCATCCGCAAGATGTCTCCCCAGATGATGCGAGCAATTATTGATGAAAGTCACCAGCTTCAGCTGCGTGTGACCGCTCACACAAATGAGGTGGAGGATGCCCTAGCCGTCCTGGAAGCGGGGTCCGACGGAATAGAGCACGGGGTTTCGCGCTCGCGACTTCGGGACGAGAAATTGGGCGCCCTTTTGCGAGAGAGTGGAGCCTTCTATGTACCCACCCTCTCCCTGGGAGGGGCCAGGGGTCGGTGGACCTCCGAGCGGTGGGAGGCGACCACCGCAAATCTGAAACAGCTCGTCGATCAAGGAGCCCGCATAGCTCTTGGAACCGATGGCAACTCCGCCTCCATTGGTTCAGGAGCCGCCACCCTGAAGGAACTTGAACTGATGGTTGAAGCAGGAATGAGTCCTGAGCAGGTGATCGAGGCGGCAACGCGCAACGCGGCCGAGCACCTGGGAAAGCTGGATGACCTGGGTACTCTCGAGGCGGGTAAGCTGGCGGATCTCGTCATCGTCAACGGAGATCCCTTGGCCGATATTGCGGTGATGAACAACATTTGGGTGGTCATCCAGGGTGGAAGGGTGGTTGTGGATCATCGTTAGGAGATTCCTCAACTCGCTGATTTTCCATTGCCTTCGAGGTCCTACGGTCGTAAGATTCAGGGAAGATCTCCTTGAGGGGGGGCTTCATGGTCGGGACGACCGCAAATACGCTGCATACGAGTCGAGAAAATTTGTCTTTCTGAGGAGGAAAAATGATTCTTAGACTAGGAAAGATTTCATTCCTGATCGCGCTGGGCCTTTTTTATTTGGGGCAGTCTGGTTTATTGAGAGCCCAGCAAGACTTGCCGTCTGAAGTATTGGCTTACGCCGATCTGATCCTGTACAACGGCAAGATTTTGACTGCCGATGACGACTTTACGACTGCGGAAGCAGTCGCTGTTCGAGACGGGAAATTCCTGGCCGTGGGTGAGAGCGATCGTATTCGGCGCATGGCAGGACCTCAGACTCGACAGG
>Ga0066376_10004727_pt1 | contig 11774 bp, 9 predicted proteins | sample Knorr_S15_td_Bot_FD_77009 | JGI IMG/M metagenome (GOLD analysis project Ga0066376, IMG submission 77009) | Marine microbial communities from Southern Atlantic Ocean transect - Knorr_S15_td_Bottom_ad_5009_LV_A | ecosystem: Environmental > Aquatic > Marine > Oceanic | place: Southern Atlantic... | reverse complement strand
TAGGAATAAACTCATGAATACCTTGCATGGCATCTCTAGGACATTCAACAATTTGTATCATTCTACAGAAATAATGGTTAATTCGGTTCTTCTATTTACTGCGCGTTTTTCCTCGCTACTATTGTCGTTTAAGGGCTTCGACATTCCATAACCTTTAAACAAAACTCTTTCGGGCTTAACCCCTCTGTCTACAAGTGCTTTTCTAAGCGACTCAGCACGTTCGTTCGACAATTGCAAATTGTAATCTATAGAGCCAGTATTGTCTGTATGCCCTCCAATTTCGATGACCAAAAATGGATTTGACTCCAAGAATTTGATGATCATATTCAGCTCGATAACCGATTCATCTTTGAGCTCGTAAGAATCCAATTCAAAGAAAATATTATCCAATCGAACTTGCTCTCCTTCAGCTAATTTCTGCAATTCGAAATCACGAAGTTCTATCGAACCTTTTTGTTTCATCTGCACATTTTCAGAATAAAAAAGGTAGCCTTTTTTACGTATCGTTAAGGCGTAAGTTCTATCCGAAGGTAAGCAAAGCATATAGTTCCCATCGGCATCACTAACAGAACTTTTATAAGCTCGCGCGGATGCTAAATCGACCACTTCAACAACGGCCTTGAGTGCTTTCTTGGAATCGGCATCAATAACCTTCCCTTGCACATAAGCTACCTCCAAAGCCCTACTTTCAATAGGAAGTTGAAAGGTATATAAATCGAGATCGCTGCGAGTCTCCATAAAATGTGAAGAGGCAAAATAAGCCGTACGACCATCTTTAGCAACGATTAATGAGTTTTCATCCGAAGGAGAATTAATAGGATATCCAATATTTTTTACTGCTGACCAAGTTCCCGTTTCATCCAATCGCGAAAGGAAAATATCGAAGCCACCCATTCCCACATATCCTTTTGAAGCAAAGTATAATGTCTGATTGTCCCAATGTAAGAAGGGCGAAATATCGTCTCTCGAAGTATTGATCTCTTTCCCTAAGTTTCGAGCGCGAGTCCAGTTGCCTTTCTTATTTTTATAGGAAACCCAAATATCCTTCCCTCCGCGTCCTGAGGGTCTGTTAGATACAAAAAACAACTGTCGACCATCGGCAGAAATTGCGGGTTGCGACTCCCAATGTTCGGTATTTATATTGTCACCTAAATTTTTAGGCTCCGTCCACTTCTTATTTTTAAAATGCGATTCGTAAATATCACATCGTCCGTATGAATCATCGCGCGAACAAGCCGTAAAGTAAATGGTCTTCCCATCGGCAGTAATACATTGGGCGCCCTCATTTTGATCGGTATTGATAGGTGCCCCCAAGTTTTCGGCCTCCAACCACTCATCGGTATCGTTTGTAGAAAGATAAAAGTCCTCGTTGCGAACTCCATTAATGCGAGCACTACGCGTAAAAATTAAGGTAGACCCATCAGCCGATAAGGCAGGTAAATACTCGTCAGCCAAAGTATTGATAGCATCTCCTAAATTGTCGGGATCAAAGCTCACTGGGTTTTTCATGGCCGCAATCGAAAATTCACATGACTTTTTAATGCGATTGGCCTTTTTGCGGTATTTCTCAGATATTTTCCTCGAGCTTAGGTATTTGCGTATATGTTGTAGTGCCTCAGAATATTGCGCTGTTGAATGTTCGGCGAGTGCCAAGCGGTAATACATCGGAAATGAAAATCGGGGGGCTAAGGGTATTGACTTGCGATAAGCTTCAATAGCGGCCTCTTTATCATCTTGAGCAATCAACACATCGCCCAACTGAATCCAAGCTTCCACAAAAGTTTCATCCATCTGCAAGGCTTCTTCTAAAAGCACACGGGCAGCGCTAAACTCCTGCACAGCAATTTTTGACTTTGCTTCGCGGTATAATTTTGCCGATTTACGAGAACCAGCAGTTTCTTGCGCTTGCGCAGAAAAACAAATCAATAAAGCGAAAAGGAAATTGAGCAGACGCATACTAAGGGATGTCCATGTATTTATGCGTTTGCAGAGAGATATTCCATTGTGGATTCTCTTTTACGTATTCTATAATCTGAGGGAGAATTGTAGACTCCTTAGACCATTCGGGCTGTAGATACAATTTACATTTCTCCGACACTTGACTCGCTTGCTCTTCGGCAAAACGAAAATCGTTAGTGCGGGCGATGACAACTTTTAGTTCGTCGGCGGCTTTAAAGTTTTCGAGCTTCGGAAGTTTTCGCTTTTTAGGCGAAAGTGTAAACCATTCCCACTCTCCACTAAAAGGATGTGCTCCTGAAGTTTCTATATGACAATCAATTCCTATCTCGTGTAAAGCTTTACAAAGAATGTCGAGCTGATGCATTAGTGGCTCTCCACCAGTAACCACCACCTTGGTAGTCTTGGTAGCTGTAATCCACGAAATAATCTCTTCGACAGAATGAACGGGATGATCTGACTCTTCCCAACTTTCTTTTACATCGCACCAAGGGCAACCTACATCACATCCGCCCAAGCGAACAAAATAACAAGGAACACCCGAATGGAATCCCTCACCTTGAATGGTGTAGAAATGCTCCATAATTGGCAAACGCTCTCCGCGTCTCACCTTTTGAATTTCCTCTGTAGAAAGCTCTTTAATTGTTGTCATGGGGCAAAGATATTTAAAAAAAGGAGTCGAGAGAAAGAATTCAGAAGACAGAATACAGGAGACTGGAGACTGGAGTCTGGAGTCTGGAGACAGAATTTGAAAATTCCCTATTCCCTATTCCCTATTCCCTATTCCCTAATCTAGCTTTATAAACTTAAGGCTCTGTGATTCTGTAGCAGTTTGAATATTCACAAAATAGACTCCACTAGAAAGCTCCTTGATATCGATTATATATTCCGAAGAAGCCATCCATCGCTCTGAGCGTACACGCTGACCTTGGAAATTATAGATCTGTATCGTGCAGTCTTCTTGTTTAGCTGTGCTCAATACAATTTGATTTTTAGCAGGATTTGGATAGAGATTAACATCTGAAATCATATAAGGCTCTTGGATGTCTAGATCAGAATTAGCTGCTAAAACCATTTGAAAATCATCCACATAATAATGAACCATTGCCGACGAATCGGCTTGAGAATCAAAAAGTAAACCCGCTAGTTTAGGATAGCCATTTTCATCTTCAGTAGTCCAAGAGAAGGTCCAATCGGCTTTGGGCTCCGAATTGATTTGCAGTTCAACCAAGTCTCTATCAATATCTATTAACTGATTTAAAAGAAACCATTGATTTTGTGGGAAATCAAATTCTATATTCTGGCCTGCTACACGAACGAAACCAATTCCCTCAGCGCCAAACTCAACCGAATAGGCTTCCATAGATCCAATACAAGTAGCATCGTGAAAAACACGATACTTAGAAGCTCTTCCTGCTGGAACGTATAATCCAAAAGATAGATCGTAGGCATTCTCACTTTGATTATCCAAAGTATGAACGAGCTCCGTGCTACCATCAGCTCCGTTAATTTCCATATACTGAAGACCTTCCATTGGATTAACAAGGTCTATAGAAGCAAAAGCCTCCTCGGTACACCAAGCAGACCAAAGGGCAGCAGATTGTTCAGAGATTAAACTATCACTTGAATAGCTTTCAAAATTATCTGAGTCTATTAGAAGACCGTAATACGAAATCTCAAAAGACAATTCTAAGGACTGTTCTGCAGCATCCACAATGCTTACTGAATATTCCCCTTGAGCTAAATCCACAATACTATCTTCTATTGCACCTGTTGACCATTCAACGGAAAAAGGTGCTACACCTGAAATATTTAAGTGAATAGCACCGTCGGCGCTTATCTCATCACTAGCATGTATAACTGTTGGCTGAGCAATTAATAAAGGCATGCCACAGCCGTTAGATTCTAATAATTCTGAGCGAAAGATTGTCAAAGCGTTTGCCATTCGTACAGCCTGTCCAGCAGAGAACATCACCATTACAGAATCATCCACATAATCCATGAAGTTCATGAACATATCGCTCGTTTCACAAGATATTTGTGGGTATTCTGGAGAGCCATAATAAGCAGATTCAGAGACAGGAGTGTCGGATACATAATCGTCGCTACTACAACCACCTATTCCCCATGGGTGCTTTAAGTTAAAATAATGTCCAATTTCGTGTACCGCAGTTCTACCACCACCATATTGATCGTGATCGGTCTCACCAAAGAAATTAGTCCCCACCACTAAGCCCTCTTCTTCTGGCTCGATACTATTTATGGGTGGGAATGAATAACCCAAAACTCCAGGAGTGATAGGTCCTACCCATATATTCAAATAATCTTCGGTATTCCATGCAGCTTTCCCTCCGTATTCTGGATGCTTGATATGATCGGAAGTAGAAGTGAAATAATTAATCTCGTTGGTATCCACGTAAGTTCTTGTGATTCCATTGGAAGCAAATCCCTCAGGGTCCACAGAAGCCAAACAAAACTCGATTCCTATATCACCAATCAGCGATTGAAATTCTTCGGGAGTTTGGCTAATATCAAGATTTGAAGAGTTATAGTCTTCATTCATTATTTCTATTTGGCGGTAAATCTGCTCCTCAGAAATATTTTCCTCATCGTTTCTATAGAGAACGTGAACCACTACTGGAATGATATAATCTTCCGTTTGAATATACTTCGTAGAAGCTTGTGCTAAAGCGATTTCGCTTGCTTCATACATTTCTCTATAGGCAGGGCTTTTCATCTGCTCGGTAAACCATTCATCGTATATACAACGAGGATGATGGTCTTGAGCTAAAAGCTGAAAACTCAAACAAAATAGGAGGGCAAGTAAATAATTCTTCATATTCTAAATCTTCAATTCATAAAGGTACAAGAGTCCTGCCAAATGACAAGAACAGAATCTATTCTAAATAAAAAAGCCTCCAATTGGAGGCTTTTCTTTATCTAAAATGAGAGTATCGTTTTCTTTATAATCTCAATACATTCCATCAACTGCTCCTCTGTAATCACCAAAGGAGGTGCAAAACGAATGATATCGCCATGAGTAGGCTTAGCAAGCAAACCATTATCGCGTAATTTCATACACACATCCCATGCTTCGATGCCATCTTTAGGCTTAATAACAATTGCATTCAATAAACCTTTACCTCTAACAAGGGTAATCATATCGGTATCGATAGCTTCTAATTCGCGACGAAGGATTTTACCTAAACGCTCCGAATTTTCTGCTAGTTTTTCATCTTTAACAACTTCTAAAGCAGCAATTGCAACTTTACAGGCAAGAGGATTTCCACCGAAAGTAGAACCGTGCTCACCCGGCTTAATACAAAGCATGATATCATCATCAGCAAAAACAGCCGATACTGGGAATACACCACCAGAAATGGCTTTACCTAAGATTAAGATATCTGGCTTCACATCTTCGTGATCTACGGCTAACAATTCACCCGTACGAGCAATACCCGTTTGAACCTCATCGGCAATAAATAATACATTGTGTTTTTTACAAAGCTCCAGTGCTGACTTCAAATAACCTGCATCAGGAACAAATACACCAGCTTCACCTTGGATAGGCTCCACCATAAATCCGGCTACATTTTCATCCTTCAAAGCTTCAGCTAATGCATCCAAATCGTTGTAAGGGATACTCTCAAACCCAGGAGTATAAGGACCAAACTCTTTTCGAGCATCTTCATCGTTAGAGAAAGAAATGATCGTAGTAGTTCTACCATGGAAGTTACCATCACAAACAATAATCTTCGCGGTATCTGGGCGTAGGCCTTTTTTCTGGTAAGACCATTTTCTACAAAGCTTCAAAGCCGTTTCCACTGCTTCGGCACCAGTGTTCATTGGCAATACTTTATCGAAACCAAAGTAGTCGGTAACATACTTTTCGTAGTCCCCTAAAACATCGTTGTAAAAAGCTCTCGAAGTAAGCGTCAATACATCAGCTTGGTCTTTTAGTGCTTGAACAATTTTCGGGTGACAATGCCCTTGATTTACTGCCGAATAAGCCGACAAGAAATCGTAATATCTTTTCCCATCAACATCCCATACAAAAACGCCTTCCCCTTTGGAAAGAACTACTGGTAATGGATGATAATTGTGGGCTCCGTGTTTATCTTCTAATGCAATGATTTCCTGTGAAGTCATAATGCTCAATTTTTAGTTTTTTCTAATGCTGCAAATCTACTCTTTTGGCTCTAAAGCACAAAATGAATAGCAGCTCTGTAGAAGGCTATTCTTCGAAAAAAGTATTGCAGATAAATGAGGGGTCAGTGAGGCTATTTAGAAAGGCTAATAAATCTTCCTTTTCTTGATCACTTAATTCAAAACCTTGTATTAATTCACTCTGGTTGAAATGGCTTTTACCACCTTCTGCATAATGGCTAATCACTTCTTCTAAAGTCTCAACAGATCCATTATGCATATAGGGGGCTGTCAATTCTATATTTCGAAGTGTAGGCACTTTAAACTTCCCAATATCCTCCTCGAGGTGCGTTAATCGATAACGACCTGAATCTTCGTAAACTTCGTAAAGCCCATTATTCTCTATACCTTGATTTGTAAATAAAAATGAACCGTGGCACGAAGCACAAGAAAGACTATCGCTAAAGAATAAATCCTTCCCTCTCTCTTCGGAACTACTAAGGCGATCTAAATCGTAATCGGATGAGCCAGAAATCATGGTGCGCTCAAAAGCTGCAATAGCTCGAGTTATCACATAGGGATCTGGCGCTCTATCATATGCCTTCCAAGCCATTCGCACATATACAGAGTCTTCCTTTAAAAGCTCGGATGCATCTACAATATTAAAGTTCATCTCATTGTGATCTTGTATAGGAGCCAAAACTTGCATTTCAAGTGTTGGCACTCCCCCTTCGCGAAGGAAAAGATCGTAATAAGCAACATTGGCTAGAGACATAGAATTTCTATTCCCCAAGCGATCCTCTACTCCCAGACTCACCACTTGGTCGTCGGCAAAAGCAAACTCTTGTTTATGACAAGAACTACAAGAAATAGAATTATCGACAGATAAGATAGGATCGAAAAATAATTTCTTTCCCAAATCAATACGCTCCCAATTCAAACTATTATCCTCGGGAATGTTGGGAGCTGGAAAACCAGCAGGTATATCTAAATGAAAAGTTTGTCTACCTATTTCGGGATCCTGTTCGCAGGAAAGTAGAAACAAGAAGGGCGCTATGAAAAATAATTTCCTCATAAAAAAAGGGGCGATGCCCCTCTATTAGTTTTTCAAAATCTTAAAACTTTGACGGGAAGTCTTGGTTTCGACCATGAGCATATACACACCTCGATTCAGATTTCTGGTAGAAATAACTTGCGAGCCAGATTCTAAAGAAAGGTGCCTCAAGCTTCTTCCTTGAATATCGTAAATGCTCAATTGAGCATCTTCATTCAATTCTATTTGAAAAGCCTCTTTACAAGGGTTTGGATAAAGACTATTTACCAAAACACTTTCCTCGACTGTTAAATTGGTAGAAGCTGTAAAAACAGAATTTCCCTCAATATTGGCTAGCAATAAGTCGTTAGCCAAATAATCTCCATGGAAAACACCACCATTTGAGACTCCAATTGCCTCAAACATCTTATCGTAGTTTACATCTACATAAATAGTAATCTTATCCTCTTCCTCTACCGTATTAGCAAGCAACACAACAGGAGTGTAATACTTATCGTCTACTGGGTGGTATTGGAGGATTGTCTCCATCACACCATTATTATCGGTATCCAACATACCTTCAATCGCCATAAAACGGTAACCTGCAATCCAGCCCCAATGCATACTAGGACTTTGTGGCGCTAAAGGATGATCGTTTGACCACAAAGCTGGATCTTCATGATTAAAGTCTGGCTGAACCCCAATATGAAATAATAGAGAATCGATATTAGATACCGCATAAGCCCCTAATGAATACTGAATATCCTCAGTGTTTACCAATAGGTACTTATCATCTAATTCTAAAGACTCGCCAGCATTGAAGTTTATGCTATTGATGTTTAAATAGTATTCAAATCTGCTAAAACGTATATCCACTCCTTCGTCAGTAGAATAGATTTGATTTAAAGAAAAGGTTTCTGCTCCGTAATTATGAGAAAGCTGAAGGACAAGTTCTTTAGCATCTTGAGCTTGAACTGTACCAAATACAATAAGTGCGCAGAATAGTGATTTTATATATCTCATTAGTTTGGGTTTTTGTACAAACTTTTCATCAAAAATTATGCCTAAGAATTCGCTAATGCCCAAACTCTATTTTTAGAAAACCAAACTAAGCAAGGGCCAACTACCAAAAATACGATAATTCCCATAGTTGTAAAAGCTATAGTCAAACTATAATTATCGGCCAACCAACCAATACAAGGTGCAATAATGGCAAAGCTTACACGGATGACAAAACTACGCACACTCATCACGGTAGCGCGCACATCAGAATCTGCATATTGATTGATGTAATTCCTCAGTAAAGGAGTTGCATAACCTCTATTGGCATAAAAAACAAAGAGGATAAACAAGCCGAATAAAGACATATTATTTGCAATGAGAACATATCCTAACACACTAGAAACTCCGACTATCACTAAACTAGTCATAGCGTTCATTTTCAACTCAATTCGATGTGCCAAAAAGGAGAATACTCCCACGGTAATATTCAACAAAGCCCAAATCATTCCGTAATGCTTCATCGATATGCCAATATCTTTCAAAAAGGGCTGTGCCAGCCAAGCCATCATTAGTGTAGCCACTCCTATGGCGGAAGAATATATAATATGTGTTCTCAAAATCTTGGATTCAATCAAAGAAAAACGGACGACACCTAATACCCCTTTCCAAGATGTTTTCTGCCTTTGCATATGCATTTTAGGCTCCACCAAGGCAAAAGCAAAGGGGATAGCTAAGAGACCAATAAACACTTGTGCATAGGCCGGGTAACGAAAAGATATCGCCGCCAAAAATCCACCTAAAACTCCAGCTGCTGCCTCGGAAAAATTACCAATGGAGATGCTCCTTCCTTCGTACTTCATGAATCGATCTTCGGCCTTTGCCTCCAACAAACTGTCGTACATAATGGCCGTGTCGGCACCAGAGATAAAACTATTCCCCAAGCCGAGAATTATTTCAGCTACTAAGAACCACCAAAAATTATAGGAAATGGAGAATAAGCTGAACCCTACAAAAGCAAGGATGCAACCTAAGATGAGTGTCTTTCTACGACCCAAAACATCTGCGGCATAACCCGAAGGGATTTCCATGAGTGCCACCGATAAAGAATAGGAAGCTTGAAGAATCATGATTTCTTGTAAGCTCAATCCATTATCCTGAAAAAACAGAACAATAATCGGCATGATAATCATAAACCAAAGAGATGCTTTTATGACAAAAAGCTTCCAGATATTTGGATGGGGCAATCGCTTCATTTTCGTGGGTGATGAGCTATAATTTCTTCTCGCACAAAAGTACGATCTATATGCATATATACCTCTGTAGTACTTATACTTTCGTGTCCCAACATATTTTGGATAGCCCTTAAATCGGCTCCACCTTCTAATAGATGAGTTGCAAAGGAATGTCGGAAAGTATGTGGACTAACCGTTTTCTTTATACCCACGGCCTCAACCTGTTTTTTCACAATATTAAAAATCATCATGCGCGTAAGTTGCTTTCCCCTATTGTTTAAAAAGACAAAATCTTCGTGCCCATAAGCTATAGACTGATGAGCTCTAATCCCCTTTAGATAAAACTTCAAGAATTTTACGAGTTGATTACTCAAAGGCACCAATCGGTCTTTATTTCCTTTCCCTGTAACTTTAAGGAATCCTTCGTTTAAATGCAGATTGGAACATTTTAAATCGATTAACTCCGAAACACGTAGACCACAAGAGTATAAAGTCTCGAGTATGGTTCTATTGCGCTCCCCATGTGTAGATGATAAATCTACCGAATCAATAATCGCATCAACCTCATTTTGTGAGAGTACATCGGGTATTTTGCGTTCCAATTTTGGGCGATCAATCTTATCGCAAGGGTTGGCCTCAACAATATCCTCCAAGCAGAGATAATGATAAAAGGATTTTATACCCGACAATATTCGCGCTTGCGACTTTGCACTAGCCTCTTGTTGGTATAAGTCTTGAATAAAATCTCTTAAAGTATCAGGGCTGACATTAGTGCTCGAATTAATTCCTTTTTGCTCAAGGCAAAAGGAAGACAACTTTCGAACATCCCTTATATAAGCTTGTACGGTATTATCCGACAGAGCCTTTTCTAAGACAAGGTAAATGCGGTATTCTTCTAAAGCTCTTTTCCAGTTCATTTCTTATATTAGCCCAAACTACGGCAAAGATATGAAAGTGATAATCATCAATGGACCCAACCTCAATCTTTTAGGGAAAAGAGAGCCTTCTGTTTATGGTAATGAAGATTTTGAAAGCTATTTTAAAAAGCTTCAAGATGAATTCACCTTTATAAACTTAGAGTATTACCAATCTAATATTGAAGGCGAATTAATCGATAAGATTCAGGAAGTAGGATTTAGCTATCAGGCCATACTTATTAACGCCGGAGGCTACACCCACACCTCGGTGGCTATTGCCGATGCTATTGGTGCCGTAGAAACTCCTTGTATAGAAATTCATATTAGTCAACCACAAGCTAGAGAAAACTTCCGACACGAATCATTAATAGCAGGGAAATGCAAAAGTAGCATTAGTGGTTTTGGATTGGGCTCCTATCGTTTGGGACTTTTATCCATGAAGAGTGAATAATCAAACTCCTGCCCTATATGAATTCGTTCAGACAGAGATAGCTGAAAGGTATAATTTACTCTCAATCAAAGCCCTATAAAAAAGGCTGAAAAAACATCAGAAATTTTCTCTGTAGCATTTGCAGGCCTTGAAAAATCACCTATATTTGCACCGCTGATGTAAAGAAAGTTCTTTAGCAAAAATTGGTCTGGTAGTTCAGTTGGTTAGAATACCTGCCTGTCACGCAGGGGGTCGCGAGTTCGAGTCTCGTCCAGACCGCTTTTTTATCTTCTTTCGATCATTAGCATATAGTACATTTTTTATTTTGTTGGTCTGGTAGTTCAGTTGGTTAGAATACCTGCCTGTCACGCAGGGGGTCGCGAGTTCGAGTCTCGTCCAGACCGCAACAATTTAAAAGCCTCCCCAAATGGGGAGGCTTTTTTATTTAATTATCAACAGTTGAATGCTTAACTCATCTTTATTTGATCTCAGTTTACTGAAATAAATCCCTGAGGATACGGGTTGACCATTATCATTTTTAGTATCCCATACAATCGACTTTTCACCTAGTTCTGAAACCATATTTATAAGATGCCTAATCTCACGCCCCATCATGTCATAGATTATTAATTCTATATAAGCCCTCTGATGCAAAGTATAGTTGAATGTAGTACTTTGACTAAATGGATTCGGGGAATTTTCAAAAAACGAAATATTCGATGATAGGAATTCATCAATCGATAGGCCATCAATTACAGTTATGGTTAGCGGAATAAGAATTCCTGGGGTATCTTGATCATTAGACGATAGGCTAATCAACTCATTATGTGTTCCAAAATCTACCATAGTCGCATCAACGATTAAACTTATAATCGTAGGAACACCAGTTTCTGTAGTACCAAACTCTGGCTCAAGGCTAATCCAAGATTGAGAACAAATACTTGTCCAGTCGAGATTCTCGATACCAACATTCGAAATAGAGAAAGTCTGAGTATCGACAAGAGTCTCTGTATTTGTAAGATTAAACTGAAAAGTGCTATTGGAAATTATTATTGAAG
>Ga0066376_10004726_pt1 | contig 11775 bp, 9 predicted proteins | sample Knorr_S15_td_Bot_FD_77009 | JGI IMG/M metagenome (GOLD analysis project Ga0066376, IMG submission 77009) | Marine microbial communities from Southern Atlantic Ocean transect - Knorr_S15_td_Bottom_ad_5009_LV_A | ecosystem: Environmental > Aquatic > Marine > Oceanic | place: Southern Atlantic... | reverse complement strand
GAAAGCTCACCGCAAATGTCTTGGAACCACTCTATGACCTCGGGGTGAAGCGGGATGCCGTCGATCTTTCGCTTCGTCTCCTCCTCAGCCTCTGGCCTGCCTGCATAGAGGACCCTGTCGTGGCCCGGCGCTGGTTTGGTAGACTCCAGCATATGTATCCATTCGTCCATCGTTCGCTTGAACTCAGCCGTGTCCATGAAGGCCTCGATGCTGTAAGCCGCGACGTAGTGACCAAAGTTAGGTCGGCCAGGACTCACTCCATAGCCGCCTCCGGATAGCACACCGCCAAGAATATCTACGATGCAGGCGAACCCATAGCCCTTGTGGGAGCCCATCTCGCGAGTGCTGCCCACCGGCAACAAGTATGAAGAGGCCTTGCCTTCGTAGCCCGGCTGTGGCGGAGGAACATCTTCCATAATAGGGACGCCGTCTGAGTCAGCAACCCAACCGCCGACCAGATCGTGGCCCAGCCTTCTTGCCAGCCCAAGCTTATTGCCTGCCACAGTGCTGGTGGCAGCGTCGAATACGAAAGGCGGCTCTTTGTCGGCAGGGGCGGCCATCGCGATGGGGTTGGTGCCCATTCGAGGCTCGGCGCCGAAGGTAGGTAGCACGCTGGGCGGGCACGAGGTCATGCATATGCCGATCATGTCGTGCTCAAGGGCCATCATGGCGTGGTAAGAGGCCATGCCCAGGTGGCGGCCGTTGCGGATTGTGACCATGCCAACGCCGACGTTCTTCGCCTTCTCTATGGCGATCTCCATTGCCTTTGGCGCGATGATCGTTCCCAGACCTCTATCGGAATCGATGTTCGCCGTAGCAGGAGTCTCCCGAACTATCTTCCAATTGGGGTGAGGATTGATTGAGCCATCGTTGTAGCCATTTACGTAGGAGCGCAGCATGTTGGACACACCATGAGTCTCCACACCGCGAAGGTCTGCCTTAACCATTACATCGGCGCCCAGCACGCAGTCGGACTCATCGAGACCCATCTTACGGAGCACGTTGGTGACGGTATCACGCAACGCGTCTTCCTGGACCTTGACCGCGATATCCTCAGGTACTTTGAATCTCTCTAGCACTCGAAGCCTCCTATTAGTTTCTTCTGCTCAACTTCGTTTTTCAGCTGGTTTGCCCAGGGTTAGAATCAGCGGTATCGCGATTAGCACACTGAACGCGATCAGCATGAACGGCTCGCGATAGTTGCCCCTTACGTCGAATACCCACCCGACCAGAACGGAACCGACAACGCCGAATATGGCGCTGGTCGTCATCATCGTTTCCATAACAGAACCGTAGCTTCTGCGACCGAATAAGTCAGCAATTAGCGCGAATCGCACGGGAATCGATGCGCCGAAGCCAAAGCCCCAGGCCATCACGAATACTACCAGATGCCAGGGTGAGGAGGTGAATGCGAACGCCAACGTCCCTATGAACTGGAACACGAAGGCTATGGCGATAACCTTTCGCTTGTCCATGATGTCTCCCATGTAGCCGCTGGCTAGCCTGCCGAAAACACTGAATAGGGAGACTCCCAGGATGACCATAGCGGCCGTGCCTCTGCCCATGCCGAAGCTGGTGATGGCGGGAATGTGGTGAATGGATGCTGAGATAATTAGTTGAGATGCGCCCATAGAGAGCGACAGTTGTCAGAATGTTCTTGTCTTTAAGGCCTGCTTGGCGGTGAAATTGACTTCATCTAGAAAGCCAAATTTTCCGGTTCCGTCTGCTTTTCCATCCGAGAAATCGTTAGGGTCAGCGCCGTCTGGCAAGAGGCCGTAGTCTTCGGGTCTGCTTTTCATTGTGAAGGACACGGGTATGCCAACAAGGAAGAAGCCAATGCCCACGTATACCAGGCCGGTCCTCCAGTCAGTAGTCGCGATGAGCCACACGATGACCGGCACCAGGATGCCACCCAGGCCGGAACCTGCCATGGTTATGGACATGGCTTTAGCGCGTTTCTTAACGAACCAGTTGGCCACCGTTGTAGTCACAATCAGGAACGTGCCGAACGAAAGCCCCAGCGTAATGATGAGAAAAACGGCGTAGAACTGCCAAAGATTCTGGATTCGGCTGAGTAAAATGAAGCCCAGAGACAGGATGTCCGTGCCGGCAAGCATGACGTTCCGGGGACCAAACTTATCGATGAAATAGCCGACGAAGGGGGAGATGGCACCGGTCTCCGTGCGCTGGAGGGACATGGCTGCGGAGGTGGTGGTGCGGCTCCAACCGAACTGATCAACTATTGGATCGAAGAACGCTCCGAAGCCCTGCGAGAAGGCGCCAGAGGCATAACCCTGGCTAATAGATCCTCCGGTCACGATCCACCAACCGTGAAAAACGCGCTTCCTTCGCTGGGAAAGGGACCGAGGAAGGATTCTTACCAATGGCGCTCCGTCCAAGCATATATTCAGATATGCAAAGTAAATTATGAATTATATTGCATATTTTAACGTTCGATTCACGGGACTGTAAACCGTTTCTTTTTTCCTTTATGCTACAGGCATGCGACAGGAAAACTGCCCAAATCGGTGCGGCTAGGGCCAGCATGGTAGTGGACATGCACAAATGGGGTTATTTTTGGAATGCCGAGGGAAATTAATGTAAACTTCTCAAAGCGAATGGCAGAGTCTGCCTCATTTCTTTGGAGTGAAGATGTCGAAATTTAACCATCTGACTAACACTACTCAGCTCGAACGTTCGTGGCTGGAATCAGACCTATTTCCCATGTGCGACAAGATACGTTTGTGGAACGGTAACGCCCCCGACCTGACTGGTAAGGCGCTTTATTGCCTGTTCTATGAGCCTAGCCTTTTAACAAGGACGTCTTTCGAGAGGGCCATAGGACTGCTGGGTGGCCAAGCCTACCACACCGAGGATGCTTCCCAGTTCTTCCCTGTCACAAATCCTAGCTACGTGGACAACGTGATAAACATTCTGGCCAGCCTTCACGTGGATATGGTCGTCTTGCGCAGCAGCGACGAGGGCGTGATAGAGCGAGCGGAAAAGGCCGACGCTGTGCCGGTGATCAATGGCGGTAGCCTGGAGGACCATCCCACCCAGGCGTTGGCCGACATTTACACCATTCAGAGGGAGCTTGGCGGAGTAGACGGTGCCCATATCGCTATCGTGGGCAGGCTTGAGCACAGGAACGTCAGCGCTTTTCTCAAAGGGCTAGCCCTGTTCGACAACATTAAAGCTACCCTGATTCCACTTAGCGGGCAGGCCGATCCCGACGTGATCGCCTATTGCGAAAAGAAGGGAATGGAGATCGTGTTGGAGCGGGAGATAGAGGCGGTGCGCGATGCCGATGCAATCTATCTTAATGCTCCCCGCACTGTTGCCCACGTTCAGCTGTTGAGGTCTCGAAGGGCCCTGCAGCTGCATATCGACAAGAAGTTCTTGTCTATGCTGAAACCGAAGTGCGTGATCATGGACCCAATGCAACGCAGCGGAGACTTTGAGGTGGATGTGGTGGATGACAGGCTGGCGTTCTATCGGCAGTCCGAGAACGGCCTCATCGTGAGGATGGCAGTCCTGGCCCAGACTCTGCAATAAAACTCTAAGTTAATAGTTTGGCTCGATCTGTCCCCAAAGACATTTCTACTGAGACTTAAGCCACATAGCTCAAAAACACTTAAGCCTTGGCCCTCAGCAGTCGAGCCGCGAAGGGCGCCACTGCCGGACCGAAGGACCTGATGATCTTTCGCATGTTCGTGTGGCGTAGCACCTTGATGATAATGGTGCTGTGCCAGTCGAAGGAGAAGTCTGGCGCGTTCAAAACTTCGTTCAGCATTTTTTCAGACAGAAACTCTTCCAGAAGTGATTCGACCTGCTTGTCGTTGAGGGACTCGAACATCAGACGAGCGTAGTAGCCGACACGGAGCTCCTTGCCGAACACACCCTTCCATGCCTTTTCGTAGCGCACAAGCTCCGGCGATTCGAACCTGCCAACGTCGAAGGCCTCCCCGATGGTGAGCGCTGCTAACTCGCCAGAAATCAAAGCGTAATAGATGCCACCGCCCGTCGTAGGCTTAACCAGTCCTGCAGAGTCGCCGGCCACCAAGACGCGCGTGCCGTAGGTCTTGGGCAAGGGCCGTATTGGTATTCCCCACGTCTGGGACGGGCTCAAGACGCTGGTGACCACGCCGCTGTCCGTCAGGGTCTTCAGAAATCGGTCCATATTGTCGCCGACCTGCGTTCGCGGGGCCATTCCTACCATTGCTTTTCCTGGCGAAAACGGGACGATCCACGCGAAGGACTTGGGCACGATTTCAGCGCCAACAAAGACCTCGGTTTCCGTTAGCTCAGGAGCCTCAACGATAGCCTGACAGCCGATCATGTAGTCTTCTGGCTTACCGGAGGACAGGCCTGCCATTCGCAGCAGAGGTGAGCCGAAGCCGCTGGCGATAACCAGCATTTCGGCCTCCAGGATTTTCTTCTGGCCATTGTAAGTAGCTTTAACGATGGCGGAATCTCTGTTAATTCTAAGGTTTGTAACGCGGTGCTCAAGAAGGTATTGGGCGCCGGCTTCCTTGGCTTTCGTTGCGAAGGAGTTTACGTAGGCAATGCGGTCCACGATATAGGCCTGCGGCTCGGGCTTCTCCACGCGAAACCTATGACCGGAGGGCGAAACAATGGAGGCTGCTCTGGCTTCGTGGTAGAGGTGATCCAGGTGGGGAGGAAACTTGGCGACACACTCCTTGCCGATAATGCCGGTGCAGAGCTTGTCTCCGATATCGGAGCGCCAGTCCAATACGACAACATCTCGACCAGCCTCAGCCAGTCTTAGTGCAGCCATATTGCCGGCGGGTCCGGCACCAATGACAATTACATCATGCAAAGTTTTTATCCCCTGATTGTGGAAAGAATAGCAGCCTAGTTTTCGGCGACTCGGGCTTCATGTCGCCTCTGCCAGGCATGTTAGCCCAACGAATTAATCCCGGCAACGAGTTGACGGGTCTTAATCCGGCAGGTCATTAGTAAGGTGAACTTGCTAAAGGCGTTACTCGCTATTTTTGGTCGCTTCCGCGTACATGGCGTCTGTTTTGGCGGCCATGATGAAGTCGTTTCTGTGCAGGCCGCGAATCTTGTGTGTCCACCAGCCGACGCCCACCCTGCCCCACTCCAGCGTAATGCGCGGGTGGTGGTCTTCCTCATCCGCCTGATGGCCCACCTTCTCTGTGAAGTCCAGAGCGTCCGAGAAATTCTTGAACTTGAAGGACCTCTCCAGGCGGGGAACGCCGTTCGAATTCGTCAGGTCCCAGTCCGGAATCTGAGGCTTGAGTTCGGCCACTTCCGCATCGGTCACCTTTGGGGAGTCTCTTCGGCAGGCTACACATCTCTCGCCGGTTAAAGTTGGCATCGGATCACCTCCAGGGCTCTGAATCTAAGATAAACCCATTATCCCATTCATCCTTGTCTGCTTGCCATATTTGTAAAGGCTAGTGCTTTAGAAGAGGGCTGATCGATATCTCCAACGCAGCCTAGTTCGCTTGACGAGCATATGTCAGGCTAATAAACTTCGCCTGGTAGCCGACGCCGTAAAGGCGCTGGCGAAAGGAGACTAAATGCGACAGAACCGCGTAAAGAAACTCATGAGGGACGGACAGCTTGCTCTCGGCAAGTACGTTACCATGGCCGACCCCCAGATCGTTGAGATCATAGGCATTGCCGGATTCGATGCGGCCTTCATAGACATGGAGCACACGACCTTTGATCTGGCTCTGGTGGAGCAGATGATCAGGGCCGCCGACCTGGCTGGCGTGACGTCGATCATCCGAGTGCCGGACAACGACGCCAAGCTGATCTTGCGAATACTCGATGCCGGAGCGGAGGGCATCATAGTGCCTCACGTTGATGGCATTGAAGGCGCGAAGCGTGCTGTGGACGCGGTGCGCTATCCTCCCGTAGGCGAACGAGGTGCCTCAGCTGGCTCTCGGGCCGCTCGTTACGGCTCCGTGCCCTATCAGGAGCACTCCAGGCAGTCTAACGACGAGATACTCCTGTCGGTGATGACCGAGGACGACAAGGGCATTAACGACATCGAGAAGATCGCGGCTCTGGAAGGCATCGACCTGGTTTCCATCGGGCCGTCAGACCTGTCTCAGGCGCTGGGCGTTACCGATCCGAAGGACCCCAAGCTAATGGCCAAGGTCACGGAGATGGCCAATCAGGTGAAGGCCATTGGTAAGGCCAAGCTTCAGTTCCCGATGAACCACAACTCATGCCCTCTGACGCCAACGCAGCTGGTTGAGCTAGGCGTTGGCTACACCCACGTTGGCCCGCCTCCTCCAGGCATCCTGCTTCGCCACATGAGTGAGAGCCTCAAAAAGATTCATGAGGAGCTTGGCCGGTAGCAGGCCGGACTCGTTAAAGCGTTCTTTAACAGGCTATCCAAAAATCTTGGCGACGTCGTCTACACGCATGAACTCGACGTTGTCGAAGCCCTTGATGTACTCGATGAGCCGCTCCAACATGCGTATGCGTCCGGGGCGGCCTATGCAGTGGGGGTGCATGGTGAGCAGGAACGACCGGCCGTAATGGTGAGCGCCTTCAAACGCCGCTGACCAGACCTGATAGACCTGCTCTGGGCTAGCGGCTACGTTTCGCATTCCCAGCGCGGGCGAGTAGTTGAAGTAGGGAACGTCGTCCAACTCCCAGTGTACCGGGACCTCCACCATGTCCTTGCCGTCGGCGTCCACGATGTACGGTATGTCGTTCCCCATCATGCTGGAGTCGTACTTGAATCCACGCTCCGACAGCAGGGCCAACGAGTCTTCGCTTAGCTCCCAACTGGGCGAGCGGTATCCTGCCAGCTTTACGCCGGTAATGCCTTCCAGAATGGCAGAGCCTCTATCCAGAACGTCCGCCTCCTGTTGCTTGGTCAGTGTGGCCGGTGGCTCGTGCATGTAGCCGTGGTGCGCTACCTCGTGCCCTCGATCGTGGATGTCTTTCACAAGCTCGATGTGCGTTTCAGCAACGAATCCCGGTATGTAGAAGCTTCCCTTGATGTCGTGGGAGTCCAGCAGGTCAAGGATTCGAGAGGTCGCGACGGCGGGGCCATATTCGCGCATGGACATAAAACTGGGTAGGCTCGCGCTCTCGGGTTTCTGGTTGATCGCACCAGACACGCCATCAACATCAAAACTTAGCATCGCCACGCACTTAGTATCGCCGGGCCAGATTCCGCTCATAAAATTCTCCAATTCGTAGGTACCGGTTCCGTGTGGTACATATGTATCTATTAATCCGACGTATTGTCAATTATTCTGGTCGCAAAACAGTATAGTCTCTCAGCGAAGTGGAAGGGTACGTCCGTGGCACGAGGAAAGATATTTTCATGGATAGGCGTCGCGTTAGTCATGCTAACGTTCGTCGGGCTTGTCGCCAGCGGAACGTATCTCTCAAATCTCATCAGGGATGGCGGCCTGGTGCCCAAGGTCGGGCCGCCGGAACTGAACCTGGTCGTCACCGACTTTTCTGATGGACTCATCACTCTGCGATTACCAGCGGGTGCTGGAAAGGACAAGCTGCTTAAGCACAACGGGCTGTTGGGATTGGACGGCGAATCCAGTTACAACCAGGTCGGGACCATTGTCAGCGAAAAAGGCGATGAGGTGCAGCGGCAATTTTTCGAAAAGTCAGGTGCTCCGGCAGTCGGCGAGCGCGTCCGTCTGGACAGCTATGCTTACGAGGGCGATCCTGTTTCGGCGTTGGGCATACCTTTCGAAGAGGTGCACTTCACGAGCTCAGCAGGCCAATTTCCCGCCTGGTATATCGATGGTGACGATGATACCTGGGTTGTGATTGTGCATGGGAGGAATGCCAGTCCAGTAGAGGCCTTGCGAGTAATCCCCGCTCTTGCCGAAATGGGCATGCCGGTCCTTGTCATCAACTACAGAAACGACCCGGACTTGCCGGCCAGCGAGGATGGCTACCACAGATATGGCGTCACGGAATGGGAAGACTTGGAGGGGGCTATTCATTACGCCATGAACAATGGGGCCAGGGACGTCGTGCTTTTCGGCTACAGCATGGGAGGCGGTATCGTGGCCAATCTCATGTACCAGTCCCCGCTGTTAGGCCATGTGTCGGCGGTCGTATTAGACTCGCCGATGCTTCATCTAAGTCGGACGATTGACTGGGGAGGTCAGCAACTTGGCTATCCTCAATTCGCGCTGAACTACGCGAAGTTCTGGGCAAAGGTACGTTTTAGCGTCGACTATTCTGCCACCGACTATCTGACCCGGTCTGACGAACTGGAGGTGCCGATATTCCTGATTCACGGAGGCGAGGATAAGACCATTCCCTTCAGCATCAGCGAGGACTTTGCCAGGGATAAGTCGGACGTCGTCACGCCCTACTTCATTGAAGGCGCAGACCACGTTCTCGCGTGGAACCTGGACCCTGATGCATACGAGAAGGCCCTGACTGACTTCCTGGCCGCCATTCCGGACTGAGAGGCTATGCGGAGTGTGCCGCCAGTAGCTCTTTGACCTTGGCAACTACCTCTTCCGGGGCCAGCGTTATGGCGTCGGACTCGGAGCGAGCCTTGACCTCGATGACGTTCTGCTTCAGATTGCGTGGACTTACGACCAGCCTGACAGGCAAGCCTAGCAGGTCAGCGTCGTTGAACTTCACGCCTGGTGATTCCGACCTGTCGTCGAAAAGCACTTCGATTCCAGCCTGCTCTAGCTGATCGTAAAGAGCCTCTGCGGCTCCTGACACTTCCGGGTTCTCGATGTTAAGCCCCACCAGCGACACGTCATATGGCGCGATAGGCGCAGGTATGATCATGCCCTTGTCATCGTGGTTCTGCTCAATGGCGGCACCGAAAAGACGGCCAACTCCAATTCCGTAACAACCCATGATGATAGGCCGCTGCACGTCTTCGCTATCCGCGAAACTGGCGTCCATTAGCTCGCTGTAGCGCGTGCCTAGCTTGAACACGTGGCCAATCTCGATTCCTCGACGAGTCTCCAAAGGCTCACCACACACCGGGCAAGCGTAGCCCGCCTGTGCCAGCGCTATGTCAGCGATGATGTCGGCCTTGAAGTCGCGGGGGTGATTGGAGTTGAGCAGGTGGTAGTCCTCCCGGTTGGCACCGACCACGAAGTTCGAGCCCAAGTTGATCGAATCGTCAGCAATTATGCGTATGCCTTCCAGGCCGATAGGTGACGCCGAGCCAGCCACGAGGCCCTTGGCTTTGACCTCATCCGGAGTGGCCAGGCGCAGCTCTGCAATACCACCCAGGGCGTTGTTAAGCTTGACGTCATTGACCTCAAGGTCACCCCTTATGACCACGAAGATGACTTCGCCATCGGCAGAGTAGAACACGGCCTTTAGGGTCTTGCTGGTCTGCAAATTAACGAAGCTCGCCAGGGCCTCTATGGTCTTTACGCCGGGAGTGTGCACCTCTTTCAGATCCAGAGGCTCGTCCATGGGTTGCGCCGATTTTTGGAACAGGGCCTTTTCGGCGTTGGCGTAGTAATGGCTCTGAGGACATATGATAATCGTGTCCTCGCCAGCCTCTGCCAGGAGGATAAACTCGTGCGAGTCCTTGCCACCTATGGCTCCGCTGTCGGCCTCCACCATCACGGCGTCCAGGCCGCAGCGACTGAATATATTCTTGTAAGCCTGCACCATCGCCTGGTAACTCTTGTCCAGGCCCTCATCGTCGGCGTCGAAACTGTAAGCGTCCTTCATATCGAACTCGCGCACGCGGATCAGGCCGCCTCGGGGACGCGTCTCGTCCCTGAACTTGGTCTGGATCTGGTACACGATGAGCGGGAGGTCACGATAGCTATTCACGTTGGCCTTCACCATGCTGGTCAAGACCTCTTCGTGAGTAGGAGCGAGCACCAGTGGGCGATCTCGCCGGTCGTTTAGGCGGAACAGCAGCGAGCCCATGATTTCGGCCCTGCCGGAATCGTCCCATATCTCTTGAGGCTGCAATACCGGCATGCGGACCTCTTGCCCGCCTGCGGAGTTCATCTCCTCGCGGATGATCTGCTCAATCTTGCGCAGGGAGCGCCAGGCCAAGGGCATGTAGCTGTAGATACCGGATGAGACCTGGTAAATCATGCCTGCCCTGAGCATTAACCTGTGGCTGATTAGTTCTGCTTCAGCTGGCTCTTCCCTGAGTGTCTTACCGAATAACCTTGATACGCGCATCTGATTCCTTATTAAAAAATGAGGTCTAAGCGTTGAGTTCCAATTCCACCAGCCTGACCTCTTCCATTAAAGCGGTCAGCATATCAGCCTCGTCCACGATCCGGGATTTCTTCCCCTTGCGGAATATGATGGCCCTGCCCGCACCTGCGGCAATGCCAACGTCCGCGTCTTTGGCCTCTCCTGGCCCGTTTACCTCGCAGCCCATTACGGCTACCTTGATTCGTGTCTTGATCTTTCGCAGCATCAGGTCTACGTCGTTGGCGAGCTGCCGTATGTCGACATCAGCGCGACCACAGCTTGGGCATGCGACGAGTACCGTGCCCTCTTTGCGCAGGTCCAGAGACTTCAGAATTTCGAAGCCTGTGTAGATTTCTTCCCTCGGATCGTCGCTGAGGGATACGCGGATTGTGTCCCCAATACCGTCATACAGCAGAATCCCCAGGCCAATTGCGCTACGAATGCTGCCTGACTTGGCAGTGCCCGCCTCTGTAATGCCCAGGTGGAACGGGTATGGCACCATGTCGGCCAGCCTGCGGTAGGCTTCGACGGTCGTATCGATGTCGAAGGCCTTCAAAGATATCTTGATCAGGTCGAAGTCCAAATTTTCCAGTATGCCAATCTCCCACAGGCCGGTCTGGACCATGTGGTCGACCACAGAGTATTCACCCTCAGATGCCTCACCAGCCTTGGGGAGGGCGTTAACGCCGTCGGTGTGGCGTGACAGGCCTCTGGTGATTCCTATGCCGTCCACGGGTGGAAGGCTGCCGAAATTAACCCCTATGCGGATCGGCACCTGTCTGACTTTGGCCTCGCGAACAATCTCTTCGACCTTTTCCCGGTCGCGGATGTTGCCTGGGTTTAATCGAAGGCAGTCGACTCCGCTTTTCAGGGCCTCCAATGCAAGCTGGTAGTGGAAATGGATGTCGGCGATAACGGGAATTCGAGTCTGGCGTATGATATCTTTTAGCGCCTTGGCCGCTTCCATGTCCGGCACAGCGCACCGGATTATCTCGCATCCCGCCTCTTCCAGGCCCTTGATCTGCTCCACAGTCGCCTTGACGTCTCGTGTATCTGTCTTGGTCATGGACTGCACGGTGATAGGGGCGTCGCCGCCCACTTTTACGTTGCCGACGTTTAATGCTTTAGTTATGCGCCGTTTTTTCATATTGCTCTCCAGAAAGGATCATACCCGGCGTTACTGGCTTCGGCCATCGATGACTTTATTAACCGAATCCTAAAATAGCTCGTTCCCTGCCTATAAACCTTCGCTCTTCGCTTTGCATAGCTGCGCAATCCCGCTCAGCTCAATATACAAAAGGAAAGAGCAAGCCTGACATTGCCAGGCTTGCTCTTTTTCGTATCGCATTTTTTTCAGAAGACTCGAATTATTCGAAACATTCCAAAAATTGATTGGCCAGGCATATCTAGCCTAACGCATGTAAGCGTTGCCCTTCAAGTTGAGAATGTGGCCTGCTACGGTAAAAGACTGTCGCCGCCCAGCAAACCCCGTACGTCCTTGATCGTAATCAAGGCGATAAGGCTGATGAGGACCACGAAGCCAATCATGTGAACTAGCCCTTCGCGCTGAGGTGAGATGCGTTT
>Ga0066376_10004722_pt1 | contig 11780 bp, 8 predicted proteins | sample Knorr_S15_td_Bot_FD_77009 | JGI IMG/M metagenome (GOLD analysis project Ga0066376, IMG submission 77009) | Marine microbial communities from Southern Atlantic Ocean transect - Knorr_S15_td_Bottom_ad_5009_LV_A | ecosystem: Environmental > Aquatic > Marine > Oceanic | place: Southern Atlantic... | reverse complement strand
TACGGTGGCGGGGCGCGTGGCGCGACCATGCAGGTGGGCTTCTCCGATGAACCCGGCGGTCCGTTCACGGTGCCCGAAGGCGGAAAATTCAATTACCTCACCTCCAGTGGCGGAGGAGTGCTCAAAAACGGCCAGGCATCGCCTGATTTCACTGGCTCGTATCACTACGAATTTCAACCGGCCACTGCGAGGTACTGGCGAATTGCCATGGTCGGCGCGACGTCCGGACACATGCCTCGGACCACGACGATTCAGTTCGGTGCAATGCCGGACCTGGTGGCGCCCGGACTGCTCGGGATCATCTCCAGCAGGCAGGCACGGTTGTGGAAGTTCAACAGTCAAACCAATCACCTGATCGGTTCGCTGGGGTTGTTCGGCCCGCATGTCATTCCGCTGAGCGACAAGTCAGGAAAACCGAAACGGGATTCCGACACGTACTCATCGTTCGCCCGGCTGTTTCCCCGGGCGGTCTGTTTTGCCCCGGTGATTCCGGTCAACACCGACGTGACCGTGGAGTTGTTCCTGCGGGAAGACGAGCCGTTGTCTCGACTCGTCCTCGACGAAAAGGAACACCGGCAGCTCGATCGACTGTGGGCCGAGTTGCATTACCTTTCGCGGGAGCCGGTCGAGGTTCTGCACAACACAAAAGAGTTCATCGGTTTTCAGCCGGCGGATCGCATCGAGAACACGAACAAGTTCGCGAAACTGATTCCGTCGTTGCAGGCAAAAGCGAAAGCGTTCGAGAAGTCGGCGGCGGCGGCCGAGCCGGGACAGCTCAGCGCCGTCATCGAACTGGCGGCCCGCGCCTGGCGGCGTTCCCTGTCGAAAGCGGAGACCGATGAACTGCGGGAGCTGTATCAACTCCTACGTCGCAAACAAGAACTGTCGCACGACACTGCGATCCGCACCGTGATCACGCGGGTCCTCGTTTCACCGAACTTCCTGTATCGCATCGAACGTTCCGCTCCCGGCGAACAGGCCGTGACGCTGTCCGATTGGGAACTGGCAAGCCGGTTGAGTTACTTTCTTTGGTCCTCGATGCCGGATGATCAGTTGCGAACGGCAGCGAGCAACGGACGGCTACAGGACGAGGACGGCCTCACCGCCGAGGCCAGTCGCATGCTGAAGGACTCGAAGGCACGGGCGCTGGCGACCGAATTCGTCGGTCAATGGCTGCAGTTCCGCGGTTTCGAACAGTACGACGGGAAAAGTGAAACGCGATTCCCGACGTTCACCGCGAAGTTGCGGATGGCCATGAACCGGGAGGCCACCGAGTTCGTTTCGGAGATCATCCGTAACGACCGCAGCATTCTCGAATTCCTGCAGGCCGACTACACCTTCCTGAACGATGAACTGGCCGTCCATTACGGCATCCCGGATGTCGACGGCCCCGAATTTCGTCGCGTCGCAGGTGTCGGGCGCTTTGGCCGTGGTGGAATTATGACCATGGGCAGCGTGCTGACGAAGCAGGCGGGTGCGTTGCGGACGAGCCCCGTTCTGCGTGGTACCTGGGTGGTCGAGACACTGCTCGGTCGTCGGATCCCCAATCCGCCGGATGATGTCGCTCAGCTGGACGAAGACGAGGTCAACAAGGATGGCCTGACGATGCGACAACAACTCGAACGTCATCGCGCCGACGCGGCCTGTGCGACCTGTCATGCGAAGATCGACCCTTATGGATTCGCACTGGAGGCCTATGATCCGATCGGCCGACTTCGTGAACGGGATCGGAACGGAAATCCGATTGATGCGCGTGCCGAGCCGCTGGATGCAGACGCCTTTGAAGGGCTCACCGGACTGCAGGCGTATCTGCTGAAACACCAGAACGAATTTACGAAGCAGTTCTGTCGTAAGCTGGTGGGATACGCATTGGGCAGATCGGTCGAGCTGTCCGACGAACCGTTGCTGGCCGAAATGCAGGCCCAGTTGAAGACGCACGGCTACCGTTTCTCGACGGCGATGCTGACGCTTGTGAAGAGCAGTCAGTTCCGCCGTCATCGCGGGCAGAACGACCCGAGGGACACATCTCCATGAGCCAATCACGACGCCGAAAATCCTGTCAGAAGTTGTCACGCCGCACTGTGTTGCGAGGCCTGGGTGCGAGCATTGCTCTGCCGTGGCTGGAGTCGATTCCGGTGTGGGGCGATGAAACGACGTCCCGTCGGCCGAACGAACCGCCCGTGCGATTTGCCTGCGTCTTCGCGGGCAACGGATTCGCGAAGAATCACTGGTGGGCCAGGGAGGCCGGCGGCACGATGGAATTGGGCAACGTGCTCACTCCCGTCGAGGCGTTCAAGAAGAAGCTCACGTTCATTCGCGGGCTCTACAACCCCAACGCCCGCGGTTGCGGCATTCACAGTTGCATGACGGGGAATCTGCTGACTGGAATTCGGTTGGCAGCCGGCGGACGAATCCGTGCGGGCGTGAGCGTCGACCAGATGCTGGCCGAGCACGTGGGCCGACGAACCCGGGTCAAGAGCCTGGTGCTTGGTTGCGAGAGGCCCTACGCGGGCATCCATGCGGGCTACTCGATGTTGTACAGCTCGCACATTTCGTGGTCTGCTCCGACAACCCCGGCTCCGCTGGAACTCTATCCGGCAGCGGCTTTCGATCGACTCTTCGGCGATGGAGGGGTCCGCCGCGCCGACTCCAGCGTGCTGGACGCAGTGCTGACCGACGCGCGAAGCCTGCGAAACCAGGTCAGCGTTCCGGATCGCCGCAAGCTCGACGAATACCTGAACTCGATTCGTGAAGTCGAACGTCGAATCGAAGACGCCGGCAAGGATCGACGCCTGGAAGGCTGGCGGCCGACCATCGACAAGCCGACCATGAAACGCCCCGATGATGAGATTCCGCAGGACATCGATGTCCACATGAAGCTCATGTCGGACCTGGTGGTGCTCGCTTTTCAGACCGACGCAACTCGTGTCTGCACCCTGAAACTCAACAACGATCATTCGGGAATGAGATTTCCGAATCTGGGCATCGACCACATCATTCACCACCTGCTGTCACACGACGATGTCAATCCGGACTGGCTGCGGGTGAACCAGTTTTTCCTCGGCCACCTGGCCCGCATTCTCAAGGGGCTGGACGCCGTCCAGGAAGGCGAACGCACTTTGCTGGACAACAGCATGATCCTGTTCTGTTCGAGCATGCTCACCGGAGCCCATGACAACACGCAACTTCCGGTCCTGCTCTTTGGCAGCGCCGGCGGTCAAATGAAAACGGGACGCGTGCTGGACTACCTGAAAAGCGACAACCGCAAGATGTCCAGCCTGTACCTGTCGCTGATGAGCAAGATGGGCCTGCACCTTGACGAGTTCGGCGATTCCTCGCAGCCTCTGGCAGGCATCTGATTGCGTTGGCGCCGCACAAGCTTCGACCGCTCAGGCAGTGGGTCGCCGGTGTTGTGTTTGTCCTCAGGTGCCTGGCGATGACAGCCCACGAGGGCCTGCTTGGCCGCGTGAGCGTCGAACATCGTCCATCCGGAAGAACGTGTCGGCCTGCGGAGTCTTGTCCTGACGTCACGACGACGGCATCATGCCAGACGTCAACGGGATTCACAGCGAGGAATTCGCGATGGATCATTTGTTCCAAAGACGAGAGATGCTCTCTCTAGCCGGAAGCCTGCTGGGATCGACGATTCTCTCGAGGCCGGGCGAAGCCGCTGGAGTCGAGGAAGTCCGGGCCAGGTACCTGCAGTCAATCCTGCCAACTCGCGATGACGTCGATGACTGGTTGCGCGGTCGCAAGTACCCGTTTGCGAAGTATGATCCGGAACTCGGCTACCTGCACATCGACTGACCGAACCCTGTACCTCACATCTGAAGACACTCTTGGCCGATGATGTCCACTTTTCCGTCAGTCGGAAATCCGTGGGCCTTCCGGTTCGGTCTGGTGGTCCGCCGGCTCCCTCGCGGCGGAACTCGACATAGGTATATTCGTCATCTGTTGGCCAGTGCTCGTAGAAATCGTCGAGGAACTGCGGCCACGACATGATGTCGTATCTCTTGAAGTAGCTCAACGGAAACGAGAATCCGTGATCGATCGCCGCGATGAACGTGATGACCGAGATCGCCTGAGCGATCAGCCACTCGGCGATCTCCTTGCGGCACCAGTTCCTGAACGCCTTCTCGGTCGAAGCCGGCGTGAGAATGCGTCGCGGATCCTCGGTGTCGAAGGCGGCGTAGACCTGCAATGCCGACGGGCGGGAAGTCGGTGTTGCCCTGCCCGAGTAGTCGATGCCGATGTGAAGATCGAAAGTGATTGTGTTTTGTGAAGTCCACTTCGAGCTGGGACAGCATGCTCGGTCAACCAGATCATGGCCTGTTTTGCCTGGTCATCCTGCAACGGTCGCCGTAACGTTGCGTTTCGGATTTGAATTCCGAAGCGTCTATCCCTTCTACCGCCCCGCCACCATCAAGATGAAGCGGCGCCCGACCTATCAGCTTGCCGAGAACAGGTACGTTGGGCCTCGCATCTCGTGCCAGCAGCGCCACAGCATACTTCAGTTTGCTTTGACGTCCCAGTCACTTTCCTGGTCGAAGCCTTGCCTGTGAAGTCGTGCCACCTTGTATTTGAGGCTAACAAGATGCACCCCCGACACGTTTTTGGGGGGAATATTGAACTGCACGATAGTACCCGGACCGCGCCGCACCATGTAGCCATCCACCTGAGAACGTCCCACTTGATAGCCGTCAATGCGGGCATCATATATTTCCGCACCGGAGTAGGGTATGAACACACGCATCGCCAGGCCGTTACGAACAGGAGCATCCGACACGTCACCGGACTTATACCCGAGTGAGTAATGAGGCGGAGTCGTTACAGCCATCCGGAGGCCTCTGACAAACTCCGTTATGTACTCATAGTTGATCTTTTTGTGCTTGGCAAGATTCGTCAGGATATCCTCTTTGGTCCCGTAGCCTATCCACTTTTCAGACGCATGCGCAGTTGTCGCACATATGGACATTATCTTATTGTCTGTCAGACGGGGAGACCGATGATTGGTGACGGCACCAAAATGAATTTGATTCATTTTACGCCACAATTCAACACGGCTCTTTCTTCTTTTCTTTGCCGTGTCTCCCCAAGCCGCAATGCTCGTCGACCCCCATCTCCCAACCTGCCTGCTCGGGTACCCCGGATAAAACTCATTTCTCCAGGTTTCCGTTCCTATCTCCAGCAGCCGCCGCGCCCTGGCAACCACTGCAAAGTCATATGCCGCTTCGCAGTTATATGCCAGGGTATGGTACCGCAGATACAGATGGCTCATGATCGTTTGCTTGTCGCGAATACGGTAGTAGTTATGCTCCCGGCCCCTGATTCGCGACCCTATCTTTATCCTGCCAGCATCCATCGCGGGTCTTTCTGCCAGACACCCCGCTTCCTCCACGGCCCGATTCATCTCTTCAACAATCAATGGCTGAAAGCTGTGCGCGTTAAAGTCGCCCCAAGAAAAGCCCGTGCTTTCGGGCATAGTCATGCCTCTTTGCGTGCTATGTATGTCCATCGAGGCGTCGGGGTGATACTCTTCTGCAACTTTCAGGATCGCCAGGCCTTCCGGATTCTCTTCAGCCGCTGCTGCGCCGAACCAATATGCTGTGTCATATATGTTGATTCCATACACATTCCACGCGGTGTTCGTCTTCCCTCTTCTTGAATGGTAAGGCCTGCCGCTTCTTCTACGAGCATCCCAGCCGTCCGGATTCACGCAGGGCATAATGAGAACGATGATCTGTTTCCTTATTCGCGTGGCTACCTCGCCTTTTCCGAGGAGCCATTTTGTCAAGTGAAGGAGGCTGGTCGCTCCAATCTCCTCGCCTCCACAATGAGTTGATGTGAACAACACGATGGACTTGTTGTCGTCAGAGGTTTTCTCGTCTGTGATCGTCACCAGGAGAATAGGCTTCCCCAGGACACTGTGTCCTCGTATCGCGATATCCATAATGTCTGGATGGATTCTGGCCCACCCCTGAAGCCCTTGATGCATCTCTGCAGAGGAAGGATCCTTGGCGAATAGGTTATCCTTCAATGCGAATGGCTCCAAGCCAGTTAACAGGGCCCTGAGCTTGGTTTTGACCAGTTCGCTCTTTTGGAGTTTGTAGATCCGATTCAACCGTTCGACAGATGATCGATTCACAACGCGTGTCAACTCACTCAGGCCATATACAGCCCACTTCTTGGCCTTCGGGCTGAATGTGGGTTTCTTCAACACCTCGAACAACACCTTCTTCGTTCGTTCGTCTTTCTTTTGGGATAGTACATAGACAAACGCCTCTTTCGCAGGTTGGCTTTTTGCCTTTCTGAGTGCGTCTATTATTAACGGTGTGGAGGCATTGTCACGGTTAACTAGCTTCTCCACTGCTTGCTTTCGCAGCCTCTCATCGTTTTCCTCCACGACGGTAGTGATCAACGATTCCACTGTCTCATGTTTGTTCCCCTTGTCCGCACGGGCGGTACCATCTCCGCCAAGCAGGATGCCAATCACTGCTACAATCGCTTTACACTTATTCATAATCCTGCTTGCCTTCGTTGTGGCTGTGGGGCTGCATCTCATCACGTACTCGCGTTCAATCACAACCGCCCTGTTTTCTTTTTCCGTTTGGGCCACATCACATGCGCCCTGGACCTCGAACACGGGCACAAGTAGCATGTTCGGCCGGCGTCGCCATTTGAATAGTTTCCGGGCTCTCGCGGTGCGAAGGTTTCGTTCCATCGACTCCAGCGCCGTAAGGGCCAACAGCATCCTACCTGACGGCAATCGAACCTGCATGGTCTCGCCGCTCTTCTGGCAGCGATCCCAGGCCTCGGCGGCAAGAGTCAGCAGCCAGGGGACAGACGGAGCGGCAGCAGCAGCGATCGTGAGAATCGCCGTTGGGATGTCTGGCGAAAGAGAACTCCACGCCTCGATCACGCTATCGAGATCGGAGTCATCCGGGCCGTTGTTGCCATTAACTGCACTGGGTTCTGCACCACCCTCCGCTGAAACCGGCCCGTACCCACTGGGAAACGCCCCAGGTTCGAGTCCCCTTTCCTTCACTTGACCTGCGTAGCTCGGCAATGCGACGGCTTTCCCGAATCGCTGCCGCGGGAAGCAGGTCAGGTCCGCGGCCTGATGGCAACGCCAGGCGAACCAGCCATCCCTTCGAACTCACCGATCGCTTCTGTGGCCAGTTCCTCTGGCAGGATACGGGCCAGGTGGCCCCGTGTGAGCAACCATCCCCCCGGGCCACCCGGTCCAGGGAAATCTCTTCTGGCGTCCGAGCTTGAAAAACCTTGGACTCTGTTGGCTGGCGCAAGGTCAACTCTCGACACTTGATGACTGTGTCGAGTGTCAGGCGTTGACCCCGTACGCCCGGTGTAGCTCTGATGAATGAGCCGCTGCCCGACTCCCCGATCTTCGACCTGCTCCTCGGTGCGTCTCCTCCTCTGGTTGACGCGTTCAACGAGTCGAGCCGGTGCCTGGGCGTCGACAGTGAGGCGTTCCAGGCGCTTCAGGATGCTCTCGACTTCTGCGAGACTGACGCGCCGCGAGGATCCACTTCAAGCGATGCCATGGCATCCGTCGAGGACCTGATCGTCCTCTACCGGACCGACCCCGACGCCTTGAGGTTTTCGAACACGCTTGGTCGCAAGATCGAACAGGCGTCGCTCGCGCTGTTCAACCGGATCAAGCCCATCATGTACATCCCACGACGCAACGGTGCCAGTGACGGCGAAGGCACCCGATTGACAGACGCCGATTGCACGGACATCAGGGAGTTCCTGCGATACCTCGTTTTGCTCATGAAGACCGCAGAAGCGGCAATGCTGCGGCGAATGCGCGATTCCGACAGACTCTTCGATGGCCTCCCCAGTACCGTTCTGGGCCACGTCTTGAATTCGTTTGCCGAGGCGCTGTTTCTGACATTCTTGCGCCGGCGTTTTCGACAGATGTTCTACTTTGGAGAGGACATTCTCGGTGAGCTTGGTATCCGCCGCCAAGTCCATGAAGGCGATGAAACTCATGTTGATGATGCCCACGAAGAGACGATCGGGAGGGCCCTTTCGGCATCCTGTGAACGTCGGGGTAGCTTGTTGGCTTCCGTCTCTGCGTTGGTTGAGGCCTTCCGTGTCCGCTTCGAAGAAATGGAACTCACTGGCGTCGACGGCCGGGTCTATCCACGGGCAGATCTGGAGCAGACGTTTGAGTGGGTGAGCCATCACTTTCGAGAGTTCAACAGCGCCATCTGCGTGCTCAACAGCCTGCAACGAATGGCGGCGTGGGAACAGATGCCCCAGACAACACAGAGGCTCGAAGTCCCTTCAGACGCCCGGCCGGTGCCGATGCCCAAAATGCGGGTGACCACGATTCTGGAAACCGAGCCGTGGCAAGATCGCGAGCAAACCCAGATTCTCATGACGCACCATCGCTGCCTGTTGACGACCTGCACGATTGCCTACCAGGAAGTCCGCATTCGAAATCGAAAGACGGACGCAGTCGGCCACTGGCGTTCCTCCGTGTCGGTGCAATATGAGAACGGCGATCCCTGCCTGAACTCGCAGTCTCACATCCCATTGAAGCGGATCCTGCATCCCGAAGATCCGGCGGTTATCGAGGCCGACTTCATCGCACGCAACTGTGACATTCACCGGAAACTGATCGATTCTCTCTGCACATGGCTGGAATTCGAGAACGACTACGTGTGGTTGGCGGACCGAGTTCCCCAGCTGCACTACATCCGGTGGATCCCCTACCCTGGTCGCCGGTCACGAGAATCGGAACCGAATCGGATCGAGCATTGCTGTCTGTTGATGTCGCGGGCTGAGGCAAAAGTCCTCGAACTGGCCGGCGATGCTCGTCGGCTGTCTCGCAAAGAGAAGCGGTTGTTCGAGTCGGCCGGAATCACGTTGCCGAATAACCCGGTCGGAGTCTGGCACGAGCAAGAATACGGAGGCGGTAGCGACGACGATGGACACGACCCGCCAGCAGAGCCAAGTGGTCAACCGACAGGCCGATCGAGCCACTTGAAACCGGCCCCGCTTGAGCTCAAGCTGCAAACGCCGTCCCAGAAGTGCACCGGGGCGTGAGTGGGATTCTCGAAAGCCATCGATCTCACGCAGATCACAGACAAGCAGGTTGCCAGATCCACGCGGTTGCTGAATACTCGTCCGAGGAAGTGTCTCAACTACCGGACGCCTCGCGAAGTTCTGTATGATCTCACGGCGGATCCGTGACATTGCATTTCGGAATGGAATTCACAACGGCTCATCAACGGACCTTCGGAAGCAATGCATACAATCGCTGACTCAAACGTCGCCCAGGCCGTCTCACGTCGACGGCTATTGCAGGTCGGCGGTGTGAGCGCTCTTGGTCTCGGGTTGCCGGACCTGTTGCATTCAGACCGTGCCGTTGCTGCGACAAACGAGAAAAGCCGCTCGGGGAAGTCGTGCATTTTCATCGTGCAATATGGTGGCGCGCCGCAGCAGGACATGTGGGACCTGAAACCGGATGCGCCGGAGAACATTCGTGGAGCCTTCAAGCCAATCGCCACGAACATTCCCGGCATGCAGATTTGCGAAAAGATGCCGTTGCTGGCCCAACGAGCCGACCGTTACGCGGTGATCCGTTCGATGCAGACAACCAACGGCGGGCATGACGGCGGGATGCATATCTGCATGACCGGCAACCGGCGACCGACCGAGCGGACGCCTTACTTCGGTTCGGTGATGGCGAAACTGCGGCCGACGACCGCCAACATTCCCTCTTACGTCTGGGTGCAGAATCTGGCCGGCGACGTCAAGCCCTGGTATCACGGCGGCGGGTTTCTCGGCACCGCCTACAGTCCGCTGCGTGTCGGAAAGGATCTCGACAATCCGTCCCATCCGAAGTTTCGCTTTTCCGCCTTCGATCCACTGGCTGGCTGTACGATCGATCGAGTCGGCAGACGTGAGACACTGCTCAAATCACTCGAAGGTCGTGACCCGCTTGCTGCCAGCGAAGCGCAGGCCAGTTTCCGGAGCTTGCAGGAGAAGGCGATAGATCTTGTTACCGGCACCGACGCGAAGCGGGCGTTTGATCTGGGCTTCGAACCGGACGAAAAGCGGCATCGTTATGGCATGCATCCGTTGGGGCAAAACCTGCTGATGGCCAGGCGGTTGATCGAGGCGGGTGTCCGCCTGGTGACCGTCGTCGCGTTCACCGGTGTTCCTCCCGGACAGAAATTCAAGAACGTTCAGACATGGGACATGCACGGTGTCTTGTACAAGCCCGATGACAGCATCTTTGGGAGTTCAGCGTACGGATTGAGCTGGGCACTACCCAATGTTGATCAAGCCGTCTCCGCGTTGCTGGACGATCTCTGCGATCGCGGACTGATCGACAGCACGCTGGTGGCCATGGTCGGCGAGTTCGGGAGAACGCCGAAAGTCAACAATCGGGGCCGGGATCACTGGCCGCATTGCTACTCGGCCATGCTGGCAGGCTGCGGCATCCGAGGCGGCGTGGTCTACGGGGCATCTGACCAGCACGCCGGCTATGTCAAGGACAGGCCGGTGATGCCCGAAGACTTCGGAGCGACGCTGTTCCATGGACTCGGTGTCCTCCCGGCCACGCGTTTCGGTCCGGACGGATTCTCAGAGCTGGTGAGCCAGGGTGAACCCGTGCTCGATCTGTTCGGGTAAGAGTTGATCTTTGAGAGACGCGTCACAGTGACACGGTGTCCGAAGACAGCCCGCCCCACGCTTGCTCCCTCCCTACTCAGGCCAGTTCGGCTTCGATCACCTCATTCGGTGCCACGACTGACCCCGATTCTGACCCGCCCTGCCCTGTAAAGGGCCCGTACCCACAGGGAAACACCCCCGGTGCACTTTTGGACCGCCGTCTACATCCACCGGACCTCCAAGCAACTGCGACGAGGACTGTGCTCGAACAGGCCGAGGAGCTCTGCACGGAGTGGGTGGCGATCTGACCAGCTGGCAACACGCCCCGTTACCCAAGCCAGTTGGCCTCAGGAGTTCCCTTCACACCGCGTCCACCCACTCGGCCCAGTAGGTGAAGGAGTCGTCGACTTCTAAAAGATCGTCGATCACCGTGTTCGAACCGCCGCCGCCGCGGACCGTGTCGCTGTCGGTTCCCGCGTCCAGACGATCGTCGTCGCGTGCGTGGTCGGTCTCCGATTTGCCGTCGTCACCCTGGAGGATGTCGTTGCCGGCGGCACCGTAGAGATTGTCGTGGCCCTCGCCGCCAACCAGGATGTCGTTTCCGCTGCGTCCGTACAGGTAGTCGTCTCCCGTCCAGCCGCTCAGCGAGTCATCCTGCGTGCCTCCGTCGAGCCAATCGTCTCCGGCACCACCGTTGAGCGTGTCGTGCCCTTGAGTGTGTCGTCTCCGTCGCCACCCAAGAGCGAGTCGTTCCCCTGACCTTACCCCCTCCCGTTGTACCAGTGAAAATGAGAGGATCGCTCGGATCTGACTGATCTGGAGAGGAGATTCTCGAGATGGCCAGCAGACGTCGTAGCGTGGACCAGATCATCGGCAAGCTGCGTCAGGCCGATGTGGAACTGGGCCAAGGCAAAGACGGTCGAAGAAGCCTGCCGGGCCCTTGAGATCACCGTGCAGACCTACTACCGCTGGCGTCAGAAGTACGGTGGCATGCAGCCGGCAATGGCCAAGCAGTTGAAGGCGTTGCAGAAGGAGAACTCTCGCCTGAAGAAGGTGGTTGCCGAACAGGTGCTGGACATGGAGATCCTTCGCGAGGCCGCCCAGGGAAACTGGTAGGCCCCAGGCGAATTGCG
>Ga0066376_10004720_pt1 | contig 11782 bp, 9 predicted proteins | sample Knorr_S15_td_Bot_FD_77009 | JGI IMG/M metagenome (GOLD analysis project Ga0066376, IMG submission 77009) | Marine microbial communities from Southern Atlantic Ocean transect - Knorr_S15_td_Bottom_ad_5009_LV_A | ecosystem: Environmental > Aquatic > Marine > Oceanic | place: Southern Atlantic... | reverse complement strand
TGGGAGCGCGCTCTTTTATTGTTCGCGGCTTAGGAAACCCAGATAGCTTCAATAGCTGTAGTCATGGAGCCGGCCGAGTCATGTCTCGTACAAAAGCTAAAAAGGTCTTTAATATTCAAGATCAAATAGCGGCAACCCAAGGGGTAGAATGCCGCAAAGATGCTGCGGTGATTGATGAAATTCCGCATGCGTACAAGGATATCGAAAAGGTTATGGCAGCACAGCAAGACTTGGTTGAGGTTGTGCATACGCTAAAACAAATAGTCTGCGTAAAAGGATGATAATGAACTATTTAATAATTGATGGTGCACAAGGTGAAGGCGGAGGGCAAGTACTTCGCACCGCCCTCACCTTATCAATGTTAACCAAGCAAGCCATTGAAGTTGTTAATATTCGGGCCAAGCGAAAAAAGCCTGGCCTGTTACGCCAGCACCTAACCTGTGTGTTAGCAGCACAACAAATCTGTGATGCCGAAACAGCAGGAGTTGAATTGGGCTCAAACCATATTCGCTTTGCGCCTAAACAAATAAAAGCGGGTGATTATCACTTTGCGATTGGCACAGCAGGCAGTACAACGCTTGTATGCCAAACTGTATTACTGGCATTAGCGACAGCAAAGCAGCCCTCTACCATAACCTTTGAGGGTGGCACACATAATGGCATGTCACCTTCACTGTGCTTTTTTGAGCACTGTTATTTGCCAGCTTTAGCAAAAATGGGGGTGTATTGTGAGCTTACAGTTACCAAGTATGGCTTTTACCCTGCCGGTGGTGGCAAATGGCAGTTAACCGTTTACCCGTGTGAAACATTAAAGCCCTTTGCGCATTTTGCACCGCCAACTAAGGATGCCAAAAAGTCGATTAAAGTACTTGTTAACAAGTTACCGGGGCATCTTGCGAAGCGTGAAATTAGCACTGTAAAACAAAACCTTGGTTGGACAAACGCTGAAACCACGATCACTCAAGTAGAAAGTATTGGAGCAGGAAACAGCTTGCAGCTACATATAACATCAGACACTCATAACAGTATTTTTGAAGTTATTGGTCAACATGGCGTTGCAGCACAAAAGGTGGCTCTGAAAGCCGTAGAACAAGTTACACAATTTACCCAATCAGCAGCGGCAGTAGAAGAACATCTGGCAGATCAGCTGCTTTTGCCATTAGCTTTGGCCGGTAAAGGCGAGTTCAAAACCAATGAACCAAGCTTGCACAGCTTAACCAATGCAGAGGTCATAAAAACGCTTTTGCATGTAGAGATAACGTTTACTCAGCTTGATGATAACCTTTGGCAGGTGTCATTAACTGATACCTAATTAGGATGATCGGCAATGGAAAATACATTAAAACATGTTTATTTAGTCGGTGGTGCAGTTCGCGACAAATTGCTAAACAGAGCGGCAGCTGATCAAGACTTTGTTGTTGTGGGTGAAACACCAGAAACCATGTTAGCCCTAGGCTTTGAAACTGTTGGTAGTGATTTTCCAGTATTTTTACATCCAACCACCAAGCAAGAATATGCCCTCGCTCGCACTGAACGAAAGCAAGGTCGTGGCTACAAAGGATTCACGGTGAATGCCAGTACCAGCGTAACTCTAGAAGACGACCTTGCGCGACGAGACTTAACTATCAATGCAATGGCGATGAGTGCCGATGGCGAGCTTATAGACCCATTTAACGGCCAACAAGATTTAAATAACAAAGTACTTAGACATACATCAGCCGCATTTGCTGAAGATCCATTACGTGTTTTGAGAGTAGCTCGATTTTTAGCTCGTTTTGGTGAAAGCTTTAGTATACACCCGGAAACCAAGGCATTAATGATGCAAATACACCAACAAGGTGAATTAGCTTATTTAACGCCAGAACGGGTTTGGAAAGAAACCGAAAAAGCACTTGCTGAGCCTCACCCTGAGCTTTACTTCAAGACGTTGTATGGTTTAGGTGTGTTTCCAGAAATAGATGCAATGAGTGGTGTTCCCCAACCAAAAGAACACCACCCTGAGGGCGATGTTTACACCCACACACTGTTAGTTTTGCAAAGAGCGGCTCAGCTAAATTTTGATGTAGAAACTCGCTTTGCCGCATTAACGCATGATTTTGGCAAGGCGACGAGCTTTGAACTAAACGGTAATTTACATGGCCATGAACAACGCGGCGTAGCAGTGATCAAGGCGTTTTGTCAGCGTTTAAAAGCACCTAAACGGTTTTATGAGCTGGCAGCATTAACCAGTGACAATCATACGCGTTGTCACAAAATCGCACAGCTAACACCAAAAACATTACATAAATTACTTGTCGACAAGCTAAATGCGCAAAATAAGCCTGCGCGCTTTTTGCAGTTTTTGGATGCCTGTCAGTGTGATGCGCAAGGACGGGGACCAAGTTTTATACATCGCCCTTATGCGCAACGAACACTTGCACTGGATTTAGTAAAACAACTAAACAAGCTAGATAAAAAAGCACTTGTGCAACAAGCAATACGCCAAGGTAAAAGTGGCATAGCCATCGGAAAAGCAGTTCGCGAAGCAGAAATAAAGCAACTACGAGATTACCTCACAGAGCAAAGTAGTAAGGAAACAAAATGAATAACACAACAGCACACTCAGCAATCGATGACAGTGTAAGAGCTGAAATAATGCGACGCATAAAAGCCGCAGAAGCAGAACATAACGTTAAAGTGTTATTTGCTATTGAGTCGGGTAGCCGAGCATGGGGATTTGCAAGTCCTAACAGTGATTATGATGTGCGCTTTATTTATGCGCATGCTAAAGATTGGTATGTAGCAATTGATGTTGAGGAGCAAAGAGATGTAATTGAACACCCAATCGTCGATGAAATCGATATAAATGGTTGGGATATTCGTAAAGCACTCAAACTATTCAGCAAATCAAATCCCGCGTTTATTGAGTGGTTACAATCACCCATAGTGTATGTTGATGATGGCTTTTTTGCTGCACATGCAAAGCGACTAATGCCACAGATAGTGTCATCTCATAAAGGCATTTATCATTACCTGCATATGGCAAAAGGTAACTTTAGAGAGTATCTAAAAAAAGAGCGTGTTCCGCTGAAGAAATACTTTTACGTATTACGACCACTACTGGCGATTATGTGGCTCGAAAAATACGATGAACCTGCTCCGATTGAGTTTGATAAACTAAGGGAGCTTGTCAAAGAGAACCTTGCATTGGATGCTGCGATTTCAGATTTGCTCGCCCGAAAAAAGGTAAGCTTAGAAAAAGAATACGCGCCAGCTGTGCCTGTAATTAATGAGTTTATCGAAGCAGAGTTAACACGGCATGAAAACTACACAGCTAACGTAAAGAAGAAAGTCGTCGATTTTGATGCTTTAAATCAGTTGTTTAAAGAAACATTAGCAAGATACAGTGAATCCTAAGCTCACTGTATCTGTTTTTCTACAAGTATTGATTTACGACATCAACTAAAGTTTCAATGAGTGCCTCATCCATATATTGGTACTCATCGGGTATATCGAGTACCTGAATCGGCTTGTATTCTAATAAACGGCTAAACTGCGCTTTAAGGCGTTGTTTATGCTTATGTTCCATCACAAAAATTATATCTGCCCAATTAATATCAGCAGTTGTTACCGTGTGCCTTGCTCGTGGGCTTGTGCCTGCAGAGCGGGCTTTAATGCCATTGTATTGGTTGAATACCTTTTCTGCCGTTGGGCTACGCCACTGGTTACGGCTACATATAAACAGTAAGTTTTCCATGTCCTTTTCCTTTGTGAGTCTGGCTAAACTCAGGGCCCTTAAACGTACGAATCGGATTACCCCGTTGCAGCTCATTGTGTTGTTGCCACCGCGACTTTTGCTGCTGGCTTGCCGCTTGCTGAGCTTGCTCTGCCAGTTTTTGCATTAGCAACAATCGGGCTAAACGCTTATTCGCATGCTGACTTCGTTCACTCTCTACGCGAACAGCAATTCCTGTCGCAACATGGGTAGCACGAACAGCCGAATCAGTGGTGTTTACATGCTGGCCTCCCGCGCCACTTGCGCGGCATTGTTGAAAGCGGATCTCGCTATCAAATTTTTGCTCTGCTATTTCAAATAGTTGACCGCCAAAATACCAGTTTTTACGCTTATGCCTTGCTCTGAATGGGCTTTGACAAACCCACAACATCGAGCCATGCCATTGCTGCGCAAACTGTTTTAAAATTTGCGGCTCAGCACCGGTTAATTCAAGCAAAACCGATTTGTAGCAGCCTGAAAGTTCAGCTTGCTCTACAGCAAGAGTATTCATCTTAATAGCTAACGCTTTAGCATCACATTCAAGGCGCTTAACAGCCATAGCCACCGCTTTACAGCACTCTAAAGGACCCGCCCCTGACGATAATTGCACTAAGATCATCCGCACGTTCCTTGTGTTTTAAATGTAAGCACAGGCTTTAATTTGGCAATTACAGTAACCAGCCCAGCATCAACAAGGTCATTAATAACTGTTTGGCAGTCTTTGTAAGCTTGTGGTGCTTCATCATAAAGCAGCGTTTTATCATTACAGATCACCCTGCTACCAAACGCAGTGCGATATAAATCTTCCTTTTTAAACTTGTGACTCAAGCGGCCTTGGCATTCTCCACGCTTCCATTTGCGACCAGCGCCATGTGCAAGGGAGCGTAAGTTTACGTTTTGCTCAGCCGTTGGCTTAACTAAGTAACTGTAATCACCGCGAGAGCCCGGGATCATCACAGCCCCTTGATCGCTAGGTGTAGCGCCTTTTCGATGTAACCAGCCTGCTTGTCCTGCAATCTGTGATTGACTTACAAGGTTATGATTTACATCTAAAACCTGTTCGCCGCCAGCGCGAATAGCTTGTAAAAAACGCCGTGCGATCAGTTCTCGGTTTAACTGAGCCCAACGCAGTGCTTCGTCATGTTTAGCCATATAATCTGTAAAGGCATCACTTACTACCTCAAGGCCATCATGGTTATGCTCTGCAATATGCTTAACTAAAATAGCTTGCCCTAACCCTCTAGAGCCAGAATGCACCAATAGCTGCAATTGTTTAGGTTGTAGGCCTAAAGCAAGTAACGCTTGTTGATCAAACACCTCTTCAATCGCCTGAAATTCAGCGAAATGATTGCCACCACCTATGGTGCCAAGGGCACTATCAAAACCAGTTTGTGTGATAGCCAGTTCATGTTTTCGCTCGCTAATTAATGTGTGCCAACTTTCATCTAGCGGCTGTTCAACATCGCTTAAGCGTTTTGCGAGCTTATCTACATTTAACTTGGCTAACTTAGTATTGGTTTGCCAAAGCGACATACCGCAGCCAATATCATTCCCCACTAAAGCGGGGTAAATTCTACCTTCTGTAAAAAAGGCAGCCCCAATGGGGTAACCTCGACCTGGGTGTAAATCGGGCATACCCGCTACAGCGTGCATACCAGGTAATTCAGAAGTTTTAATTAATTGTTGTATTGCTAGCCCTTCAATCCACGACTCTTTAGACGCAATAAGGCTAACGTTATCAGTAAGTTTTTGGACGGACTTGCCCATAATACCAATTCCTTTCTCTGCAATAGAAAAATGCTAACGAAAAATGATTTGGCAGGTCTTTGATTAATTGATCAGGCTTAGCTTTGAAAAGCTAATAAAGAAATAGCTTCGAGCTAGGCAAGAAAACGACCTGCAAAGGAACAAGTTGTATAAGTCATATTGTTTACTCCTCTACAGTGTGTGAATGGTTAAAATCGCGGCAATTGTAAACACCTTAAAAAGTGAAAGCAACTAAAAAATAATCAATCGTTGTTATTTACGCCCTTTTTAAATGTTCATCACAACGTGAAAAATGTGCAATTAAGCGCCTATGGGTTGTCATCTAGAGAAAATTTGAGCAATCTAAAAATGCCTTAAAAATAATAACAAGAGTGACTGCAAGGTTACTCAAAAAGGATGCCGCCATGCTCAAACACCGAATAGCTCGCTCACTCATCAGCCTACCTCTATTGATGGCTGCCCATGTCAGTAGCGCAGCTGAACTACCACAAGCGATTGATGCTGCGTTTCAATCGGCGGTGAGTGCGAAAACGGTGCCGGGCATTACTGTCGCGGTGGCCGATAAATCAGGAATAATCGCGGCAAAGGGTTATGGTTTTGCCGATATCGAAAACCAAGTTTTGATGAGTCCAGAGCATAAGGTTCGCATTGGCAGTGTCTCTAAACTTATTGCCACTGCCGCTATGATGCGCCTTTACGACAAGGGTTTGATTAACTTAGATAAACCTGTAACCGACTATGTAACTAACTGGCCAGAAAAACATGCAGCTTTAACACTGCGCCAGCTCGCGTCACATACCGCAGGGATCCGCCATTACAAAAAAGGCGCCAATGAGTTTTTACTCAACAAATGGTATGGCAATATTGATAGCGCTTTAGCCATGTTTAAAGATGATCCCCTACTGTTTGAGCCGGGCACCAAACAGCAGTATTCAACATTCGCTTGGACATTAGTAAGCGCTGCGATGGAAGGCGCTGATCCGAAACGCAACTTTCGACAAATTATCGAACAAGAAGTCTTCGCGCCACTCAAGTTAAACGACACATATTTTGATGAGCAATTTACCCTGATCCCACATCGCGCAAGACCTTATAGCGTTGAACAGGGCCGTTTAATTAATTCACCGCAAACCGATCATAGCTATAAATGGGCTGGCGGTGGCTTTATTGCAACACCAAGTGATATCGTCAAGTTTGCAGTAGCTCACACGCAGGGCAATTATCTAAAAGCAAGCACCGTGGATGAAATGTTTACCCCAGCCACTCTCAATAATGGTGAACAGGTCGATTTTGGTATCGGTTGGATGACAGGTTTCAAAAACTATCAACAAAGAGAAAAGTACCAACATAATACTGAACTACAAGCCTTGATGGCCGACATGCCACACGCTGTAATGCACTCTGGCGGTAGTATGGGTGGCATTACCATGACCATTATGTGTGTTGATCATCAACGCGCGGTGACTGTGGTTAAAAACGTTAATGGTGATAATAGCGCAGATGTATTTGCGCTAGCCCTACAAACCCTAAGCTATTATCACCAAGACCATTGATTTGCTTAAGGCAGCTTAACTATAGCTGCCCTTGTAACCTCGTTTTTGTCTCTTTTAAGTAATCTGGGTAGGGATACGAGTCATCTGCAACAGCGATTGCAGCCTCGATTTGAATTAATGCTTGGCGAGTATTACCTTGCATTTCATAGCCATATGACAAAGCTGATAGTGCATACACTGATTTAGGGTAGTTTTTGATATTGTACTTAAACACCTCAATAGCCCGCTCAAATTGCTGGTTATCCGTTAAGCTGTAACCCAGCAACCTAACAGCGCGGTCTGGTGGCGCTATTTGCTCGCCCCATTGCTGAGATAAACGTTGATAATAGGCATCAATTGATGAAACATCATCGCCCAATGCACTCAAAGGCATATGTTTAGATAAAAATAAGCCATGGTACGCATTAAATGCCCCAGCGGCTGAGGTTAGGTTATGCGAAACGCCTGCAAAGGCATCGCTCTTAAAGCGCAGATTTTGCACCTTACTATTTTGCAATGTTTGCTGCATATCATCGTATCTTTCGCGCATAATGCCGGCTTCTTCGCCGATATTCATATATACATAGCTGTTAATACTTTTGGCTTTAGTAACAAAGGTATTTAGACTCTTAGCCGGGGCGCCATAGTTCCACCATACCGCAGGGCTATAAGCAATGTGCGCTTGAAATAACTCAGGCTCAGCCTGCATAGCGTAAAGAGCAAGTACACCCGCAGCTGAGGCTCCGGCAATAACTCTATAATCATGAGTACGATACTGTTTATTAACCAAAGGCATCAGTTCTTGCTCTACGAAAGCTAAAAACTTTGCTGCACCACCGCCTTCACCAACAGGCCCTTGTGGTTCTTTGTTCACTGTAGGATAAAAATCTCTAAGTCGATTAGTGCTTTCAATTGCAACTACAATCACCTCTGGCGCTTGATCATCTTGTTGTAAGCGCTCAAGCACAGCATTAATCAATGGTAAATTACCGGCCCCATCTAAACGGTAAATAACGGGATATCTTTTGTTTGGTTGTGTTTGATAGCTTTTTGGTAATTGCACAACGACAGTGCGTTGCTCACTAAGATTACTTGATTCGATAGTATGCGTATGTTGGCTGTAATGTGTAACCGCATCATCTGCAGCTGGTTGAGCCATTACATGACTAGTACATAGTAAAAAACCACTAATACAGAATAACTTAAATAGTCGCACGACTTATCCTTAAGAAAAATTGGTAATTTTTTAAGCTAACAGAATTGCAGGTACAAACAAAGAAAAAAAGAGCACCATTTTCTGAGACTTAACCTCCAACCAACAACCAAAGTAGTTTTTTTATAGAATTTATTCTCAGTTTGCAAAACCGGAAGTAAACCAGCCATTTTTACGTTTCACTCACTCAGTACTTTTCTAAATAGTGAAATAAATCATGACAATAAAAAAAATACTCATCTGCTTTGTAGCGGCTTTGCTACTGCTAACTGCGATTGTGTTATTTCGCACTTGGCAATTCAAACCCGCAGCAATCACCCCAATCCCTAAAGCCAATATTGCTGTAAACAGTCAGCAGATTGCTGAACACTTATCTCAAGCGGTGCAATTTAAAACGATTTCAAAAGAGCATCGTTCTGATATTGATTACCAGCAGTTTAGCGCATTTATATCTTGGCTAGCGCAAACATACCCCGATGTTCACCAACAACTTGAGTTAAAAAAGTTTAATGATTACACCTTGCTCTTTCATTGGCGTGGTAGCGAGGCGCATAACAAAGCGATTTTATTATCTGCTCATTATGATGTCGTTCCGGTCATTGCCGGCACAGAGTCATTATGGAGCCACCCTCCCTTTGCTGGCACCATTGATAGTGAACATGTTTGGGGGCGCGGAACACTTGATGATAAAGGCTCAGCAATTACTCTCATGGAAGCGATCTCTCATTTACTTGCACAAGACTACCGCCCCAAGCGAGATGTTTATATTGCGCTAACGCATGATGAAGAAATTGGTAGTAAATATGGTGCTGCAGCAATTGCTGATTACTTTGCTGATGCAGCTATTGCCCTTGAATGGTCACTCGATGAAGGCTCATTTGTACTTGATGGTATGATCCCTGGTGTTGAGCCAAAAGTGGCAAGTATTAACGTCACCGAAAAAGGCTATTTAACCCTTGAGCTAATCGCACATGCCAAGGGTGGTCACAGCTCAATGCCTCCCTCAGAAACGGCAGTGAGTATCTTAGCGCAAGCCATTGTAAACTTAAAAAATGCCCCAGTGCCCGGTGGTCTTGAAGGTATTTCGGCGCAAATTTACGATAAAATGGCTCGTCATATGCCTTTTTCAAGCCGTGTGTTATTTGCCAACCAATGGTTATTTGGCTCACTTATCGAAAATAAAATGAGTGAAATGAGCTCTGCTAATGCCATGCTCCGCACAACCACAGCACCGACTATGTTATCGGGCAGTGAGAAATCAAACGTATTACCCATCGAAGCTAAAGCAAAAGTTAACTTTCGAATTCACCCACGCGATTCCGTCGAGAGTATCATTGCCTACGTAAATGCAGTGATTGATGACCCTCGTATTGAGATTGGCATTGTTGAACAATTTGAACCATCACCCATATCAAGCAGCGAAAGCCCTGCATTTAAACTACTTGCTAATGCTGCACAAAGCATTCATGGCGATCTGGTAGTTGTACCCGGGTTAACAGTAGGGGGGACAGACAGTCGTCGCTACCAACAAGTTGCTGACGATAGCTATCGCTTCTTACCCATGACGCTCACTTCACAAGAGCTAACCGGTTTCCATGGTACAAATGAAAAAATTAGCATCGAGAACTTAACTAAAGCGGTGCAATTTTATAGCTACTTAATCAAGCAAAGTGATCAAAACCTTTAATTAAGCGCTAAACCCACACTGTGGGTTTAGCTTTTTAAACTCACAGTAGCCGCACTTTGATTGCTGCGATATTGTTTAGGCGTACAACCTTGATAGTTTTTAAAGTGGCTATAAAAGGTTGAAACCGAGTTAAAACCAGCCTCAAAGCCAACTTCAGTCGCTGATAAATGGGCTTTATTAGGATCTTCTAAGATGCGAATAGCGGCTTCTATTCGCTGCTTATTAATAAAATCGTAAAACGATAACCCTGCATGACCGTTAATGGTTTCGGATACATGACTCACTGAGACATCTAAACGCTTAGCTAAATCACTCACCTTTAAACCCGCCTCTAAGTATGGCTGTTCAGTCACCATCAATTGCTGCAGTTGCTGCCAAAGTGAAGCAGCATCTACTTCAGTTAAGCTGCTTGTTTGGTACTTTTTATTGCTGCTCGATACGCTTTCTACTGGCTGGTTTCGAGGCTCTTCATTATCTTCAGCGTGGATTGTTACTTGTCTCACCCCGTAATGAGCAATTAGAACGGTTGTCACCAGCATCGCAAGTTCATGCATATGACCACTATTAAATTCATTTCCTAAGAACTGACCAGCTTCAAATAGAATAGCCAATAGAGTACCGATTATATAGCACCAGCAAATCATGGTGACCCAGCGTAAATTGATCTCTTCGATATTAGAAAAACGTCTTTTAATTTGCACTTGGTAAGATTTAAGAATCCCAATGATGATAAAGCCATAAGCTAAATTGCTGACCCAAGCAGCCACCTTATGAAGGTAACGATTTTGTCGATACACATCGCATAACTCATTACTAAAACAAGGTAAAGCCAAACTGTGATTAAGCTCAACGGGCATTTGCCAATGCCAAATGAGTGTAAAAATGAGTACCGGACTCAAATGCCATAAGTGTGTCGCTTGAAGAGTGAAATTAGGCCTTGTTTGAAACAACACATAAAAATACAGCAAAGGACCCGTCAGCATTTGAATACTGACGAGGTAATACACTTGCCCTCTGAGGGCTGGTATCTCAGCTTGCATGATGACAGCTAAAGCCAACATTGAAATCAATAAACTAACCAAGGCCATGGTATTTTTTGCCCCCGCAGAGCCGGGCCCTGCACGCCACAAAAAAAACGACAAACCAAAGCTAAAACACATACATGCGCCGATAAAAAGAGAGAACGGCTGAATTGTCAAAGGGCTAGATAAAAACGCATTTAATGCCATAGTGATACACTTTTATTATTCTTTTTATTTTAATCTCACAGCTGCCAAAGCAGCTAAATACGGGCTTTTTAATATTCCGAATTTGCAAATTAGTAAAAACTTTAAAACTAATTTCTCTTATTTTGCAAAGCCGGAAGCACTAACAAAACTTATCGCTTAAAAGATTAACTTACCAGAAAAAAATAATAATTAATTGCTTCAAAAGGAGAGCTTGGTGGGTCATTTTAAAAAGCACAAACTGGCAAAAACAATAACCAGTTTATTAACCTTGTTGCCTATCGTGAGCCTAGCAGCTGAAACTCAAGATACCGCACAACAAGAACAATTAGCACTCGAAAAAATCATTGTGACAGCGCAAAAGCGCGGTGAAAACTTGCAAGAAGTGCCGCTGGCAATATCAGTGCTTGGCAGCAAGCAAATGGACCGCGGAAATATTCAAAATATTCAAGATATTCAGCAGTCTGTTCCTAACTTGAGCATGGTCACCACTTCACCATTTACAACCACCATCAACATGCGTGGTATTCCATCAAGCCCTAATGGCGTATTTAACTCGGGAACCAGCCCAGGCATGGGCATGTATGTCGATGGTGTGGTCTA
>Ga0066376_10004718_pt1 | contig 11788 bp, 9 predicted proteins | sample Knorr_S15_td_Bot_FD_77009 | JGI IMG/M metagenome (GOLD analysis project Ga0066376, IMG submission 77009) | Marine microbial communities from Southern Atlantic Ocean transect - Knorr_S15_td_Bottom_ad_5009_LV_A | ecosystem: Environmental > Aquatic > Marine > Oceanic | place: Southern Atlantic... | reverse complement strand
TCGGAAGAAATGGTCGAGGTGGGGAGGAGGTTTGGATTTTTACCTCGGATTCGGGGTGCCCATCCATGGATTAAGCGGCCGTGGTATCGTCGTAATCCGCGGTATCGAAACCGGTGCAGCATTCGGCGGTCAGAAAGGTGATCAGATCATCCATGATGCCGGGGCGGGTAGAACAATGCAGTTGCCGACCCTGGCGGCGTTGTTCGACCAAACCGGTCCAGGACAGCCTGGCGATATGGTGCGACAGGGTGGATGCCGGAATTTGCAGTCGGCGCTGGATGTCACCGACCACCATGCCGTCGGGCCCGGCCTTGACCAGCAAGCGAAACACCGATAGCCGCGTCGGGCTACCCAGTTCGGACAAACATTTAGCGGCGATTTCCTCGTTCATGAGAGCACTATATCCCAGGGCCACCCTTAAATAAACTATATTTCTAGAAATATCGAAATATTAGAAATGTGCAGCCGTCAAGGCGCGAGGCGCCGTAAGGGTCATCGGCGTTGGGAGCGACGATTCAAGCGAAGTGGGATGTAAAAGAACGCCCTATGGCACCAGGGGAAACGGTTCTTGCTTTATGGTTTGTCCGAGACCGTCAACAATGACGGGAATCATTGCCCGGGTCATTCGGCGGTCACTGCCGCTAGCGGTGTCGGCGCTGCTCCACCCCTGCCAGTGGCGCTTGCCGTTGGTCTTGTTGTCGATGGTGACATCAATACGGAAACTGCTTGGCGTTACCGTCCGGGTGGCTTCCTTGCGGTCAGGGTTAAGGAGTCCGCCGCGGGCTGAATTAAAAAGGTTTAACCGGACCCTCGGCGCGTCGGTGCCCGTTTGATCATGGTTGTTGCTGAGTTCGACAAACCGGTTGGGGCCGCCGCCGACCCAAGACCCTACCGAATCCCTGGTTTCAAAGGTCATAATTAGGTCTGCGTCTTTGCTGACCGTATATCCCTTACGTTGCAGGGAGCGTTCGAAGTCCTTTTGCAGGATGAGGTTGCGGTCGGAATTATCCAGCGGACGCACTAAAATTGCCGACCCCGCCGGCACCGGCCGGAAGGAAACCGCATTCATCAAGCCTTCGGCGTGGACTGCCGCCGTCGTCGAAATCCAGACAGAGACCAAGGCGATAAGGAAAGTAACGCTTCTCACGACAATTATACTCCCGAGATAAAGATCCCCCGCGGTCAGGTAAGCCCACAGGTAGGGGATATTAACTGCCTATTTTATAACAGCTTATGGAATAGAGGAAACCCTCTTTCCTGTACGGCCTGAAAAGGCTTGTTTCCATGGGATTAGCCCTTCTTTATTGGCGTGGTAATAAGGACCCTACGCCATCTTGAAACCGAAATTGAGTGTTAGACGTATATGCAGGACACGTCGAAAGTAGTATTCACACCGGGTTTTTTACCTCGGTGGTCCCTGGCCGTTTTGCCCATTGGTTACATGGTCATGGCGTTTTGGGTGCGGGCGCAAGGCGGCCCGGCATGGCTGTGGTTTAATCTGGACCCCGATTATTTTTACCTTATAGATTCGCTAAATATCATTAACCTGACGACGCCGGGCCACGTTTACCATCCGGGAACGACGGTCCAGTGGCTTGGTGCCTTAATCTTGAAGATCAACCAATGGGGCGCATCCACCGACGCCCTTACGGCCAATGTCCTGGCCAGTCCGGAATCTTCCTTGTCGTTGATATCGACGGTGTTCATCTTCATCAACGGTGCCTGCGCCTTGATGGTAGGGGTCGTGGGTTTAAGGGTATTCGGAGGCGTGGTTGCAGCCTGGTTCCTGCAAATGGCGCCGGTCATGTCCATGGTCATTTTTAAGCACAGTTATCACGTCAAGCCAGAAGCACTGTTGCTGGCGACGGGGCTGTTGCTGGCCGCGGTTTCGGTGTTGTCTCTGTCGCCGGGGTTGTTGGCGCGTCGGCGGTGGCGTTTCGCCATCGCTTTTGGCGTCATCGCCGGATTCGGGGTGGCGACGAAAATCACCGCCTTCCCGGTTTTTCTATTGCCGTTATTCGTGTTGGGGGGGGCAGGCGAAAACATTGGGGATGGTTTGAAGGCGATGGCCTTATACAGCGTCGCCGCGCTGGCGGCGCTGATCGTCTTCACCCTGCCGGCGGTGGGTGCCTATGATGTCTTTTTCGACTGGATGATGACCGTTTCCCAGGGCAACAGTGCTTACGGAGGGACGGTGCCGGTTGACCAAGTGGCTGCCTATCCCTTGCGGGTTCTCAAGCTGTTCAAGCGCCCGGCCTTTCACGTGGTCTTTATTCTCGGCGTGGTGGCGGTGATTTTCGCGGTTCGCCGCCGGACCGGGCCTGCGCCCGAAATCTGGCTATTGGCGGGCATCGTGGTATCGCAATTCGCCCATGCCCTATTGGTCGCCAAGCAGGCCAACGCGATTTACATGATCCCGTCCTTTGTGCTGATCCCGTTGGCCTTCGTTTTGGTTTGGCGATTGGGTGAAGCGTTGTTGTCCAGATCCCTCGGCCCCGGCGTCGCCGTATTATTGGCCGCTTTGGTAGCGGCGCAGGGCATCGGGGTTTCAAAGTTGGTCCGGGAAACGGCGGCAAACCGTGACCAGGCACTGTCCGTGAATATGGATCTTTTTAAAGGCTGTGCCCGGGTCTATTCCTATGCGGCATCCAGTGAACTTTATGCCCTGATGTTGGCAGATTACGTCACCGGCAGTCGTTTCGGCAGCTTGCTGGGTAAAATGATTGCGCCCGGCGACTATTGGCTGGAACACTGGTGGGATCAACACCGGATGGTATTTCGAGACTGGCGCGGGCCAAAAGACATGTCGAAGGTTCTCAAGGGATATCCCTGTGCCGTCTACCGGGCGACCGATTGGGCAACCATCGAACGCCTAATGCCGCAGGTTATGTCCGGGTCGGCGATAAAAAAAATATGCAAGGCCGGGCCTGAAACCATCGCCACCCACGGCATCGATTGTGACGGGAAACCGCTTCAACCTGAATCATTAAAACCATGAGTCCCAAAGGCACAAAGGGCATCGTCGCCGCTGGTCATCCTGAAACCACGCGCGCCGCCGCCATCATTTTGGAAGAGGGCGGCAACGCCTTTGACGCCGTGTTGGCTGCGATTTTTGCGGCCTCGGTGGTCGAACCGGTTTTGTGTTCGCTCGGCGGCGGTGGGTTTTTGCTGGCCCGCCCTGGCGAAAAGGCAGATGTCGGCGGGGACGCGGTGTTGTACGATTTCTTTGCCCAAACGCCGAAACAAAAAGCGCCCGAAGCGGGCCTGGATTTCTATCCCATTGACGCCGATTTCGGCACCGTGACCCAGGAATTTCACATCGGCATGGCATCCATGGCGACGCCGGGAACGGTCAGGGGGTTGTTCCATATCCATCGCGATCTTTGCACCATGCCCATGCCCCGGATTGTGGAGCCGGCGGTGGCCTTGGCCAGTGACGGCTTTACTGTCAATCAATTGCAGGCGTACCTGTTTCAGGTGGTCGGGCCGATCTATATGTCTTCGGCGGCCAGCCGCGATATCTTCGCCGGCACCGCCAATCCGGATGCACCGAAAGCCGAAGGCGAGACCATGACCAACCCGGATTTCGCCGATACCCTGGACGCCCTGGCCCGGGAAGGCGAAGACCTGTTCTACCGGGGCGAAATTGCCTCGGCCATCGCCGGCGATTGCTTGTCAGGGGGTGGCCTGTTATCGATCGCCGATTTTGAAGAATATCGGGCCCATCAGCGCCACCCCCTTAGCGTCGATTACCGGGGGATGCGCATGTATACCAATCCGCCACCGTCCTCCGGCGGTATCCTGATCGCCTTTGCCTTGGAATTGCTGAAGGGCATGGACATGCGGGGATTAAGCTTCGGCACGCCAGCGTACCTTGAGCGTTTGGCGAAGGTAATGGAATTGACCAACAAAGCCAGGATCGAAAGCGGCATTCACGAAACAACCGGGTCCTTGTTGGACCCTGATTTCCTCGCCATCTACAAGTCTGAGATTTTAGACAAGCCCCAGGTTCATCGCGGCACCACACATGTCAGCATTATCGATGCCGCCGGCAACGCCGCCTCATTGACGGTGTCCAACGGCGAGGGGGCGGGATATATCGCCCCCGGCACCGGGATCATGCTCAACAACATGCTGGGGGAAGAAGACATCAATCCGGCTGGGTTTCACCACTGGCCGGAGGACACACGGATTTGTTCGATGATGGCGCCGTCGTTGGCGGTGGAGCCCGGCGGCGGCCTGATCGCATTCGGGTCTGGCGGCTCCAACCGGCTCAGGACCGCCATTCTTCAGGTGGTGGTCAACCTGTTGGATTTTGCCATGTCTGTCGAAGACGCCGTCAATGCGCCCCGGGTGCATTTTGAAGGCGGGCTTTTAAATATTGAAAATGGCTTTGATGATGAGGTTACCGCCCGGCTGGTCGCCGATTTTGCCGAGACAGAATGCTGGAACGAACAAAACCTGTTTTTCGGAGGCGTCCATGTTGCCCGCCTAAAAAGGTCGCCTGGGGGCGGAAAAGTCTTTGACGGTGCCGGCGATCCGCGCCGGGGAGGCGCCGTCGAAATAGTATAATCCGGCATCTCTAACGGAACAAAAGGCTTGGTCTCGTCTTTCACGGGGAAAAGCACTACTATCCGGACGAAATAATAAACGAAAACAATAAGACCAAGTACTCTTAGGGGGCGGGAGCCAAAGACAATGCCCGATAATGTTTTGGAAGACCTTTCCAACATCGACCTGATGGTGGAACTAGAGCTTGGCGAGCGTGAGAAAATCGAAGCTTCCTGCAGCTTTAAACACTACGATGAACAAGAACAGATTATTGATCGTCAAAGCGAAACCACGGACGTGTTTTTTATCGTTCAGGGGACAGTCCGGGTCGTCAATTACTCTCTTTCCGGGCGCGAAATTACCCTCGATGACTTAACGCAAGGGTATTATTTCGGCGAATTGGCAGCCCTTGACGGCGCCCCACGGTCAGCCAGTGTCATGGCCCTTTCCGATTGCCTGGTGGCGGCCATGCCCCAGGAACAGTTCCTGGCTTTATTGGAAAATCATTCTTCCATATCCCTGAAGGTGATGAAGTCATTGGCTGGTATTGTCCGGGCCTCTACGGATCGGATCATGGATTTAAGCACACTCGCCGCCAACAACAGGGTCCAGGCGGATTTATTAAGGTTGGCAAGAAACCATATGGACGATGGCAATAGGGCCGAAATATCTCCAATTCCCCTACACAGTGATATCGCCAGCCGCGCCTCGACCACCCGTGAGACCGTCGCTAGGGTCTTAAATGACCCTGCCCGGCGCGATGTCGTGGAGCGCCAAAAAGAGTGTCTTGTGGTCCTAGATATGGAAATCTTAAGCAATATGGTTGAGAAAGCCCGGGGCAATAACCCCGCACAATTCCCGCCATCGGCCGGTTCCCCAGTTGTTTTATGACCTGTGACGACGGTCACTTTCGCCGCGTCCAAATTGTGGGAAACTTCTATCCAGGGTAAAGGAGAATGATGAAGACCACGTTAAAAGCATTCGGCGTAGCGGTGTCCCTCACTTTTATCTTAATAGCAATGATGCCTTCGGGATCGGTTATTACCGGAGGGTTCTAAGCTAACGCCTTGGAAAAGGTGAGGATGAATACACCTATATTCAACAATGACGTTCGGGTCGCCAAAAAGGCGGCCCTTTTTTTTAATTCTGTCATTTGACTTGCAAACCGGAATGCAGCATCATTTTTAAATCAAAGGGTTTATGACCCTTCTGATGTCCACTTTAGCCAACAAAAGAACAGCGGGTGTTCTTTTGTTGGCTTAAAATCGGGGACTTGAGGTTAAGGAAATTTTGTGGCGAAAACCATCCTGATCGTTGAAGACAACGATTTGAATATGAAGCTGTTCAATGACCTGCTTCAGGCTCATGGCTATGAAACCGTGCAGACCATGGATGGTCGGGATGTGCTTGAGTTGGCACGCGAACATAGCCCCGATTTGATCATCATGGATATTCAATTGCCTGAAATTTCGGGCTTGGAAGTCACCAAGATGTTGAAGGCCGATGACGATTTAAAGGGTATTCCCGTCATCGCGGTGACGGCTTTCGCCATGAAGGGCGACGAAGTGAAAATTCGCGAGGGCGGGTGTGAAGGGTACATTGCCAAACCGATTTCGGTTCCGACCTTTCTTGAAACGGTTGCTAAGTTTCTAAATTAAAACATTTTTTGAGCTTATCAGGGATTATCCATGTCGGCGCGCATCCTTATCGTCGACGACACGCCATCCAGCATCAAGATGCTGGCGGCAAAGCTTTCCAATGAATATTATGAAGTATTAACCGCGGGTGACGGTCCGGCGGCCCTGGAAGCGGTTGAACGCGATGCCCCGGATATTGTCCTGTTGGATGTTATGATGCCCGGAATGGATGGTTTCGAGGTCTGCCGGCGAATTAAGGGAAGCCCCCAAAACACGCATATTCCCGTGGTCATGGTGACGGCGCTGGGCAACAATGAGGACCGCGTTAAGGGTCTTGAGGCCGGCGCCGATGATTTCCTGACCAAACCGGTTGATGATACGACCTTGTTCGCCCGCATCCGTTCATTGGTCCGCTTGAAACATATGTTGGAACAATGGCGCCTGCGTGGGGCGACCTCTGAAAAGTTGGGGTTCGTGACTGAGGCCATTGACGTTCTGGACAGCGGTACCGGCGCCGATATTGTCCTTGTCGACGACAGCACGATCCAGAGAGAGCAAATTATCCAATTCCTTGGCGCCGATAACGACCGGGTGACGGTGATTGATGATTACGAGGCCTCGGGGAAGGTCGTCGATCTGGGCGGTGATGTCGTTGTCATTAGCCTGAGCACCGACTCCGACGCGCCACTTCGCATGGCGTCACGTCTTCGCTCCCTGGACCCGACCCGCCAGGTTCCCATCCTGTTGATCGGGGATCCGGAGGACCAGGACCTATTCATCAAGGCCTTGGAATTGGGCATAAACGATTACATCATGCGGCCCCTGGATGAACTGGAACTCCTCGCCCGGGTCCGCACCCAAGTCCGGCGCAAGCGATATCAGGACCGGTTGCACGAGGATTTTTTCCAGCACTTGTCCATGGCCCTCACCGACAGCCTGACCGGGCTTCATAATCGGCGGTATCTATCGACCCACTTGGATTCGGTAATGGAACGGATGCGCGAGAGCAAAAAACCGGTGTCCTTGCTAATGATTGATGTCGATCATTTCAAGCAGATCAACGATACCTACGGCCATAGCGTCGGCGATGAAGTACTGAATGAAATCGGTCAGCGAATATTACGCAATATCCGCGGTTTCGATTTAGCGGCGCGGTACGGCGGAGAAGAATTTACCGTGGTCATGCCCGATACCCCGATCGAAGTCGCCTTGGGCGTTGCCGACCGGTTATGTGAAAAGATGGCCAATGAGCCAATAAGTGTTTCCGGGTCCAAGGACAAAATTGTGGTGACGCTCAGCATTGGTGTCTCGGTCAGTCAGGGGTTCGATGAAACCGCCGAGAATTTGCTGAAACAAGCGGACGATTTCATGTATCAGGCTAAAAAAGAGGGACGTAATCAAGTCATTCCGACGCCACCGAAATCGGCAAAGGGCGCCGTCGAGGCCTTGCCCGGTTAACGCTTCGCTGGCCCCAGTTAACGCTTCGGTGAGGCGGAAAAGGGATATAAATACCCCGCGTATTATTTGATTTTGGCTTCCTTGAACATGACGTGCTTACGGATGACCGGATCGTATTTCCGAAATTCCATTTTCTCCGTCAAATTACGCGGGTTCTTCTTGGTCACGTAATAGAACCCGGTATCGGCGGTGCTGACCAGCTTGATCAGTAATGTGGTGGGTTTCGCCATCGTCCGTATCTCTTAAGTTTGGACCCTTGCGGATCGTTGAAGGGCCTCTTTAAGGCCCCTTTGCAAGCACGTTTGAGCGCGCACAATACAATTCATCCGCACCCTGTCAAGTGGCGTGCCGTGTTTAGATCCGGCGGCAATCATTTATGGGCCTGATGGGTGTCCGCCGTCAGGTTCAGGGCCCGGACAAACAGGGCGGGATCGTTGATCAGTTGGTGGGCGATCTTTGCTTCCAGGTCGTTGCCGCGGGGTTGAGAGGGGCACGAATCGCGAAGCCGGGCACGAATGGATTCGGTCTGTAAACCGGGGGTGCGCCAAGCCACCAGCGTGTCTTGGGTTTTCGAGCGGTTGTTCAGCACCTGTCTAATAATTTCCTTAGCCTTATCCTGGGCACCACCTTTGGCGTTGGATGTGCAAATCGCCGGACGCACGCCCAAGCCATGAAAGGTGTATCCCGACGGCGCCACCAAGCGCGACCAGGTCAGGGTGATCTCGCCGTCATTGGGAAGCCGGAGCACGGTTTGCACGGATCCCTTGCCGAATGACGAGGTGCCGATAACGACGGCACGATCACGGTCCTGAAGCGCGGCGGCGACGATTTCGGCCGCCGAAGCAGATTTTCCATCGACCAGAACGACAACGGGAAGCCCGAACGCCAAGTCACGTCCACCGGCTTCATAATAATGAATGCTGTCGGCATGGCGGCCCCGGGTGCTAATAATTTGCCCCTGGGTCAACAAGAGATCGGAGACCTTGACCGATTGTTTCAATAACCCGCCGGGGTTGCCGCGCAGGTCCAAAACCAGGCCTTTCATGGAATCGCCGAGCGAGGTGCGGGCCAGTTCCAATTTCTCCGCCAGGGACCGGGCCGTATTCTGATTGAAGCTCTTGACCTTGATGGAAACGATGTCGTCCACAATTTTGTGGGTAATCGTGACCGGGAAGATGTGGGCGCGATTCATGGCGACGGTCAACGGCGCAGTCGTACTTGGACGTAACAGGGTTAATTGAATCCGGGAATAGGTGGGGCCGCGCAGGATTTTGGAAATTTCATTTCTTTTTAGACCTTTTAAGGGGACACCGTCGGCATGGGTCAGGCGGTCTCCCTTGGCAAGGCCGGCGTAGTCGGCGGGGGTATCAGGCAAAATGTCGATCAGCACCGGAAGCCCGTCGGAAATCCGGTAGCGGATGCCGATGCCGCCGAAACCGTCTCTCTTACTACGGTTTTTCTGAGCCTCATCGGCGCCGGCGTAGCGCGAAAAAATATCGAGATTGGACAGCACCCCATCGAAAATGGCTTCGTAGACGGCTTCCATATGGGCGGCCATCAATTCTGTCGAGGCTTGCCTGGCGGCAATGATGATTTCGGTAGTCAGATTGGCCCAGCCGTTGACATCATCGGACGGCGGGGCCATCAGGCGGGTCACCTCATGGCCATCGGCCAATAACACCACCATGCCGCCGGTGCTGGATACGGTCAGCCCTGGGTCGATGGCCCCGAGGCCACGAATGCCTTCGATGGCGATGTCTTCGGCGAGTACCGGGTCGATATATTTATCGGTGATGCTGCTGTACCCGGCGGCAAAAACCTCGGCCGCCTGGATTCGGGAAAAGACCGTCTTCTCGGCGGCGGGCTTCTTGATTATCGGTGCGCAGGCGGCGAGCAACAAAACCGCCAGCCCGCAAAAAACGGTCAACAAGGTCCGCGCATAACGGTGGTGAAGGTTCATGGCCGCGTTTTCATGCCTGGTTAGGCTAAAGGTTTCTCAATAAGCCGATTGTCTATGAACCCAGTATACAATAACCGCCCCGGAGTCACCTTTTTGCTTTATTTTTCCGCTTCTTTCCCCTTCCGTGCTTGGCTTTCGCGGGCTTCCCCCTGGGTTGACGCGGTGCACGAGAATCCTCCGAATTGGCCAGGGCGAAGATCATGCCGCCGGAAACCGGGTTGGCTTCTTTCAAGGTAATCTCGACGTTTTGGCCGAGCCGGTATTCAAGGCCGCTTCGCCGGCCTCGGAGAGAATGACGATCTTCGTCATGCACGAAATAGTCTTCGCCCAGGGTGCGGATGGGGATTAGGCCGTCGGCGCCGGTTTCTTCCAGTGTCACGAATAATCCGAAGCGGGTGACTCCGTTGATGCGGCCGCCGAAACGGGCGCCAATCCGTTGTTCCAGGTAAGCGGCGGTAAAACGGTCGACGGCGGAACGCTCGGTACCGGCGGCGCGGCGTTCGGTTTCCGACAAGTGCTTTCCGACCTCGGTCATGTCGCGGGGGGATTTCCCCAAGCCGCCTTGGCCGAGGCCACCGGCATCGATCAGCGCGCGGTGCACCAACAGGTCGGCATAACGGCGGATCGGCGAGGTGAAATGGCAATACCTTCTTAGCGCCAGGCCAAAATGGCCGAGGTTGTCGGGGCCGTATTCGGCTTGGGCTTGCGAACGAAGCACCATCATGTTGACCATCGGCGCATGTGGGGTGTCCGCGGTTTTTTTGAGAATTGAATTAAAGCGTTTCGGCGAGGCGACGCCGCCCTTGGCGAATTTGATGGCGATGCTGGCGAGCACCTCGCGCAGCGCGTCCAACTTTTCGGTCGAGGGCTCATCATGAACTCGATACAGGAATTCCCGGCGCGCCTTTTGCAAAGTTTCGGCGGCGGCGACGTTGGCGGCGATCATGAACTCCTCGATCAATTTGTGGGAATCCAGGCGTTGCCGGTTGGCGATGGCTTCGACACGGCCGTCCTTGGCCAGCCGGATGACCCGTTCCGGCATCTCCAATTCGAGGACGCCGCGCGTTTCGCGATCCTTGAGCAATGCTTGATACGCCCCATAAAGCGGCTCGATCACGGATTGCAGCAATGGCTTGGTGACCTTATCGGGATGGCCGTCCTTGGCCGATTGAATCTGCTCATAGGTCAGTCTCGCTTTTGATCGCATCAACCCGCGCTTGAATTGGTGCCGGATCAGTTTTCCCGAGGCGTCAATCCAAAGATGCACCGCCATGCAGGGTCTGTCCTCATCAGGGACCAGCGAACACCAGCCGTTGGACAAGGCTTCCGGCAGCATCGGCACCACCCTATCGGGGAAATAAACCGAATTGCCCCGTTCATAAGCTCCCACATCCAGCCCGTCGCCAGGGCGCACATACCAGGACACATCGGCGATGGCGACCAACAGATGCCATCCGCCAGTATTGTTCTTGTCCCGGTCGGGTTCCGCCCACACCGCGTCATCGAAATCACGGGCATCGGCGCCGTCAATGGTGACCAGGGGGATATCACGGAAATCGTCACGGCCCTTGGCCGGGGCCGGCCCTGCCGTTTCCGCCAATTTGAGGGCGTCGTTACTGAATTGGGTTGGCAGGCCGTAATCGGCGATGGCAATCATCGAGGCGGTGGCGGCGCCGTCACTTCCGTCAGCGGCGACACGCTGGACAATTCTGGCCCGGCGCAGGCCCAATTTCCGGCCCGCCACCGGCTCGGCGCGGACCAGGTCACCGGGCTTCGCGTCCAGGGTGTCCTGGTCGTCGATGACAAATTCCCCTTTCGATCGTCGGTCCGTGGGGCTGAGCCGGCCTTGGCCACCGACAATTCCGAAAATCCCCAGGACCTGATCGGGGGCGGCGGCGATGGTGCGGATAACCCGGGCCTCATAAGCGCCGTCGCCGGTGGCGCTGAGGCGCGCCAGCACGCGGTCGCCAGGGCTGGGTTGTGGCTGTCGGCGAGGGTCTAGGACCATGTAAATCTTGGGCGGTGGGTCGTCGCTCTCCCAGGTCACGGGCCGGGCCATCATTTCGCCGTCCCTATCGGGGCCGGTGGCTTGAATCACGGTCACCGACGCCAGCGTTCCCGGTTTACGGACCCGCTTGCCACGGTCTTTCTGGAGGGATCCGGATTGCTGCATTTCCCGCAG
>Ga0066376_10004717_pt1 | contig 11788 bp, 13 predicted proteins | sample Knorr_S15_td_Bot_FD_77009 | JGI IMG/M metagenome (GOLD analysis project Ga0066376, IMG submission 77009) | Marine microbial communities from Southern Atlantic Ocean transect - Knorr_S15_td_Bottom_ad_5009_LV_A | ecosystem: Environmental > Aquatic > Marine > Oceanic | place: Southern Atlantic... | reverse complement strand
TTGTTGGTCATAGACGCTACGTAGTCCATGCGGTCCGTCAACGTGACGATCTGCGTGTATGTTCGGGACTCGGCCAGTTTTTCCGAACCGCGATGCAGGTAGCCGAAAATCGGCTCGACGTCGATTACTTCCTCGCCATCGAAGGTCACGCGCATCCGGAATACGCCGTGCGTGCTCGGGTGCTGCGGACCGACGTTGATCGTTATAGGCTCGGTCTTTAGAGGCATGGTGAGATCTGGCTCCCGCTGCGCGTCAGTAACGACACGCGATTACGGGTGGGCTCTACAGAAAATCCTTTCTGTGTGGATGGCCCTCAAATCCCTCCCAGAGGAAGATTCGTTTCATGTTGTCGTGGCCTTCGAAACGGATACCCATGAGGTCGTACACCTCACGCTCCTGCAGCTCCGCTCCGCGCCACATGCTCAGGACCGAAGGCACTACCGGGTCGATACGACCTGCTCCACATTTGACCTTGATGATCGCCCGTCGGTTCTGACTCAAAGAAAGGAGGTGGTAGACGACCTCGAAATACCCGACGTAATCGACCCCGGTCACGCCAATCAGCATTTCGTATCCAGCGTCTTTCAACCCGGACATCACATCAAGCAATCGGTCGGCGGATACCCAGACGTCGGTATCACCGTTAGCCGTGACAGAACCGGATGCGATGGCTTCGATCTGAGTCGCTAGATCTTCGCCGGAGGTGTCAAACGCCGTGTTGGCAGGCATTACTGGCTATCCGTTACCTCTTCTGCCCCGGCGATCGTGCCGGAGAGGCTGTAACGCTTCACCTTTTCGTGCAACTGCATGATCCCATACAGAAGTGCATCCGGGCGCGGCGGGCACCCGGGGACGTACACGTCTACAGGAACGATGTGGTTAACGCCCGGCACAACGGAATACGAGCCGTAATACGGCCCGCCGCTTGTGGCGCAAACGCCCATAGAGATGACCCATTTGGGTTCGGGCATCTGGTCGTAAAGTCGGCGCAACGCAGGCGCCATCTTCCAGGTCACGGTGCCTGCGACGATCATGAGATCGGCCTGCCGTGGAGAAGCGCGCATCGCTTCCATCCCGAAGCGGGAGATGTCGAACCGGGACATCGCCGCGCCGATCATTTCAAAAGCGCAGCAGGCGAGGCCAAACTGCATGGGAAACATGGAGGACTTGCGGCTCCAGTTGAGCAGTGTGTCCAGCGATGTGACGGCGACGTTTCGGTCGAGATCGTCGGGGGAGTTGAGCAGGGGTTCCGGGTACGGGGAAGTGTGAGTGTCACGCATCTCCGTGACGACCTGGCCTTCCAGTCTGTCGAAATCCCAGGTGAGTTCTGCGAGTGGATGCTCGGGAGTCGGGATTACCTGTGCGTCGTACGGGTTGTTCGTAGTCAAACTACACCCACTCCAACGCTTTTTTGCGCCATGCGTACACGTAGCCAAGCGTCACTACGCCCAGGAACACCAGCACCTCCGCCAGTACGATCCAGCCGAAGGTCTCTGACAGGACGCCGTATCTCACGGCCCACGGGTAGAGAAAAATCGTCTCCACGTCGAACACCACGAATAGCAGTGCGAAGTAGTAGTACCGGAAGTTGAACCGGGCCCAACGTGAGCCGACGACCCGCATGCCGGACTCGTAGGTCGCCATTTTTACGATCTGTGAGCGTCGGTTGACCTCTTCTGGTGTGATCGCAACGTCAATCGGTTCGGGCTCGGTCGGCGTGACGCGCGTCGGCCTCATGCCGGTCAAAGTTCCTATCTTTGACATCAAGAGCATGCCGATAGGTACGGATACCGCGATCAGTACAAATATCGCGATTAGACCGTACTGTCTGAAGTAGTCTTCGCCCAAGCTGAATTCCCTCGTGTTCAAGTTGCGGGCTGGAGCATATCAAAGCCCCGATACGCCCACAAGTGAAATGCGCCACAATCGGGTCAATCCGGGTCATCCACGCCTTCAGACATGGGCGGCCCAGACTCCGCGTTCTTGGATTACAGGTTGAAGTTGATGATGCCCCTGCCGTCTTCGCCGGCGTGGAGAGCGTCAAACCCCTCGTTGATCTGGCCAAGCGGGTAGTTTCGTGTGATCAAACTGTCGATATCTATCTTTCCCTTTAGATATGCGTCGACAATCACGTCAAATGTCTCGTGCGGGCTCGCCGAGCCGTAGTAACTTCCGACGACGGTCTTCTGGTTTCGAACCAGGTCGATCAGATCCAGGTCCGCGGTATCCCCTACCGGCGCAAGACCTACTATCACGGCCGTCCCACTTTTCCGGAGTGCGTTCACGGAACTCTGGGTCGTCTCTGACGCTCCAAAAGCGTCGAACGCCATGTCCACACCGCCGCCAGTCAGTTCTCTAATGGCCTCGACAGGGTCGGTTTCCCTGCTATTCACCACATCGGTGGCGCCGAATTTGTATGTGAACTCAAGTTTATGGTCAAAGATGTCCACGGCAATGATTCGTGACGCCCCGGCCATCCTGGCTCCCTGGATCACGTTCAGGCCGACGCCGCCGGACCCGAATACGGCGACCGTCATCCCGACTTTTGCTGCCGGGCTGTTGATCACCGCACCGACCCCGGTCGTGACAGAGCACCCGATAAGCGCAGCCACGCCCATTGGCACCGAGTCCGGGATCACCTGGCACGCCTGTTGTGGTGCAACGATGGTCTCGGCGAACAAGCCGACCTTCGCCATCTGATATACGTCGTTGCCATCGTCGTGCAACCGGGCGGTTCCGTCGTACTGGAGAGCGCCCGTCTGGGCGTTCGTGTCACACAGTTGGGGGCTGCCGCTCCGGCAGGACCGGCAGTGACCACAGTTGGACACAAAGGACATGATGCAGCGATCGCCGGGCTTCACCCGGGTTACGCCCGGGCCGACCTCTTCGACGGTGCCTGCGCCCTCATGTCCGAGAACTACCGGCAAGGGCAGGATGGCCGTTCCGTGCATCACATGGATATCACTCGCACACACGCCCGCCGCTTCCATGCGAACCCGCACCTCCCCAGATTTCGGAGGATCCTGGATAAGCTCTTTCACCCGAAGGGGGGTATTCGCTTCGTAGAGTACGGCAGCCTTGATCAACGGGGCGTGTCTCCTGTAGTTGGACGGCGTGGTGATTTATGACGCTGCCACTTTAACAGTGATTGGGGCCGATTTAGATGGAAATCGCCGATGAATTTGCCCATGAAAATATAGGTAACAAAAAGAAGGCCCCGGACAACGCCGGGGCCTTCTTAAAGTCGATCCTCAGGTCTTCTAGTCAGCTGCTCCAACCGGAACCTGCGCAACTTTTTCTTGAAGCATCTTTTTGAGAGCTTTCACGTTGCCATTCAGGTCTGGGAACTTGCCGTCGTTGGTCGCCTTGTCAAAGACGATCTCGCCGTCAAATGCGATCTTGAAGACACCACTGCCGGCGGGGGTGACGGTTACCGCCACGTCTGCTCCAACGGCCTGGAAAAATTCGGCTGCCATCCAGGTAGCCACGTTGTGGTGGCCTCAAGGAACGCAGTAAGTGATCTCCGCCTGTACTTTACCTTCAGCCATAAGGCTCCTCTCCCGGTTACGCCGGTCATTTGGTTTCAAGTGCAAGCTAGATGCATTCTGGACCTCTGTCAAATCTGAAGGAGCATTTATAGGAGCCCACATGCGCCCCAACCGGAATTACCCGCATACCCTATAATTGCGCAACCAACGCACCCCCCCAAACCACGAGGAGGCGCTCATGCGATCAGAAGTAGTACTTTCCGAGGTCACCCGCGAGGACGTAGCACGTATCGCCGAGTGGCTCGAGGATCCAGAGATCTCTGAAATGTGGTTTGGGCGCTATACGTACGGCGAGCCGGCCCACCTGGGCTACGAACCTCTGAAGATGATCGACGCCACGCAGGCGAAGTGGGACGAGGTCTTCAACGACCCGCACCACGAGCCGCACCGCTCGATCCTTTCAGTACGCACCGCATCAGGCGAACACATCGGTGAGGCGCAACTGGCCATCGACGAGGCTCTCGGTGACGCCCAGCTTTCCATCCTTATCGGGCGGAAAGAGTTGTGGCACCACGGATACGGAACAGCTACGGTGGTCTCCTGCCTGGACCACATCTTCCGGAACCTTGGACTGTTCCGGGCATGGGTTGACGTGCCGGAGTACAACACCGCCGCCCGTGACATGTTTGAGCACCTTGGTTTCATTCATGAAGGAACGTTACGGCAGAGCCGACCGCATGATGGCGCACGCCACAACTCGGTGATCCTGGGGATGCTCGCAAACGAGTACACACGTTTGAGCGAGACGATCGCTCAGGGCAGCCATACGGTCTAATCGCCGACCTGGCCCCTTCACTGGACTCTGCCAGCAGATCAGCCGGTGGCCTAGCGGTTCTTCCACTCGGGAGAGCGCTTCGTAAGGAACGCGTCTATGCCCTCACGGGCGTCGTGGGCCTGCATGTTCTCGGTCATTAGCTTTTCTGCGACCTCGTACGCCGGTCCGTAATCCAGGCCAATCTGTGCGTAGAACGATCGTTTGCCTATCGCCAGGGTGTAAGAGCTGGCGGCCGAGACATGTCTGGCGAGTTCCATGGTCTGCTCATGTAGCTCGTCGGCCGGGACCACCCGGCTCACCAGGCCGAACTGGAGCGCCTCGTCGGCCGAGATCGGCAGGCCGGTGAGCAGCATCTCCATCGCCTTCTTCTGAGGTACCGCACGCGCAAGTGCGACGCCCGGGGTGATACAGAACAGGCCGTTCCGGACGCCGGGGGTCGCAAACCGGGCATCTTCGGAAGCGACCGCCATGTCACACGACGCAACGAGCTGGCAGCCGGCGGCCGTCGCCAGTCCGCCTACCTCGGCGATAACAGGCTGCGGCAAGAGGCGTATCGCCTCCATGACTATCGTCGCCATGCCGAAAACGTGGGCGTTGTTTGCTTCGTCGCCCTCTAGAAGCTCCTTTAGGTCGTGGCCGGAGCTGTATACCGGACCCTCGGCCCGGATGATGACCACCCTCACCTCTTTGTTCACGGCGACGGTGTCCAACTTCTTCTTCAATCGTGCGAGAAGTTGCGACGAAACGGCGTTGCGCCGCCGCGGGTTGTTGAGCGTGAGGATGGCGACTCCGTCCTGGATTTCGTCCAGGATCAGGTCCTGCGCCTCAGTTGATGCGCCTGTCATGTCCGGCCCACTCCTTATCCCGAAGAATGAATTTCTGAATTTTCCCGGTGGCCGTCTTGGGCAGCTCGCCAAACTCGACGTGCTTTGGCGCCTTGAAGTGAGCTATCCGTTCACGGCAGAACTCAATTATCTCTTCCGCAGACGTCTCTGTACCCTCGTTTGTGACTATGAAGGCCTTAGGCACCTCGCCCCATTGCTCGTCCGGCACGCCGACGATGCACACCTCCATCACAGAGGGATGCTCCATGATCACCTTCTCCACCTCCTGGCTGGAGATGTTCTCCCCGCCGGAGATGATGACGTCTTTGGCGCGATCTCTTAATTCGACATATCCGTCCGGGTGCAATACGCCAAGATCCCCGGAGTGGAACCATCCACCGGCAAATGCCGTCGCCGTGGCTTCCGGGTCGTTGTAGTAACCGGACATGACCATATTCCCGCGCATAACAACTTCGCCCATCGTCTCGGCATCGCGGAGAACGTCGTTCATATTCTCGTCCACGACCCTTAACCCAGGCTCGGCGAGGATAAACGGCACGCCCTGTCGTGACTTGAGGTCCGCCCTCTCGTGGATTTCCATCGCGTCCCAGGACGGTTGCTCTGCGGAAACGGTAATCGGGCCATACGTCTCGGTGAGGCCGTAGGTGTGAACTATGACTGCGCCCATGTCTTCTATAGATCGGATGACCTGTGGAGCTGGGGGCGCTCCCGCCGTCATGATCCGTACACCGGCCAGCTTGCCCTCAGCTGCGAGCGGCGACGAGTAGAGCGCCGTGAGCACCGTTGGAGCGGCGCACATGTGGCTCACGCCCTTGTTGGAAACGAGGTCATACACATCTCCAGCGTCAACGCGTCGCAAACAGACGTGGGTGCCGCCGACCGCGGTTACGGCCCATGTGAAGCACCAACCGTTGCAGTGAAACATCGGGAGGGTCCACAGATAAACGCTGCGCCAGTTGATCCCGATCTCAAGCGCTTCCCCGAGCGCCGAGAGATACGCGCCGCGCCCGCTGTACTCGACACCCTTGGGCATGCCGGTCGTGCCGGAGGTGTAGTCGATCGCTATCGAATCCATCTCGGAATTAAGTCTTACCGAGGGGTCCCTGTCGGGGGCCGATGCAAGGAATTCGTCGTAGTCTGGCCCTTCGAAATCGTCGGCCCGCGGGAAGGTATCGACGACCTGCACAAAGGAGGTCACGCCGGGCACTTCGTCCTTGATGGATCCTATAACCGGTGCGTACTCGGAATCGAACACGAGCACTTTTGCGCCGGAGTGATTCAGGATGTAGGAGATCTCGCGGGCAGACAGCCGGATATTGATCGCCACAAGGACTGCGCCGAGACGCATCGGTCCGTAGTGCCCTTCCAGCATCGCCGGGATGTTCGGCACGAGGAACGCGACCTTATCGCCGTACTCGACCCCTACTTGTTTCAGCGCCGAAGCCAGACGTCGAACGCGGTCCGCAAACTCTGCGTATGAGTAGATGGTGTCCCCGTATACGACGGCCGCCTTGCCCGGGTAGACGGAGGCGCTACGATCAAGGAACGATATTGGGCAGAGCGCCTCAAATCCTACTGTCTTTTCCATGACGCTCCTTTGTTGGTGAAATCAGGTAAACCCGTGGGGGGTCAGGTAGCTGCGCTAGGGTACTACGGAGCGCCAATCGGCCGGAGAGCGTCTATGCCAGGGCCGCAAGAGCGGGGGTAAGCACGTCCAGGTACTTGAGCCCGGAGCCGGTAACAAGGAGCAGCACACGCTCGTCCCGGCTGACCGTTCCGTCGTTCAGCATCTTTCTGAGTGCGCCGACTAATGCCCCGCCCTCCGGCGCAGCGAATATGCCTTCGTATGAAGACAGATCTTTCACGCCGCGAACCATCTCATCGTCGGTGACGGTCAGCCCGGTTCCATTGCTTTCGCGAACGGCGTCGATCACAAGGTAGTCACCGATGCCGATCGGCACCCGCATACCGGCGGCGATGGTGTGGGGGTTCGGGAACAGGTCGGCGTGACGCTTGCCGGCCTCGAAGGCCTTGACGAACGGGGCACACCCTTCAGCCTGGACCATCACCATGCGCGGGCGCTCCGGCCCGATCCAGCCCATGCATTCCATCTCGCTGAATGCCTTCCACATACCAACGATTCCCGTCCCGCCTCCGGTCGGGTACACGATCACGTCCGGCAGCTTCCAGCCAAGCTGTTCAGCGATCTCGTATCCCATCGTCTTCTTGCCCTCTGCCCGATACGGCTCTTTGAGGGTCGACACATCAAACAGACCGCGTTCTTCGGCCGCTTCCCCGGATATGCGTCCGGCGTCGTTGATGAAGCCGTCCACCAGGGTCAGGTTTGCGCCGTATGCGAGACATTCAGCCTGGTTGGCGGAGGGCGCGTCCTTTGGCATAAACACATTGGCTTCGAGTCCGCCCGCCGCGGCGTATGCGGCCATCGCTCCAGCGGCGTTTCCGGCTGACGGCATCGTGAGTTTCATCAGCCCCAGTTCTTTGGCTTTGGAAACGGCGGCCGACAGCCCACGTGCCTTAAAGGAGCCCGTGGGGCAAACGCCCTCGTCCTTTAACAGCAATCCCGGGGAGCCGACCTCTACCGCCAGGCGTTTGGCATCGATGATCGGGGTCATGCCCTCGCCAAGCGTGATGATGTTGGCCGGGTCTCTCACGGGCATCACCTCGCGATAGCGCCACATGTTCGGGTCGCGGTCCTTGAGTTGGTCCTTCGCGCCCGCCGCCTTTTCCAGATCGTATCGAGCGAATAGCACCTTTTCGCAGGCCGGGCATGTGCGCATGGGATCGCGATCGTCGTAGGTTTCACCACAGTTGCTGCACTGAAGATGCGTTATGAAGCTCTCTGGCACTGTTATCACCTGTTTGATCTGGGATTTGGAGGACATGTGATGCCACAAATCCAAAGCCGATGGACACACGTGGCAGTACAGGTTTTCGAGCGCATAGAATAGCAGCGATTAGGATCCCCTAACGCCCTCATTTGAGTTGTAGGCGCCGATGAATTACCGGGATCACAAAATACGGAACGTAAATACGGAGGCCTGACCAATGGCTCGGACCGCTATCGAGGACCGCTACTACGAGTTGCACCCGAAATCGGCGGAGCTGTACGAACGGGCGAAGTTGAACTTCCCGAAGGGCGTCACCCACGAGGCCCGCAACATGACGCCGTTCCCCGTCCACATGTCTCACGGCCTTGGCAGCCGGAAGTGGGACGTGGACGACAACGAATACATTGAGTACAACACCGGTCACGGCTCCATGATCCTCGGCCAGGCGAACCCGGCCATTGTGAAAGCGGTACAGGACCGCATGGCCCTCGGTACCCACCTCAGCGCTTCCTCAGATCTTGAGATCCGATGGGCTGACCTTGTGAAACAGCTCATCCCGTGTGCCGAGAAGGTTCGTTTCACGTCCTCAGGCACCGAAGCCGTGATGATGGCGATGCGGATGGCGCGCGCCTATAACGGCCGTTCCAAGATCATCAAGTTTTTTGACCATTTCCACGGCTGGTCTGACTACGCAAACGCCGGCAATCTGACAGGAATGGACGGCATCCCAGGCGAGGTGCTGGACACGATGATTGTGCTGCAGCCCGGTGACATCGGCGCGGTGGCGGCGGCGATCGAGGCGAACGACGTCGCCGCCGTCATCATCGAATCGACAGGCGCACACATGGGCGGCACGCCGATCCATCCCGACTTCCTGCAGGAAATTCGGGACGTGACGACGAAGTACGATGTCGTCTTCATCCTTGACGAGGTCGTGACCGGGTTCCGATCTTCCAGAGGCGGAACTCAGGAGCTGTGGGGCGTCACGCCAGACCTGTGCACGCTTGCCAAGATTCTGGGCGGTGGCCTGCCCGGCGGCGCGGTCGCTGGCAACGCGGACATCCTGAACACGATTGAGCGCGGCCAGATGCTGCACCAGGGGACGTTCAACGGAAACCCGCTATCGGCGGTGGCCGGAATAGCCGCGCTTGAGATGGTAGCGAACGGCGATGTGAACGAGAAGGCGGACGCCGCAGGACAGAAGCTCAAAGAAGGGATCAACGAGGTTTTCGGCCGCGTTGAGATTCCCGGGCACGCTTACGGCATTGGGTCGATGATCCACACGCGTATCGGCATCGACGCCGAGATCGACGAATGGGGAATCATCCAGGGCACACCCTCCGGAACGCCGATCAGTAAGGACGCCGATCACGAGTTCAAGATGGCGATGTTCAATAATGGTGTCGATAACGGTCGGCGATTCCTGATGATGGCGGTCCACACGGACGAAGACATCGCACAGACATTGGATGCGTTTGAGACATCGCTCAAGCAGGTCCGAGAACAAGGAATGATCTAGCCCGCGTGCGGGGTTTATTCGAGAGCGTGTTGGCCCGTTGGTTTTATTTGCCGACTAGGCCCCAGTGGGGCGGTTATTCGAGAGTGTTTTGGTCTGTTAGTTCTTTTTGCCGACTGGGACTTAGGGAGTTATTACTGGGATGACTGAACACGTTGAGGGTTTTGATCTTGTTGTTATCGGGGCCGGCGCTGGCGGTTTGACGGCGGCCATGTACGGCGCACGCCTCGGGCTTAAGACGGTTGTGCTTGAGGGGATGATGCCCGGCGGCCAGATCATCAACGCCGAGAAGATCGAAAACTTCCCCGGATTCCCTGACGGCCTTCTTGGCGCTGATCTGGCTCCGTTAATCGAAAGGCAGGCTTCCGCCGCCGGCGCCGAGGTTCGGATGTTCACCGAGGTCGAGTCGCTAGAATCGCAGGAGCCTTATCTGTCGCTCTCCACGCCCGAGGGCACGTTCCGGGCCAAGGCCGTGATCGCTGCCACCGGGTCTGACTTCGCCAATCTCGGTGTTGATGGCGAGGAGGAGTTCCGCGGTCGTGGCGTTTCAAACTGCGCAACGTGCGATGGGGCTTTTTTTATGGACGAGAGCGTTGCTGTTGTCGGCGGCGGTGACAGTGCTCTGGACGAGGCGTTATCGCTAACAGCTTTCGTTTCTAAGGTAATCATGCTGGTACGGGGCGATGAGTTCTCCGGACAGGCACACATTCAGGAGCGCGTGCGCGGCAACGCCAAGATCGAGATCAGGTTTGGTCAGACGGTGACCGCCGTACTTGGTGGAGACGCCGGCGTGAACGGCGTGAGAGTGAAGGACACTGGCCCCGGCGAGGAATCGACGTTGGACGTCGCCGGGGTGTTCATCTTTGTCGGCACCGATCCGCGTTTGTCATATCTATCCGGGTTCGTTGGTCTGGATGGCGGCGGGCATGTCGAAACGGACGTGTCTATGTGCACGTCGTCGCCGGGTTTGTATGCCGTTGGGGATATTCGATCTGGATCTGCTCGACAGCTCGTGACATCGGCCGGCGACGGTGCCACGGCGGCCATCGCGGTGCACCGCTACATCGAATCCCGCTCCTGGCCGGATTAGTTTTCTCAATGGTTTCAATCCCGGTTCACGATCCGCAAAAAGGGGCTTTGTCTGACTTCGGCACAGGGCGCTGAAAATGAGGGAGTCACGGCCGCACTTGAGATCGAACTCCGTGATATCACTCATGCGGACGAGTTGCGGATCGTTGGAGAGTTGCGGCGTCTGACGGGCGGGTTCGATACCGACACATACGCATTTGAGCTTGACGCGGGGCACGGTGATCCATCTGAGAGCCTCGTGTTGCGGCACTATCGAGAGTCTTCGAGGTCAGATCGGCCGCTGGTTGAGTCGACCGTTCAGAACGTCTCTGCCAACGCAGGGCACCCGGTCCCAGCCGTTCCTTACGACACCACAAGTCGTTCGCTCCTTTGGCGGGCGCACATCGTGATGCAGCGGATGCCGGGAATTTCTCTGCTGGATACGTTGATGGCCGATCCGATGGGAAGCGCGGAGATGATCGTCAATGTTCTCGGAACCACTCATGCCAGGATCCACGGACTGGACACCAGTGACCTGATAGTTGCTCTAACCGAGTCCGGTAGACCGGCGGAGAGTCTCTCGCCATTCAAAGGGCTCGTCGATATCTCGGCACTTGCCGATGCGTCCCGAAACCCGACCATCGCTTCCCTGCACAAGTGGCTTTCGGACAATCGTCCCGTGAACCCGAGGAGTTGTCTCTCTGCCATGGGGATTTCCACCCCGGCAACATCCTGGCCGAGGAAGGCCGGGTTACCGGGGTGATTGATTGGGGCAATTTCGCCATCGGACATGCCGAGTACGACGTTGCGGTGACGAGGTTTCTAATATCGATAGGGCCGATCGGAGACAGTCCAGCCCCAAGGGAACAGATCGACGCGGTGATCCGACAACTCACACTCGGGTACAACGCAACCTACGAGGAGTTGCGTAGCGTGAACGAGAGCCTGATCGATTACTACACGGCGCTCAGGGTGTCCCACGCCATCGGGAAGGTACTGGCAGGAGCCGTTGGCGCGGACATCCCGGGATCGCTCACGAGGGTTACGCATGGGCGATTCCCGTTGTCTACAAGCTAATGCGCCGTCGGTTGTTCGAGATCACAGGCATTGATTGCGGGCCACTTCCAGGTTCGTAAGCCTGCACCGGGTTACGCAGGGTCGAGAGAAGCAGTGGCGATCTCTACGGC
>Ga0066376_10004715_pt1 | contig 11792 bp, 11 predicted proteins | sample Knorr_S15_td_Bot_FD_77009 | JGI IMG/M metagenome (GOLD analysis project Ga0066376, IMG submission 77009) | Marine microbial communities from Southern Atlantic Ocean transect - Knorr_S15_td_Bottom_ad_5009_LV_A | ecosystem: Environmental > Aquatic > Marine > Oceanic | place: Southern Atlantic... | reverse complement strand
TGGTATAGATATAGGCTTGGTCCTGCATGAAGCTTCTGAGCTGGTACTTCTCCTCATGGTATAGATATAGGGTTGGCTACCTATGCGCCGCCACCGTTCTTCTTCCCTTTTTAACATTACTTTCGCTAAGAAGGATATCAAGAAGGGCGTCGCCCCACGCACAACAGCGATACAATAGCATTGATTTTATCAGTTCTTCTTTCGATAAATAAGGATAGCAAGACCGGGATTGTTTTTTATCCTGGGGCATTTCAGTCATTGTATGCAGACTGGCACAATTAAATTTTTTGATAAGAGTAGAGGTTTTGGGTTCATAACAACTGATGTCGATTCCGAATCAGATATCTACGTCAACATATACAATGTTGAAGGACCCGACTTAACCGAAGGGGACCGAGTTGAGTTTGATATTGAGGTTGCCCAAAAAGGGCCTAAAGCAACTAACGTAAAACGATTATCTGACGAGAGTTAGCATCTTCTTAGGATCTTTCCCTCTCACGCCTGTTATATTATAGTATGTCTCTTACCGTCCGGCGGACAACTACAAAACCCGCTGATAATTTAAACAATAATTGCTTATATTCGATATTGAGGATACCGTCGAAAGGGGCGCGTACAGGCGAACACAAAGGGTAGCGTTAGTACTGACCCGCCAATCTCGGATTACTTCGGGTTTATATTTGTTGAAATCAAATAAAAAGTATCTAAGTAGAACTATCATGAAACCTACAGAAGATGGGAAATTAAAATTGCTTTAATTGCCATTGCGTTAATTCCATGCATAATATTTAGAGGGGCAATATATGATGCATTTTGGCATTATTTTTGGGGCCCAATACTTGCAGATGCAACAGGATCGGCTTGTGCTGTAAAAGGAACGTATACCACTTCTTGGAAATATGGATATGAACTGGTTCGGGGTTTTGAAGTGGTTCAATATGGAGATATGTGTTCAAGAGTAGAGGGTATAGTGGCATATCCAGGATACACTTACATATCCGAAATTGGATATGCACTCATACTAGTTTTGTTACTTTTTGCAGTGGTCAAAATGTTATCAAGAATGAGGATTAGGCTAGATAAAAAACTAGTCTTTTCATTAATTCCATATATGCTATTTGGAGGGGCACTCAGGGTTGTAGAAGATGCGAACGATATTGTTCCAGTAGGCATAGAAGCTACGATTGGGTATCCGCTTAATATACTACTGATAAGTCCAGTGATATATGGAACTATGTTTTTGGCCACTATAGTGGCAATACTAGTTTCTGTAAAATTAGAGAGAATGGAAGTTGTTGATAGGTATGAACAGGCTCTAGTTGCTATTGGGGTAACACTCTTAGGAGTGATATTAGGTTATTTGGGTTGGCTTGTTTTCTCGTGGCCCCACGTCTATCTGTATTTAGAAATAGCATTAGTTGTATTGGTGATGACAACTACCATTACAGTATTTTTATGGTGGGCTATAAATCAGGAGGGGAATACGATAACAGAGGGAGTAGGTGACATTGGGATAATTGTATTGTGGTCTCAAATTTTAGATGGTGTTGCGAATGTTGTTGGTATAGATTGGGCGTATAAATTGACAAGGGGAATGCAACAAAATCTAGTGCCAAAACATCCCATCAATAGAGGACTAGTAGAAATTGGATCCCAGTTCCCGGATTGGGTAACAAATGTGATAGGAACGGCTTGGCCATTTTTAGTGGTCAAGATAGGTGCTGCACTCTTAGTGATTTATATTTTTGATAAGGAAGCAATGGAAGAGGATCCTAGTTGGACTATTTTGCTTTTAATTGTAATAATAGCAGTAGGGTTGGGTCCGGGAATACGGGATATGTTGAGAGCCATTCTTGGAATCTAGGGATATGGATGGTGAGAGCGGTCTAGTCTAGATCTAAAGTTACCGAGTGAAGATGGAACTTTTCGTGCCCGAACGCCGAAAAAGGATTTTCCGAAAAAGAGAGGTTGTGCTTTTGGAACAAGTATACGGACAGCTTCAAATCCTAAAATGGCTATATCGGGAGGAGTGAGTTTGACAGAGTAAGTATGAAGACCTAATGAATGTAAGTGATTCATGATGAAGGATAGTTCTTCGATGGATTCGAAAAAAGTTGGAATGGAGATATCATTGGAAGAGATGGAATCACTGCACTCTATGAAAGATTGAGCCTCTTTTGGAAAATTAGAGTAAACTCCTATTGCAGATGGTTGATTTTTTGCTATATCGGGCCCCATGGATCGTAATTCCATCCAATTCTGTAATGCTTCAGAGAGGGCACCTATGGCTGCCCGATTTGGATTGATATTTGCACAAGAACCTACAGCGAATTTTGGCCATTTTGAGGGCCTGTGAACTGCAACGGTAACTATAGGGATATCTATATCTTGAGTCACTAAAAGTGCCGTAGTAGTAAGTCCTTGGGAACGGGCCATTTGAGATAAGAGATCAAATTCGGAATCGTCTGGTAAAAATTCGGAAAGGGGGCGAGTGGAATACCAAGATAACATGGTTGCATCTCTTTCTATAACTTCGTAGAGTCCTGAGAGTTGAGCTTCTATGAGTGAATTTCCTATTGCGAGACCAGTGGTTATTGCGGGTTTATAGTATTCAGAAGGCGGAGGAAATACGGCAAAGTCTGCAGGCAACAAAACTTTTTTATTAGAATAGAGATTGACTCCATCGACCCAATCTATCGATTCGTCTTCGTAAAGATCTGGAGATGGTTGGACAAAAGAAGAAGGTGAGATGGAATTTTTGAAACTAGAAGTGGAACCAGATATAAATGAATTAGAATCATAAACTCCAGAACTATATCGCTCTAGAGCTTCTCCGATTGTCTTAATAAAAGCTTGATCCCAATTAATAGCCACCCCGGCAGATTGTTTTCTGACTGACTGTGTGGTAAAAGAAGTTGTATCACATAAATTTGCCAAATAATAAGGAGCTGGGAAAGACTCTGCTTCGGAAATTGTATTGATAATTCCGATGCGCTCATCGATTGCATACTCTGCCCGTTCTGTGACGTTTCCAGAAAGGCAAGGAGATGAAGAATGGTCACTGGAAGGACAAGTGGGGATTGGGAGTAAAAGTCTCTGAGTGATGGCATTGTTCTCATTGTTGGTTTGTCCTGTGGAGAAGTCTGAAATCTCAAATACATGGCTGTGGGCCATGGTAGAATTGGATAGAGAAGTCACCAAATACGCGGAAAGGGACCCAAGTAGGGATTCAAAGGAAGAGGAAATAGGAATAAGAGATTCGGAATTGAATTCTTCTAGAACGGATAAATTTGATTTTACCCTAGTTTGAAGGCAGGAATAACATGCAGTGGTAGAATCAAATAGAGAAATTGAACCGAGTACAGAAGGAAGAGTATGACCTCCGACACCTCCAAGTTCTATTGCCATCCAACTTGTGTTTATATTCTTATTTACTTTGTCAAAAAGTGGAGATCCAACGTGATCAATCGCCAAGACAATAGAAAATTCTTTTAATTTAGATTTGGAAATGGATTCCGGAGAGATGGAGATGACAGATGTTCCAGATTGCTGGAGTGCAAATGCGAGGGAAGTGGAGGTATGACCTTTCCCGATAAGACCTATTTTCACGTTATAACTTGTGCATCACAGATGCTTATCCATTACGGGGGAGCAATTCTGTTGCTACAGTTAATAACTTTTCAGGGGGACAAGTTTCGAGTAGAGGGTGGTTTAGTCGGAGGCGTAGACGAGGCCTTCCCACATTGACTGGAACGGTTTCGGTGGTAATCAAATTTAGTTGCTCTAATAGTTGTTTGGTTCGTGAAAAAGTTGCCCTGCTTGCTAGACCTATGTCCTCTCCCCAGCGCGACAGATCATATAGAAGGATTTGATTTCGTGCTGCGATTAACAGGCTCAATGCAACTTCATCGAGGAAATCATAGCTAGATGGTAGTTTTTGAAGAGAAAGAAGAGCGATAGCAAAATCAGACTCAATAGTACTTCCAAATTTAGATTGGAGTGAATCTAGAACGAGAGAAAAGGGAGGAGTTGCGATATGGAAAGGTACAGATTGAGACCACAGATTATTGTAGAAAGTGTAGACATCTTCTGTTATCGGTTGGGCAGGGGTGGTAAGTGTTAAGGTAGAATTTCCGGCATTTATTATAGTAATGAGGGAGTTGCTAGTTAGCAATAATTCATTTTTGGGCAAGGTCTCTGCAGTTCGAAGTTCCAAGAGCCCGGTACTAGATAGTTCTGAGAGATAGCTAGCGGTAATAAAATCATTTGTTGTTTCTTTAATGGTGGGCCCATCGGATAACATTCTAATAGAAGGAGGATTAAGCGAAGTGAATAACAGATTGGTTATAGAGGTGATTAATCGTTTGGAAGGCCCAATCACGAAAACTTGTCCAGTGTTTTTAGAAAAAAGTGTTTGTAACGTAGAATCCAAATTGCGATTGGGGGTAGAATTCATTTTTCGTGAAAGGACTATTGGTTTTCAAATATTTACTTGTTTTGGCTTAAACGGGATGGGCGAACTTGTGGGATTGGTTGAAAAGGAAAGTTATAGAATTGTATCAATTTGGGTCAAAGATGAAGTAAAATTGTGGCATGTGGAACTGTAAGAACATTAACTTCTTTTCCTTTATCTGTTTGATATTCTTCTATGAGTTTAATCGCGTCTTGACTTATCGAGATTTCAGAATCATCTATTACGAGAGTGAGAATACCATTCGCCTCGAGTTGGAGTTTTATTTCAGATAGAGGTAACTTCTTTATTGCAGAGACAACAGTGTCTGATTTTTCACGGAAAATAGGACCGATCAAACTATAATCTATTTCGACATCAGAAGGTACAAGAATAAGATCAGGTTTTCCAGATTTTAAAGAAACTGGGGCGTTAATCGCAGCGGATAGGTCTAATGTATCGATTGATTCTTGTTCTGGAGCATAAATCTCCACATTGCTTATTTTTTCATTAAGCGCCAAACCAGAATTTGCTTTCCAGGAACGAACGCTTTGGGCTATGTCTATTAGGAGATCTCCGGAAAAACCGATATCGGGTGTATCGGGGATGGGAGTGGGCCAAGGGGATTTATGTACACTATTGGTTGTCTGAGGAAGTCGGGAATACAATTCTTCGGAAATAAATGGAGTAAAAGGAGATAACATTACAATAAGTGCGTGTAATGTAACATATAACGTGTGGAGTGCCGCGGATTTTTCGGGGATTTGTTCACCATAAATACGTCCTTTGACTAACTCAATGTAATTATCTGCAAGGTCATGCCAAATGAAATCTCTTAATTTTTTCAGTGCAGAATCGAATCGGTAGTTATCCATGTCTTGTGACACTTCTGTTATCAAAGAATTGAGTTTAGAAAATAGCCACCAGTCAGCATTTCGATAGGCTGGGTTTTGTAAAGAAGGTAAATCATTGTAAAAATGAGTTGATGAAAAGCGAACGATGTTCCATAGTTTTGTTAAGAAACGAGATGCACTAATAACTTCTTTCCATTGGAACTGGATATCACTCCCAGGATGACCGCCTAAAGCCATTGCTTGTCTAAATGCATCTGCAGAATATTCTTCGATGACCTCACTTGGTTGGACAAAATTATTTCGGGATTTGGACATTTTATAACCATCGTCTCCAAAGACCATTCCATTAATAAGAGCTTTTTTCCAAGGTTCTTTTTCCACTATTGCTGCAGTCCTTAATATAGTGTAGAATGCCCAAGTTCGGATGATATCATGCCCCTGTTCACGGAGTGAAGTTGGAGTAAAGGTGTTTTTTGGCCAGCCACGAATATAGAGAGGGGTTATTGAAGAATCCATCCAAGTATCCATTACATCTGTTTCGGGCGTCCAAGCGGAAGAACCGCAAATTGGGCAGTTGCCGATGGAGGGATCAGTTTCAGTAGGATCTATCGGCAAATCATTTTCTTGTGCCATAGCAATATAATCGCAAGAGGAACAAAACCATGCAGGGATGGGAGTGGCAAATACGCGCTGACGGCTAATGACCCAATCCCAATCCATACTTTCTGTCCATTCTTTTAATCGGAGAAACATGTGTGCAGGGATCCAATCTATAGATTCGGCTTTTTCGAGTATATCTTTGGGATCTACTTTTACAAACCACTGCTCACGGCTCAAAATTTCAATTGGAGTGTCACAACGCCAACAAACGCCAACAGATTGGTCTGTTTTTTCGCTTTTGATTAGATGGCCTTTTTCAGACAAAGAAGTTACAATTGCACCTTTGGCCTCGTTAATTGTTAATCCGGCATAATCACCAGCTAGTTCTCCAAGATGACCATCTTCTGTGAAAACGTCGCGGAGTGGTAGATTGTATTCAGCCCACCAAGAAACATCTTGTTTATCTCCAAAAGTACAGATCATAACAGCACCAGTACCAACTTCGGGGTCTACCGAATCATCTGCGAATAAGTGAATTTCGTGTTCGAATAGTGGAACTTTGAATGTTTTGTCAAGTGCCCAGGAATAGCGGGAATCAGCGGGGTTAACAGCTATAGCAACGCATGCTGGCAATAATTCGGGGCGAGTGGTGGCTATTTGAATATCTTTTTCCATAGTTCCAGAGAATGTCAGATAATGAAGATTGGCTTCGCGATCGAGAGTTTCTACTTCGGCGTCGGCGATTGCTGTTTCACACCTAGGGCACCAATTTACGGGGTGTTCTCCCCGATAGATCTGCCCCTGTGAATGCATTTTGAGAAAGGATAATTGAGTTATCCCCCAGAAGGAAGGGTCCATGGTTCTAAATTCATGATTCCAATCCTGAGAAAATCCTAAATCCAACATGACCTGTTTCATAGATTGTATTTGTTTTTCTGTGTATTCAGAACACATTTTTCGGAATACGTCGCGGGGGATTTCGGTGCGATGGACATCATTATTCTCTTCTACTTTAACTTCTGTGGGCAATCCATGACAGTCCCAACCTTGGGGGAATAAAACGTCATATCCTTGAAGCCGATGGTAGCGAGCTGCAAAGTCCATATAACACCAACCGAGTGAATTTCCAATATGGAAATTTCCTGTGGGGTAGGGCGGAGGAGTATCAATTACATAATCTTCTGCCCCGGTGTTTTCGTAACGATATAATTGGGATTTAAACCAGTGGTCTCTCCACTTGGGCTCGATTTCTTTTGGATTATAAAGTTCTGGAAAATCAATCATATCTAACTTCTGTTAAAAATACGTCAAATGAGTAATCGAAAAAATTCTTCTATTTTTTTTCATGGTGGCCTCCGAACATGAATCTCATCGCAGAAATAATTTTATCGGCGAATGGGCTCGATGCCTGAGAATTGAATCTAGCAAATAAAGCAGCAGATAAGGCAGGGGCAGGGACGCCTAAATCGACGGCTGTATTGATAGTCCAACGCCCTTCCCCACTATCCGAAACCTTTCCAGAATAATTACCTAGCTCTGGAGAGTCTCTAAGCGCAGTTGCGGTAAGATCTAGTAGCCAAGAACCAACTACACTGCCCCGACGCCATAATTCTGCTACTTCTGCTATATTTATATCATATTGATAGTTTTGAGGATCTTCCATGGGTGCTGTTTCGGCATCGGTGCCAACATATTCTTTGCCTTTATTGGCGGATTTGAGAATATTAAATCCTTCAGCATAAGATTGCATAATTCCATATTCTACACCATTATGAACCATTTTAACGAAATGTCCTGCACCCCAGGGACCACAATGTAACCATCCATTCTCTGCAGGAGTAATAGTAGAATCGGGTTGGGTTCGATTGATGGAATCCATATCAGGAGAAAGGGCGTCGAAAATAGGTTTACAGTAATGTACGTCTTCGTCTGTCCCCCCTATCATAAGACAATATCCCCGATCCAATCCCCAGACGCCACCGGAAGTACCACAGTCGATATATCCAATATTTTGATCGGATAGACGGATTCCCCGATCCCTGCTATGTTTAAAATTACTATTCCCATGGTCAATGATAACATCTCCAGGGCGTACGTGAAGGAGAAGTTTAGATAGGGTATCATCGACAGATCCAGCGGGAATGACCATGAGGAAAACACTTTTTGAATCAGTGGTATCGTGGACGGAGTTTACTAGTGTTTCGATGTCGTTCGCATACCCATCTATAGCGCCGTCTTCAAAGAGTTTCTTGGCCTCCTCGACATTTCGCCGATACCCCCAAACTTCATGACCATTATTGCGCAAACGGCGAGACATATACTCGCCCATTCTACCGAGTCCTATGACTCCAATTTTCATGTGTTATCTTTGTGGACAAGTGAACTTAAGGATGATTACTCGATTCTATGGAATAGATCTAAGGAGATTCACTAGTCTCGAGGCGAAGGTCAGATATAGGATAAGCAACACAAGTAAGAGTATATCCAGAATCTAGCTCGTCGGAAGATAGCATTTCTTGCCCATCGTGGAAAACAAAGTCGGATGCGGGCCCATTTGTAATTTTTCCCCCACAAGAGAGACATTGTCCTTCTCGACAGGCATACGGTATATCCCATCCTTGTTCTTCTCCGGCTTCAAGTAGGGTTTGGTTTTCTCGGACTTCCAAAGAAGTGCCCTCTTTAACATACTCAATTTTAAACACTTTAGCATCACTATCAGAGATATTTTGGGGACTATGTTGAGAAGAATCACCTATGGCTGATACTGTCTCTTCGAGTGAGGAATCAGTTGTAATGGATGCTCCAACTACTACAGCGCCGGCAGCCCTACTCATTGGTTCCGGGAAAGTTGTCTCAGAAAAGGTCAAAGCTCTTTGCGCTAGAATGGATTGAGCTATATCTTCTTTGGGTTGCCATTTTTGCCCTCTAGAAAAATGGAGACCTACAAACGCGGCAGTGAGGAATACTCCGATGGCCACACCCATTAAACCAACCATATTTCGGGTTATGGATGGCTAGTTTAAGGCGGTTTTGATCCCGAATCATAAAAGGAATGTATGAATTTTAGAAATATTTCCCAAAGGGTCCCAAAGGGAATGGGTAAATTTATGGAGGACGATTGTTGTGCAGAGATCAATGGAAAGATTACAAGTAGCCGTTTTGGATGCATCGTATAATGATGGCCACACTCGCAGGAACTTTAGAAGGGAGATAGGAGTAGAAACGGTTGAGTTTGATGTTACAAGAGGGGACTTGCCAAAAAATTTTGATTTTGATGCAATTGTTGTGACGGGTTCCCGTGCTTCCGTATATTGGGAAGACGAATGGATTGAAGAATTAATGAAATGGCTTGGAGAATCAGTTGAGAGAGAAATTCCTCACCTTGGTGTATGTTTTGGTCACCAGATTCTGGCAGTTGTGTTAGGAGGTAAGGTTGAATCAATGGGAGATTTTGAAATTGGATATAATGAGATCCAACAAGTGGGAAAAAATAAGCTTTTAGAAGGGATTCCAGAGACATTTGTCTCGTTTTCTACCCACGGGGATGTTGTTACGAAAATCCCACCCAAGTCGCTGCTTATTGCAAAAAATGAATATGGAATACAAGGATGGAATAAAGGAAATATTTGGACCGTTCAATTTCATCCAGAATACGATTTAAAGACGATTAAAGATACTACGCCGAAAAAAGAAGGTCCATTTATTCCTCATACGAAAATTGAAAAAATATTAGCAGAATCAACGAAAGTCATGCATTATAAAATAAGTGAAACCAAGAGACTTTTTGATAATTTTATAGAATTGGCAGGGGAGATGAGGCAACATGGAACAAATTAAATTTGGGACGGATGGGTGGAGAGCGACTCTTGATATTTTTACAGCAGAGAGAGTCAATCTCGTGGGGGAAGCAGTTGTTTCTTATGTTAAGTCGTCTGGTCTCGGGGGTAGACCAATAATAATTGTACATGATGCTAGAGAATCGTCTCCAAATTTTGCCAAAGGACTATGCGAAAAAATGATTCTTTTGGGTCAAGACGTCATATGTGGGAATAGAGATTATCCAACACCAATAGCTGCATGGACAGTTGTTCATAGAGATCTTGCAGGTGCAATTGTGATAACTGCTTCTCACAATCCACCAGAGTATAATGGGATAAAATTTATACCATCTGATGGTGCCCCTGCTTTGCCCGAAGTGACTATCGAGTTAGAGAAATATCTAGTGAATCCAGATAATGTATTGAAAGGAAGAGGGAAGGTCGAGGTAGTGGATCTATTTAGTCCATATGTGAAACATATTAGAGAAATAATTGGAGGGGACCTTAAAGGACTTAGAGTTGTGTATGATGCCATGCATGGAAGTGGAAGAGGAATTACGGATGAAATTCTTAAGAATTCTGGGGCAGATGTCAAATCAATAAGAGATTATTTGGACCCTACATTTGGAGGAAATCCTCCAGAACCAAAATCCGAAAACCTAGAGTTGCTGATTGAGTCTATTAAGAATGGAGAGGGGGATATTGGAATTGCGAATGACGGGGATGCGGATCGGGTTGCAATTGTGACTCCTAAGAGGGGGTGTCTTGATGGGAATTTATTATTTGCTGTGCTTTATGAATATTTACTTGAGAGGGACACAGGTCCAGCAATTAGAACGGTTTCAACAACATACCTAATTGACAAAATAGCAGAGTCTCATGGAGAATCTGTAGTTGAAGTTCCGGTAGGGTTCAAATGGGTTGCCCAAGCTATGAAAACGCACTCGGCTTTATTCGGAGGGGAAGAATCAGGTGGTTTTTCCATGAGAGGGCATGTTAGAGAAAAAGATGGTGTTTTAATTGCCCAACTAGCAGCCGCTGCAGAGTTAGAAAAATCGTTAGATGAAAGAGTAGATTTGATTCTAGAGAAGTATGGAGAAGTTCACCGACTAACACAAAATATTACCTGCCAAGAATCAAAGAAAAAGGAAGTATTAGAGAAAGTTCGTCATGGTGTGGGAGATGAATTTGCAGGAGTGAAAATAAAAGAAGTTAATGATATTGATGGGGTGAAAATTCTACTAATAGATGGATCTTGGATTCTATTACGTCCTAGTGGTACAGAGCCAAAAATGCGCATATACACAGAGGGGAACAGTAAACGTACGGTCGAAGGATTGGTAGAGAATGGAGAAGAATTAATCAAGGAGTTGATATGATCCGGTGTATCTTCCTTCTATCGTAGGCGTAATTGAAAATCCTAACTTTTGGTAGAATTGTAGAGATATTTGATCAAATTCTGCAACAAGAGGTTCATCTGATTTTTTAGCTGCAGTTTTCACGAGAATGGACCCAATCCCTTGGTGACGGCGTTTAGATCTGACAGCAATCGTTTCTATAGTATTTCCAGTGGATACAAGAATACCAAGAATTGATGTTGGAGATTCGGCTACTAGAACTTCTTCTGAAGAGATTCTACTTTGAACAATTTTCAGATCGAGTTGGAGCATTGACCCATCAATTATATTCATAATAGAGGAGAGATCGGAGGTTGTAGCACTTCGGACTTTGAATCTACTAGATTTCACAAGAGGGCTATGCAAGTTATAGAGGAAAGGCTTGCTGAATTAACCCCCACTAAGTACCGTTAGCAACTTAGAATGAGTAGCAGTGACAGGAGAATCATGGGGGATAGGGATCCCATCTACTAATATTACAACTTCATTTGGAGAGATATTTATATCTCGTAATAAGTCTACATATGTCTCGTTAGAAACGTCAAACTCATGGGAATCACCACCTACTATTGAAAGGATTGCTTTCATATGGTTTTTAGAATAGCAAGTGATTTTACAGTGTCGATTTTCCACGGGGTTTAAGATTGGGAAAGACGTCGGAAGAACATGGATG
>Ga0066376_10004713_pt1 | contig 11795 bp, 8 predicted proteins | sample Knorr_S15_td_Bot_FD_77009 | JGI IMG/M metagenome (GOLD analysis project Ga0066376, IMG submission 77009) | Marine microbial communities from Southern Atlantic Ocean transect - Knorr_S15_td_Bottom_ad_5009_LV_A | ecosystem: Environmental > Aquatic > Marine > Oceanic | place: Southern Atlantic... | reverse complement strand
GAGAAGCTCCGCGAGTGGGCCCACCTGCGGCCGCGGACCAATACCTTTGGTGCGGTCACCCGCGTGCGGAACGTGATCAGCCGCTCGATCCATGATTTCTTCCAGGACGATGGCTTCCTCTACATCCACACGCCGATTATCACCGCCAGCGACTGTGAAGGGGCGGGGGAGATGTTCAAGGTCACCACGCTGGACCTGGAGAACCCACCCCGGAAGGAGGGGAAGGTCGATTATCTCGAGGATTTCTTTGACCGCCCCAGCTACCTGACCGTGAGTGGCCAGCTGGAGGCCGAGATCTTTGCCCTGGCGATGGGCAAGGTCTATACCTTTGGCCCCACCTTCCGGGCGGAAAATTCCAACACGTCGCGGCACCTGGCCGAGTTCTGGATGGTGGAGCCGGAGATGGCATTCCATGACCTGGATGACAACATGGACCTGGCCGAGAACTTCCTGAAACATATTTTTTCCACGGTGCTCGAGGAGTCCGCCGAGGATATGGACTTTTTTAACGAGCGTATCGACACGACCGTGATCGAAACGCTCAACAGCATTGCCAGTTGCGAATTCGTTCGCCTGACCTATACCGATGCGGTGGAGATCCTCGAGCAGAGCGGGGAACAATTCCAGTACCCGGTCCAGTGGGGACGGGACCTGCAGAGTGAGCACGAGCGATACCTGACCGAAAAGCACTTCACGGGGCCGGTGATCCTCTACGACTATCCCCGCACGATCAAGCCGTTCTACATGCGGGTCAACGATGATGAGAAAACGGTCCGCGCGATGGACGTGCTGGTTCCCAAGGTGGGGGAGATCATTGGTGGTAGCCAGCGGGAAGAACGGCTGGACATCCTCGAGCAACGATTGGCGGAGCAGGACCTGGATCCGGAGAACTACTGGTGGTATCTCGACCTGCGGCGGTTTGGCACCGTGCCGCACGCGGGTTTTGGACTGGGACTGGAACGGGTCGTGCAGTTTGTCACCGGGATGGCCAACATCCGTGACGTGATCCCCTTCCCGCGTACCCCGGGCAATGCCGAGTTCTAGTTGGCCGCCGACCGGATGCTTGTCCAGATCCAGATCATGCTTGGCAGGGAGCAGAACAGGGTGGCCAGCCAGATCATGCTCGTGGGGGCCGGGACCTGGCGGATCCTTCGCACGATCCAGGTCAGCACCAGGCCCAGGATCCCGGTCACGCTGCCGATCACCAGTATCAGCTGCGGCAGCATCTGGAATGAAGGGGACCAGGCCCGGGGGACCAGGCGGATGATGAGCAGGAATCCGAAGCTGGAAACCAGGGCCATCAGCGAGGCGGCCACGCAGAGCACCCAGATCAGCGTGATGGTGTCGGAACCCTGGGTTTCATGATCCCGAAACGGGTTGGAACCGTTGTCACGTGGCTTGGCATCCCCGCCGCCCGAACGCCGGGACTGGGAACTTTTTTTCCTTCGTGATCGCGATTTCTTGCTCATCGACCAGCTGGCGTTGGCTTGCGGGCAGCCATCATGTTCGAAAGGAACTGTTCGAAGAGGTAGCGGCTGTCATGGGGCCCGGAGGATGCCTCGGGGTGGTATTGTACGCTGAAAGCAGAAAACGTCCTGTGGCTCAGCCCGGCAATCGTGTTGTCGTTCAGGTTCCGGTGGGTGACAACCAGGTGGTCAGGCAGGTTTTCCTCGTCGACGGCGAAACCATGGTTCTGGGCGGTGATTTCCACCCGCCCGGTCTCCATGTTCAACACCGGCTGGTTGGCGCCACGGTGTCCGAACTTCAATTTGAACGTCTTGGCGCCACAGGCAAGTGCCATCAGCTGGTGTCCCAGGCAGATGCCGAAAACGGGCAGCTGGGGCAGTAACTCACCAATCGTCTCGATCGCGTAACGGACCGGTTCCGGATCCCCGGGGCCGTTGGAAAGGAAAAGTCCATCCGGTTCATGTTGCAACACGTCCGCCGACGTGGCGTTTCCTGGCAGCACGGTGACGCGGCAGTCCAGGTCGGCCAGGTGGCGGGCGATATTCCACTTCATGCCGTAGTCCAGGGCGACCACGTGGAAAGCCTGGCTGGTGACGGATGCTGGCGAGTCGTTTAACTTGGACCAGCTGCTGAGCTGCTCATCCCACTCCACCGGTCCCTCCGGGACCACCAGGCGGACCAGGTCCTGTCCTACCAGCCCGGGGCTGGCCTTGGCCTTGGCCACCAGGCTCGCATCGTCCAGGTCCTCGGTCGAAAGGACCCCTTTCATGGCACCGGAGATGCGAATCCGCCGGACCAGCGCCCTCGTATCGATCCCCTCGAGGGCCACGATGCCGTGCTTGGTAAGGTAGTCGTCGAGGTTTCCCGTGGCACGGAAATTGCTCGCAATACGGCTGTTTTCCCGCACGATGAAACCCGACAGGTGCAGACAGGCACTCTCCACGTCCTCCTCGTTGATCCCGCAATTACCGATTTCCGGGTAGGTCATGGTGATAATCTGGCCACGATAACTGGGGTCGGTGAGGATCTCCTGGTAGCCGGTCATGGAAGTATTAAAGACAACCTCTCCGTCGACTTCTCCGGTCGCTCCGAAGGAGCTGCCGGTAAAGACCGTGCCATCCTCAAGTGCCAGCTTTGCGGTTCGTGTCATCGAGTTGCCCGTCTGGTTTTATCTTTAGCGGCCGGCCACGTTCAAGGCCATGGGCCGTATTGTCCGATACGAAACAAGGGAGCTGTGGGTTAGCGGGTCGCGGTCCTGGACCGTTGCCCGTTCAGTTTCCTTTGGCGGGTTCTTGTTGCGGCGAACAAGGGCCTGCTTTTTCATGGAACCCTGCCCGCCAGCCGTGGCCGATTATAGGCTCGTGCTGCCGATTGTCCTAGAACCTTGTCTGCCGGGCCCTCCCGGTGGCAGGTCTCATCCGCTGGAAAGGCATCTCCCTATCTGGCGAACCGCCTGCCGCAGGCGGTTCTCGTTTTCGACCAGGGCCATGCGTACGTGGCCTTCGCCCACCGGCCCAAATCCGCTTCCCGGGCTGACTGCCACGTCTGCCTCCTCGAGCAGTTTCATGGCAAATTCCATCGTCGACATTTTCTCGGACCATGGCCTCGGGACCGTGGCCCAGAGAAACATGCCCGCCCGGGGAGACTCGACCTGCCAGCCAATCCGGTGCAGGCCCTCGAGCAGCACGTCGCGTCGCCGCTGGTAGATGGCGGACTGTTGTTCCACGGCGGCATCCGTGTGCCGCAGTGCCATGATGGCCGCGACCTGGATCGCCTGGAACATCCCGTAATCGTAGTACCCCTTGATGATTCCCAGTGCCCGGATCATCTCCCGGTTTCCACAGCAGTAGCCGACTCGCCAGCCGGCCATGTTGTAACCCTTGCTCATCGTGGTGAATTCGACGCCCACTTCCACGGCGCCAGGAGCGGCCAGGAAACTGGGTGGCTGGTAGTCATCAAAGCCGATGTCGGCATAGGCAAAGTCGCTGATCACCATGAAATCGTGCTGCCTGGCAAGCTGGACCAGGTCCCGGTAAAAATCCGGCTCCACCGTGGCCGTGGAGGGATTATGGGGAAAGTTGACGATCACCAGTTTCGGCCTGGGCTTAAGATGCTCACAGGTGTAAGCAATATTGGCCAGGAACTGGTCGCTCTTGGCAACTTCCAGGGCAATCACGTTGCCTGCTGCCAGGGCAACGCCATACATGTGAACCGGGAAGTAGGGGGCCGGGACAATCGCCGCATCGCCCGGACCCATCAACGCCAGGCACATGTGGCTGAATCCCTCCTTCGAACCCAGGCAGACCATCGCCTCGGTTTCCGGATCCAGCCGGACACCGTACTTCTTGAGGTACTTGCTGGCCACTTCCCGTCGCAGGTTCAGGATCCCGTTGGACCGGCTGTACCCGTGGTTGCGTGAATCACTGGCCGCTTCCACCAGTTTCTCGATGACCAGGGGCTCCGGGGCGTCACTCGGATTCCCCATCCCCAGGTCAATGACATCGTTGCCGCCGCGCCGCTTCTCGTAAAGCAGCTGGTTGATCTGGCCAAACATGTACGGGGGCAGGCGGCTGAGCCGGGTTGCAACCTGGATCTCGAAAGGCTGGTTGTCTGCCAGCGATCCATCGATCGAATCACGGCGCAGCAACTCCTCGCCCGCCATCTCGGGGGTCGAGGCGTCGTTATCAGGGACGTCAGTGCGGGACATGGTCAACCTTCCTGCCAGCGGGCGCACCCGGCGCATTGTTCTAGACTAACCGCAAGTTCCGGATCTGAAAATGTGCCTGCCTGCCCTGCCAGGGGGGTATTCCCGGCCGCTCGATGGAGCGGGCCGGCTGTGCCGGTTATCGGGGTAACGACCACACGCCGCGGGGGAGATGCGGGGTCCGGCCCCGATTCGGATGCCCTGCAGGGGATCATCAGGGGAGCGGTTGCGAGGCTCTCAGGAAGGCAAACAGGTCACGAACCTGCTCCTCGGTCAGGGTCTCCAGGATCCCCTCGGGCATGATGGATTGACGAATCGCGGACATCTCGTCGATCGAGTCGCGGGGGACGACAATCCGCTGGCCATCAAGTCCCTTGAGAATGACCACCCGGTTGTCCTCGTCCTCGATAAAGCCGTTGAGCGTGCGGCCATCGTCAGTGAAAACGACGAAGTTCTCGAAACCCTTGCGGATCTCGATGCTGGGATTGACGATGTTCAGCAGCATGTTTCCCAGGTCATCCCGCTTGTATGGGGTCAGGTTGGGTCCGATTTCACCTCCCTGGTCAAACAACGTGTGGCACTTGCCACACTGCTTCGCGAAAATCTGCCGGCCGTTGTAGGGGTTTCCCGTGCTGGTGTTGATCAGCCGGGAAAAACGCTCAATCCGTTGCTTCATCTGCCCGGTCGTCGCGCCTTGCACGTTCCCCCAGATCTGGTTGATGGATTCGGCAATCTGCTTGTCGTCGTGCAGTAACATCCGCCGCACGCTGGAGAGCGGAATGGTCTCCTTGAGAGCCGGTGTCTTCTCAATGGAACTCAGCCAGAGCCGCGTCCAGCTGGCGCGGCTGGCGAGCAGGGAGTCCGCAGCCGGACGAGCGTCCGAGGGAAGCGTGGAATAGAAGGTGATCACCCGCTGGCCGATCTGTTCCTGGGGATAGGATTGCAGGCTTGCCAGGGCCGTGCTCCGTACACTCGCCTGCGGGTCGCCTGCTGCCAGCTGGAGCAGGACCGGGACCGCCTGGGGAGTATCAATCTGTCCGAAGACCTCCAGCAGGTCCCTTCGCTGGCCGGTATTGAGCTTCGTGTCCTGCACCTGGGCCAGGGCTGCCTCGATTGCCCGCGGGCTCTTGAGTCGTAGCTGGAGCTTGAGAGAACCGCCACCCCCGGCATCGATCGCTTCGAGCAGGCGGGGTGACAGCCCGGCCAGCGAACGGCCGACATAGGCCAGCTCAAATCCGTCCATCAGTTTTGCCCGGGAGATGTCGTCGGGAGCAGCTTCCAGCAGCCCGGCGGCCGTGGCCAGGTCGGACTGGGTGCCGGAGAGGGCATAGCGCCGTATCAGTCGCTCGAGGATGTGTTGCTGGACAAGCGGTTCCAGCCAGAAATCGGATTCCTGGAAGATGGCCAGGATCAGCTGATGGGACTCCGCCTTTTCTTCCAGGACCCACCACAGCAGGAGTGGCAGGTGAGGGTCGTCGGCATCCTCGCTGTGGCAGAGCAGCTGCCTGGCAATGTCCAGGGCCGTTTCCGCCGGCAGGCGGCGGGCCGAACAGGCCAGCTGGCTGCGGACTTCCACGTGCGATTCCCCCACGGCCATCTCGATCAACGCCCGTGCCTGGCGTGAGGAGACACGGTTGTCGTCGCATATCAGCCGCACGGTCCAGGCCCGTACGTGGGGATCGGCGTGTCCAAGAAGCTTGATCGCCCGGTTACCGTCAAGGCTGTCACTGAGGTACAGCGCCCAGAGTGCATTCAGGGCAGGGAGGCCGGTCCTGGTGGCCAGCAGCTGCTCCAGAGGGGCGATCGCATCCGCGTCCCGGCGGTCTGCCAGCAGTCGCAACGCGGTCTGGCGATGCCACTTGTTCTCGCTGGAGAGGACCTCGACCAGCCTGGGCGTGGGAAGAGCTGCCAGGTCCAGCTGGAGCGGCTTGTGGCCCGCGTGCAGGCGGTAGATACGGCCGCTGGCAGTGTGGACGCGTCCCTGGTAATGGGCGGCGTGGTCGATGCGCTGCTCGTACATGTCCGCCACGTAGACTGCCCCGTCGGGTCCCATCTGGATGTCGACCGGGCGAAACCAGTTGTCGCTGCTGGTAATCGGATGGCCAATGTCCCTGGTCCGGAAGGTGGAACCGTGAGGTTCCATCTGGCTGGCGACGACATGGCTGGCGAGGGGGGATACACCCATCAGGCTGCCCTGGAACAACTGCGGCCACCCAGGAGCTTCGTTGATCACAAATGTGTGCGTGAAACGGGGTACCTGGTGGTGGGCCATGAAGGGGAAATAGCCGAACGTGTAGGGATTGGAAAGTGCCCCGTGCTTGGCAAATCCCTTCTGGAAATAGCCTCCCTGTACGTAATGAAACCCGCGCGTGTTTCCGCCGTTGTGGCCGGAGTAGACACGGCCGTGGGCGTCAAATTCCACGCCGAAGGAGTTGCCGCCGCCCTCGGCAAAGATCTCGTAACGCCGCTCCTCCGGCTGGTAACGCCAGATCAGCTGGCCCATCGAGTGAACCGGATCCTGCTTGCTCCCGAATGGCCTGACCTTGCCCGAGACCGTGCTTCCCTGGGACGCGTAAAGCCAGCCATCGGGGCCCCAGCGAAGGCTGTTGGTGATGGAATGGGAATCTTCCATGCCAAAACCCTCCAGGTGCACCTCGGGATCGCCGTCCGGGACGTCGTCGCCGTTCCGGTCGTGATAAAACAGCAGGTAGGGGGGGTTCAGGACCCACACGCCGCGGCGGCCGATGGCAAACGAGGTGACCAGGCTGAGACCCTCCAGGAAGGTCTTGTGGCTGTCGTAAACACCATCCCCGTCCGTGTCCTCGTGGATCGTGATCCGGTCCTTGCCCGGAAAATGGTGCGGCGGGGGACGGGGAATCTTGTCGTAGACCGCCCGCAGGTACTTGTCGCGGCTGACCATCGTGAGGCCTGCCGGGTTGGGATACTGCAGGTACTGGACCACCCAGAGCCGCCCGCGTGGGTCAAACTTGAAGGAGAGGGGCTGGCCGATGTCGGGGTCCGAAAGCACCAGCTGGACGTCCAGGCCCTCCATCGTCTTGAGCATCGTGACCGCCTCGGCCGGGGCCCGCGGGCCCCGATCGTTTTCCAGCGCGCGGAACCCGGCGATCGCCGTTTCCCGGTCCGTTAAAGCGGTAAAACGAAAGGGCGTGGGATCCCCTTTCTTCCAGAGACTCCACTGGTCACTGTCCCCGGGACGGAACTGCCACCTTCCCCGGGTCTGAAGAGCCTGCTTTTCTGCAGCCAGGACCGGGGCCGCCACGTTGAAATTCGTGCGGCCAAAGTTCCGGTAGGAGCGAATGGCCAGCACGTTAGGCTGGCCAAAGAGCAGGTGCTGGGGTTGAATGTGAAAGGACATCTCGCTTCCCAGGCCACTGCGGAACTTGGGGGGCATGTTCCCCAGCGAGATGACTTTAACGCCGTTGAGGTAGACCTCGCGGGCGTCGTCGACCGCTTCGGTGAAGAGCTCGATCCGCTCTCCCTTCCAGCTCTCCGGGATCACCAGCTGGCAGCGGTACCAGGAGAACCCCAGGTCATTGCCCTTGTCCGCCGCGGGGGGACTTCGCCAGACCGCGGGGATCTCGACGGCGCGCCAGGGAGTATCGTCGTCCTGGGCCTGCGCGGCCGTTACCAGGGCGGTGAAGGACAATAGCAGCGACAGCAGGAGCCCGCCGGAGAGGACCCCCTGTCGCCTGTGGGCAGGCGGGATATCGTGCATGGGATGGACCATGGTGGGGTAAAACCGATCTCGGTATCGATGATACCTGTTTTACCGGCCGCCGACAGTTGCACTGCCAGGAAAAGTCGGGGCGGGGAGATTCGAACTCCCGACCTCCTGCTCCCAAAGCAGGCGCGCTAGCCAGGCTGCGCTACGCCCCGCGGTGCTCTCCTGTCCCGCCCATGCTACCGGTCAGCCGCGGATTCGACAATCACAGCAGACCCTAGCCCACCCTGCGGTCCAGCGTGCTGTTGGGGTCGCCCTGCAGCAGCTTGCGGAGCCGTTCGAATTCATCGTTGTTGCTGAAGTGAATCACGATGCGGCCGCGACCGGAACGGGACAGCCGGATGTCGACCCTGGTTCCCAGTGCCATCCGCAGTTCCTGCTCCAGATCCGCCAGCTGGTGGTTCGGACGCGTGCTGCGGCGAGCAGGCCGCCTGGAAGAGGAGTCGCCAGCGTCCTCCTTGATGATCGTCTGCTGGACGAGTTCCTCGGTATCCCGGACGCTGAGCGCCTCTTTCTTGATCCGCTTGCAGAAATCCACCTGCTGGTCATCGTTGTCCAGCGGAAGCAGTGCTCGGGCGTGACCGGCGCTGATCTCCTCGTTGCGGATTGCATCCAGGACCGGGTTGGGGAGCTCCAGCAGTCGCATCAGGTTGGCAATCGTGCTGCGGTCAATTTTCAGGCGGCTGGCTAGCTCCTCCTGCGTACACTTGTGCTGTTCCAGGTAACGGCGGAACGAAAGCGCCTTCTCGATCGGGTTGAGATCCTTGCGCTGCAGGTTCTCCACGATCGCCAGCTCGGCAACCAGCCGGTCGTCGGCGTTTCGAAGTCGTGCCGGGATGGTAGTCCAGCCCGCCTTGATGGCGGCTCGCAGGCGTCTCTCGCCCGAGATCAGCTGGTACTGGTCACCGACCCGGCGTACGAGGATCGGTTGCAGGATGTCATGCGCCTTGAGGCTCTCGGCAAGTGAAGCAATTTCTGCTTCGTGAAACATCCGCCGTGGCTGGAAGGGGTTCTTCTCGATCTGGTCGACGGCCAGTTCTAACAGGTCGCCTTCCTGCGGCTGAGCGGATTCCGTATCCGACTCCGTGTCCTTTGAAGTGGCCGGGATGTCGGCAATTCTCAGCTTGGGAGGGTCTTCACCAGCTGACACCTGCTCGGACTTCGTATCAGGATCGACAGCCAGCAGTTCTGCCAGGCCACGTCCCAGGCGACGTTTCTTAACCACGGTCCATTACCTCTAAACAAAGCTCTCGATAGGCCCATGACCCCCTCGAACGGGGGGTATACTGAAGGACGGGCTGTCCATGACTAGGTGCCTCGCTGACCGTGACATCCCGGGGGATGACGGTGTCAAAGACGATCTCACCGAAGAAATCCCGCACCTCAGCCTCCACCTCGCCGGTGAGTTCCAGCTGGGGTTCGTACATGGTCAGCACGATACCCCCGAATGCCAGGCAGCTCCCGGGACGCTGCATCACGTCGCGGATGGCGTGGATCATCTGGGTGAGTCCTTCCATCGCGAAGTACTCGCACTGGATAGGCATCAGGACCTCGCTGGAGGCCGCCAGGGCGGACTGGGTGAGTGGGCCGACCGAGGGCGGGCAATCGATCAGGACGTACTCGTAGGCCGCTGTACTGCTTCTCAGGTGTTCTTCAATCGTTGCCGAGGCGGCCGGTTCACCGCTGGCCAGTACTTCCACGTCCTGGAAGCTTCGACTGCCAGGCAGCAGGGCCAGGCCTTGTACGCTGGTTTCTACGATGCTCTTGCGGAGCGCATGCTTGGCAAGCAGTCCATGGGAGGGGCTGGGCTGGCAACCGAGGCCGGAGGTAGCGTTGCACTGGGGATCCAGGTCAACAAGCAACGTCTGGTATCCGGCCATGGCCAGTCCAGCGGCGACGTTGATGGCAGTCGTGGTTTTTCCCACGCCACCCTTCTGGTTTGCCACACAAAGGACGTTCGCCATGCGATTCTCACCAAAAATGGCACCGAGACGCCAATAAAGCCCCCGTTTTTTCGGGGGTGAAGGATTGTAACCGTGCCGTGCAGGCAGCGAAAAGGCCAAAAGCCTGTTTTGCTAGCAACCGGTTTCCTCGGCCAATTGCTGCAAGAAATGGTGTTCCACGTGAAACATGCTGCCAGCTCGTTTGGGCTGCGCCGGTTTCACGTGAAACAGCTGCCACCGAAACGTGTTCCACGTGGAACACATCCGCCGGAGTGTGCGGGAATGGGTGTTTCACGTGAAACACCTGCCTTGCAATGCAGGGCGACCGGCGGGCTCTGCCCGGAGGCTCTATTCCAGGCGGTGAATGACCAGGCCACTGAGCAACTTGGGATAGAAATAGGTGCTCTTGGAGGGCATCCGTTCCCCCTGCTGGCTGATTTCACGGATGTGATCGAGTGTTGCCGGCATCACCAGGGCTGCCAGCGGATAGGCCATTCCCTCTTCATCACCGCTTGCCAGCCCGTCGACCACCTCGCCCACCTGGTGCACGTAATCGGGCTTGGGAAGCTCGGCCTCTCCCAGCAGCGTTTCGATGATCAACTTGTGAAGGATGCTCACCCCGAGGCTTCTCCAGGCGTCACCCTGCGCCGGAGCGATCTCGGCCATTTTCTGCTGTCCCGCCTGGTTGATACGGGCCATCATCCAGGTGGAGTCGAGCGGACAGTAAAGTCCGATAGTCCCCTGTTCGTCTTCCAGTTCAATGTTCTCCCAGACCGCTTGTGCCAAATCCGGCTGCTGCCCTGCTACCTGGAGATCAAAGCAGTCTCCGATGGCTGCGGTCAGCTGGCTGGATGAGATGGCTGGCATGCCGCGCAGCAACCGGTGGGTGGGGAGCACGATCATCCCCGGGTCATCCATGCTGACCGACATCATCAGGATGCCATGTGCCGGATGGTGGGCAGGAAGATCTTGCTGCTGGTCGATCAGTTGCTGCTGGTAATTGCAGGCGGTCTCGTAGCGGTGGTGGCCATCGGCAATGTAAAGAGGCCGGCCTGCCATGGCAGCCGACAACTCGCTTATCCGCTTGACATCGGTGACGGGCCAGATCCGGTGGGTCACCCCCAGGTGATCGACTGCTTCGAGTGGTATGACATCGGCCACAATCGGTTCCAGCAATCCCTGGGCCGAGTTGTCCGGATCCGGGTAGATACCAAAGATGGGGCTCAACTGGGCCCGGCAGGCGGTGTAGAGCGTGAGCCGGTCCAGCTTGGCCGCCGCGTGAGTCTCCTCGTGTGGGAAAACGGTTCCCTCGCCGAGCGGTTCAAGCTGCATGCGGCTCATGAAGCCGCGGCGGGTGAACTGCTGCCCCTCGTACTCGAAGACCTGGTGGTAGACATAGATCGCAGGGTCCGCCTCGGTCAGCAGGACTCCCTGTCGCAACCACTGACGGAAGAACAGGGCCGCTCGCGAGTACCGCGTGTCACTCGATTCATCGCCCGGTTCGCTGCGGTTGAGAATAAGCCGGATGACGTTGGCCGCGTGGCGTTCATAAAGCTGGTCGCGAAGCCCGTCATCGATCACATCGTAGGGAGGCGCCACCACGTCACCCAGGGAGCCGACATGCCCAAGATCAAAACGAATCCCCCGAAATGCATCGATCTGCACCATTGCACGAATACCCCTCCTATGGGTGGTGTGTTAAATCCGTTTCACGTGACACGGAGCTTTCGCTTTAGTAGCGATAGTAGTCTGGCTTGTAGGGGCCCTCGACCGGGACGTCGATATACTCGGCCTGCTCCGGGGTCAGCCTGGTCAGCTTCGCGCCCAGGTGATCCAGGTGCAGGCGGGCAACTTCTTCATCCAGGTGCTTGGGCAGCATGTGCACGCCGACCTCGTAATTCTCCTTCTTCTTCCAGAGCGCGAGCTGGGCCAGCACCTG
>Ga0066376_10004712_pt1 | contig 11795 bp, 7 predicted proteins | sample Knorr_S15_td_Bot_FD_77009 | JGI IMG/M metagenome (GOLD analysis project Ga0066376, IMG submission 77009) | Marine microbial communities from Southern Atlantic Ocean transect - Knorr_S15_td_Bottom_ad_5009_LV_A | ecosystem: Environmental > Aquatic > Marine > Oceanic | place: Southern Atlantic... | reverse complement strand
GAAGGCGGACAGAAAAAAAGCAGGATAACTGCCGGCCAGGAGCCCTACCCCCAGGGCGATACCAAGTAAGCTGAATAAAACGGTCCAATCACTCAGATCCAGGCCAAGTGTTTTACCGGTCAGATTGTTGAACAACGGCGTCAACAGATAGACCAGACCGATCGACAGGAATAACGCCGTCAGGGACAAAATCACCGATTCCCCCAGAAACTGTTGCATCAGTTGACCACGCTGGGCGCCGACCACCTTTCTCATCCCGACTTCCAGGGCTCTATTGGCCGATCTCGCCGTAGCCAGATTCATAAAATTGATACAGGCGATCAGGATGATAATCACCGCCAGCGCGGAAAAGATATATACATACGTAATATCCCCGTTGGCGCCCATTTCAGCATCCAGATTGGAATATAAATGGATATCTGTGACGGGCTGTAGAAAGGGCTTGATTTCAATTCCGCGCTGTGAGAGTTGATCTCCCATATTTCTTTCAATGAATTCCGGCAGCCTTCTTTCTAGATCCTCTGCAGGATAACCTTCCTGCAAAAGGAGATACGTATAGATAATCGGGTTGAGCCCCTGGTTGGCAAAACTCGCATTGTACAGATCCCCGTACATTGCCAGGCCAGGTGGGGTTCCAAGCGAGGAAAATGAGACCAGGAGATCAAAATGGAAATGAGAATTGACCGGCGCATCTTCGATAATACCCGTCACCGTCAGCATCAAAAAATCTTCGGCATTAATCACTTTCCCCATGGGATCATCATCACCGAAGTATTTTTTCGCCGTAGATTGATTGATGACCACGGTAAAGGGGGCATTCAACGCGGTTTGAGGGTTGCCGCGAATAAACGAATAACTGAACAGGTCAAAGACCGTCGAATCCGCAAAGAAAAACCCTTTCTCCCAGAACTCTTTGCCATCATATTTAAGCAGCCATTGTGAATTAGGCGTCTTAAATCGCATCGCCTGAAGGACTTCAGGATACTCACGAGCAAGCGCCGGCCCCCAGGGCGCCGGGGTCTGGGCACTGCGAATTTGTTGCCCGCCTATGTGGGCTTCATTGGCCAGGCGATATATCTGACCGGCTTTTTCGTGATGTCGATCGTAGCTGAGTTCATCCTGCACATACAGTAAAATAAGAATGCAACTCGCCATCCCGATGGCCAATCCTATAATGTTGATTGATGTGTAGCCCTTCTGTCTGATCAGAGTTCGTAATGCAATGGTCAGGTAGCTTTTAAACATAAAGTCCTTCCTTCTTTCAGAAAGTTATCCACAATTACAATTATATTATTATATTCTACTTTACGATTCCCGTGTCTCTTTTCGACTTATTAAAAAGGAAAAGGGTTGCGGTTTTTCTGTCGTGCATTAAATAATGGACGTTATACATACGGAAAATGTCACATATAAAATTGAGAAACTATTTACGGGATGATACCTGATCAATAGAGAGAGGACATGCACCATGATGAACCCGGAACAACGATACCTGTTCGATCTCAATGGCTATCTGCATCTGGAACAGGCGCTCAGCGAAGAGGAATTGACGGCAGCCCAATCGGCGGCGGAACGATATATCAATGCACGCCCGGAAGACCTTCCACCGGAATTCGGTACGAGAGACAGACGACTATACGATCACGGGTTTGCCTTCGACAAGGCGCTGGAAAAGCTGGTCTTTCACCCATCCTACTGGCCAATCATCAAAGAATTCACAGATAACAAACCTCGTTTTTTACGAGGCACTCTTCTGGTTAACCAGCCAGGTGGGCCCGTAGACGCAGGTTCACTTCACTGCGCCAGGGAGTCCTACGGATGGCAAAGTACCCGGTACGAGTGTCGAGACGGACGTATTTATTGCGATGATTTCGTTGTTTTTCCCTATCTGTATGATGTACATCCCGGTGATGGTGGATTGGCCGTTTTACCCGGCTCTCACAAGGCTAACTTCGACCGCCCGGATACCCTGTTTCATGGCGGCCATCTGGATGACGGGATACCACCGGGTGTCGTCAACCTGACCGCGAAAGCAGGGGATGTAATTATTATATCCGAATTACTTACACACGGCGGACTTCGTTGGAATCCAACTGATCGAAAGCGCGTTGTGTTGGTATTGAGATATGCACCACAGTATCGTGGTGGAGAGGGATGGGTACCGGAATCGATGAAAAAACGCCTATCTGCTGAAACCATAGAACTCATGGCATCAGGGTCTCATACTGAAATCAAAGATGTTATTCAGCATGACATAGTCACTTTGTCGGAATGATACAGCTACATAGGAGCCGGTGAATGGCCTTCCCATGGCAGGATGATCTTCAAAATCAAATAGACGGAGAAATCCGATTTGATGAAACTGTGAAGGTGCTTTATAGTACCGACGCCAGTATGTATGAGATTAAACCCCTGGGCGTAGCATTCCCGAAACACGCGCAGGATGTCTCCCGCATCATCAGATTGGCGTACGAAAACGGCATTCCGATTACCCCGCGCGGCGGTGGGACCAGCCTGGGTGGCCAGGCTGTAGGTCGATCTCTTCAGATGGACTTGTCCAAACATATGAACCGGATCATCGAGGTTAACGAGGAGGAAAGATGGGCACGCGTCCAGCCGGGGGTCGTTCTCGACGAACTGAATGCTCATCTCAAGCCCATGGGCCTTTTGTTCGCTCCGGATGTCTCGCCGAGCAACCGCGCGAATGTGGGGGGCATGATCGGTAATAATTCGTGTGGCGCCCATTCGATCATCTATGGAAAAACGATCGATCACGTCCTCGAACTCGACGTAGTTCTTTCAGACGGTACCACAACCACATTCGGTCCCGTTGACGACGATAAATACGCCGATAAGGTAAAGCAGGGAGGTATTGAGGGCCGAATCTACGATAACATCTGTCGTATTGCAGCGAAAAATCGGGATGAGATTGACGCCCGTTACCCCAAAATCATGAGACGGGTTGGCGGGTACAATCTGGATGAATTTGTCGGCGACGGTCCTTTTGACCTGTGCAAAATGGTGGTGGGGTCCGAGGGGACGCTGGTCGCAATTACCGAAGCCAGAGTAAACCTGGTTCCTCTACCTGTTCACACCGGATTAAATGTCTGCCATTTTACGGATTTGATTGAATCCATGGAAGCCGCCGTCGAAATCATCAAAACAGATCCGGCATCGGTGGAACTGGTAGATCGAACGATTTTGGATCTGGCCAAAATCGCCCCCGAAGCCGCCAAACAGCGCCTTTTTATCGAGGGCGATCCTGAAGCCATTCTGGCTGTTGAATACTATGGGGAAACAGCAGAAGAGGTTTCAAAAAAAATGGATGTTCTGGAAACGCTCTTACGGGACAAAAACCTGGGCTATGCCTGTGTGCGGGCGATGACGCCGACCGAACAGGCCAATATCTGGGGCGTGCGTAAAGCAGGTCTGGGCCTCCTCATGGGTATGAAGGGGGATACGAAGCCGGCCACATTTGTAGAAGATACGGCCGTATCGCCGGAAAAATTACCCGAATATATCCGCCGTTTTGACGAAATTGTGCGTCGCCACGACACGGTGGCTTCTTATTATGCACACGCCAGTGTGGGCACGATCCACATTCGTCCGATGATCAACCTCAAAAAAACCGATGATATCGCCCGCATGCGTAGTATTGCTGAAGAGATACGCGATCTGGTGCTGGAATTCGGCGGCGCCATGAGCTCAGAACACGGAGATGGGCTCGTACGAAGCGAATGGAACGAGACGATGTTTGGCTCGCAGCTTTATAATGCCTTTAAAGAAGTCAAGGCCGTCTTTGATCCGAATGGCATTATGAACCCCGGTAAAATAATTGCCAACCAGAAGATGACGGACAATCTACGTTTTGGCGCCGCTTATCAAACGGAGGAGATTAATACCTTTTTCGACTTCTCCAACGATGGCGGATTTGCCCGATCGGTTGAACTCTGTAACGGCGTCGGCGCCTGCAGGAAGAAACTGGTCGGCACCATGTGCCCGTCCTATATCGCTACCCTCGATGAAGAGCACAGTACTCGCGGCCGGGCTAACATCCTTCGGGCCGCTCTATCCGGAAAGCTGGATGACGAAGGCTTTACCAGTCACCGCGTGTATGAAGCGCTCGATCTTTGTCTGGAGTGCAAAGGGTGTAAAGGCGAATGTCCTTCAAATGTCGATATGGCCAGGATGAAATATGAATTCCTGGCCCATTATTACGACAAACATGGTTTGCCTTTGCGAAACCGGGTTTTTGGTCATATCGCTACCCTCAGCAAACTTGGTTCCGCACTCGCTCCTCTAAGCAACTGGATCATGAATCATCCATGGCATAAATGGCTGCTTGAGCAAACCATCGGCGTGGACCGGCGCCGGACCTTGCCGAATTTTGCCAGAGAGACCTTCGACCATTGGTTTTACCATCGATCCAATCAGCCGAAAGATGATACAGACCGCCCTACCGTCGTCTTTTTTCCTGACACCTTTGTCAACTATAACGATCCGCACATCGGAATCGCTGCCGTGGAAGTACTCGAGTGCGCCGGGTATCGTGTTATACTCGCCGAACCCCGAAAATGCTGCGGTCGTCCCTTCATTTCCAAGGGGATGTTACGCCAGGCAAAGGCGGTAGCTGAGTATAACATAGAACAACTTGACCGGTACGCCAGTCAGGGTTGGCCTATCGTAGGCTGTGAGCCCAGTTGCCTGTTGACGTTCCGTGACGACTATCTTGATCTGGTAGACGATCCCCGTGCGAAAAGGGTCGCCGACCATATATTTCTGATCGATGAATTTTTGGCTCAAGAGCACGAAGCCGGGCGGCTCCATCTGTCGTTTAAAAAAGTGAATAAAACGCTCAAGCTGCATGGCCACTGTCAGCAAAAAGCCATCGTAGGCATTGAACCGACGATGACGGCCCTGAAATTAGTACCCGGATATGAGGTGACCGCTTTAAATACCGGTTGCTGTGGGATGGCCGGCAGTTTCGGCTATGAGAAGGAACACTTTGATATTTCCATGAAAATCGCCGAAGACCGTTTATTCCCTGCGGTGAGGGATGATAAATCAGCAGCGGAATTCGTCGCCCCCGGCACATCATGTCGCCATCAACTCGCCGAGGGCCTGGGATGCCGGGCAAAACATCCTATTGAATATATACGGGAAGCGATGCAGGATAATTATGAATTATGATTGTTGAATTATGATTGTTGAATTATGATTGGTGAATGAAACATCAATGGCGGTATCCATAGAACCACAGGTGGGGAGAACGATCGAGATAGGTAACGGAAGTCAATAAATTCGATTTCTATTTTTCTGTGGTGACTTCGTCAAAGGCCCCCATTTTACTGTATTTATCCAGACGCGCATCAAGCATCTCGTCTGTCGACATTTTCTTTACTTCTTTGAGAGACTTGACCAGGGCTTTTTTTCATGCTGCAATAGCCGTTTCATGATCCCGGTGGGCGCCGCCGAACGGTTCCGGAATTATTTCGTCGATAACCCCGAACTCAAGTAAATCGGTTGCCGATAGTTTTAACGCTTCCGCACAATCGGCTTTGCGGGCGGCGGCTTTCTCCTGATCTTTCCACAGAATGGTTGAGCATGGTTCAGGACTGATGACGGAATACCAGGCATTCTCCATCATCAGAATCCGATCTCCCACCCCGATGCCAAGGGCGCCGCCGCTGGCGCCTTCACCGATTACGGCGATGATGATCGGCGTACGAAGCTGACCCATCTCGTAGATATTTCTTGCGATGGCTTCGGCCTGACCGCGCTCTTCAGCACCGGCCCCCGGATAGGCCCCCGGTGTATCAATGAGAGCAAGAACAGGCATATCAAATTTTTCGCCGAGTTTCATGACGCGCATGGCTTTCCGATAACCTTCCGGACCGGCCATACCCCAGTTACGCATCACATTCTCTTTGGTATTCGTCCCCTTTTGATGCCCCACGACCACGACAGACTCACCATCAAGTTTGGCCATACCAGCCATCATAGCCTTATCATCCCCGAATGCCCGGTCGCCATGAAGCCCGAAGAAGTCCGTCAGCATCCCCTTGATATAGTCCAGCGTATGAGGTCGTCCGGCATGTCTGGCGATGAGTACCCGCTGCCAACGTGTCAGATTGGAATAGATTTTCTTACGCTGCCGAACCACTTCTTTTTCCAACCGTTTAATTTCGTCTGCCAGCGCATCCATATTTTCAGTAACCGCAAAGTTACGCATTTCCTCGATCCGTTTTTCCAACTCATAAATTGGTTTTTCAAATTCCAGAACAGGCCCATTGTGATTCATGATAAACTCCTGAAACAAATACATTTAATCGCGTTTCATCAACCCGCCCTTACTCAGGCCGCGTCTTATGATGCGCTGAAAAGACGCCAACGGATCTTCACCGACATCGACCAGAGAAATCGTTTCCAGGGAATCCGCTTTCTGGGTATCATCTGAGACCAACTTCAAACCGACGCCCAGCCGTGTACATGCAGAGACAAGATGTAGAATCTCCTGATAAGTCACAGAAGTAGAGGCGACAATAACCTCATCTATATGATGGTAATCCAGGGTATCCGATAGATGCCCATTTCCGTCAAACACTTCGATATCCTGTATTCTGGTGCCGATGACCTGTGGATCAGAATCCAGAAACGCCACCACCTGATATGGATCATGCAGACCATTTTTCATATTTGCCTGTATGGTCCTGGCCATCTCATCTGTACCGACGATCAGAGTACGGCGACGCGACGCGATCAACCTGCCGGCGATCCAACGCCAACCGGCTATGGTGAACAGATTCATCACCCAGGCCATTAGGACAACCGCCCGAGAAAAGGCAAAGGCCGGCGTAAAAAAAGTGATGGCTGAGATAATCACGAACCCAATGGTTATTGCGGTAGCTGCCCCAGTCGCTGAATACCGCCGATGTCCATATAATCCGGTCAGGTAAAGGCATGGCATCCAGACCAAACTATACGTTCCGTGTACTACTAAATAAGAAATTATGGTATGTTCGTCAAGGGATGTCAGGCTCCCGATACGGATTGTTGTGGCTATGAGCGGCGTGATGTTAATAATGAATAAGTCAACCAGAGGCAGTGTCGTTTGTCTCAAGAGGCCGGTGGTTATGGAGGCAGCGCCTTTCAGGATAATTCCCAGAGTGATAAGCCCGTGGATCAACCAGGTCATTATCCGTAGTCCATAACCGGAACGATGCTTTCTTGCAAAGAGATACATGGCACGGTAAAACTCAACAGAGAGGTTACGCGGGCTCTGTTTAGAACTCTCCCCTTTATAATGGACAATGCGCGTATCGGGAACGTAACAAACGCGCCATCCTTTTTTGCGCATGCGATAATGCCAATCCAGATCTTCCCCATACATAAAAAAGGATTCATCCAGCAAGCCAACATCGTCGATCGTTTCTCTGCGAACGACCATGAAGGAGCCGGAGACGGCATCTACATCGTGGGTCGTGTCAGGATCAAGGTAGGTCATATTATAAGCGCCGATAAGCCTGTTCTTCGGAAAAAGACGGCTTAAACCCATCAATTTGAAAAAAGCGCTCATCGGGGTAGGCATGCTGCGACGGCACGCTAATTGTAATGAGCCGTCCGGGTTTAATACCTTGCAACCTGCGGCACCGACATCCGGATGATGATCCATAAAGGAGACTATCGTCCGCAGCGTATCTTCCTGCAGAAGCACATCCGGATTGACCAGACAGGCATACCGACCCTGGTACTTCTGTAAAGCCTGATTATTGGCTGTAGCGAACCCCCGGTTATCCTTGTTTTCAATGACGAGCACGTCCGGATATTGGCTCCGAACCATCTCCACACTGCCATCTGAAGAATGGTTGTCGACGACCATAACTTCGACTTTCAACTCATCCATAGACCGGGTAACAGATCGAAGCAATGCCTCGAGAAAGCCCCGTACGTTATAATTGACGATGATCAAGGACAGGTCGATATGTGTTTTCTGGTCGGACATGCGACGATTGTTCCTGTTCAATGTGGACTATGTACTTTGAGCTTCGATTTTTGTTAAAAGCCTTCGATATAACCCAAATGAAAAACTGCAACCCCATCTGGTATGACGCCATTTTGTTCCAGGATACGATCTCCATCGTAAATATCAGACATCCTTTTCAATGTATAGAAGCGCATAGCCGCTTCAAATCCATTGTGAAAGATATAAGCGCCGTGTAACCGCCGTGGGATGTTGAATACATATAGCGGGATGCCGGGGACAGTGGCCTGCGTGCCCACCTGCTCGACGACCTGGTCAGCGATTCGCCCGGCCTGGTCCCACCATCGTGTCTGGTCCAACGTCACCAGCAAGGATAAGGCCACAGGTAAGGTCATCAGATATAGATGCCTTCGAGTGAACCGGCTCTTCCCCCATGTGTCCATCACCGCTTTGGCGCCGACCACAAAGGCCAGTAAAAAACCAGCAGAAGGAAGATACATATAGCGCAAGCCCGTACCCTGCATCATAAGATAAGGCAGTGCGGTCAAAAGTGCAAATGTCAGGCCGATTCTAGCCGTGGGGCCGCCGGTTTTTAAAAGGGCCCCCATTATGGTTACTAAGATAAAAGCGATAGAGAGAATGATAAGCATCATCCCGGTTGATATCGACCCTCCCGAACGGACTATCTGGGTCATGTCAGGATAGGTATCTGATCCGAATATATCCAGCAGAGATCGAACCGGTAGGAGGAGCTGTATCGAATATTGCCCCAAATTTTTTAAAATCAGAAAGGGATGTATACCAAACCCTATTTCCTGACTGGTCCACGGCCAATCCGCACCGACCGACCAGCGTACCGCAGCAAACCCCATCAGGATAAGCCAGAACGGAAAGCTGACCCTGATACCATGCCGAACTCGATCCCTCGGTGAACCGGTTTCCCGGTAAATGGTCAGAAGTCCAACTGCAAAGGGGACGGTCATCGCCGTTTCTGTACACCATAATCCCAGTAAAAACAATCCCCAGGCCCACATGCAGGACATCAAATCCGACCGCAGGATCAAAAGAAGGATTGAGATATAGATGAGTGCCACCAGTAGTTCATTGCGGGCAGACACCCAGTACACCGGTTCGACATGAATAAAATGCACGGCAAAGAGCACGGATGTAGCCAGACTGATTCCAGGGTGACGGGAAATTCTACAGGCCAGCCGATATACGGCAAGACTCATGGCCAGGTGAAGCACGGCATTGAGCAGGTGATAACCGAATGGAGAGAGACCGTGCACTGCCTGGTTTGCTCCGAGCAGCAATCGAGGGATGGGCCGATAGAACCCTTTATGACCGGGTTCAGTAAAAAAAGTCCATACATCTTCCACACCGGTAATACGCCCTTCTTCGATCAGCTCATAATCATCGGACACCAGGCCATCATTCAATGAGGGGAGTATGAACAGAAATCCGGCAAGGAGAAGGAGGGCGATATGTGCTTTTTGACTCGGATTATCAGGATGGGGTATGATCATCAATAAACCAATTCACATCAAGATCGGGGAATAGCGCATCCCGTCTTTCGCTGTTTAACAGGAATTGCCAATCATCCGGATCGAGATCTCCGGTCTTATCATATCCTTCCGCCATATCAGCAAGCTGCGTAAAGGATTCATGATGATTTTCAATGCGCAGGTTGGCATAATCGCGGGAGTGGGTCGTGCTGATGATAAACGGCCAGTCTGAAGATTGAAGGAGAAGGAGCTCACGCCCGGCTTGGGTGACCATACGTGATAATTTGGTATCCGACTTATCTCTGAGCAGGTGGGTAAGATGCTGCATGCGGGCTTCGTCTGCATAAATCAATTTCCAGGTCCATTCGGTATCCTGATTCAACCAGATATAATGATATCCGCATTCACCCCATGATCCTTCCGGCAGATACGCCGTAAATTCTATTTGAAATCCATCATCCGCTAATTGTTCCGACAAAACGGGCGTTACCCCAACGGTTATACGGGGGGATCGGCCACTGTCGACTATTTCATTCAACATGGATAGAAGAGGAACATACGTCTCGGCCGCCGTTTCGTTCAGCCAGTCCGTTCCATGCGGCCAGCGTCCATGTGCGACCACATAGGGCAGCACTTCGAGCGCAACGTGACGTTGCAGCTAGACATGCCTATTTATTTTCCAGTGTTTTCGCTTTTTCAAGGTAGGCGGTCGCGCCTGCTTTCAGCCAGTGGTCATAGACGGTAAAGAAGAATTTAACACCGATTTCCATATGTGTTTCAAAGGTCTCATCTCCGACGATAGACCCGGCTGTACGTCCTGAGGCGACAATGCGTTCGAGCGTCTCGCACACGAGTTTCTTTGCCTCCGGATGATACATCTGTCCGGGATAGCCCATGGTCTGGGCCAGATCGCCGGGGGCCACGAAAAATACATCAATGTGGTCAACGCTGAGGATTTCATCCAGATTTTCGACGGCCTTGACCTCTTCGATCAGAATGACAGTCAGAATTTCATTGTTGACGTTTTCGATAAACGTTTGATTATCGGTGCCGTATCCCCGCCGATTGGAATACATGCCGCGCATCCCCGCCGGCGCAAATCGGCTGGCACGGACCACGTTCTCGGCGGCCTCTCTCGTGCTCACATGCGGTATGACCAGCCCGCTGACCCCGCAATCCAGTGTACGTCCGATGAGTCCCGCCTCGTTGGAATGCACCCGCATGACCGAGGCCATATTCCAGAGGTCGCACGCCCGGGATACATCACCGATCCGATCAAAGGTAATATCCCCATGTTCGCCTTCAAGCCAGAAGCCATCAAAACCGAATTGCCCCATAAAATCTACGGATTGCGCCGTGTGGCTGTGCCCACCCACCACATGGGCAACTTGCCCTGCTCTTATTTTTTCCAATACCCTGTTTCCCCGCATGGTTCCTTATCTCCTTTTCGATTTTCTAATTTAATTGAACAATTACCAAGCCCTGCATCTTTTACTTCCACCACTCTTCGATCCTCCCACCCACCCCTTCACCTCAACTTACCCCTTGCCTGAATGGGCCATACAACTTCTACGACATCCTCCCGGATACCGTATAGATGGTCGTGTAAAAACAGGGTGACATCCGTGTAACCGACCATAAAGTCAATCGTATCTCCAACCTGGATATCGGTGTTCGGCGATTCGAAGATGACCGTGCCGTGTTCGGCGGAGGCGGTGACCTGTTTAACTCCTTTAACACCGATCGGAATCGGTTGATTGATCCAGACCGGCAGGCTTTTCCACCCGGCATCGGTTATCATTCGTTCCGGCGTGGGGCGGCTAGTCACGGTAACCCGGACGAACAGGGCCGGATCGGTCGAAACCCCCCAGGTTGAATAACTGGCATCGTTAAAAATGGCGCCCCCGGCCTGGATCTCGGTGACGCCCTCCAGATGCGGCGTGGTTTTATAGGTGCCGCTGCCGCCGCCGCTGACGATGTCGCAGGGCAGACCGGCACGGCGGATCTGTTGGGCCGTATCGACCATTTCACCCACAGCGCGTGTAATCTCTCCTTTTTTCCATTCCACTTCCTCTGCCACACAGGCGTGCCCTTCCCAGGCCATAACGCCACGTAAACACAGCCCCGGCGTCTCATGTACCTGCCGGGCCAGGACAACTGCTTGAGCGCCCGGTGATACACCGGCACGATTCATGCCGTTATTCAATTCGATCAGGATACCGACCTCAATCCCTTTATCTACAGCCACTTGTCCTAATTCAGCCAGCGTCGCGTCGCTGTCCACGGCGATTTTTACGTCCGCTTGGCGG
>Ga0066376_10004711_pt1 | contig 11795 bp, 11 predicted proteins | sample Knorr_S15_td_Bot_FD_77009 | JGI IMG/M metagenome (GOLD analysis project Ga0066376, IMG submission 77009) | Marine microbial communities from Southern Atlantic Ocean transect - Knorr_S15_td_Bottom_ad_5009_LV_A | ecosystem: Environmental > Aquatic > Marine > Oceanic | place: Southern Atlantic... | reverse complement strand
TTATCCCGGCACACTGTTGTTCGACGATACGACAAGCATCGGGGACAGGATCCTAGGCGAGGCCCAGATTAAACCCGCCATGAGTTTTCATGTTGGTTAACATTCGATGCCCCATGACACCCAGCCCAATAAAGGCCACTGAAGGTTTCATGTTATTGCTCATTTTTATTTATTCCCACTAACTAACAAAGCTTCGACAAGTCTTTGAACGGCTAACCCATCTTCTGGGGAGGCCATCTTGATGTTTTCGCCACTCATATGGGCGAACACTCCGTCAAGAGTCCTTTGCCGATCATTTGCACCGATATCTTCGACATCCGTGAACAACTCCGCCCAAGCCCCACCCGTACTACAACTGATCCGGCCTCCACTGTGAAGACGGAATGATTTTTTGCTTCCCCACAATGTATATTCCGTACCAACAGGTCCAACCCCGCCGGTCGCAACACGAATGAACAGGGGAATACCACCAAAATCGAGTTCCGCGGTCATATGCGTTTCTGAAGAAACACCATCATCGGGATAAACCACCGTAGCGCGGGTAATCGAGCCGTCACCCAGAAGGCGGCGCGTCAGATATAGCCAATGAGACAATATTTCACGGGTAAACCCACCCTGCTCGCGTTGCGCCAGCCAAGTTGCCGTTTTCTGAAATTCTCGGGGCCAGGTGGTCAGGTGAACAAAAATTTCTGCCCCTTTGATGTTCCCCATCTCTCCGTTATTCAACTCTTGTTCAATGAATGTGCTTCCCAGCGCGTTGCCGTGGTTAAAATTGATGAGGCTGGGAGTTCGGGTATTTTCGATCCGCGCCAGCAAATCTTCACTTGCCGCAACATCAACGCCAAACGGCTTCTCGCACAACATTGGCGTATCCGCCTCAATGGCCAACAGGTAATATTCGCGATGCGTATTTGGTGGGCTGGCAACGTAGACGAGGTTAATCGCTTGGTCATTGATCAGGGACGCGGCATCGGACGCAATTCGAAGACCGGGGGTTACAGATTGTGTGGCCCTACACACTTCCGCATTTGGGTCCCATACAAGTCTTACCGAATAGTTTTCATGCTTTTGCATATCGGCAAGCATCATCTGCCCCATGCCGCCGAGGCCAATCATTCCAACTTTGAACGAAGTCATTTAGTCTTCCAGTTAACAATCGTCAGTGTGAATCCGATGTCTTGTTCGGCGTTAGTGGGACCTAGCCAAGTTAGCTCCCCGGTTTTAAGGCTGACTAGAATTTACCATTGAGACCAATCATTATCTGGTCGTGGTACGCCTCCAGACCGTGCCGCTTCCTAAGATTTCGAGTATCGCACATATCATCCCTCATATGATGTAAGGTTGCCATACACACTCATACACGTACATATGATGTAACATATTTATATTAAAGGGATTTCAAGGTTGGCTGGGGCGGGAGGATTTTACTATAAAATTCCCAAAACCGTTGTATTTCAATGTCTTATCATGGTCGATTTCCCTGATTTAGGATAGAAATGTAGCAGGTTTAAGGGAAGGATGCCTGATGATTTTTTAGAATTATATTGGCGGTTAATTGAATGCCTCTTTCTTCACCAACCACCGCTCGACAAGGCGTGCATAGTAGCTGGCACCAAGTGCAAGGATATTATCATTAAAATCATACTCGGGGTTGTGGACTTCGCAGTCGCTGTGTCCTCCGCCATTACCGATGTTGATGTAGGCACCGGGGCATTTTTCAAGCATATACGAGAAATCTTCCGATGCCATTATCAGCGCACCATTTCTATCCATATTCTCCTCGCCGACAAGTTCTGCTGCTGTATCTGCGGCGAATTCGGCTTCGCGTTCCGAGTTAACAAGCGGCAGAAATTTTATCTGAAAATCCATTGTCACCGAAGCGCCGAAGGCGGCGGCTACATTTTGGGAAATCTCAAGCATGCGCTTTTCTGCCATACCCAGGGTGTCGTTTGAAAACGCCCGGACAGTCCCGCGCATAACCGCTGACTGTGGTATAACATTGTAGGCGTCTCCGGAATGGATTTGGGTAATCGAAATCACCAATGGCTCTGTCGCTTTGAGATTGCGCGAAACAATTGACTGTAAAGCGGTCGTAATGTGTGACGCGACCAGAATCGGGTCTACGCTGTTTTCAGGGCGGCCACCATGTGCACCCTTACCATCAATGGTAAGATCAAAGAAAGCGCCGCCGGCCATCATTGGGCCGGAGCGAATAATGAACTGGCCAAACGGTGCACTGGGACGGTTATGCATCCCAAAAACCGCTTCCATGGGAAACTGCTCAAACAGGCCGTCCTGAACCATGGCGGCACCACCACCCAGGCCTTCTTCCGCTGGCTGGAAAATAAAATGTACGCATCCTTCAAAATTTTTCGTTTCCGCAAGATAACGAGCTGCACCGAGAAGCATCGTTGTGTGTCCATCGTGACCGCAGGCATGCATTTTCCCATCATGAACGGATTTATGGTCAAATGTGTTGGTTTCCAGAATTGGCAACGCATCCATGTCGGCGCGAAGGCCAATGGCGGTAGAATAATTACCAACCCGAAGCGTTCCGACAACGCCGGTTTTACCCAGTCCGCGATGGACATCAATTCCAAAAGACTTGAGCTTTTCCGCCACCAGATCGGACGTTCGGTTTTCTTCAAAACCCAACTCAGGATGGGCATGAATATCGCGTCGCCATGATGTTAGGTCCTCATGGAAATCGGTAATTTTCTCTAGTGATTTCATTGGTGTCCTCAAATTCTGAATCAAGACATGGATTGTGGGTGGATCAAGGCTGCGAGATGACGTCGCATAGGTTACAGATTTTTGTTCTGAATTATTCTTCAGGAACTACGGTTTTCCTCAACCGCATGGCAGGCAACGATGGTATCGCCACTTTTTTGAAGCTGTGGCGACTCTTGACGGCAACGTTCGTTGGCGAAAGGACAGCGCGGATGAAATGAACATCCGTTTGGCGGATCAATGGGATTGGGCACCTCTCCCTGAACCGGCAGCCGCGCCTTTCCGGTCATGTCCATATCCGGAATGGCATTGAGCAATAGCCGTGTATAAGGATGCTTCGGATTTTTAAAAAGATCGCTAGCCGTGGCAATCTCACACAACCGGCCCAGATACATAACTCCTATTTTATCGGAAACATGATACACGACAGCCAGATTGTGGCTGATAAACAGATAGGTCAGCCCCAAACGACGTTGCAGGTCTTTCATGAGATTTAGAATTTGGGCCTGTACCGAAACATCGAGGGCAGAGGTGGGTTCATCGCAAACAAGAAATTCAGGTTCACTCGACAAAGCCCGTGCAATTGAAATTCTCTGGCGTTGACCACCGGAAAATTCATGCGGAAATTTATCACCGTCGGCGGGGGATAAGCCAACCTGTGTCAACAACTCACCGACACGGTCACGTATTTCCTCAGATGAACGGGCCAGTTTAAAAACACGAATGGGTTCGGAGACTATGTCGCGGACCCGCCAACGCGGATTGAGGCTGGCGTAGGGGTCTTGGAAAATCATCTGCCAGCGCCGGCGAACCGCATTCGCTTCTTTTTTGTCAGTGACGTTGCTTAGGTTTATGCCATCGAAGATGATCTCCCCACGAGATGGTCTGTGCAGACCAACGATAAGTTTAGCGACCGTTGATTTTCCACAACCGGATTCACCAACCAGCGAAAAGGTCTCACCTTTGTTAATCTCGAAAGACAACCCGTCGACGGCCTTTAAAATCTGTTTCGGCTGATTTTCCAAAACACGGGCCAGCCAGGGTTTGGACACGTCAAAGTGCTTGGCAAGGTCTCTGACCTCTAATACCGCCGGGCCCGCCGCCGCAGATTGTGGATTGCCCTCAGGCATTGGCTCTCTCCATGTCGAATTTCCAGCAAGCCGCCATATTTGAGCCTTCAGTTTTCATCAGGTCCGGACGCTCGACAAAACACCTCTCGGTCGTTTCGGGGCAACGTGGGTTAAATGCACAACCCTGCGGAATTTCATTTAATCTTGGCATAGAGCCATCGATTTGCTGAAGCACGTCAACATCGTGTCCAACAACCGGAATGGAGCCCATCAAGCCGTGGGTGTAGGGATGTTTTGCGTGTTTAATAACGTCTCGGACATCGCCGATTTCGGCAATTCGCCCGGCATACATAACGGCGACGCGGTCCGCAGTTTCAGCGATAACCCCCATGTCGTGCGTAATCAACATGACGGCGGTTTTATGGTCTTTGCAAAGGCGTTTGAGCAGAGCAATGATTTGCGCCTGAATAGACACATCCAGCGCCGTCGTTGGCTCGTCGGCGACGATTAATTTAGGATTGGCGCAAAGCGCCAGGGCGATAACCACGCGTTGGCGCATCCCGCCTGAAAATTCATGAGGGTATGAATCAATTCGCTTTGCTGCAGCGGGAATCCCAACTTCTTCCAACAATTCGATTGCCCGCGTTTTTACCTGTTTCACGGTCATATCCATATGAACAAGAATCGTCTCAGTCAGTTGCTTGCCGACTGTATAAAGTGGATTGAGGCTGGTCAGCGGATCTTGAAAAATAGCGCCGATTTTCTTACCGCGAATTTTCCGCATATCTTCATAATCAAGATTGTCTATACGCTCACCCTCCAGCCAAATCTCTCCAGCGGCAACCCGACCGGGCGGCTCAAGCAGGCCAATGATCGCGGCCCCGGTCAAAGATTTGCCTGCGCCGGATTCTCCGACCACTCCGAGAACCTCTCCAGGTTCGATAGTAAACGACACGTCATCGATAGCCAGGAGCGTTCCGCGCCGGGTTGGGAATTCAACTCGAAGGTTTTTCACCTCTAGCAGACTCATTTCCGGCTTCTAACGAAGTTTGGGGTTAAGAGCATCACGAAGCCAGTCCCCCAATAGGTTGACGGCCAGAACCAACGTAACCAGGGCAACACACGGGAACAGGATAATCCACCACTCACCAGAAAATAGATAATTGTTACCAATTCGGATTAAAGTACCGAGGGACGGTGTTGTCGGTGGTACACCGACACCCAGAAATGACAACGTTGCCTCGGTAATGACGGCGAGCGCCAAACCGAGTGTGGCAAACACCAGCACAGGTCCCATGACATTGGGTAGCACATGACGAAGCATAATCAGAAATGGATGAACCCCGATAACCTGGGCCGCAGCAACATATTCCTTGTTGCGTTCGACCATGGTAGAGCCTCTGGTCACCCTGGCATACTTTGGCCATTCAGAAACACCAATGGCTAAGATCAATACATAGACGGCCATTTCAACCTGCATGTTCCGTGGCAGCAAAATGGCAACGACCCCATTGATCATCAGCGCAATCAGAATGGCCGGAATTGCCAACTGTACATCAGCCGCACGCATGATAACGGCATCCGTCCAGCCCCCTAGGTATCCGGCAAGTAAACCGGTGCTGACGCCGACAACAACCGAGAAGATGACCGCGGAGAATCCGACAATCAGCGAAACCCGGCTGCCATACATAATGGTCGACAGAATGTCGCGTCCCTGATCATCCGTCCCAAGTAGAAACTTGGACATGCCGTCTTCAATCCACGCCGGCGGCGTAGACGCTTCCATCAAATCCAATGATGCCGGATCAAATGGGTTGTGCGGCGCAAGCCAAGGAGCGAAACCGGCGCCAATGAAAAATATCACCGTCGCAATTGCCGATACAACCGCAACCGGATTTCTTTTGAAACTGTAAAAGAGGTCGCTGTCCAGTATCCGACCCCAAAGGTCGTGTGGCCGGGTTACACCCAATTGATTTTCAGCCAAGATCCATACTCCTAATTACCCGCAGCCACGGTCTTGTCTACGCGCAATCGTGGATCGACGACGAAATAAAGGATATCAACAAACAAATTGATGGACACAAAAATCACGGCAACCAGCACCAGATAAGCGGCCATGACCGGGATGTCGGCAAACCCGACAGCCTGGATAAACAAGAACCCCATGCCCGGCCACTGGAACACCGTTTCCGTGATGATTGAGAAAGCGATCAAGGAGCCGAGATTAAGTCCGACAATTGTAATGACTGGCACGAGTGTGTTCTTGAATGCGTGGCCAAAATTGATGGTCCTGTTGGGCAGCCCACGCGCACGGGCAAATTTGATGTAATCAGTGCGCATAACCTCCAGCATTTCAGAGCGAACCAAGCGCATGATAATAGTCATCTGAAACAGAGCCAGGGTGACGGATGGCATGATAATCGCCTTCCACCCCGATGCCGTCAGCAAACCGGTGGACCACCAGCCGATTTGAATGGCCTCCCCCCTGCCAAATGATGGCAAGATGCCTAAGCCGACGGCGAAAATATAAATTAACAAAATGCCGATGACAAAAGTCGGCAGCGTAACCCCGACCAGTGAACCGACCAGAAAAGATCGGCTCAGCCATGAATTGGGTTTAATTCCCGTGTATATGCCCATGGGGATTCCAAGGAAGACGGACAATATTGCCGAAATGATAACCAGCTCAAGTGTCGCGGGCATCCGTTCGGCAATAAGGTCGGCCACAGGACGCTGAATTCGGTAGGAAATCCCGAATTCCCCTTGCATTGCGTTACCCATAAAGCGCCCAAACTGAATTAAAAACGGATCATTGAGGCCCAAATTATCCCTCATGGCGACACGCTCTTCGTACGATGCTTCTTGGCCCACCATGTTATCGACAGGATCGCCGACGAAGTTGAACAGCATGAAAGAAACCAGAGAGACGACGACCATTACGGCAACCGCCTGTAGCGCTCTTTGAATGACGTAAGCGATCATAAAAATTCTTGCATAAATTCAAGCTCCCCGGATGCGAAATGATTTCGCATCCGGGGCCGCCTGCTTAAGTCAGCATATTATCTATTTTTTGAACTTGGTATAGATGAAGCGTACGCCATCATCAGCAACGATGGGGATATCGAGCTTGTCGCTCATTGCCCAGACGATAACCTGATGATGCAGGGGCAAATAGTTGACGTTATCGCGCATCTTTTTCCAGACTTTTGCGATCAACTTGTCACGCTTCGGGAAATCGACCTCGCTCTCGATTTGCTGAATTGTGTTGTCAATGTCTTCATCTTTGAAGCCGGTTCCGTTCCAGCCTTTGTCGGCACTCTTAACCAGCAGATTGAACACATAGTGGGAATCGAGCGTGGAAACACCCCAACCCAGCATGTAAAAATCTGTTTCCCGGTTTTTGATTTTCGGGAAGTGAAGCGTTTTCGGAATTGCCGACAATGTTACTTTGATGCCGATTTTACCGAGCATACCAACGACAGCCTGACAAATTCCTTCATCATTGATGTAGCGGTTGTTCGGGCAATCGAGCTGAATGCTGAAACCATCCGCATATCCGGCATCAGCCAGCAATTTCTTGGCGGCTCCAATGTCGTATGGACGACGTTTGTTCAGCGCTTCTGTATACCCATGAACAGCCGGCGGTGTGATCAGACCGGCAGGGACGGCATAGCCGCGCATAACTTTCTTCTTAATCGCTTCGATATTGATGGCCTGATACATAGCCTGCCGCACCCGCTGATCAGCGAGAGGGTTTTTGCCCTTGATGTTGGAGGTCAGCAATTCTTTCACGCCCTGGTTCATACCAAGGAAAATGGTGCGGACCTGAGCCGTCTGCTCAAGATGCAAACCTGCCGTATTTTTGATCCGATTAAGATCCTGCAGCGGCGGATCGAGAATGAAGTCCAACTCGCCTGACAGCAACGCTGCCACACGGGTCGCTTGATTGGCGATTGGTGTATAGATGATTTTATCGACTTCATGGGGATAGGTCTTCAGCCCCCACCAGTCGTTGTTTTTGACCAAAATGGTTTTAACGTCCGGCTCACGCAATTGCAGCTTGAACGGGCCCGTACCCATAGCATGGCGCACGGCGTAGGTTTCTTGCTTGCCGGCCCGGTCTTGAGGTTTGGTGACACCGTTTTTCTCTGACCATGCCTTCGACATGATGAAGATGTTTGTCAGCTGGTTGCGCAAAATCGGGTTCGGTCCTTTGGTAATGACCTGTACCGTATGCTTATCAATCACCTTCACTTCACTGATGGAACTGATGTCGTGCTTCAAATCGGACGTCGGTGATAATGCACGCTCAATGGAAAATTTCACATCAGCAGCAGTGAAATCTGATCCATCATGGAACCTGACACCCTTGCGCAATGAGAATTCCCATGTTGTTGCATTAACCAGCTTGTAACCCGTGGCAAGCCAAGGCGTGTTCTTCATGTCTTTATCATTGTAGTAGAGAACGTCGTAGATTTTGCGCGATGCTGAATGGGTCGGCGATTCATTTGCAGCATGCGGGTCCGCTGTTAGGGCGTCGCCCTGGCTGGCCCAGCGGATAACATTTTCCGCATAAACCGGCGTCGCCATTATGGCCACCGTAATGGCAGCAGCAAAAGCCGAAGTTAGCTTGGAATTCATGATTATGACTCCTCCCAGAATCAATGGATTAGTTGTGGTCGATTTAAAAAATCAAACTATGGATTATTAATTTTTGACAATAATTAGGTATCATGTTGTTAATTTCAGAGTCAATGCTGATTGCGTGATATATGAGCTTCAGTTCTTGCCGCACGTTATGTGGTCCATGGAGGAGAGGCATCAAGCTTGCGAGCATGGCGTGAAAATGAGCGCCATGTAATAGTTTATTTTGGAAGTACGAGTCTGGCTATGCGCGGTCGCGACACAAAAAACATCATACTGGACGCTGCCGAATCTTTATTCAGCAAGCGGAGCTATATCGATGTCACATTTCGACAAATTGCCGATCTGGCGGGTCTTCATGTTAGCCAAATCATCTATCACTTTCAAAACAAAGACCGCTTTCTGAAGCAAGTCGTTATCAGACGCGCTGCTGAACTGAATGACGAACGCATGGATATGTTGAACACTTACCGGCGACTTGTCGGTGATGATAACATGGAGATTGAGCCACTCGTTCGTGCCTTTATCGACCCTTATTTGACCAGGCTTATCGAAGACAAAACTAATAGCTGGCGGAATTTTGGTGCGCTCATCGGTAGGATTGCGTGGAACCCGCTCACAATACCAGCCATTGACACCGCCTATAACGAAACCGCGAAACATTACTTGATGGCCTTCACCAAAGCGGCGCCTGAGATCGACGAAGAACACATCCATCGTGCATTTCAGTTTTTGCTCGCCGCCATGTACAGCGCCTGTGCCGATAACCGCCGCATCGACACACTTTCCGACGGCCAGTTCTCTAGTTGGGATATTGATCGGATATACACATCTGTTATTCCATTCGTCACTGGCGGCTTTAAAGAGTTGGCCAAGCTTCCAAACAATGCGCCCAACCGTAGCGGCGCCAAATGATTTGAATTGTTCCATTTAAGGTCAAATGACAGGAGACCCACACATGCCCATCATAAACCGCGTCGCCGATCTTCATGATCAAATGATCGAATGGCGCCACGACATTCATGCCCACCCGGAGCTCGCCTTCGAGGAACAACGGACCTCGGATATCGTCGCCCGTGAATTGGAGTCATTTGGCATCGAAGTTCATCGTGGGCTGGCGAAAACCGGCGTTGTCGGCGTACTGAAAACCGGTGACGGCCCAAGTATCGGGCTTCGCGCCGATATGGATGCCCTGCCCATTCATGAAAACAACCAGTTCGATCACCGCTCGCTTCACGAAGGAAAAATGCATGCATGCGGGCACGATGGGCATACTTCGATGCTACTTGGCGCTGCTAAATATTTAGCGGAAACCCGCCGTTTTAAAGGCACGGTCAATTTCATTTTTCAGCCTGCGGAAGAAGGTGAGGGTGGTGCTCGGGTGATGATTGAGGAGGGCCTTTTCGAGAAATTCCCCTGTCAATCCGTTTACGGCGTCCACAACATGCCCGGCAAAGACACGGGAAGTTTTTCACTGCGCCCAGGCCCGTTAATGGCGGCTTATGATACGTTTCAAGTTACCGTGCGTGGTCGTGGCACACACGCAGCCATGCCTCATCATGGGATTGATCCGATTGTCGTGGCGTCTCATATGGTCACCGCATTGCAAAGCATCACCAGCCGCAACCTCAACCCAATTGAATCAGCGGTCGTCAGCGTCACGCAGTTTCATGGCGGCAGCACCAACAATGTAATCCCCGACCGTGTATTCTTGGAAGGCACGACACGTTGTTTTAAGCCCGAAATTCGTGAATGGATGGAGCCTGCCATGCGCCGAATCATTGATGGCGTTGCCCAGGCCTTTGGCGCGGAGATAGAGTTTGATTATCTATACCGCTATCCCCCGACCATCAACCACCCGGCAGAAACCTCAATTGCCGCGAAAATCGCCGCCGAAGTGGCGGGCGAAAGCCGGGTCGATACGGATACAGATCCGGTCATGGGCGGAGAGGATTTTGCCTTCATGCTGGAGAAAGTTCCGGGCTGTTATCTGTTCATCGGCAACGGTGCAGGCGAAGGTGTATGCATGGTCCACAACCCGGATTATGACTTCAACGATGAAATTCTTCCTGTCGGCGCGACATATTTTTCGCGCCTTGTTGAGTCTGTTCTACCTACATAATGGATGAGCGGAATACTGACTGGAATATCCGACACGTTTATCCAGCCAGTATTTCCTCAACAATTTCCTGAACGGAAAGTGCTGCGCGCAATGAGGCCATGCGGTTTGGTTCCCCGTTCACCATCGCTAAAAAGCCATCCAGCTGGCGCATATACCCATCCTGACGGGCATCAATGGCGTCGGGGAACTCATTCACCCAATCTCCACCATCTGATGATTTCAACTGATTCCAGTCCCAAAGCCGGTATGATGCCCTCGATCCCCATACTGTGAACTCCACTCGGTCTGGCCCGACGCCACCTGCGCCGCCGGCAAATGAAACCGGTATCCCCTGGCAATCCAGTCTGGCCAGAAAATGTGATTCACAAAGATGTTCTTCTCGTTGATATCGGACCGAGGAATCGATCAAACTTGCTGGCCCAAACAGTTTCTCTATCAGAAAGACGTAGTGCGTTCCGACCTCGCGAACGAAACCGCCTTCCCTACGTTCCGACAACCAAGATGCCGAATGCTGCCAGCCCCGCGGCCAATTGGAAAAATGCAGACGCAAGTCGACTCCAATAATATCCCCTGCCGTACCATCAATGATTTTGTTTTCGATACTTTCAACGGCGCGCGCGGCTACGAACGGGAAGTTCACTGCATTGAGGACACCGGTCGCTTCAACCTCTTCGACCAGCAATCGACTTTCCGCAATATCGACTCCTAAGGGCTTTTCGCAATAGACAACTTTACCGGCACGGGCCGCCACTGTTGCAAATTCCTTGTGAGATTTCGGCGGGCTGGCGATATAAACAATATCGATATCTGGAGCAGTTATAATTTGCTCCGCAGACTCTCCAATTTTTATCCCGGCACACTGTTGTTCGACGACACGACAAGCATCGGGGACAGGATCCCAGGCGAGGCCCAGATTAAACCCGCCATGAGTTTTCATGTTGGTTAACATTCGATGCCCCATGACACCCAGCCCAATAAAGGCGACTGAAGGTTTCATGTTATTGCTCATTTTTATTTATTCCCACTAACTAACAAAGCTTCGACAAGTCTTTGAACGGCTAACCCATCCTCTGGGGAGGCCATCTTGATGTTTTCGCCACTCATATGGGCGAACACTCCGTCAAGGGTCCTTTGCCGATCATTTGCACCGATATCTTCGACATCCGTGAACAACTCCGCCCAAGCCCCACCCGTACTACAACTGATCCGGCCTCCACTGTGAAGACGGA
>Ga0066376_10004710_pt1 | contig 11797 bp, 10 predicted proteins | sample Knorr_S15_td_Bot_FD_77009 | JGI IMG/M metagenome (GOLD analysis project Ga0066376, IMG submission 77009) | Marine microbial communities from Southern Atlantic Ocean transect - Knorr_S15_td_Bottom_ad_5009_LV_A | ecosystem: Environmental > Aquatic > Marine > Oceanic | place: Southern Atlantic... | reverse complement strand
GATTTCCAGAACTTACTGGCTGGCCTCCTCGAGAATCTTCCAGAAAAGCGCCCATACGCTGAGCAAGCTATGCAACACGGGTTCTTCGACCCCTTGAACACAGGATACCCGGAAGAAGCGGAAGAGGGAGGCCCGATCGACTGGTCGTCGGTCCTGAACAGCCAGGAAGCGGAGGAGCTCATAAATCAGGCCAAGGAGTTGGTGCTGGGTCTGGACGAACGAAAGAAGCAGGAAGAAAAATACAATAAAGAAGAGCGGCCAGGCTTGGAAGATGAGCAGCGGGAACTCATGAAGCCTGCCCTTGAGAAGGGTTTTTCCTGGAGAGAGGAAGAGAAACCGGAGATACCATCCAAGGAGGGTAGGCCTCCAGCAGGATCACTGAAGGAGCAAGGGAAGCCCAAGCCAGAGATACCGTCAAAAAAAGATAGACCACCAGCAGCGTCCCTGTGAAAGGCCGGGTGAAGCCGGCAAAGGGTAGTGCCCTAGAGGAACTGCTATTTTCCGGAACTCTGAAGCGCCAGCCTTCCATGGGCGGAGGAGCTTGCAGATGGGCCGTTAGCCAATAGCTCGGGCTTCTTCAAAGAGAAAGCCCGAGACTTAAATAGCCCCGGGCTTTTCCAAATTTAATTCAAGCTATTCAAGAAAGTTCGAATTAATTGTCGTCAGCTGTAACCAAAGAGCCAAGCTTTTCATTTAGGACGGCTCGCATCTGTTTTACTCTAGTCAGATCGGGATATTTCCCATCCTCATCAGCCCTATCAAAGATCTTCTCACCATCTAAGAACACCTGAAGGATCCCCGATACTCCTGGTGTAATCTTAATGGCTACGTCCTTGCCACCTTCAGCAAAAAACTCGTTGGCCATCCAGGCCGCCGTAGCATGATACTGTCAAGGTACGCAGTAGATGATCTCCATTTCTACTTTTCCTTCTCCAGCCATATATTCCTCCTTTATAAAATGTTAAGAAATCGCTATTAAGAAGTCAGTTTACACGAATCACAAATCTCATGTTTTAACCAGTGGATTATTTAGGCGCTAAGCCATCTGTCGCAAACATGATACATGGCTCAGTACGTCAAAAAAATTCACCACGACATCTCCAATATTCCGTGGCTCTCCACCATGTTCTGAGTGGCGATTACCATAAAAGGGCGGGGTAACAGGTATAGCTCGCCATCGGCGCTGACCTGGAATTCGGCCATGGCCTCTAGGAGCGCAGCCTGCGTCCTTGGGCCAGTTCGGTTGATCTCGTCTGCAATGAGAATATTCGAGAAGACCGGACCTGGCTTGAACTCAAACAGGTTCTGCTGCATGTTGAACACAGACGTGCCTGTAATGTTACTGGGCAAGAGGTCGGGCGTGCACTGCACACGGGAGAATCTACCCTGGATGGACTGCGCCAGCGTCTTGGCCAAGAGTGTCTTGCCAACGCCTGGTGTGTCTTCCAGAAGTATGTGTCCCTGGGCGACCAGACCCAATAGTACGTAACGAATTGATTCTTCGGAGATGATGACGGCACTGGAAATATTACCAATCAGGCCTTGCACCAGCTGCTGAAAGCGCTGCTGGTCCAGAGCGTCCGTCTGAGTGTCGTCCCCCGTGCTCATCACCTGCGTCGATGTGGACATCTGTCTGTCCTCACTGGAGATAATATTTGGACAGGCTAGCTGCCCCGAACTGTTCCAATAAGATCGGATAAACCCCATCCGAACTCCTGGAATTAGTAAGTCGTAATTAATGTAATCTGGACGTCTTAGTAAATCCACGTAGGCGATACGTGACTTGGTAGGCGATAACACCCACTGTGGAAACATGGGGCTACGTGGGGCCGTTTAGCGGTGGAGGGGTTTCTCGTGTTGCGGTAGGCGGTGAGGCAGAATTATGCCCTAGGCTGCTCCGGTACCGGACACCACACGCCCATGCCACCAGGGCCAACCATCGAAGGGAGGCTTTCCTCGGCGATTGAGAGCGTGTACACCTGGGATGACCTGGTTTCGGGCAACCTTGAGCGCACTGCCCTTGCCCCCAGTCGTCCAGCGAATATGAGGCTTCGGCTGTCGTGGGACCATGGCGAGTGGGACTGCCCATACTGGTCAAAGAACATGAATATGTTCAGTTGTTCTCTAGTGGGCTGGAAGTCGGCGAGGTAGTAGCTTTCTTTGGTATTCACGTTGAGAATGGCCCACCTAATGGAGCCGTCTCCCTCCGCTGACGGTGTGACGTAGGCCACGTAAGCGCCGTCCGGAGACCAGAAAAAGGACAGAAAGCGATCGTTAAGGATCTGCTCTTCGGTCTCTTTCTCAGTGTCTACCATCCATAAACTGTTGTAGAAGCCTGAGGCCTTGTCCAGGTCCTTGGCGAGGCCAATATGGCGACCCGCCGGGTGCCAGCTGAAGGTTGCCGAGCCTGTTACCTCCGATATCATCCTGGCGCCGTCTCCGTCTGTGTCCGCCACAAGAAGCCCCTGCTCGTTCTCGCTTAGCTCCCCACAAAATGCCATGCTGTTGCTAACGGGACTCCATGATGGGCTCATATACTGGGCCGACACTACCGGAATCTGCGCTGGCTCCAGGTCGTCTGACCTGATCAGGTAATGCAATTGACCGGAGTGAACCAAAATGAATTTAGAGTTTGGTGACCATGATGCGAATAGCGGACCACCACTGATTATTTGCTTGGGTTCGTCCCCCGTGATGGTGCCGCGAACGAATAGCGTAAGGCCATCCTTAGGCATCTGGGCGACGAACGCGAGGTTCTCGCTATCGGGAGACCACATGGCATAGTGCGGCGTTTCCTGAGCGATGGCATCAGTGCCTGGCATGTTGGCGTAGATTTCGCTCAGAGACTCATCTGCGGGATCCGCGAGGCAGATTCTGAGACCACCGTGACCATTCTCCCCAGCGCCATATCTGGACACCGCAACGAATTCGCCGTTCGGTGACCAGGTTGGCCACGTAAACCTCATACCGGCTGGTGTTATGGGCCTTGTGCGGCCGTTTGATGAGGAGGTCAGCTGCACTCTGCCATCAGGATCTACAAAAGCTATTAATGTCATGCCACGAACCAGCTGGGCCTGCGATTGGCCACAATCTGCTCAATTACGTCTTCATCGTAAGGCAGGTCAATATCGTGTCTGTGAAGTGGAGTGAGAGGCTGGCAGTCTATGGGCAGTCGTTCTGAGAGCTCGTTGTAGGCAATTTCAGCCAATGCTGGGAGGGATGCCACGTCCTCGGCGTTATAGCGAATCAGTGTCTCTCTGGCTCCATGGTCCCCTTTTCTCCATTGACGCCAAAGAGTGATGGCATCGTAACCGGTAAGGGCGGTCAGGCTGGTCGGCCTACCCACGTTCAGGCGAGACTCGATTGACTTGAGTCCACCGCTGTAACCAGCCCGCTTCAAGGCGAATCGCAGGTCTATGTGGGCCATGTCCTGGAACATACGGCCGAAGTAGTGCTCCACGTACGGCAGGTCGAAGGAGGTCCCGTTGAAGGTAACTACCAGGTCGTATTTCTCCATTGCCTCTCTGAGATCATCCAGGTTTTCGTCGTAAACGAAGGCGGAGTAGCCCTCGGAGTCCAGAATTCCTACCATGGTGATGTGGCTGCTGTCAGGCGATAGGCCGGTAGTCTCTATGTCCAGGAAAGCCGCATTAGTTCGGAAGTCAGCATACAGGCGCCACATATCCCTGGAGGATAGACAGGAGTTGAAGTAGCGGGCGTTCTTCTCTTCCAACCTCTCTTGAGATTCCGATATCAGCGACTTCAGATAGTCACGCTGCCCGTCTACGCGGGATGTTATGGAATCCGCAGCGATGAAGTCGTCCCAAGTCTGGACGCCCGATTGCCAAAGCTCCATCTCGGTCACTTTGCCAACCCTGGGAAGATGAATGAAGGTGTTAGTAAGCAATTAGTGGCATTCGACCCCGCAGGTGTATTTCAATCAATACTACGAATCGAGTGTAAGCAAACCTATTCCTCGTGTCTAGCAATAGAATAGGTCATTAGAACCCTGGGCGAAATATTTAGAACCAGGCAATAAAAAGGGCGGAGCCGATACGACCCCGCCCTTTCTTACGAAACGAACCTTAATTAGGAAACGTTCACACACACGGGTTTTACGCCATTGATGACGTATCCGAACTTGTTCCAACGGGTCTCCATGGGCTGAAGGTTACCCTGCTCATCTTCAGCTCGCGCAACGATGGTGTAGTGTCCCTCGGAGGCTGGCGTCCAACTGTAATTCCACTGCTGCCACGCGAACTCGTAGCGAGGCCCCACAAGCTTGGCATCTTCCCAGGTATCGCCACCGTCACTGCTTACCTGCACACGGTTGATGTGCCCGGAGCCTGACCATGCCAACCCGGAAATGTTATGACTCTGTTGAGTGAGCGTACCACCTGCCTGAGGCCAGCTAATAAGCGACTTTACCTGTATATCCTCGACTGGGGTCGCTGTGCCGTCATCTTCCTCAATAATGTAGCGGTCGCCCTGGAAGAAGCTGCGGTGCTTTTCTGTAATCAACGATATGCGTTTCAACCACTTCACAGAGGCCATGCCATACCAGCCCGGGACTACTAGCCGAAGGGGGTATCCATGCTCAAGAGAAAGCGGTTCGCCGTTCATCTCATATGCCAAGAGAACGTTGGGGTTGTTGGCCATATCCAGAGTTAGGCTTCTGAGATACTGCTCTTTAGTGACGCCAGGGATGGGTTCACCGCCGTCCATACCCTCAAATAAGACCTCAATGGACCCGGACTTGATTCCGACTTTGGAGAGAATCTCGCAAAGCGGTACGCCACCCCAGATGGCAGTGCTCACTGCGCCGTTCTGAAAGGGGTTGCCGGGTACTCTGGGCTGCAGGTCACTGCGATTGTTGCCTGCGCACTCCATGGTGATGGGAAGGGTCTGTTTGGGATATTGCCTGAAATCATCAAGAGAGAGTTCTAGCTGATTAGAAACGTTGCCATCGATGACAAGTTTCCAGGAGGCGGTCTCTTCAGGAGTCGGAAAAGAATAATGATTACGAACGTAAAAAAGAGGATTCGGCGTCAGCCAGCTTTGCAGGGTGCCTTGGGGCGTCTCGCCTATGAGGGGGTCTTCTTCGATTGGCACCAGTCCAATCTCATTTGGCTGGGTACACAATGGCTCTTTTTCAGCCGTCGCATTCCCAGCCTGGGTACATGTACACTGTAGCATCATGTCCTCCAATACTAGGTGTTTTGGACAAACAGTCCTTGCGCCTAATGTACCTCAGAGTCGCCTATTTTTCAAGGTGCGGCGGCGTGAATGCCAACATGGGTATCGCCTAACCTTATAAGTAACAGTCTCATGACACAAGAAATTATTGGCAGTATACTTGTGCCGACTTTCCGACTACTAAAATCGAGCCTTTAACAGACATGAATAAAACAGGAGGACCACATGCCTGCAGAGATTCCCTCAGAGGAAGAGGTACTGACCTATTTCGATAAGTTGAGCAACTGGGGACGTTGGGGCGATGAAGATGAGATGGGAACACTTAATTTTCTATCAGAAGAGAGGACCAAACGAGCAGTGGGACTGGTGCAAGAGGGTAAAACCATATCTCTAGCCCGCACCATCTCCTGGGAGGCCGCACCAGACGTCTCATCCATGCCGATTCACTACATGGTCGAGAGCGGAGAGGGCTGGGCCAGCGGTGATAAGGTCTCGGCCAGGACTAACCAGGCATCAACAGATTTCTTTGGACTGGTGTTCCACGGCCAGACTATTACCCACATCGACAGCCTTGCCCATTTCTTCTGGGAGGGAAAGATGTACAACGGCCGTCCATCGCACCTGGTGTCCACCAGCTTGGGAGCAACAGTAGAGTCGGTTGAGCTAGCCAAAGACGGCATCATGAGCCGAGGCATCCTGGTCGACGTGCCTCTGATTCGCGGCATTGACTGGGTGGAGAGAGGCGAAGGCGTGATGCCCGAAGATATTCTGGCAGCAGAAGAGCGATGTGGTTTCAAGATTGAGGAGGGTGACGTACTGTTCATACGAACCGGCAACCTGCGTCGGCGCAACGAAGAGGGCCCGGTCAACCCAAGAGAGATGGGTTCGCCCGCCTGCCAGGCCGCCTGCCTTCCGCTGTTCCACGAGCGAAGCGTCGCCGTGATGGGCAGCGACACCGGCAACGACGTAATGCCCAGCCAATACCCAAGCATGTCCAACCCCATCCATCAGGTAGGCATTACGGCCATGGGACTGTGGATTCTGGACAACCCCAATCTGGAGGAGCTGGCTGAGGCGTGCAAGGAAAGAAACCGTTGGGAATTCTTCGTAACTATAAATCCCCTACGCCTCTATAACACTACAGGCTCTCCTGTTAATCCAGTGGCCATTTTCTAATACCCGTAGTAGACGGGATCTAGGTTTTAGAAATCTCAACACATTTTAGCTACGTATAATTGAGTGGGCTTCGGATATCATCGTTTAGTGGGACCCAGGGGTCTGCAAAAGGTATCCCCATCCGAAGCCCGTTAAGATTCGTCCTTTGGACGTAGCATTCACATCGGATATGGCTAATGCTTGTCCGGAGACTTGGAGTTGAAGCAAAGAATGAGATTCAAAAATGGTCCCGCGTTGATTGCCGTTGTAGCAGTAGCGGCCCGGGGTTTAGTCGCTTGTAGCAGTGAACCATCTGCTGCAGTACCGCCCGCTCAAACGATAGAGGTGCCTCCAACGACCGTTGCCGCCGTCTCAACAACAGTCCCCCCGACTTCGATATCAGTACCACCAACGTCAGTCACTATACGCATAGAAGCTCCCGAACCTACCAGCACATCAGTACCGTCAACAGAAGCTCCTTTGGAGACGCCTACGGTTTCGGCACCAACTGCCGCAACCTCTGTACCGTCGGCCACCGGAGTGCCATCAACCTCAACACCTGAGCCTGAGCTTGAAGAAGTAGCGTCCGACATTGAGAGGTTCGTTCTTGAAGACTTGACTATACCTGTAGGAACCACTGTTACCTGGACGCCGCGCCACACACCACCTCGTCAGGCACCGCCCGACCAAACGAATGAAGTCTGGCGTAGCGGTACGCTAAATGTGGGAGATTCGTATACGTTCACCTTCGAGGAGGCCGGGGAATTCGCTTACTTCTGTGAAATTCACCCAGGCATGACGGCAACAATTACGGTATCTGAAGGCAATTAATTGTCCGTGAAGTCCTGTAAGGGCGCGAATAGATAAGGAATTTCGAGTTTTCAGGATACCTTGACACTGTTTTTCTGGCTATGTTACGTTCGAGCCACCTTACCCATTGACAATTCTAATGCACTGTTTTGGACGGATGAGGCTCTCTCAATTTCCATCCGCGAGGTACAGTCAGCAGTGCACTTTGGATAGCTTATACCCTTGATGCTGGTGGAATTATGGTAGCAGTGCACCCTAGGGACTCCAGAAAAGAAGAACTAGTAGAGCTATGTGAAAAACTTGTGCAGGACCGGCGACTGATCATCGTCAGCAACCGCGGTCCTGTTGAGCATCAGTTAGCGGCCAACGGTCAGTTGCACGGACGTCGCGGTACTGGCGGCGTGGTGACCGCCTTAAATACGCTGACCCAGAACATAGAGTTCACCTGGATCGCCAGCGCCATGGGCGAGGGCGATCGCGCAATCACCGAGTCTTCTGAAGGCGCTAGCATCAAGTCCCCGATTCCCGGACAGCAGCTCAGCCTACGTTACGTAATCACGCCACGCAGGGTCTACCACAAGTATTACAACGTCTTCTGCAACCCCTTGCTCTGGTTCCTCCAGCACTACATGTGGAGCTCGCCCTACACCCCTAACGTTGACGGCGCGGTTCACGACGCTTGGGAAAATGGCTACGTTGCAGTTAACAAAGCCTTCGCAGAGTCTGTTATCGCGGAAGCGCAGGACAGCGGCGACTCTCCTTGTGTGATTATCCACGATTACCATCTATATCTGGTGTCGTCCTTCGTCAGGGAAGCTGTGCCCAACGCGACAATCATCAATTTCATACACATTCCCTGGCCATCGCCAGCTTATTGGCTGCTGTTGCCATCCTACATTCGGGAAACTATCTGCAAATCTCTGTGCCAGAGCGACATAGTCGGATTCCAGTGTATGAGGGATGCCAAGGCGTTTCTACAGACCTGCGATGAGTTCCTGCCTGACGCCGTTGTGAATTTTGCCGAAATGTCCATTGAGTTGAACGGCCATACTACCAACGTTCGAGTCTATCCTTTGTCTATAGACCCGTCAGAGCTTCGCAGAATTGCAGACTCCCCCCGTAGCATGGATTACGAGCAACGCCTGCAGCCTCTCTGCTTGGAAAACACGATCGTCAGAGTGGACAGGCTTGAGCCCAGCAAAAACGTGGTGCGAGGCTTCCGCGCCTACCATCTTCTTCTGGAGCGTCACCCTGAGTTGCACGAGAAGGTTACCTTTCTGGCATTCCTAGCGCCGTCCCGCACGAGGGTCCGCCAGTATCAGCGCTATGCCGAAGAGGTGGAGCAGCACGTCCAGAACGTCAACAAGACCTACGGTACGGACACATGGACGCCAATCCACACCTTCTATGAAAACAACTACACCCAGGCGATGGCTGGCCTCCGTCTGTACGACGTGCTGCTGGTTAACCCGGTCATTGATGGCATGAACCTGGTGGCCAAAGAAGGGCCTGTCGTCAACACCAAAGAGGGAATGATAATTCTGACCGAGTCTGTCGGCGCGCATGATCAGTTGGGAGGCAGCGTCCTGTCTGTGTCTCCGACTGATATCGAAGGAACGATGCAGGCCATGCACAGTGCCATAGCAATGTCACCGGAGGAGCGAAACAAGCGCTCGACTGGCATGATTGAAGTGGTGGAGACAGAGGACGTGACGTATTGGCTGAGGCTTCAGATCGAGGACCTGCTGAACTTGAACTAATCCGTGATCTGGTCAAGCAACTTTAGAAACTTGGCAACCTCTGGGACGCCGTCCAAACTGTAGTCCGCATTCTCAAGAACAGTCGATGGAATGCCGTTCTGAATTACCGCCACACCGATTCCCACCAATGCTCCTGCGTTGTTAAGCTTTCGTAAGGCCTTCAGTGCGTCGACGTCCGTCGTATCGTCACCCAGGAATATCAGCGTTTCCAGGTCATGCTCTTTGGCAATCTTATCGATGGCGGAACCCTTGTTCACGGAGTTACTGCCACGAATCTCCAAGACCATGTTCCCGGATAATATCTCCATGGTCTGTATTTCCGGTACGGCTGCGACGGCCCGGTTCAAGAGGAGTCGTGCGTGTTCCTTGTTGGGCGCCATGCGGTAGTGAATGGCCAGACTATATTCCTTGGTTTCCCACACTATGCCCTCGCCATCGCCCAGTGGTTTGAGACGCTCCACCATGGCCTCCGGGCTTAGCGCAAGCTCCCTATCCTGGGGCAAAAGAGTAAGAGCTTCCTTATATAAGAACTCAATGCCGTGCTGACCCACGTAAAGGATGTTGTCCATTCCGACTCGGCTCTGGATGTCCCTGGCGGGACGTCCAGATAGTATGGCGACGGTGTCCAGCTTGGAGGTTAAGTTCCGCAACGGAGCGGGAATATCGGAGTGCATCTCAGCCGCGTCCGGTACGAGAACCAGCTCCGCCATCGTGCCATCGAAATCCAGCACTAGGCCCAGCTTGCCTAGGCTTATGCTCCCGGTCCAGGCATCCGCGTTGGCCAGCATATTGGGCGGCTGTTTGGTCATCGGGTTTGGCCTCGAAGGTTCAGGAGGAATTCAGTTAGCTCCATTCGGAAAGCAACGTCTCGACTGCGCGACGGGTCAGCCCGGCGGTCAAACGGACCTTGTAGCCATTGTGCTCAAGTGCCTTCGCGCGATGAACGGCTGCCTCGCCAACTTCCTTGAGGTCCACGCTAGCCAGGCTCTTGTCTAAAAGCACCGACTCGGCGGCTAAAGCTCGCCAGGGAATCGGCGCTACGCCCCCAAGGGTCACTCGGACCGAGGAGATCGTGCCGCCTGATACTTCCATAGCCACCGCAACGCTGGACGAGGCGAAGTCCATGCCCTGACGTTCCTTGGCCTTCAGGAAAATGCTTTTGGCATTGGCAGTCGTCGCGGGGACGGTCACCGAGGTAACTATCTCACCGGGAGCCAACACATTTTCAGCCATGATATCGAGGTCTGGACCAGCGAAGAAGTCTTCCATGGCCAGTGTTCGCGAATCGATAGCAGACGTCAGCGTTATAGATGCGTTCAGCGATATTAGCGCCACCGCCATGTCGGAGGGGTGGACGATTACGCAATCAGAACCGCCCAGAATAGCGTGGAACTTGTTCTCACCTACCTGGGCATAGCAGGTGCTTCCGCCCTTTTTGCGGCAGTCGAAGTTTATGCTGCGGTAGTACCAGCAACGTGGCCGTTGGCAGAGGTTTCCGCCGAGCGTTCCTACGTTACGTATTTGTGGCGTCGCCACGGACTCGGCAGCCTGTGACAGTGCCGCATAGTCTCTGACAATGTCCGCATGAGATACGATTTCCGCCAGGGTTGTACCAGTGCCAATCTCCAGACCAAAAGACTTGAGAGCTATACCCTGCATTGCTACCAATTCGATGAGATTGATTAACTTGTCGGGTCTCTCCACACCCTCTTTGATCTCATCCAATAGATCGGTGCCGCCAGCTATCAGGAACGCTGACGCATCCTCAGGCTGCACTAGCCGAGAGGCCTCCTGGATGCTGGAGGGATTTATGAACTGAAGTGGCTTCACTATTATTCACCCCTCTCTTTGCGATCCAGGGCGTCAAGTATCTTGTCTGGGGTTGCGGGTAGATCGTGTATCCGTACACCGATAGCGTCGTATATGGCGTTGATAATAGCTGGAGCCACGCCAATGTTTGGCGGCTCACCCAGGGCCTTCATTCCGAATGGACCCACGGGGTCATATACGTCTGCGAAGATGACATCAATGTTTGGGAACTCCTGAATCGTCGCCCCCTTATGTTCCAGGAAGCTGCCATTCAGTGTGGCACCGCTGCCCGGGTCGGTGATCATCTGCTCAGTCAGGGCAAAGCCCAACATCTGCGAAACCCCACCTTCGACCTGGTTTATGGCCAGCTGCGGATTGATAATGTTCCCGGAGTCGTGGGCCGCAACGTAGTGGATGACTTTCACGTTTCCGGTAACAGTGTCGACCTCAACCTCTGCGAAGTGCGCGCCAAAGGAGTTCACGATGTAGTCGGTGCTGCCGGGCGTGAGAGATGCCTCCGTGCGTATTCGTCCAGTCTTGGCGGCCACCTCAGCCAGGGTCATCGAGGCCCCACCGCTCTTCGACTGAATAACGCCGTCCGTTATCTGAAGATCGTCAGCTGATACGCCAAGCTGGTTCGATGCTGCTGCCAGGATTTTTGACTTGAGTTCTTTGGTTGCGTTCAGCGCAGCCTGCCCTGTAGAGAACGTCGCCGTTGACCCGGACGTAATAGGTGCGTCCGGAGTAACCTCTGAATCGCCAAACAGGACGCGTATGTCTTCGTACGCCACGCCGAGTTCCTCAGCAACCATCTGGGGAATGGCTGTGGAATTGCCCTCTCCCACATCCATGGTGCCCGCCGTGACCTGCAGCGTGCCGTCCTCGTTCAGGGTCATCCACGCGTTGGTAGCCGTCCCAGGGCCACCTCTGTAGATGAACATACCCATGCCAACACCGCGACGTCTGGTGCCGCCCTGGTTAGCATTTCGCTCGTGCCGGGTAGCCCAACCGATGGCCTCCGATCCCAGCTCCAGACACTGGCGTAGGCCGTTCGATGAAAACGGAAT
>Ga0066376_10004709_pt1 | contig 11797 bp, 8 predicted proteins | sample Knorr_S15_td_Bot_FD_77009 | JGI IMG/M metagenome (GOLD analysis project Ga0066376, IMG submission 77009) | Marine microbial communities from Southern Atlantic Ocean transect - Knorr_S15_td_Bottom_ad_5009_LV_A | ecosystem: Environmental > Aquatic > Marine > Oceanic | place: Southern Atlantic... | reverse complement strand
GGCCAACGCGGAGATGCGTACCAGGTATCTTGGACAGGGCTGGGAGCTTGCCAAGGTCCGCGGCACGCAGTTCAACACCGGCGACGGCATACGCATGGCCCTGGATATCGGCGCGCAGTCCTTTGGACACTGGAGCGGTTGCCACGCGGTAGCCTGGGACATGAACGCACCTCCCACCGGCGACAGGGTAATCGCAGACCTTTTCCAGAAGCACTCCTACCCTTTCGGCCTGATAGTCAATGTGGAGGGCAAGCGCTTCGTGGACGAGGGCGCTGACCTTCGCAACTACACCTATGCCAAGTACGGCAAGGAGATTCTGAAGCAGCCCCAGCGGGTGGCGTTCCAGCTATTCGACCAGAAGGCAAAACACCTGCTACGGGACGAGTACTTCATACCACAGGCGTCGGTTGTCGAGGCCAACACCTTCGAGGAGCTGGCAGAAGGCATGAGCATCGATCCCGAAGCGCTGGCGGCCACAGTGAACGAGTACAACGCCGCTGTGCAGCCCGGCGAGTACAACCCCACGGCGCTAGACGGTAAACACACGGTGGGCGTAGAGCCTCCAAAGTCCAACTGGGCTCTCACGCTAGACGAACCTCCTTATATGGGGTACGCCGTGACTTGTGGCCTGACCTTTACTTTTGGCGGGCTCAAGATCAACCCAAAGGCACAGGTGCTCGACACCGAGGACAGGATAATTCCAGGCCTGTATGCGGCTGGTGAGCTGACCGGCGGCATTTTCTACAATAACTATCCGGGAGGCTCAGGCCTCACAGCAGGCTCAGTGTTTGGCAAGATCGCAGGCGAGGGAGCAGGCAAGCACTCGTCGGGCGGATAATTTTACATCCTATCAAGACACTTACAAAGCAACGTTCATCCTCAATGCCGATCGCATCGAGCATCCTCGACAAAGTCGGAGCTTGTTGAAGGACAGCCAAACAAAGAAAGCCTGCTACCAAATAGCATTGCTTCAAAAGTAAGTCCAGGCATATAAAAATATCCAGGAGAGCAATATGGTATCGCCTAGAGAAGACTGGCTAAAGCTCGTAGAAGAGGAGACGCTGGAGCCGGACCTGCCGATCTGCGACCCGCACCACCATCTGTGGGACAGGCCGGACAACCGCTACATTCTGGACGACCTTGTGAGCGACACCAGCTCGGGCCACAACATACTGCGCACGGTCTTCGTGGAGGCGTCGTCGGAGTACTGGAAAGACGGCCCTGAAGAGCTAAGGCCCCTTGGCGAGACCGAGTACGTCTATGGCAACAGCGGCATGCAGGGCAAAACCGATATTATCGCAGGCATCGTTGGCCATGTGGACTTTACCCTGGGGGAGCACGCTGGTGAGATTCTGGACAAGCATATCGAAGCGGCTGGCGGAAAGTTTCGGGGCATACGCCACGCATCCCCGTGGGACGCCGATCCCGCCATTCCGGCCTATCGCAATCCTCCCAAAGGGCTGCTAGGCGATGCCAAGTTCCGCGAGGGCTTTGCCCAGCTAGCACCCCGCAACCTCTCATACGACGCATGGATGTACCATCCGCAGATCCTGGAGCTGGCTGACCTGGCTAAGGCATTCCCGGATACTGCAATTGTTATCGACCACATCGGCGGGCCACTTGGCATAGGCCCTTACGCTGGCAAGCGCGACGAGATATTCCCGAAGTGGAAAAAAGATATGGCCGCCCTGGCGGAAAACCCCAACGTCGTCGTAAAGGTCGGCGGCTGCGGCATGGTGACCTACGGCTTCGACTGGCACAAGCAGGACAAGCCGCCTTCGTCTGAGCAGCTGGCCGAGAAAACTGCGCCTTATTACAACTGGTGCATCGAGAACTTCGGCGCGGACCGGTGCATGTTCGAAAGCAACTTCCCCGTGGACAAGGCGTCGTTCTCGTACAACGTAATGTGGAACGCGTTCAAACGCATGTCCATAGGTTATTCGGATAGCGAGAGGGCGTCGCTGTTTCACGACACAGCGGCAAAATTCTACCGGCTGACTTAATAACAAAACTCCAGTCGGGGTACAAACTGCCGTGGAAGAACATTTACTAACAGTCACAGTACGTCTGCTAATGGCCGTAGGGGCAGGGGCCATCGTGGGTATCGAAAGGACCTACTTTGGACGGCCTGCGGGCTTCCGCACACACGCCCTGGTGGCCACCGCGTCCAGCCTGCTGATGCTGCTCACCGTCTTCCAGTTCGACGTCATAACCACCATTCCCGTCGAAGCAATTCGGACAGATCCCACGCGCATGGCTCAGGGCATCATGACAGGCATCGGCTTCCTTGGCGCTGGCGTCATTCTGCGAGAGGGACTGACCATCCGCGGGCTAACCACGTCAGCATCCATATGGATGACCGCATCTATAGGAATCATGATCGGGGTGGGCATGCTGTTCGCGGCCCTGATAGCAGTGATTATCACCGTAGGCACACTATCGGTGCTAAGGCTTGTGGAGACCAAGACACCTACATACAGCTTCGCGCGACTTCGAGTCCGGTTCAGCCAGGACGCGGCCACTCCCGAAGACGAATTTCAGGCTATGGTCACAGAGCATGACTTTACCTGTACCACCACGGCCTACCGAGTTGATGCGCACATGATGCAGTACGAAATGACGATTAGGACCAAGAACACGAAAAACTACCGCAGGCTGGCGGAGACGTTAAGTGGAATGGAGTTCGTTCACGACTTCGGCATATCGCCGACCCAGACGTAGCCGACAGTCTCGGGCCATCTCATTTGGCTACAGCCGGTTTTGACGCATACACCTGTTCCACCTTGCCAGCCCGCTTGACCACCACCCCTGTACACCCTTATATTAGCGTCCTACCAAGAACACGCGCTCCATAGGGGCACGGACTCATTTCTCAATGCTTATTGCATAGGTTTAGATAGGGGGCTAAGAATGGCTTTTGGAAGCGGGGATTATACTTACGAACTTGACAGCGGCTGGGGCAAATTGCCGGACGGTATGGAGTTCAAGCAGGTTGCCGGTGTGGCCGTTGACAAGAACGACAACGTATACGTCTACAACCGCGGGACCCACAGCCTGGTGATTTTTACTCGCGACGGTGATCTGATCAACTCTTGGAACGTGGAACACAAGGAGCCTCACGGCGTACTCGTCGATGACAACGGTGACATATTTCTAGTCGACAGGAACTCCCATGTTGTGCTGAAGTACAACCAGAAGGGCGAACTCCTGCTCACGCTCGGCTCCAGAGATAAGCCTTCAGACACGGGTGAGCAGCCGCAGCGCCACCTGGCAGGAAAGCCCGGTGGGCCCTTCAACATGCCTACTGACGTCGCGATTGGCGACAGAGGGGACATCTTCGTATCCGACGGCTACAACAACAGCCGGGTGCACAAGTACACTTCAACGGGTTCGCTAATTCTATCCTGGGGCGAGCCTGGTAAGTCCAACCCCGGAGATTTCCATCTGCCACATGGCATTGGGATTGACCACGAAGGCAGAGTCGTTGTCTGCGACCGTGAAAACAACCGAGTTCAGATATTCGACCAAGAGGGTGAATTCCTGGCAATGTGGACCGGATTCCAGCAGCCCACGACAGTGACGTTCGGACCCGACGGGGAGGCATATGTCTCCGAGCTAAAGCATCGCATGACCATTGTCGAGGCAGCTACTGGCAAGGTGCTGTCCCAGTGGGGCGATGTCGAAAGCCACGAGCCAGGCCAGTTCGTTGCACCGCACGGCGCTGCCATCGACTCCCGCGGCGACCTGTACGTAGGCGAAGTCTTGGAAGGCCAACGAATACAGAAGTTTATTAGACAACGGTAGGCAAACAAGCATTTAGCTTTCAGCCATCAGCGTTCAGCTCAACTTCGAACCACCTGCTGACTTCTGATGGCTGTTTGCTTTTAGCGTCCGAAAGGAGATTTCCATGAACGGTGATCAGGTAATGGCAAAGATTCTCAAGGCTGAGGGCGTGGAGTGGATCTCCTGCTTTCCAGCGCAGACGTTAATCAACGCCTGCTCTGTGGAAGGCATACGTCCTGTTATGTGTCGGCAGGAGCGCGCGGGCGTCAATATGGCCGACGGCTTCAGCCGCATCAACAACGGCAAGAAGATCGGCGTATTCACCATGCAGACCGGGCCTGGTGCTGAGAACGCTTTCAGTGGAGTGGCGCAAGCCTTCGCTGATTCAGTTCCTATCCTTCTGATTCCAGGCGGGCAACCGGCGTCTCGGCAGGGCGTTCACCCTAACTTCGAGTCAGTACCCAACTACCAGGGCATCACCAAGTGGGCCGGCCTCATCAACATGGTTGAGCGCATCCCCGAAATGGTCGGTCGAGCCATGACTCAACTCAAACATGGGCGACCCGGGCCAGTGCTACTGGAGTTTCCTGGCGACGTGGCCCACGCCGAATTTCCCGGCAACCTCGACTACAAGCCAGTGCAAGTCCATAAGTCCGGCGCGTCCCAAGAGGACGTTCGAGATCTCGTAACGGCATTACTCAATGCCAAGAACCCCATCATCAATGCTGGACAGGGCGTGCTATACGCCGAGGCCACCGACGAGCTTGTGGAGTTCGCAGAGCTAACCAATATACCCGTGATGACTACCCTGGCTGGCAAGAGCGCCTTCCCTGAGACGCATCCGCTATCCCTTGGCACGGCCGCGTCGTCGGGCACTCTGATGGCCGCACGATTCCTGGAATCTACCGACTTCGTGTTGGGCATGGGAACCAGCTTCACCATATCGAACTTCAACGCCCCGATGCCGTCAGGTGTCACGCTGGCACACTCAACCAACTGCGCCGAAGACGTCAACAAGGACTATCGCACCGACTACGGCGCTATCGGCGACTCCAAGATCGTACTTGGACAGATGATCGAAGAGGTCAGACGGCAGCTTGGTGCGGAGGGCCGCGGTGACATCAACGGCGTCCGTGCTGAGATAGCGAAGTTGCATGAGGAGTTCATGGCTGTGTGGGGTCCTAGCCTGACATCCGACGAGGTGCCCATCAGCCCGTACCGCGTCATCAACGAGATGATAGCCAACGTCGACGTGGACAACGCCATCGTCACCCACGACTCTGGCTACCCTCGTGAGCAGATCGTACCCTTCTGGCCTGTTACGAAGCCCCGCGGTTACTTGGGCTGGGGCAAGTCTACGCAACTGGGCTACGGCCTGGGCCTGTCGATGGGCGCCAAGCTAGCTGCGCCAGACAAAACGGTTATCAATATCATGGGCGACGCCGCATTCGGCATGGCCGCCATGGATATCGAGACGGCAGCGCGGTCGAACATCGGCACGCTGACTATCGTCCTGAATAACGGCGTCATGACTCACTACTACGACCACTTCCCCCACGCCACCGAACATTGGAGCAGCAACAAACTGGGCGGCGACTACGCCAAGGTGGCCGAGGGCCTGGGTGCCTACGCCGAGCGTGTGGACAACCCGGACGAGGTTGGCCCGGCGATCCGTCGCGCGCTGGAGCAGACCCGCGAGAACAGGCCAGCTGTGCTGGAGATGATGACCAAGGAAGAGGAGAACATCGCCCGCTACTGGCGTTAGTTTTGTAAAGGGATTAGCAAAAGCCCGTCTTGTTGAAATCGGCAAGGCGGGCTTTTTAATGAGAGACGCTGCCCCGTCATTCCGAGAGAAGCGAGGAATCTAAGGCGATTCGTATGAAGCAAGCATTCGCTTTCAGCCATCAGTGTTCAGCATGTTTTCAAATACACCTGCTGACCTCTGGTGGCTGTTTGCATTAGCGTCCGATTTTTGAAAGCATTTGGCAAAGCCCGTCTTGCTGGAATCGGCAGGGCGGACTTTTTAATGAGCGACGCTGTCCCATGTCGTTCCGAGAGTAGCGAGGAATCTAAGGCGATTCGTATGAAGCAAGCATTTGCTTTAGATTCCTCGTCGTACCTCCTCGGAATGACATGGCGGTAAAGCCCGCATCCCATACCGGCATGTATAATGCCCGACATGACGCGAGTACTTAAATGGTTTTCCCCTTTGCAGCTAATCAAGTGGGTGAACTCCAGCCTAACGCACCAACTGATTGTCGGCGGCGTTCTGCTCCTGGCCACGGCGATTGCGGTCGTGGTGGCGCTGCTTGTAGATGGCTCCTGGTATTCTGGATTCGAGACGAAAAGCTTCTGGGACTGGATGCAGCTGCTCCTGATCCCGCTAACCATCGTCATCATCGGAACAATCTTCCAGTTTTCAGAAAACAGGACGGACCGTGAGATTGGCAAGGAACGGGTACAACAGGAGACGCTGAACAGCTACCTAGACAGCATGGGCACGCTGATTGTCAACGGTGGACTGGACCAGCCTCAGACAGTGCAGGTTATGCGGGCCAGGACGGCGGCGACTATACGGGTCTTGGCGAACGTCGACCACAGAAATGCCGTATTTGGGTTCTTGCGGGATGCAGATCTGATAGGCCGTCGCATGGAGCAGGACGGTAACGACGATACCCAGCCTAACGGCCCAAAACCAGTCGCCCTCCTGGAACGTATCGTCCTGATGGCGGCCAACCTGAGGAGGGCCAACCTGTTAGAGGCTAATCTGACACGGGCCGTGCTGAGGGAGGCCGACCTGAGGAGGGCAAGCCCGAGGGGGGGTCAACCTGGCGTAGGCCTGCCTCTACGAGGCCAGCCTGACGGCGGCCAGCCTAACGGGGGCCAACCTGAGGGGGGTCAACCTGGCAGAGGCCTTCCTGTACGAGGCCAGCCTGACGGCGGCCAGCCTAACGGGGGCCAGCCTAACGGGGGCCAACCTGAGGCGGGCCACCGTTACAAACCAACAGCTTGCACAAGCATCCTCTCCGGTAGGCGCGACGCTGCCGGAGGGCACGGTGATCGAGGACGAGGAGCAGTGGCAGGCGTTCAAGGCGAAGTACGGCGGTTCGGAGTAAAGGGAGGCTCCTCACTAATGTCATTCTGAGGAGGAACGACGACGAATCTGAGGCGTACGCCAGCGGACGATGAATCGCCTTAGATTCCTCTCTCCGCTCGGAATGAAATAGGGCAAGGCCAGTCAATAGTGCCCGCCCTTTTATCCAGCCTCTACTTTGTATACAAAAAATTCTTCACCGGCGGGACGGCTAGCAGGCTCAGCAGGGCGCAGGCTATCGGCAGGCCAAGGAACGCGAGTATGGCGACGTTGTAGCCACCCGTTCGATCGAATATGTACCCAAAGGGCAGGGGACCCAGTGCAGATGAGAACACCATCGCAGAGCTAGCGACGCCTCGAATGCTGCCGATGTGCGCCCGCCCGAAGTAGTTGGGCCAGATGACGTTGGTTACCGTCATAACCGTCCCCTGAGTCAGACCCATCATACCACCGTAAACGAAGGCCTGCCATGGCTCGGTCACGTTCAACACCCACAGCATGGTAAGCAGAAGTCCCACCTGACCTGCTGCCAATATGAAACGATTGGGCACCTTATCCGCCAGGTATCCTCCCATAATCGTGCCTACCACCATCATCGGCGCAGTGAAGCTCAGCACGCCAGCCGCCAAGCCTACTCCCAGGCCTTTGCCTACAATCAACGAGATGTGATGAAAGGCCAGCGCCGTGCTAATCATGGACAGCGACGAGCCCACGACCATCAGCATCCAGAAGGACTTGGTACGAACGGCCTCACTCAAAGTCCAGTCCTGGCTACGCTCACTTGCACCGCCAGACGCGCTGTCCGACAAAAGCCTGTCGCCGTCGGGCAGCATGCCGGTGGCCTCAGGACTGCGTCGCGTCAGCAGCACGCCGGTCGGCACCAGGGCAATCCAGACTATCAGGCCCAGAACGGCCCACGTGATGCGCCAGCCCAGCGTCGCGATAAGAAAGAAGGCCAGCATAGGGAACGCAGCCTGACTGGCTGGCCCGGCCAGCGCCATGATGGCCATGGCTCTTCCACGCATTCGCACGAACCACATGGCCGTCAGCGTTGTCGAGATCAGTCCCAGTGAGCCCTGACCTAGAGTTCGAATGGCCAGGATGCCAAAGAAAAGCTGAAAGGGCACGTCAACAAATCTCATCAGCTGAAGGGCCACGCCAAACACCAGCGCCACCGCCACCAGCATCACCCGTCCGCCGTATCTGTCCAGCAGCTTGCCTATGAACGGCACTAGCGTCGCCGCTGATATGGTGCCTCCCGTATATAGCCCGGCGTATAGTGTGCGGCTCCAACCCAGTTCCTCCAGCATAGGGTCGACGAATATGGAAACGACGTAGGTCTGGCCAGGGCCGGATATGAACATGCCGAGGCCAGCCACTGCCAAGATTACCCATCCGTAAAAGAAGGGTAGGCGGTGCATCCAGGTCTGAGGCTTTGGAGGAGGGCCGGACGAAGTCACCCGCAGATTGTAGCGGAACAGCCAAGCGCAGAGTATCGCTATAAGTGACTCTACAGAAATACACCCAAAAATCAGATGCTTACCGGGTATTCTGACCTGTTCAGATCAGGAAAACGCAAAGCAGACATTCCCTCGGCGTGACTGTATAATCGTCAGCTGAGTCGCTAACAGGGCCACGGACCTCGGCCAAGAGGCGGTTGCGCTACGAAAATACCGTTATGTTTTGGGGGAAAGATATGTCTGGAATTTGGCCCGGCAATACCAAGTGCATGGTGATGCTGACTTTCGATCTTGATGGGGTGTCGGCGCTGCTGAATCGCAACCCCGACGCTGCCGATCAGCCGTCTGTGATGTCCCGCAACGAGTTGGGACTGCGGGTCGGGGCCAGGCGAATCATTGACCTGCTGGACAAGTACGACGTTCCTGCGACCTTTTTCGTCCCAGGCTACACGGCGGAGCGCAACGAGGAGCTGGTCAAAGATATACACGGCCGGGGCATCGAAATCGGCGCGCACGGCTACCTGCACGAGCCGCCTGCCACCCTGGAGCCGGACGAAGAGGAGCGCATTCTCGACAAGGCCATGGGCATTCTGGAGGGCATCACTGGAGACCGCGTGTTAGGATTTCGGTCGCCATCGCTGGAGGCCAGCAAGCATACCTTGGGCTTCCTGACGCAGCGTAACTTCACCTACGACTCCAGCCTGATGGGCCACGACTCACCTTACTTCGTGGATACTCCCAACGGGCGCATCGTGGAGATTCCCAACGACTGGGCACAGGGCGACGCCCACTACTACGCCTACAACCGGACCGGCGGCTCCATGAACACACCGCAGGACGTTTACAAGGCCTGGGAGATGGAGTTCGACGGCGCCTATCAGTACGGCAGCGCGCTTATCATGAACATGCATCCGCACACTACCGGTCGTCTGGCCAAGATGATGGTCCTGGAGAAGCTCATCAAGTACATTAAGGGCCATAGCGACGTAGAGTTCATGCGCTGCATCGACGTGGCCAAGGCCTGGACTGACGACGGCATGGCCTAGGACTGACCAGACACCAGGCTATTGATTGGCCTGAATTTCCCCAAAAACCCGCTGGGGATTCATGGGTAGCTCAGACATTCGAACGCCAACGGCATCGTGAATGGCGTTGGCTAGTGCTGCGGCGGGCGGCACTATGGGCACCTGTCCCACGGCGCGAATGCCAAGCGGGTGATCAGCGGAGGGTATCTCGAGGATCTCCGTAGCGATCAACGGCACATCAACTGCAGTGGGAAGACGGTAGTCCAGCAGAGTAGCGTTCTCCATGCTGCCCGCTTCGTCGTACTCGTATCCTTCTGACAGCGCCCAGCCAATACCCTGAGTCGCGCCGCCCTGCATCTGGCCCTCCACCTGAATCGGATTTACTGCCATGCCAGCGTCTTGAAAAGTCGTGTAACGCAGAATATCCACCTTACCCGTTTCCGGGTCCACCTCTACGTCGGCCACATGCAACGCCGCGTTAGGCGCAATGGCAACACTCGAAAAGCTCTCGCTAACACTGGCCGAGCCTGTCAAAGCGCCCTCGCCTCGAACAGACCTCAACGCTAGAGCACCAAGAGACACCTCTAACTCGGGAACGCCATCTGCCCAAAATCGCTTGCGGTCGTACAATACGTCGCCGAACTTTACCCCAAAATCCTCCGCCGCCCGCATCTTCAGTTTTCCTAGCAAATCTGAACACGCTTGCGTGACGGCCTTACTCATCACGTATGTGACCTTGTCCCCAGAGCTACCGTCACTGTAGGCCACCGTACTGGTATCGCCGACGACTACGTGGACGTCTTCCATTTCCAGGCCCAGGCTCTCCGCCGCGACCATTGCCATACTGGTGCGCGTAGCCGAGATGTCCACGCTGCCCAACGTAAGGTTGACAGAGCCATCTCCGTTCAGGGAGAGGTGGCAGCTCTCAGTGCCGCCAGGCATTGTCCAGAGCCCCAGGGCCATACCCCGGCCAGTTCTCGTATTGGCACGACCTTCACTGAGGGGCGTCGTCCAACATGGATGCGCCTTGGCCTTCTCAATAAGATCGACTAGACTAACGGACGGAAGCTCCACGCTGTCGGGCATAAGATCACCGGGGCGCGAGGCGTTCTTCAGGCGAAAGTCCAGCGGGCCAAGTCCCACACTCTCGCCCAACTCGTCGATCACCGACTCCAGGGCGAAAGCTGTGGGTGTCGCGCCGGGCGCTCTGTAGGCGGCCACATGAGGCTTGTTGGTAACAACGTCATAGGCATCGATTCGCATGTTAGGCGTGCGGTATAGTGAGAACACGCGTCGCAGGGCTGACCGAAGCGGCGCTCCCGGAAATGCTCCTGCGTCGAAAACGACGTTGGCCTGAATTGCCGTAATAGTGCCGTCCTGCTTGGCTCCAATCTTGATCGTGGCATCTATGGCGTTGCCGGGGCCGGTGGCGCGCAGCACCTCGTCGCGAGTCAGGCTAATGCCAACGGGCAATCCGCTTTTTCTGGAAAGGGCTACGCACAGGGCTGATGTCCGCACAGACTCTTTGCCACCAAATCCACCTCCTACCTCGGTAGGGATCACCTTGATCTTGGACTGGGGTATCCCTAGAAGCAGTCCTATGTTTTGGCGCTGGGAGTAGATGCTCTGCGTATTCGCCCAAACTGTCACGGTGCCGTCTGCGTCAACCCAAGCAGCCTCAGAGTCCGGCTCTATGTAACCATGATGAACGGAGCCGGTCTTGAAGTGACGCTCGATAATCGAGTGCGCTTCCCCGAAGCCTTCATTCACATCGCCGCGTTCGTAGACCAGATGCTCAGCCAAGTTACCGGGCGTTTTAGGTCGGCCGTCGGGCGTCTTCGCGAACAGCAGTGGGTGCACCATCGGCGCGTTGGGCTGCATAGCCTCCCGCGCGTCTAGCACGTGCGGAAGTGGCTCGTAACGGACGTTGATTAATGCCAGGGCGTCGTTGGCAATTGCCTCTGAAGTGGCGGCGACTGCTGCCACAGCATGTCCAACAAAAAGGGTCTTCCCCCGAGCCATCACCTCTGAGCTCAGATACACATTATTCGCCGAGGCGGTGCCCATAGCGGTAGGACGACCCTCTATTAACTCGACGAAGTCATCGCTGGCGACCACCGCCTTCACCCCTGGCAAAGCCGTTGCCTCGGTGACGTCGATATACCGGATGATTGCGTGGGCGTAGGGGCTTCGCAGCACCTTGCCAACCAGCATGCCGGGGAGCTTTACGTCGGCTCCGAATACGGCCTGACCCGTGACCTTGGCCACACCATCAACCTTGGGTGTGTCGTGCCCCAGTATGCGATACGTCGATGACGCCATGAGCATCTCTCCTCATCCGTTTGCCGGAAGCCAAATTCATTGGACGGCTACCTGCATATTATATGCCCACGACGTGTCATTAGACCGCCAGTTAAAAGAAAAGGTTACGTGCC
>Ga0066376_10004708_pt1 | contig 11799 bp, 13 predicted proteins | sample Knorr_S15_td_Bot_FD_77009 | JGI IMG/M metagenome (GOLD analysis project Ga0066376, IMG submission 77009) | Marine microbial communities from Southern Atlantic Ocean transect - Knorr_S15_td_Bottom_ad_5009_LV_A | ecosystem: Environmental > Aquatic > Marine > Oceanic | place: Southern Atlantic... | reverse complement strand
TCGACACCGACGCCAAGGACTGTACGCTGCGCGCCCTGTCGCGCGCCCTGGGCTGCACGCCGGGGGCGCTCAACCGCTATTTCCCCGGCGGCGTCGACGAAATTATCAGCGCCGTCCAGCTTCGCGAGACCGATCGCCTGCATAGCTGGATCAATGACGCGGACAACAATCGGGATTACCCGAGCCTGGCCAATCTCAACCCCTCAAGCAACGCGGGCCGCCTGATCCGGCGCTGTTGCGCTTATCTCGATTTCGCCGAGGACAACCCGGCCCTCTACCGTTATTTGTTCGCCCATCCGCCGGTCCGGGGCGCAACAACAAACGAGCTAGTGGTGATCGCCATGATCGAGGACACCGCCATGATTATCCAGGCGGCGGCCCGCATGGGCGAACTCAACCGGCCGACCATCGGCTGGTCCGACGCCATGCGCCTCGCTCATCTCATCTGGGTGCAGCTGCACGGCTACGCCGATCTGCGCATCAGCGGCAAGGATGAGGGTCAAATCCTCCAGATCAGGCTGCCCATGCTGGTCAACCTGCTGTTTATGTCGGGCTTCCTGGTCGCCGCGACCCCGGCCGGCTTCGAGGCCGCGGCGAGAAACGCCGCCACCGCAACCGCGAGCACCGACGACGACGCCAAACGCCGGATCGCCGTCGGCGACTAAACCCGCGCGGGCTTGAACGCCCAATCTCTTAAATATCAGCAGCGGCTGTTCTATACTCCCCCTCAAGGATGATTCTTGAGGAGAGCGTTATGGACCGGGCACTCGGAAGCCTCGACGACAAGCCCCGCGCCAGGCTTGGCCACAGCCCGACGCCTCTCGAGGCGATGAACAACCTCGCCGAGCAGATCGGCGGCGGCCCGCTCTATGTCAAACGCGACGACTGCACCGGGTTGGCGCTTGGCGGCAACAAGGTGCGCCAGCTTGAATTCTATTTCGGCGAGGCCCAGGCAAGCCAGGCCGACACCATTCTGATTACCGGCGCGGTGCAGTCGAATTTCGCGCGCCTGGCGGCGGCATCGGCGCGCAAACTCGGCATGGATTGCCATATCCAGCACGAGGCGCGGGTTCCCAAAACCGATCCGGCCTATCTCGGCTCGGGCAACGTGCTGCTCGAGAAAATGCTCGGCGCAACGCTGCATGACTTTCCCGAGGGCGAGGACGAGGTGGGCGCCGACGCCCGCCTGGGCGAGATTGCCAGCGACTTGAGGGAGTCGGGCCAGAACCCCTACATCATCCATCTGGCGCCCGGCCATCCGCCCCTCGGTGCGCTCGGCTATGTGGATGCGGCGCGGGAATTGGTCGGCCAAATGGCGGACGAAGAGCTGGTGATCGATGAAATCGTCGTCGCCTCGGGCAGCGGCCATACCCACGGCGGCCTGCTGTTCGGTCTGCGCGCCCTGGGCTGCATGATCCCGGTGACCGGTGTCTGCGTACGGCGCGACGCCGAGGCCCAAGCACCTCGCATTGCCAAGCGTTGCCTGGAAATCGCCGATCTGCTGGGGATTGCATCGCCGGTTGCGGTGAGCGATATCCGCCTGGATGATCGCTACCTGGCGCCGGGCTATGGCCAGCTCAACGATCCCACGATCGAGGCCATCGAGATGGCGGCGCGCTGTGAAGGGTTGATCCTCGACCCGGTCTATACGGGCAAGACCATGGCCGGCTTCCTGAGGCTTGCCCGCGACGATGCCGGCGGGGACAAGGCAATGCTGTTCATCCATACCGGCGGGGCGCCGGCGGTGTTCGGCTATGGCCCCAGCCTGACCGAAGCGCTGCTGCATGAATAAAGGTTTGTTTGATGAATAATGGCCGGCGCGACGTTCTCAAGGCGGCCGGCGGCGGCGCTGCCCTGCTGGCATCCCCAAGGCTGGCCTTGGGTGGCGGCAATGACTCTCTGCGACTGGTCTTCTACAGCGATGTCCATGCCCGCACGGAGTGGGATACGCCGCTCGCCCTGGCCAAAGCGGCAGCGGCCATCAACCGGGTCAATGCCGACCTGGTGCTGTGCGGCGGCGATCTGGTGACCGACGGATTCCAGGCGCCGTCCGAGGCCGCCATGACGCCGCGCTGGAACGCCTATATGGCCTTCCATAACGCCATCGAGGGCGACATCCATTGCGCCCTGGGGCCGCATGACATGGTAGCGGCGGACCCGGACGACGGATCGCCGGCCAGCCCCGACCCGCGCGCCACGTTTCGCACCCGGCTCGGCACCCCAAAGACCTATTATTCATTAGACGCGATGGGCTATCACGTCATCATTCTTGATTCGATCCGGATCAGCGGCGATCAATACCGCTTTCACGGCATGATCTGGCCGGAGGAAATGGCCTGGCTGGAGCAGGACTTGGGCCACGTGGCAACACAAACGCCGATCATCGTGGTGACCCATGTTCCTCTGCTCACCAGCTTCTACGGGGCGACCGACGGCGCGACCATCCCGGCCCGGCCGAACCGGGTTGTGGTCAACAACGTCGAGGTGCTCGAACTGTTCAGGGGCCATAATCTGCATCTCGTGCTGCAAGGGCATATGCACGTCAAGGAGATGATCCGCTGGCGCGATACGACCTTTATCACCGGCGGCGCGCTCAGCGGGAAATGGTGGCGCGGACCCTGGCACGGCACCGACGCGGGCTTCACCGTCGTCACCCTCGAGGGCGGCCGCATCGACTGGGACTATGTGGAGTACGGCTGGCGGGCGCTGAGGCCGGTGGATGAATGAGATGAACGATTCAGCAAATTTCTGGGTGGCCTCGCGGGTCTATTTCGAGCGTCGGCTGATCATCATCTTCCTGATGGGTTTCGCCTCCGGCCTGCCGCTTCTGCTATCGGGGGCGACCCTGTCGATCTGGCTCACCGAGGCCGGCGTCACCCTGACCGCCATCGGCCTGTTCGCCCTGGTCGGCACGCCCTACAACCTGAAATTCGTCTGGGCGCCGCTCATCGACCGGGTGGCGCTACCCTTCCTGTCCGCCAGGCTCGGGCGGCGGCGCGCCTGGATGGTGGTGATCCAGCTCGGCCTGATGGTCTCGATCGCCGGGCTCGGCTTCAGCAACCCGGCGTCCGGGCCGTTTATTACCGCGGCCCTGGCCCTCTGCGTGGCCTTCTTCTCGGCGAGCCAGGATATCGTCATCGACGCCTATCGCATCGAGATCCTCGACGAAGACCAGCAGGGCGCCGGAGCCGCCATGACCCAGGCCGGCTACCGCCTGGGGCTGATCGCCGCCGGCGCCGGCGCTTTGTTCCTCGCCGAGGCGGTGGACTGGTCTCTGGTCTATGTCGCCATGGCGGCGCTGGTGATTATCGGGCTGATTGTCGCCCTCTACGCCCCCGCGCCGGGCCTGGACGCCGCGCCGAGCGAGGCACCTCAGAGCCTGGGCGGGCGCCTTAAGGAAGCGGTGGTCGAGCCCTTCCACGAGTTCTTCACACGCAACGGCCTGGCCACCGCCTTCACCATTCTCGCCTTCATTCTGCTCTATAAGCTGGGCGACGCTTTCGCCGGGGTGATGGCCAATCCCTTCTATATCAAGATCGGCTTCAGCAAGATCGACATCGCTACGGTGAGCAAGATATTCGGCGTCTTCGCGACCCTGGCCGGGGTGTTCATCGGCGGCATGGCGGTGAAGCGCTACGGCATCCTGGCCAGTCTGCTGGTGTTCGGCGTCTTCCAGATGTTCTCGAATTTGATGTTCGCGGCGCAAGCCGCCATCGGCCCGGATGTAAGTTTTCTCTATCTCACCATCGGCATCGAGAACCTGTCCGGCGGCATGGGCTCATCGGCCTTCGTTGCCTATCTCTCCATGCTGTGCAACGTGGCCTATACGGGCACCCAGTTTGCCCTGTTCACCTCGTTCATGGCGTTCGGGCGGACCTGGCTGGCCTCGATGAGCGGCTGGCTCGCCGATCAGACCGACTGGGTGACCTTCTTCGTGGTCTCCACAGGCGTCGCCCTACCGGGCTTGATCCTGCTGCTCTGGATGATGAAGACCCTGCCCATGAAAATTCAGGCTGGAAAGACTGACCCGGACTAGTCGCAGTCTTTCGGCACGGCGTTGTCCGCCGCCAACTCCAGGCATATTTCGCCGTCTTCGTCGGTCCTCAGCAGGCGCCCGCTGGCGGCAATCAAGCGGGCGACCACCGCGTCACCGGGATGGTAGCGGGGCATCTTCCAGGATGCCGAGATCACCGCGACCCGCGGCTGGACGTGGGCGAGGAAATTCGCATCTGCCGATCGCGCCATGCCGTGGTGGCCTGAGACCAGGAGGGATATCGGCCCAGGATCAAAGCCCCGCTCCATGAGCCTGCGCTCCACAATCTCGCCCGCGTCGCCTATGAACAGCGCCCGGCTCAGGCCATGGATGAGCGACAGAACCAGGGAGTTGCGGTTGAGATTTTGACCGGCAACCAAGTCAGGCCAGAGGGCCTTAAGGGTCACCCCCCGCCACGCAAGCTGATCCCCTGCCCGCATCACCCGCCGTCGCGGGTCTGCGCGCAATGCATCGTCGTAGAGATTGACGATGAACGACTGGCGGTCCGCCGCCAAAGGGTGGCCGTTGCCGATCAGCACGGCCTCGGGAAAGCGCTCGCGGACGCGAAAGTACCCGCCCGCATGATCGGGATGGAGATGGGTGAGAATGAAATATTCCAGGCTGGTGACCCCATGCGCCTCGATGCGCCGCAACAGCTGATCGGCGAACGGGGCGACACCGCTGTCGATCAGGATGCCGCTGGCGCCCCGCCGCAACAGGATCGCCTGGCCCTCTCCGACATTCATCACCACGACGCGAAGTTCGGCCGCGCTCGTTTGGGCCAGGCCCGGTTGAGCGAAAAACATGACGGCGAGAAACAGCAGAGCCGCCGGGCGTTGCCTCATGTCGTCTCGCCGCCGACGAGCGCAACCGCGACGCCGAGCAGACAGGCGGCAAAATTCATGGCGACATCGCGGGGGTCGCCGACCCGATCCGGCAGAAGCCATTGAAAGACCTCATCGCCGACGGATACGGACAGGCAAATCATAATAGCCGCAACGGGGAACCAAGCCCGGGTGGTCAACAGACCGAGCGAGCCGAACAGAATGAAATGAAACCATTCAATCGGGTTGGGCACCAGCTGGGTAATCACCAGCAGGACGAGCAGCATCCACAGGCCGTGCCACAGGGCGCGCCGCGACCGCCGCCGTGCTATCCAGACCAGGCAAGCCCCCGAGGCAATAACCAACGCGCCTCCCATGACCAGCATGAAGCTCTCGCCTTGCAGGTTTTTTTCCAGCAAAAGCCGTATATTGGTTCCGAAGTACGACATTATCGGGATCAGCGCCCCGACCAATAGCCCGGCGCCCAAAACCCTTTGGTTGACCGCCCGCAGGACTTGCAAAATGATCGATCCCGAAAAAAATGGAGCGGGCGATGAGATTCGAACTCACGACTTCAACCTTGGCAAGGTTGCGCTCTACCCCTGAGCTACGCCCGCATCCTTTCGCCGGTTATTCACCGACCGGCGATGTGTAATCCAAGCCCGGTTGCTTTGCAAGATGCATCCGGGGGCGAGGCAAGCTATACAACGCCATGGTTATGACACAAGACGATTTGCTTAATCGCCTGCAGGCGCTCGGAATTTCGACCGAGACTCATCAGCACCCGCCGGTTTTCACCGTCGAGGAGGCCCAACGCCACTGTAGCCACCTACCGGGCGGCCATTGCAAAAACCTGTTTCTCAAAGACAAAAAGGGCCGGCTCTGGCTCATCGTCACGCTGGATTCCCAACCCATCGACCTCAAGGCCCTGTCTAAGGCGCTGGGCAGTCCGCGGTTTTCGTTCGGCAAGCCGGAGCTGTTGTTAGATATCCTCGGCGTGACGCCGGGCTCGGTAACCCCGTTTGCCCTGATCAACGATACGGAATGCCGCGTCTCCGTGGTGCTCGACGTCGCCATGATGGCCATGGACCGGCTCAACTATCACCCCCTGTCCAATGACGCAACCACGGCGATCACCCCTGGGGACCTGCATGATCTCATCGTCTCGTTCGGCCATAGCCCGCGAATATTTGATTTCTCCAGCCTCGAATAGGGGCGAGCAGCCCTTGTCAGCAGGCGCGTAAGAAGCCATCTTTGTAACCATTCAATCCACACATTAGGCCTTCACCCATGGAAACCACTCTCGACGCGCCGGTGCCGCAGTCCGGCGGCGACTTGATCAAGGACAGCGACTCCCAGAACTTCGAGACGGATGTCATAGCGGCGTCCATGGAGATCCCGGTGATTGTCGATTTCTGGGCGCCATGGTGCGGGCCCTGCAAGCAGCTCGGCCCGGCAATCGAAAAAGCGGTGACCGACGCCGGTGGCAAGGTCCGCCTGGTCAAGATCGATATCGACCAGAGCCCGGAAGTCGCCCAGGCCATGCGCATCCAATCGATTCCGGCGGTCTTTGCCTTCGTCAAGGGCCAGCCGGTCGACGGCTTTGTCGGCGCTCAGTCGGAAAGCCAGATCAAGGCGTTCATCGCAAAGCTCGGCGGCGAGACCGGACCCTCGCCGGTCGAACAGGCCCTGGAACAGGCTCAGGCCGCCCTCGACAGCGAAGACCATGATACGGCCGCCGGGATATTCGGCCAGGTTTTAGAGCAAGAAGCCGAGAATGTGCAGGCCATCGCCGGGCTGGCTCGCTGCCTGATCGCCGCGAGTGAATTCGAGGCGGCTCGTGAAGTGCTGTCCCGCGCCACCGGTGAGCTGGCCGAGCTGGCCGAGATTACCAGCGCCGGAACCGCTCTCGACCTGGCCGAACAGGCGGTTGGAAACAGAGGCAAAATTGACGGGCTTCAGGCCAGCATCGAGGCCAATGCCGACGATCACCAGGCCCGCCTCGATCTCGCCGTGGCCCTGTTCGGAAACGGCCAACAGGAGACCGCCATCGAACATCTGCTGGAAATCATGCGCCGCGACCGCGGCTGGAATGACGATGGCGCGCGCAAGCAATTGCTTGTATTTTTTGAGGCCATTGGCTTTGCTGACCCGCTGGCCGTAGACGCTCGCAAGAAAATGTCGTCGCTGATGTTCTCGTGAGAGCATGATCGACGGCCGCTTGCTTGTAAGGATTGAAAAATCTGGCATCGATTGAAAACAAATGACCAGAGAAGAGCCACCCATCGATCTTGAGTCCCTGCCGGCTGTGTTGCCGATCTTTCCTCTGGCGGGCGTTCTGTTGCTGCCCCATGCCCAATTGCCGTTGAACATATTTGAATCGCGCTATCTCGCCATGACCCGCGACGCTCTGGCTGGACACCGTTTGATCGGCATGGTGCAGCCGGTTCATCCCGAGGACAATGACAGCCCCCTGCCGACGATTTACGACAGCGGCTGCGCCGGGCGTATCACCAGCTTCGAGGAAACCAACGACGGCCGCATATTGATTACCCTTACCGGCCTGTGCCGTTTCGCCATCGTTGAGGAACAACCGGTTACCGAGAGCGGCTATCGCGTCGTGCAGCCCGATTTCGGGCGCTATGAAAGCGACCTTCAGGAGCCGATCGAGGTCGAGGTCGACCGAAAGCGGCTGATGCGCGCCCTCGACGCCTTCTTCAGCCAGCAGGGCTATGAGGCCGATTGGAGCACGGTGGAAAGCGCCTCGAACGAAAGCCTGATAACCACCTTGGCGATGACCTGCCCGTTCGCTCCCAGCGAGAAGCAGGCGTTGCTCGAAGCGCGCGATACGGCGTTGCGCGCCGAAATTGTCATATCACTCATGGAGATGACCGTGCTCGACAAAACCCACGCCGGAGGAGGCAGCATCCAATGACCAGCGATGCCAAAGATACCAATGATGGCGCGGGCGGCCAGGATACAAGGCAGCCGGCACTCGGAGTCGACGCCAAATTGCTCGAAATCCTGGTCTGCCCCTTGACCAAGGGGGCTCTGCGCTACGACCGCGAGGCTCAGGAGTTGATCAGCGACCAGGCCGGCCTCGCCTATCCCATACGCGACGGCATTCCGATCATGCTGGTCGACGAGGCGCGCAGCCTGGACGAAGACGGTGAAGCCCCATGAGTGACTCGCACCAAGCCGGACCCAGGCCGGTTGAAATCCGCCATAAGCAGGCAGAGAAGGTACTCGAGGTCGAGTTCGACGACGGCACTACCGTCACCCTGCCCGCCGAGCTGTTGCGGGTCGAAAGCCCTTCGGCCGAGGTGCAGGGTCATGGCCCAAGCCAGAAGAAGCTCGTCGCCGGACGCAGCCAGGTCGGCATGCTGGCCATCGAGCCGGTCGGCAACTACGCCATCCGCATCAGCTTCGATGATCTGCACGACACCGGCATCTATACCTGGTCCTATCTCTATGACATGGGCGCCAACCTGGACGCCACATGGAAAGGATACATCGACGCCCTGGAAGCCGCCGGCCTGAGTAGAGATCCAAAAGCCTGAGCCGCGACCCGAAGGCGTAGGGGTTGCTGACTTTAATTAAGTAAGGTGTCCCCTTAATTTAAGTCTTAAGGAAATTCCGTATTTACAGCGGCTCGCCGCGGGCAAGCCTCGGCAGGTCGCCGATGACGCCCATGGCGTGACGCATGAACAGGCGTTTCAGGGGCGGTATCTGTTCGACCGCGGCCAGGCCCAAGTCACGGACCAGTTTGATCGGCGCGATATCGTTTGAAAACAACCTGTTGAGGCCGTCCGTCACGGCCAGCAGCATGGCCGTATCGAAGCGCCGCCAGCGCTCGTAGCGATCCAGAATATCGCGGCTGCCCATATCGAGGCCCAGGCGACGCGCATCGACCAGTACTTCAGCCAGGGCCGCCACATCGCGCAAGCCCAGGTTCAGCCCCTGGCCGGAAATCGGGTGGATGGCGTGGGCCGCGTCACCGACCAGCACGAGGCGAGTATCGGCATAGCGGGTGGCGTGGCTGAGACCGAGGGGAAAGCTCCAGCGTCCGCCGTCGACCTTGAGGCGGCCGAGATAATCGCCGAAACGCAGGCCCATCTCTTCGGCGAACCCGGCCTCGTCGAGGGCCATGATCGCCGGCGCCAGATCGGCGCGCTCGGTCCATACCAGGGACGAGCGATTTCCGGTCATGGGCAAGATGGCGAAAGGTCCGGCGGGCAGAAAACGTTCCTGGGCGACGCCAAGATGGGGCCGCTCATGGGCCACCGTGCAGACGATGCCGGTCTGATTGTAGCGCCAGGTCGTCACCGGGATACCAGCCGCCTGGCGCAGGGCCGAATGGCGGCCGTCGGCGGCCACGGAGAGACGAGCGCGGATGCGGCGTCCGTCGTCCAGCTCGGCCTCGACCCGGGCCGCCCCGCGCGACAGCTCGCGCAATCCGCAGGGTGCAATCAGATGAAGCCGCTCCGTTCGCGCGGCAACCGCATGGAGCGCCTGGCGGGTATGGCGGTTCTCGACGATATGGCCGAAAGCCGCATCGCCGATGGCGCGATGATCGAAATGCAGGAACAGCGGCGAATTCCCGTCGGTAACGCGGATATCGAGGATCGGCTCGCCATGGGGCGCCATAGGATCCCACAGGCCGATGGCGTTGAGCAATTGCTGAGAGCCGTGGGTGATGGCCGATACCCGCCCGTCATGCTCGGCGGTGAGCAACCCGGCGGGATCGGCCTTATCGAGCACCACGGTTTCGACCCCGGCGCCGGCCAGGGCCACGCCGAGCGTGAGCCCAACCATGCCGCCGCCATGGATCAGCACCTCCGCATCAATAAGCTCCCGCTTCGTCATGGCCTTAGGATCAACCTTCGGTACGCTGTTGTCCAGCGAGCTACACAGCCAGCGGCTTGCGGGCGTAGATGCTGGCGCTCCAGATTTTGCCTTCGAGCTCGGCCGCCACCTTGTGCAGCATATCCTCGCCGGATGCGGCGAGTTCGTCGGTGGGGACTTCCGAGGCGATCATGCCGCAGACCTGGGCGGCGTCATAGACCAGCCGGTCGCGGACCTCGACCTCGGCGAGCCCGGCGGCTTCCAGGCCCGATACATAGGCGGTCTCGTCGATAGCGCCGGCGACGCAGGCCGAATAGAGATATTGGCTCGAGCGTATCCAGTCCGGCAGAGCCTCGACGACGATGTCGGAGACCAGCATCTGCCCGCCGGGCTTGAGCACCCGGGCGATTTCGGCGAACACAGCCGGCTTGTCGGGCGAGAGATTGATGACGCAGTTGGAGATCACCCAGTCGACGCTGGCGTCGTCCACGGGAAGCGCCTCGATCAGCCCTTCGCGGACCTCGACGTGATCGAGCCCCGCCTCGGCGATGTTGGCGCGGGCGTGGGTGATCATGTCGCCGGTCATGTCGACGCCGATGACATGGCCTTCCGGCCCCACCCTGTGGCCGGCGATAATGATATCGATGCCCGCGCCCGAACCCAGGTCGAGCACCACATCGCCTGCTTTCACCCCGCTGAAGGCAACCGGGTTGCCACAGCCGAAGGAATTCGCCACCGCGTCGTCAGGAACATCGTCAACCGTATCCGCGTCATAACCGGCGAGCTCGGCGATGCCGCAGGAAGACGCGCCGCCGCAACAGCCGCCCGGATCGGCGACGCCGGCCACGGCCTTGGCGTAGAAGAAGGATACTTCGTCGTGGATCTTGTCGCTGTCAGCCATGGGGGGTGTCTTCCTTTTGGTTTGTTTCGCTTAGCTGGGACGGGCAGCATTGCTCGATAGCGCCGGCGATGGCGCGGAAGGTATCGGCAAGGCGCGTATAGCGCACCGCGTAATAGACCGCTTTGCCGCGCTTCTCGGCATGGACGACGCCGGCTTCCTTGAGAATGGCGAGATGGCGCGATACGACCGAAATATCGATCGGCAATTGTTCCGCGATCTCGCCCACGGACAAGGGCTTTTCCGCCTCGGTCAAGGCGCCGAGGATGGTAAGCCTGGAGGGCTCGCACAAAGCCTTGAACAGGCGCGGCTCAAGCAGATCGCCGAGGGGTTGGCAGCAGGTGTCGGCATCATTACGTTTGTTCATTTGCGTCATAATGCAAATATAGCTTGATAGAACGCCCTTTCAAGAGGGCCATAAAAATATCGCTGAGGTGGAATTCAATCTCGTGGGCCATTGCCCGACGACGTTGGCGGCTATAGGCTGCGCCCCATGACAACAGAGTGGCATGAAATGACCGCCTGCGCCCTGGGCGCGGGCATCGCCGCAGGCGACATCGACCCAGTGGCTTTGTGCGAGCATTTTCTGGCCCGCATCGAAGCCCATAACGGCGAACAAAAAGTCTATCTCCATGTTACCGCGGAGCGCGCCCGGGCCGAGGCCGCCGACGCCGCCCTGCGCGCCGAGAAGGGCCTGCGCCGGGGGCCGCTCGACGGCGTGCCGATTTCCTGGAAGGACCTGTTCGACAGCGCCGGCGTGCCGACCACCGCCGCCTCGCCGATCTTCGCAGGGCTTATTCCCGACGCCGACGCCGCCCTGCTTGCCCGCGCTACCCGTGCCGGGCTGATCTGCCTGGGCAAGACCAATCTGACCGAATTTGCCTTCTCGGGCCTCGGTATCAACCCCCATTACGGCACCCCGCCCAATGCCTATGACGACAAGGTGGCGCGGGTTCCCGGCGGCTCGTCGTCGGGCGCCGCGGTCTCGGTGGCGCGCAGCCTGGCGGCCGCCGCTATCGGCAGCGACACCGGCGGATCGGTACGCATTCCGGCGGCCTGGAACGGGCTCGTCGGACTCAAGACCACGGCCGGGCTGCTGCCTATGGACGGCGTCATTCCCCTCGCCGCCAGCCTCGATACCGCCGGGCCCCTGTGCCGCGATGTGGCCGACGCCAACGCCCTGTTTGCCGTGCTGGCGG
>Ga0066376_10004706_pt1 | contig 11802 bp, 6 predicted proteins | sample Knorr_S15_td_Bot_FD_77009 | JGI IMG/M metagenome (GOLD analysis project Ga0066376, IMG submission 77009) | Marine microbial communities from Southern Atlantic Ocean transect - Knorr_S15_td_Bottom_ad_5009_LV_A | ecosystem: Environmental > Aquatic > Marine > Oceanic | place: Southern Atlantic... | reverse complement strand
TTCCGCGGACCGCCTCGCAGAAGGAATGGGTAGAGGGAGCCCCCTTCGGGACGCGTGGCGGGGTGTCCGTGATCCACAACTTCCCCGCCGACGGCAAGTACGTCTTCAACATCCAGCCGTATCCGCACCCGGAGGGCCAGGTCTTCGGGCGGACCATCGGGGAAGAGCAGATCGAGGTCTCCATCGACGGTACGCGGGTTGCACTCATGCCCCTGGATCGGTGGATGCGCGAGTCGGAACCCACCGGCCTCAACATGCGGACGGACTCCATCTACGTGCGGGCAGGCGCCAGGAGGGTCAGCGCGGCGTTCGTACGCAAGTTCGAGGGGGAAGTAGATGACCTGATCCGGCCCATCGACCACACGCTGGCCGACGGCCAGATCGGCATCGGTGATGGGGTCACGACGATGCCGCACCTGCAGCGGCTCACGATCCTCGGACCCTACGAGGTCACCGGCGTCTCGGACACGCCGAGCCGACGCCTCGTCTTCAGCTGCCGTCCCACGGCACCGGGTGAGGCGCGCCCATGCGCCGAGACCATCATCGCCCGCTTGGGCGCGCTGGCATACCGGAGGCCCCTGACGGAGTCGGACCTCAGAGGGTTGATGGGCTTTTACGATGACGGCGCCGACGAGGGCGGCTTCGAGGGCGGGGTGCGCATGGCGCTCCAGGCGATCCTCGCCAGCCCGCACTTCCTGTTCCGGATGGAGGAGACGCCGGCCGGATCGACTCCGGGCGAGGTCCACCGGATCAACGACGTGGACCTGGCGTCTAGGCTGTCGTTCTTCATTTGGGGAGCCCCGCCCGATCAAGAGCTTCTCGAGCTGGCGGGGCGCGGAGAGCTCTCCAACCCGGGCGAGCTCGAGCGTCAGGCGAGCCGGATGCTGGCCGATCCCCGTGCGCAGGAGGCTCTGGCCACCCGCTTCGGAGCACAGTGGCTCCGGCTCCACGACCTGGAAGAGTTCCACCCGGACGCGCTGTCGTACCCCTATTTCGATGACACGCTCGCCGAGTCCATGATGCGGGAGACTGAGTTGCTGTTCTCGTATCTCATTCGCGAGAACCGAAGCGTGCTCGAGCTCTTGACCGCCGATTACACGTTCGTCAACGAGCGCCTCGCCCGACACTACGGTTTCGCGGGCATCATTGGGCCGACCTTTCAGAGGGTCTCTTATCCGGATGTAACGCGGCGGGGCATCCTGGGGCACGGCAGCATTCTCGCCATGACTTCTCACGCCAACCGTACGTCGCCGGTCCTGCGCGGGAAGTGGGTCTTGGAGGTGTTGCTCGGAAGTCCACCCCCACCACCTCCGCCCGACGTCCCGGCGTTCGAAGAGACGAACGAAGCCGACGACGGGCGTGCGCTCACCGTGCGCGAGCGCATGGAGGAGCATCGCTCGAACCCGGCGTGCATGTCGTGCCATCGGGTCATCGACCCTATCGGGCTCGCGCTGGAGAACTTCGACGTGACGGGAGCGTGGCGAATCCGGGACGAAGGGAATCTCATCGATCCCGTCGGAGAGCTGTACGACGGGACCATCCTGCGGGGTCCCGCCGACTTGAGGGCGGCCCTGCTGAGCCGTCCGGAGGTCTTCTACCGTGTTTTCACGACCAACCTCATGGCCTATGGGTTAGGCCGGCGGGTGGAGTACTACGACATGCCGACGGTGCGCGCTATCACGCGCGACGCCGCCGAGAACGAATACCGCTTCTCGTCGTTCGTCCTGGGGGTCGTGAATAGTCCGGCCTTCCAGACGACCCGGATCGAGGAGGTGGCGACGTCGGCCGGCCTATAGGGCGGCTAAGCTGATCCTCAGGTATGTTGGTATAGTGGGCAACTTGGTGTAGCAGGCGAACCAGAAACCTCAAGCGAGGTCGAAAACGATGCAGTTCATCACTGGAAAGTACATCTCACGGCGGACGATGCTTCGCGGCATGGGCGCTTCTCTCGGCCTTCCGCTTCTCGATGCCATGATTCCGGGGAGACGCTTGTGGGCGGAGTCGGCTGCCGCAGAACCCGGAACCCGCTTGATATGCATTGAGCAGGTGCACGGAGCCGCCGGGTGCAACGACCTCGGCGCGTCGATGAACCTTTGGTCGCCGAAGTCCACTGGGCGTGACTTCGACTTGTCGCCCACGAGCCTGCGCTCCCTGGAGCCTTTCCGCGACTATCTGACCATCATCAGCGACACGGACTCGAGGATGGCCGACGCCTTCGCCCCGGAGGAGATAGGCGGAGACCACTTCCGGACGAGTGCCGTCTTCCTGACGCAGGCTCATCCGAAGCAGACCGAGGGATCGGACGTCCACGTCGGAACGTCCATGGACCAGATCTACGTACAGCGTTTCGCCCAGGACACGCCGATCCCCTCCGTGGAGCTCTCCATCGAGAACGTGGATCAGGCCGGCGGCTGCGCCTACGGCTACGCCTGCGCGTACACCGACACGATCAGTTGGGCATCCCCGAGCAAGCCGCTCCCCATGATCCGTGACCCCCGAGCCGTCTTCGAGATGCTCTTCGGCGCCGGCGGCACGCCCGAGCAACGCGCGCAGCGCCTGCAGGCCAATCGTAGCATTCTCGACTGGATGCTTGAGGAGATCTCCGCTCTTCAGCGGAAGCTGGGGCCCGCCGATCGTCGTCGTCTCGACCTCTACACCTCGAATATCCGGGAGCTCGAACAGCGCATCCAGAGGATTGAAGCCCAGAACAACAGCGGTGAAGAGAGGGAGATTCCCGAAGCACCCGTGGGTGTCCCCGACGATTTCGCCGAGCACATGGAGTTGATGTTCGACCTTCAGGTTCTCGCGTTCATGTCGGACACGACCCGGGTGTTCTCACTCAAGATGGGCAGGGACGCCTCGCCTCGGGTCTTCGCGGAGAGCGGCGTCACGACGCCGTTCCACTCGTCGTCCCACCACGGTAGTCGCGAGAGCCGCGTGGTCGACTTCGCGGCGATCAACACATACCACGTCGGCATGCTTCCGTACCTCCTGGAGAAGCTCCAGAACACGATGGAGGGCGATTCCAACCTCCTGGACAAGACGATGATCGTGTACGGATCCGCCATGGCCGACAGCAACCTCCACAACCACATCCGCTGCCCGCTCTTCCTGGTCGGTGGAGCCAATGGCAAGCTGGAGGGCGGCCGTCACGTAAGGGCTCCCATGGGCACGCCCATGGCGAACGTTATGCTCGACATGCTGCACAAGCTCGGCGTGGAAGACCTCGAAACGTTCGGTAACAGCACGGGCACCTTCTCCATCTAAGGAGCGGGTCCCCACACCAGACAGGAGTATGACATGTCGGTAGCGAGAGGGAGTACCGCACTTCGGATGGCGTCGATCACGGCGCTCAGCCTCATGGTGCTCGCCGGGGCGGACCCGTACGAGTCGCCCGTCGCCGACGCGGCTCAGTTAGGCGACCTGGAGGCGGTTCGCGCACTCCTGCAACAGGGTGAGGATCCCAACGCGGCCCAGGCGGACGGTCTAACGGCGCTACACTGGGCGGCTCTGAATGACAAGCGCGGGATCACAGAGATTCTGCTGTACGCCGGCGCCACGGTGAGCCCGATCACGCGCGTCGGTGGGTACACGCCTCTCCACTTGGCCAGTCAGAACGGACACGGCGAAGTCGTGCGCAAGCTGTTGGAGTCGGGCGCGGACGCCAACGCGTTCACGGGCACGGGAGTCTCGTCCCTCCACTTCGCGGCACAAGCCGACGCGGCGGAGGCCATCCGCGCGCTCATCGAGCACGGCGCGGAGGTGGACGCCAGAGACTCCTTCTCGAGCCGGACACCTCTGATGTTCGCGACGCACCGCGGTGCCGTCGAGGCGACCCGGGCGCTGGTCAGTGCCGACGCCGATCTTTCGGCCACCACTCTCGTGAAAGACTATGTCGAGATCTCGGAAGCGGCCAACACCGACCGGGCGCGTCGGAACCGGATCGTGGCAGCCGCCGAACCCCCCGAGCCGCGGCAAGAGCGTCAGCAGGGTCGCGGCGGCGGCGGTAACAACAACGCCCAACGGAACAACAGGGCCCCTTGTCTAGCCCCGGGCCTGCCTAAGATCCTGAATTCCACGGAGCAGATCGGGAAACAAGGCGGGTTCGCGCCGATTCACTTTGCCGCACGCGAAGGACACATTGAGGCGGCTCGCGTCCTGATGGAAGCCGGAGCCGACATCGATCAGCCGACGGCGGGGGATCAGTCGAGCCCCCTCCTGGTAGCGGTGATCAACGGCAACTACGATCTGGCGAGGGAGCTCCTCGATTCCGATGCGGACCCCAACCTGCTCAGCGACGACGGAGCGGGTCCGTTGTTCGCCACGCTCAACATCGAGTGGTCCCTCAGGACGTGGTATCCGCAGCCCCAGATGTTCCGCCAACAGGAGACGTCTTATCTCGACCTGATGGAGCTGCTGCTCGACGCAGGAGCGGACCCGAATGAACGGCTCCAAACGCACATCTGGTACGCCGCGTACAACGCGGGGCGGATGGGCGTGGACTTCACCGGGGCGACACCGTTCTGGCGGGCGGCCTACGCCGCCGACGTAAGAGCCATGCGTCTGCTGGTGGAGAATGGCGCTGATCCGGACATCTGGACGCAGGTCCTGGCGTGCCAACGTGAGCTCGTGGACCCGGACGTGCCGGACAACCCGGACAACGATGAGCCGGACGAATTAGACCCCTCCGGCCTGGAGCCCGTCCCCCATGGAGGACCGTCGGTTCACCCTATCCATGCGGCCTCAGGTGTCGGCTTCGGCACCTCACGAGTCGCTCAGACGCACCGCTCCGTCCCCGACGGTTGGCTTCCCGCCATGAAGTACCTCATCGAAGAGTTGGGAGTCGATCCCAATCTGCGGGACAAGGACGGTTTCACGGCCCTCCACCACTCGGCAGCCCGAGGCGACAACGAGACGATCCTCTACCTGGTCAGCCAGGGGGCGGACGTCACCTTGGTGAGCCGCCGCGGCGCGACCACCGCCGATCAAGCAAACAGCCCCGAGCAGAGGGCACAGCCGTTCCCCGAGACGATCGCGCTGTTGGAGAAGCTCGGCTCGGAGAACCGTCACCGGTGCCGGTCGTGCGGCACCGCGGCAGCGCCGCATTGATCGGATGGGGAACGAAGGGATGAGTCGGGAAGGAATGAGTGCGATGTGTCGCTGTGCCTGCGCGCTCGCCGTGCTGGCCGCGGTCTCATTCCCCATCGACATCGCGGCGCAGGACAAGGTGTGGAACCGCTACACACTCGAGAACCTCGGGGGCGTCTTCGTCCGAACCGAGGCCGACGAGGGGTGCGAGAGCATCGGGGTGACGCGCCGGGAGGTCCTGGCCGACGCCGAGGCGATCCTCCTGGAATCCGAAGTCGAGCTACTCACCGAGGGCGAGATGCTCAGGAACCCGGCTCTGCCCGAGCTGAGGATCACCCTGGAGTGTGTGATGGGCGAGGGCGACGGCGCGTCGGGAGCCGTCGGGTACTCGGTGTCGCTGAGGGTGCAGCAGGCTGCTCAGATGACCCGGAATGCGCAGATCTCCCTGCCCGAGGCCGTCACCTGGTGGGCCACCAAAGTGGGAGTGGCAGGGTCCGGAGACGTCCAGGCGGCACTCGAGGAGGACCTGAGGGTGAAGCTCGAGGAGTTCGCCACGGCCTACATCGAGGCCAACACCGATGAGGACGACTCGGGGGGACGCTAGCGGTCGCTCCCACCCAAAATGATCTGACGGCCCCACGCTCGGACCGATTACAGGCCGCTCATCACTCGGGCCAGTCTTGCCTACCGCCCCGCAGCCGCTCGTCCAAGCCGAATCACGTCGTCCGCGTCGGGTCCCTGCATGAGCAGCGCCAGAAAGCCCTGCCGTACCCGCTCCTCGATGTCCCGTGCGTTGGCCGTGATCATGTCGGCCACGCCCACACGCTTCGCGTGGGAGAGGACCTCCTGGTTTCCCGCCTCCGCCGCTTCTCGATCGCCTAAAGCACGCGTGAGGCTCCCGATGCCGCAGGCCAGGATGCTATAGCCCGGCGTGTCCGCGATCTCGGCGACCAGGGCAAGAGCACCGGCATCTTCGACCATGATCATGGCGATGATCTCGCCCGACGGGTTCGACGGCGACCACACGTCCGCGCCGGCGTCCGTGAAGAAGCTCGCGGCGGCTCGGGCCTCCTCCGGGCTCCTCACGTGCGGCAAGACGACTCCGTCGGCCCCTGATGCGAGGATTTCTCGCACGCGGGCACGCGTGACGTCTTCCCCGTCCCTCTCGATGGGTGGGATGCGCACTAGGAGCGTCTTCCGGCCGACGGCATCAGGGCTCCGCAGCCCCTCGGCGATGGCGACGACCGCCTCGATGTCGTAGCGACCCTCCAGGTTGAGGAAAAGGAAGTCATAGAGCGGATTCTGGGCCAGCCGCTCGCCGCCCTCGCGCGTGTAGACGGGCGCCGAGCGCTCCCCGCTCCGCCGCTGCTCAGGCGTGAGGGGACGCTCGTTGGGCACGAAGATGCCGAAGGTCGCGGTGCCGGCGGTCCACAGGTCGATGAGAACGTTCTCGTGCGTAAGGGCGCCTGGATCGTCACCGAGCTGGTCCCCTGGATCGGCACCCGCATCGTCACCCGGACCCGCCGCCCGGCAGGCGACGACACCTACGAGCACGGCACCTCGAAGGAAGAGTCGCCGGGAGAACCGGACATCACACAGCACGTCTAGCTCACCAACAGCCCGTCGTGTGTTCCCCACCGCTCGAACCACTTCCGTAGATAGAGTTGTGTACGCATGAAGTTGGACGGTTTCGACGTGGTGCCGTGCCACTCGTCTTGAAAGCGGATCATGACCGTCGGCACATCCAGGTATTGAAGAGCCTGAAAATATTCCTCGGTCTGACCCATCGGGGTACGAAGATCATTTTCACCCGTCATCAGCATGGTAGGCGTCGTCACGTTCTCGACGTAGAAGATGGACGAGCGGTCGATCCACTCGCTGGCGTCCTCCCAGAACGGTGTCGCGAACGTGCGCGTGTAGCTGATGGCGTCCGAAGTTCCCATGGCCGACATCCAGTTCACGATCGGGCAGTTCGCCGAGGCGGCCGTGAAGCGGTCCGTGTTGCCCACGATATACGTAGTCAGGATGCCGCCACCCGAGCAGCCGTACACGAAGACGTTCTCCTCGTCGACATAACCGCGCGACAGTGCCTCGTCGACGCCCCGCATGAGGTCGGGCATGTCGGCGCCTGGGTAGTCGTGGTTGATGGCATTCGCGAACTCGGTGCCGTAGCCGGTACTTCCGCGCGGATTCGTATAGAGGACCACATAATCGTTCGCAGCATGCTCCTGAAAGGCGAAATTGAAGCCCCCGTTGTACATACCGTGGGGCCCTCCGTGAATCGCGAGCATTAAGGGATACTTCCGTGCCGGGTCGAAGTCTGGAGGCTTCACGATCCACCCTTGGACTTGGAAGTCGCCCGAGTCGTACCAGATCTCCTCCACCTCCCCGAGCGTCACACCGTACAACACATCGGCGTTGACCTCGGTGAGCCGCGTCCGGTTCGCCGGATCGCTCAAGCTGAAGCGGTATAGGTCTCCGGGCTGGTGCGCGCTCGATATCGTGCCGACCGCCACACCGTCTTGAGAAAACGACGAGAGAGAGAGCAGCTCCGCACCCTCAGTGAGCCGTCTCACTCCCCCGTCCAGGGATACGAAGTGGAGGGCCCGGTAGCCCTCACGCGAGACGCTGAAGTAGAGCCCGCTGCCGTCCGGTGCCCATTGGAGGCCACCGGACTGGCGATCGTAGTCCTCGGAGATGAGCCGAGACCCGGAGCCATCCCGGTTCATCACGTGAATGCGTTGATTGCGATAGGTATCCGCATGCTCGTCGCCTGCGATATAGGCGATCAAGCTTCCATCCGGAGAAGGCACGGGCTGGCCGTCGGGACCCCTGCGGTTTGTCAACCTGTGAATTCCCCCTGTCGACACCACGGCTGCATAGATCTCCCCCTCCTGCCAGTTGTCCGGACGATCCCAGTCGTCTGAGCGAAAGGACGTGAAGTAGATCTCCGTGCCGTCGGGGCTCCAGTTCACCCCGTTATGGTTCCAGTCCCCCTCCGTCAGCTGCCGGGGCGTTCCTCCCTCGGCCGGGACGACGAAGAGGTGTGTCCAGCCCGTGTCGATGTAGCCGGTACGATCGCGCTTATAACCGGCGCGCTCCACGACCTTCGGCTCACCGGTCCAGTTGGCCCCATCCGGTCGCGAAGGCAGATCGACGCCGCCGAAGTCCGCCTTGTCGTCCACACGGCTGGTGAACGCTATCCAATCGCCGTCCGGCGCCCAGCGCACGCCAGAGGGTCCGCTCTCTAGGCGTGTGATCTGACTCTCGGCTCCCTCGGCGTCCATCCAGCGCACGAAGATCTGTGAGGCGCCCCCCTCGACACCACGGGTGAAGAGAATCCGTGTTCCGTCGGGCGACCACCGGGCTCCGCTCCCGTCGGTCAGATGGCGGTTCCTCGAGCCGTCCGAGTTCATGATCCACAGGGACGACTCACGACGATCGTTCTGTTTGTCGATCCAACCCCTCGTGTAGACGATCCGGGACCCATCCGGGGAGATCTGCGGACCGGATACCGTCTCCAGATTCAGATAGTCTTCCAGGCCGAGCCGCCGGGTCTCAGAGTCCTGGGCGGCTACGTCCCCAAGAGGCGTGAGGCCACTCGATCCGAGGATGCCAGCGGTTACGAGTACGCAGATTATCCTGCTCATGATCGGTCTCCTCATGATCGGTCTCGTCTTTTGATCGGTCTCGTCTTGGCCAGTCCTCAGTCGTCCTGAGCGATGTTCAGTGGCCGCCGGTGTCGCTCGAACCACTCCCTGAGGAAGAGCTGGGTTCTCAGGAAGTTGGAAGGGGTCCTCGACGTCCCGTGCCACTCGTTGTTGAAGCGGATCATCGCAGTCTCGATGCCTAACACTTTCAACGCCGCGTAGTACTCCTCCGTTTGGGGCATCGGAGTGCGCAAGTCGCTTACGCCCGTCATCAGCATCGTCGGAGTGGTCACGTTACCCACGTACATGAGCGGCGAACGACGCAAGTGCTCGCTGGGGTCGTCCCACGGAAAGCTCTCGAAGTTGCGGTACCAGCCGATGCCGTCCGTGGTGCCGACGAAGGAAAGCCAGTTCGTGACGGGGCAGTTCGCGGAAGCCGCCGCGAAGCGATTGGTGTGACCCACCACCCAAGAAGTCAGCACGCCCCCACCCGAGCACCCGTACACGAACATATTCCGTTCATCGATGTACCCGCGCGCCACCACCTCGTCCACGCCCCGCATCAAATCATCGAAGTCCTTGCCCGGATACGCGTTCTTGATCGCGTTCCCGAACGCGCTGCCGTAGCCCGAGCTCCCCCGTGGATTGGTATAGAGGATCACGTATCCGTTCGCCGCGTGTTCCTGCCATCCGAAGTTGAAACCCACGTTGTACATGCCGTGCGGTCCGCCGTGGATCGCGAGCATCAGAGGGTAGTCGATGGCGGGATCGAAATCCGGGGGCTTGAGAACCCAACCCTGGATCTGGAAGCCATCGACCGACTCGTACCAAATCTCCTCCACCTCTCCGAAGGTCAGGCCGCCCAGCACGTCCTCGTTGACTTTGGTGAGTTGAGTCCGCCGATCGGCGTCGTCGAGATCGAATGCCACGATGTCTGTGGGCACGAGAGGACTCGTAAACGTACCGACCGCCATTCCCTCCGCCGTGAAAGAGCTGAGCGCGAGCATGTTCTGCCCGCTCGAAAGCTGCTCGACACCGCCGCCGACCGACACGAAGTGGAGATTCCGCGTCCCCTCTGAGCCCACGGTGAGATAAAGGCCGCTGCCGTCGTGGGCCCACTGCATCCCGTTGATCTGGCGGTCGAAATCGCCCGAGATCAAGCGCGGGCTCGAACCATCCCGGTTCATCACATAGATGCCGGAGTTTCGATACGTGTCCGTGTGGAAATCCGCACCCCGGTAGGCGATCAGATCGCCCGTGGGAGACGGGAGCGGAGACGTGTCCTGACCTCGCCGTTGCGTCAACGGCCGGATCAAGCCCGTCCCTAGGTTGACGGCGTACACTTCGGATTCCCGCCACGCGAGCTCGGAGTCGTCGGTGCGGAGCGAGGAGAACACGAGCTCCTCGCCGTCCGGGGTCCACTCGCCGGTGGAGTGGTTCCAGTAGCCATCGGTGAGCTGCCGTGCGGTTCCCCCTTCAGCCGGGACGATGAAGATGTGCCGCCATCCCTCGTCCGTGAATCCGACGCGGTCCTGACGGTAGTCGGCACGGGTGACGACCTTCGGAGGATCCACCCAATCTGCTCCATCTGGGCGCCCCGGAGGATCGACTGACCACGCCGACTCCCCTTCGACGTTCATCGAAAAGGAGATGGAGTTCCCGTCGGGCGACCAACGAATGCCACCCGGGCCCTTCTCGAGGCGCGTGATTTGACTCGTCGCACCCTCTGCATCCATCCAGCGAACGAAGATCTGGGAACCCTCGGGCTCGCCCTCGCCCGTATAAGCGATGCGGGTACCGTCCGGCGACCAGAGCGGCTCCGAGCCATCGACGAGGAAGCGGTTCCTGGACCCGTCCGCGTTCATGATCCAGATCGACGACTCGCGCTGATCGTTCATCTTGTCGATCCAGCCACGCGTATAGACGATTCGCTGACCATTGGGGGAGATCTGCGGATTAGAAACGGTTTCCAAATCGAGGTACATTTCGAGCGAGACCGTCCGGGTATTCTCGGATTGGGCGGACGCGGGGGAGGGCGCGAAGAAGGCCAGAGCCAACGCCATTACGGACGTGCTCGTGAGTAGCGTGCGCATCGTCATCAGAATCCCCCTTGCTGCGGGTGTGAATCAGCCGGAAACACGGGGGTCAATATATCGTCGAGGTGGGTCCTGCCGCGAGGGTTTCTCGCACGCGAGCCCGCTTGACCTCTTCCAACGGTCAACCGGCACGGTCAACAGTTCGGCGCGGTCGACAGCTCCCACTACCGCATTCCGGGAGGCGCGACCCGGCGCATCGTCGCCTGCTCGAACGCGTAGGCCAACTCGATCAACCGTGGCTCGCTGCACGCCATCCCGGTGAAGCTCACGCCGAAGGGGCGGGGCTTCGGGTCGAACCCGTCCGGCCACGAGCCGCCGGTGGAGTCGAGGCGACCGAACGGAACGATCACGGTCGGATACCCCGGCCGGGCCGCAATGCCCGCGCCGCTCGACCCCGGGAAGAGAAGCGCGTCCAACTCAAGGTCGTTCATCACCTCGTCGATCCCATGCTCACCGTTCAGATACAAGTCGCGCGCACGATCGGCCTCGTACTCGGCGCGGTCCGCCTCCAGGTCCAACCGGTCCGAGCCGTCGAGACGGGCCTGGCCGTACTTGAGCGAGCCGGCGCGCTCGTGAGCCAGGTTCCACTCGCGCAGCTCCGTCAGCGTCTTGACGGGCGCGGACTCGCCCAGCGACGCGAGCCACGCGTTGAAGTCCCGCTTCATGCCGTAGCTGAGCACGCTGCTGCCCCCTACCACGAGTAGACTCTTGGCCGGATCCGGGTCGATCACGCTGGGGATGTCCGCCGGATCGACGATGATCGCGCCCTGCGCTCTGAGGATCTCGATGGCCTCGTTCATCACCGTCCTCTGCTGGTCCGACATCCCGCGCCGGACCCGCTCGGTTCCGGGCACCCGGATCGAGTCGTAGTACGAGGCTCGAGGGATGCCGATGCGCGCTCCTTGCAGCCCGTCGTCCCGGAGAAACACCGTGTAGTCTCCGTTCTGCGGAGGCTGGCAGAGCAACGT
>Ga0066376_10004705_pt1 | contig 11804 bp, 10 predicted proteins | sample Knorr_S15_td_Bot_FD_77009 | JGI IMG/M metagenome (GOLD analysis project Ga0066376, IMG submission 77009) | Marine microbial communities from Southern Atlantic Ocean transect - Knorr_S15_td_Bottom_ad_5009_LV_A | ecosystem: Environmental > Aquatic > Marine > Oceanic | place: Southern Atlantic... | reverse complement strand
GCTTCCAGAGACCAGAAGACGACTCGAACAAAATCATCGAATTGAATCGCCGTAGCGATAACCAGCAGCAGCATGGCCGTGATCGCATAGGTGGTCTCGGCCCTCAGATCATCAGAACGCCGGTCGACGATCAGGAGAAGACCGCCGTATGCCAGGCATAATGCCAGAGTTGCGGCCGCCGTCCAATCCGGGAAGGCGGCCTCGGTCAGGGACATGATTGCCAGAAAAATACACACCGCGTTCAGTGATTCGATCAATCGGCGTAACAGTAAATTCGCCGATGGAGCGCTCAACGTTCGATACAGATCGAGTCCCGCGAACAGGCTCCACCATATCACAAGGAACAGCAAAGCGACCGATGTATGATGATCCCGGGTATTGGCCTCAGCATACCAGAAGGCATAGACCAGATACGTCGCCCCGATGGTCAGCAGTTCCAGGACGTCCCAGTGGCGTTTTTTAAGCAATGCGGCTATCAGTCCGATATTCCGCAGGGTGATATAGGTAAACAAGCCCACCGTATTAACGGTCTCTGTACTCAGCAGAAACGGCGTCAGGAATCCACCGGCCCAGGCCAGAAACGATATGGCGGCAGCGTTGTAGTATAACGCCAGGTAGAAGGCGACTGCCGTGACGCCGATCATCAGACAGAAAGCGACGATCTGCGGCACGAGGCCGTAGAAATCGAACGCCGCATACACCGTCAGATACAGAATCGCAATGCCCGTTCCTATCAATCCCTGGGCGAAGATAGACAACCCTCGGCCATGTAACCGGATGCCGCCGCCGATCAGCAGCAAACCGGCGACCCCGCCGATCAGTATCCGCATGATCTCATTCAGCCAGTTGTTGTCGAACGCATATTTAAGAAAAAAACCGGTGCCCAGGATAATCGCGATAGCCCCGACCAGGTTCATCACCTTACCGCCCAGGAGCGCTTCCCACTCTTCACGCGTGCGCGATGGGGTGCGTACACGCTGTTGAGGCACAGAGGTGGCAGGCCTGAGAGGCGCCTGAACATGCTGTTCATCTACCGTTTTCTCATCCGATGTACGCTCCACCTGCAAACGGCGGACGGCGTCCTCCAATCTATTGACCTTGCCGGAAAGCAACGCGACTTTCCCGCCGAAAAGCAACAGGATAAGCAGCAAAAGAAATATGGTTAAAATTTCCATAAGGGGTAGGTAGTAATACCAACTGTTGAACTGCGGAGCGCTCGCTGGAGCTCGTAGGGATCAGCAATTATAAATTATGAACCGCGTAGGGCTCGCTGGAGCCCGCAGGGATCAGCAATTATGATGGCATGTGTCCTACAGACACGATACGAACCCTTCGGGGTTGATAACATTATAATTTTCTTAAGTTATAATGAATTATACATGGTCTTTCGTATGACAATTGGGATAACCTGAGGTTACGCAGCGCATCATCATTACGTAGCTGCATATCATCAGCGCAGATGGCGCATGGCGCATGGCGCATGGCGTATAGCACGTGGTCTGATAAGGATGATAAAAATCATAAATCTACCGGCAAACTAATCATTCGTCAAACATAATGTGGTCGTTGACAAGCATAGCGCCTTCAAATATATTCTGCATAGTATACCCTTACCAATCCTTTGGTATGGTCATTTTATCTCAAATCCTCGTGCAGAAAAGCGTTGCGCCTGTTCCGCACTCCGAATTTGAAAGGGAGTTTCCATGTCAGCCATCTATCGCGTAGGCATCATCGGCTGTGGCAGTATTTCGCATATGCACATGACAGGGTATCTCGGTGACGAACGTTATCAGGTCGTTGCCCTGGCAGACCCGGTGGCTGAAGCGGGCCAGGCATTCGGAAGTCAATATGACATCTCGAAGCGGTATACTGATGCCCGTGAGATGCTGGATCAGGAAAGTCTGGATATCGTCAGCATTTGCACCTGGCACAAGCTACATGCCCCAATGACGATCGCGGCCTGCGCCCGTAAACCCAGGGCCATTCTTTGTGAAAAACCGATGGGCGTCAATCTGGGTGAATGCGACGAGATGATGATCGCGGCCAAACGTAACAACGTCAAACTGGCCATCGCCCACCAACGACGATTCAATCCGGTCTGGACCGACGCCCGAAACCTGATCGCTGAAGGAGCCATCGGCGCCCCCATGCAAGTAACGACCAGCGGCAGCCAGGGCTTACTAAATGACTGTTCGCATCTGCTCGATTTTATGCGGTACGTCATGAGTGATCCCACGGCCGAGTGGGTTATGGGGAACATAGAACGCAAGACCGACCGTTATGAAAGAGATATCCGCATCGAAGATCGCAGCGCTGGTATCATCGGCTTCGATAACGGCGCCGTGGGTCAGTTGCTTCAGGAACTGCATTCGCAGCGCCGTCAGGGCGGTAGAGTATACGGCGAAGACGGCATCATGGATATCGATGAACGGCGTATACGCCTGCTCAACAGCAAGACCGGCGGCTGGGAAGAACGACCTTCTACCGGCGAGGACCCGAGCGTGGGACAGGCAACTGAACTGGCGGACTGGATCGAAGGCAAAGTCGAACATCGTGGTGAGGCCTCCCATGGCCGGGCGGCCATTGAAATCATTATGGCGATTTATGAATCCGCCCGGTTGCATGAAGTCGTCCAGATGCCGGTCCAGACCCATTGTTCGCCCATCGATGTCATGATCGATAACGGCGACCTCCCGGTAGAGCGCCCGGGGCGATACGACATCAGAGCGTTTCTATTACGTGGCGAAGAGATGCAGGGAGAGTAATGAAAATGGTGATTTGGTGATTGTAAAACCTTAGTTTGGAGATGTAATGAACCATAGTACACGACAATAAATAGAAAAGACCTGTACCGGATTTGGAGTTGACTGCGTTTTGTCCTTGAATCACCAAATCACCAAATCACCATTTTCGTTATTTCGGAGACTGGAATGAATGTAACAGACAAATCGGAGATCGGTCGGACCGGACTGATGGTCGGGCGGCTTGGGTTGGGCGGGGCGCCGCTGGCCGGGCTGTATGCTGGCGTATCCGATGAACAGGCGTATACCACGATTGAGCGTCATCTCGAATGTGGTATGAATTTTTTGGATACCGCGCCGTTATACGGTAGTGGCGTGAGCGAAACCCGACTGGGTCACGTCTTGTCGGGTCGTGACCGGGATTCGTTTGTGCTGGCTTCCAAAGTCGGGCGGTTGCTGGTCCCCGATCCGAACCGGCCGCAGGATGTGTGGTCTGCGGACCTGCCGCCTATAAAAGCAATATTCGACTACAGCTATGATGCAACGATGCGGTCCCTTGAAGAAAGTCTTGAACGTCTGAAGCTCGACCGGGTAGATATTCTACACATTCATGATCCGGATAACGACTTTGACGCCGCCATGAGTGGCAGTTATAAAGCGCTTGAAAAGCTGCGCACCGAGGGGGTCATCAAGGCCATTGGCGCAGGTATGAACCAGGCCGAGATGCCGGTGCGATTTGCCAGGGAGGGCGATTTTGACTGTTTCCTGCTTGCCGGTCGTTATACGCTCATCGATCATACCGGTTTAAAAGAGTTGCTGCCTGTCTGTACGGAAAAACACATCAGTATCATCGTGGGCGGTCCCTACAACAGCGGCATCCTGGCCATGGGCGCGGTGGAAGGCGCCACATTCGACTACAGTCCTGCGCCGCCTGATATCATGGACAAAGTACGGCGTATCGAAGCCGTCTGTGATCGTCATCAGGTGCCCCTCAAAGCGGCAGCACTCCAATTTCCCCTGGCCCATCCTGCTGTGGCCGCGATCATCCCCGGTGGAAGAAGTCCGGTGGAAGTGGACGAAAATGTAGCCCTGGTTCAGTATGATATCCCTGCAGATTTTTGGTCTGCGTTGCGGTTCGAAGATCTGATACCCGACGAAGCGCCGACACCGGTGTAAGGCAGCCTGTGGGCATGTCCGATCTCGCAGGCTCAACACCGATTTCATACGGAGGCCACATATTATGGATACATACAGCCATGCTATTCTGGGGACTGTTTTCCTCTTGCTGGCTTACGCCAGCACGTTCCTGATGTTCAAGCTATGGGGCTATCCGTTCGACAAAGAAAAACTCAAAAGCTCCGCCCCACCTGCCCTGATGTTGACCCACCGGTTGATCGGATACGCCTATTTAATTATATACCTCTATTTTATGTCCGAGATGCTACCCCGACTCTGGAATTATCAGGTTGAGTTTCCCGCCAGGACCGTTGCCCATCTTCTTCTGGGGATGACGATCGGCGTGATACTCATCTGCAAGATCGCCATCGTCCGCTTCTTCAAATATCTCGAAGATTCGATGGTCCCCTTACTCGGTACCCTGCTGCTGATCTGTACCAATCTGCTCATCGGGCTCTCCGTACCCTTTGCATTTAAAGAAAGCGCCCTGAGCGGTAATATCGGCGGGGTCTCAGCTTTCAGTGAAGAAAACAGGGCGCGGGTCAGCCGTCTGTTGCCTGCAGCCGGGTTCTCTGAAGAAGCTCCGCTTAACGAACTGGTCACCGCTGAAAACATGGGACATGGACGGGATATCCTGTTAAGGCGATGTGTCCAGTGCCATGACTTGCGAACCATTCTGATACGTCCCAGAACACCGGAAAACTGGGTTAAGACCGTCACTCGCATGGCCGATCGATCCTTACTCTGGAATCCGATCGACGATACGGATCAATGGGCTGTCTCTACCTATCTGATTGCCATCACACCGGATCTGCAGCGATCCACCAAACAGAAACGATCCGAGGACGTAGCCCGTCAGCAGATCCAGGAAGCCATACAGGCTTCGATGGCTGCACCTGTGTCAGACGATCCGGCATCCGAGGCGACGTTTGATCTGGACGATGCGCAACACACGTTCGAAGCCACCTGTTCCCAGTGCCATGAATCCAGTGATGTCGAATTCGCCTCTCCCGAATCCGAAGAAGAAGCGCGGGCGCTGGTCACCCGTATGGTCGTGGAAAACGGTCTGGAAGAAACCGAAGAGAATCTCGAAAAAGTCATCTACTACCTGACGGAAACCTATGTGAATAAATGAGTCAATAAGGGATAGGAGACACGCATGCAGCGTTACGGTATGGTTCTGAAAGTCAAACCCGAGAAAATCGAAGAATACAAAGAATATCATGCGGATATCTGGTCCGGCGTGGCAGATATCATCACCGAGTGTAACATTCGGAACTACTCCATCTATCTAAAAGATGATTGCCTGTTCTCCTATTTCGAGTACATCGGAGAGGATTTCAAAGCAGATATGGATAAAATGGCAGCAGACCCGACGACGCAGAAATGGTGGGATATCATGATGCCGATGCAGAACCCGCTGCCGACGCGGAAGGAAGGGGAGTGGTGGGCGGATATGGAGGAGGTGTTTCATCAGGAATAAATTAGCAAGTGGCAGGTAGCAGGTGGCCAGTAGTTTTACTGCAAGCCACCTGTCACCCGCTACCTGCTACCTGCTACCTGCCACCCGCTAATATCATGAGTGCTACGCTTTATCTTTATTGTGACTGTCCGAAGGAAAAACTTGAATTCGGGCGGGACTTCCAGTCGGCGATCTGGCAGGATTGTCTGGGGGCTTTAGCCTATCATTGCGGTGAGGCCGGTGAGTATAATCTCTGGCCGGCGCATGACCCGGATGATGATGGACGGTTGGATCTTGATGCGTTGCAGGCCTGGATTGAATGCATCTTCACGAGAATAGCGCCGCATCGTAACGATTTGTCAAAGTGGCATCAGATATGGAAACCCCGGCACGACGGCTGGACATCTACCAGGGTAGCTTTTCGTTATAAGGGCCGATACTGGCTGGTAGAAGCAGTCTGGAACTATCTGACTGTACAGGATATGGTAGAAATCGAGGGAGACCTGATTGAGAGCCACGATCTTGACCTCTCTGACGATGCCTGTCCATTAGCGGACGATATGGAAATAACATTCGAGGAAGATGATGAACCCGATAAATATCATATCTCCGCCGAGGATTTCGATCAGATCTTCAAAAACACCCATTTCACACTGGAATGGGGCGACCTGTTCTCGTATTTTGAAAAAGAGCTGCAAAGCATCCGGGATATCTTGCCGCACATGCCGTGGAAAAAAAAGAACAGGTATACGGGTTTTACATATGAAGTTTGATTATGGCAGCTAAATCATAATTTATAATTCTATATTCAAAAATAACCAAATGAACGGGAGGTTATGAGATGGCACTGACAGAGGCACAGGTAAACGAGTTTCATGAACACGGAGTGGTTACCGTTGAAGGGATACTGACGGATGAAGACTTTGACCCTATGATTGAGACGATGTCGGCATTTATTGATCGTCGCGCGCAGGTGTTGAAGGACGAGGGTGAAATTACGGATCTTTACGAGGACAAGCCGTTTTTGACCCGGTATGCGCATATTTTTAATCAGAGTGAGGAGATCGGGCGTGGGCTCGATATCTATGAACTGCGGGCGAAAACCGTGTTTGATTTTCTGCGCAACGACCATCTGCTCGATGCCGTAGAGTCGATCCTCGGCCCGGATATCTCTTGCTCGCCTATTCAACATATCCGGGCCAAACCGCCGTCCCGACTGAACGGCAGCCCTGGTTTTAATGTGCCGTGGCATCAGGATTCCGGGGTAAGCTGGGAAGAGTCGGACCGGACCCTGTCGCTCACCTGCTGGATTCCGCTGGTAGACGCCACGGTAAAACGCGGGTGTATGGAAAGGATCCCGGATGTGATTCATACCGGTCACCTTGAACACGAAGCCGGAGGCGGTACGCATATACGCCCGGATATGATGCCGGATACCGGACCGGTCGCCGCCGAAGTCAAAAAGGGCGGGGTGATTTTTCTGAGTCAATATACGCCCCACCGATCTACACCGAATCTTAGTGATTGGGATGTGCGCTGGAGCCTGGACCTGCGTTATGTGGCCTATGGAGAGCCAACCGGCCGGCCGTTTTTTCCGGATTTCTGCGTCCGCAGCCGATCCCACCCCGAACGCGTGTTAACCGACCACGAAGAATGGGCCCGCCTGTGGGTGGACGCGCTGGAAGAGCAACGACAAAATCCGCAGCCTGCGCATCGGGTGTAGGGGACGAAACGACGAATTATTAAGCAAAATCTTATTTTGATTCGTAGCTTCGCGATTCGTAGCTTCGTAGCTTCCCAACAACAGGAGGCATCTATGGCTGGACAGGGTTCCACCGGGAACGTCATTGCCGCTTTCGGAACTTGGAACTGTCTTTACAAATGACCAAATCACCAAATCACCATTTCTCATGCCTCCCAACATCCTCATCATCATGACCGATCAGCACAGCAAGCATTTTCTCGGCTGTGCTGGTAATGATCTCGTGCGGACGCCGAACCTGGATCGGCTGGCCTCTCAGGGCATACGGTTTACCAATGCGTATTGCGGAGCGCCGGTGTGCGTACCGAGCAGGATGAGTTTTATGACGTCGCGAACGCCGAGCCGGAATCGGGTCTGGGGCAATAATCATATCCTGTCTTCCGGCATTCCGACCTGGGCGCATGCGCTGGGGGCTAGCGGCTATGAGACGGCGTTGATCGGGCGTATGCACTTTGTAGGCAGCGACCATCGGCACGGTTTTGAACGGCGTCCCATCGGCGAATACAGCGCAACACATCCGGGTGCCCCCAAGCAGGGCGGCAGCCAGTGGACGAAATTTCCAGGATCCACCTCGGGACAGAGCCGGGTGTCTGTTGAAATCGCGGGTAAAGGAACGACCTCGTACCAGTGGTTCGACGAGCAGGTAACGGCGACGGCCTGTGATTATCTGGCGGCACACAGCGGAGGATCAGATCGCCCGTTTGCCGCTGTGGTCGGCTATGTTCTGCCGCATTGTCCGTTTGTCGCGCCGGCGGGCCTGTTCGACTACTACTACGACCGGGTATCGATCCCCGACGTCGAAACCGATCAGCCACCGACGGTGCAACGATTCCGGGCACATCGAAATATCCTGGACCCGCCGTTGCCCGAAGAACGTATCCGAATCGCCTTAGCCGCTTACTATGCCCTGTGTGAATACTCGGATCAATTGATCGGTCAGGTGCTTGATGCCGTTAATGAAAACGGGCTCGCCGACAATACGCTGGTGATCTACGCCAGTGACCACGGGGAGATGGCCGGAGCACATGGGTGCTGGTGGAAGAGTTGTTATTACGAAGGCAGTGCGGGTGTCCCGCTCATCATGCGGCAGCCCGGTGTGATTCCTGAAAATGGGACATCCGATGCCATTTGTAATCTCATGGACCTGGGACCGACCGTGATCAATATGGCCGGCGCCGAGCCATTACCGAACATAGATGGCCGGTCCATGAAACCACTGCTTGATGGCCGTCAGAATGATGATTGGGTCAACGAGACGTTCAGCGAACTGGTGGATTTTCAAGGCGGGGGCGGCGATCCGCTTCCATCCCGCATGATCCGCTCCGGAAGGTGGAAATACTGGGAATACAGCGATCCGGAGAACCTTCCGCCTGCGCTGTTTGATCTGTCCGCAGACCCTGATGAGATCAACGACCTCGGCCAGGATCACGCCTATACTGGGCTCCGCACCGAATTATCCACCCGGCTGCGCGAGCACTGGGATCCTGAATTTGCCCTCCGTGAGGCGCTTGACGGCAAGGCGTCTCATGACATGATCGCCGCCTGGGGCAAGGCGGTGCAACCTGCTTGTGAGGATACGTTGCCCGCGCCAGATCCGCCGGTGGAGACGGATTTCTGTCCTTTGGGGTGATGGTGTCGGCCATTATATTCTAAAGTATGATACATCCCGCGATTTGAAGACTCTACCTGGAGAGGAAATTCATGCCTTTGTTCACCATGCCGAAATGGATCGAGACCTGGAATCGAAAGATCCATATATACCTCGGCCTATACTTCTTGTTCTTCCTCTGGCTATTTTCTGTTTCAGGGCTTGTGCTGAATCATCCCCAATGGGCGTTTGCTCAGTTCTGGTCATCGCGGATAGGGACGTCATCTGTGCATACGATCAAGACTCCGACCCCACAGGAGAATCAGGCCAGGGCCGAAGAACTGTTGGCGCAACTCAACATGGAAGGGGAAATCGAACAGATAGGCACGCCGGCAGAAAACAGGTTGAATATACAGGTGGTCCGTCCCGGCAGGACGGTCAATGTCAGCGCCGATTTCACGACCGGACAGGCGACGGTGGAGGAAATCGAGATTAATGGGTGGGGCATTATGAATGCGCTCCACCAGTTCAACGGGGTTCGCCTGGATGATAAGGACCGGACACGGGACTGGCTTCCGACTATGCTATGGACTTTATCCATGGACGCGCTGTGTGTGGGACTCATCTTCTGGGCCTTGAGCAGTCTCTACATGTGGTACCGGCTCAACTCAAAACGGTTCCTGGGGTTTACGGCCCTGGGTGCGGGCATCCTGTGCTGCGGAATCTTTGTGTTCGGGTTGAATTGGATAGGCTGACTGGCCTCTATGCTGTATTATGACTGATGTTACGCAGCAAGCAGCGAAACATCAGCGCGGGTGGCCTGTGGCGGGTAGCAGGTCGTTTGATGAGAAGGGGGTTTCCCGATCGGTTGCACACCACCGGCTACCTGCCACCCGCTGCGCGCAATGATGTTCATTCATAAATATTGTCACACTGAACGGAGTGGAAGCATGGTCAGCATGGTTAAGATGATCAGAATATCGGGGGTGTTTGTCTCTTTGCTCTTCATGTCGGGATGCGCGGGGCCGGTCGAATTGCGACCGCTGACCGGCGATCATCCCGCCAGCCCTGGCGCCTTTGAGGCGCCGGTCGATGAACCGCAACGGAGTCTCGATAACACACAGCAGTCTGAGAAAGCCGCACCAACGCCGACTGAGGAGCATCAACACCCGACAGCCGTACCTGAGATGGACAGCAACGTCTTCTACCGCTGTCCGATGCACTTTGATATCACGTCGATGGAGTCGGGGAAGTGTCCGATTTGCAACATGATGCTAAAACAAGTGGAGGGGAATTGATCAGATACCTCATTTTCATCCTGGCCGCTTTCACGGCCGGTCTGACACTCGCCGGATGCGCCGTCCCCATAAAAGGCGGGTTCTCCGATGTGGAAAAGATCACAGAGGACCGGTTGAACCAGCGCATTCACTGGATTCAGGGCATGCCCGAGGACGCCCAGGTGGAGCTGGTGATCGACTCCCTGCTGGTGGATGAGCTGTCCGTCGACGCTGCCGTCCAGATTGCCCTGCTCAACAACCGCACGCTCCAGAGCCAGTACGAGGCGTTAGGCATCGCTCAGGCCGATCTGGTACAGGCGGGACTGCTGAAAAATCCCGTATTCGAGGCCGGCGTCCGAATCTCCAACAGCGCTTCTTCGGCCACCAACACCGAACTGGGGCTTGTCCAGAACTTCCTGGATATCCTCGTGCGCCCGGCCCGCAAGGGGCTGGCAACCGCACAGTTCGAGGAGGCGAAGATACGGGTCGGCAACGCCGTACTGAACCTGGCGTACGACACGAAGAGCGCCTACTATATGTTGCAAGGCGCCATGCATATCACGACCATGCTGCGAACGGCTGTTGAAGCGACCGCCACCGCGGCCGAGTTCGCGCGGCGGCAACAAGCGGCAGGGAACCTCAGTGATCTGGAATACGCGGTGCAACAGACTCTGTACGAACAAATACGTCTGGATCTGGTCGCAAATGAGGCGATGGTACTTGACAACCGGGAGCGCCTGACACGCCTGATGGGGCTGTGGGGTCCTCAAACGGATTGGCGGATATCCGACCGTCTGCCCGATCTGCCGTCGGATGAGGTTCCGCTCGATCATCTTGAGTCCCTGGCCGTGTCGCGGCGACTCGATCTTGCGGGGATGCGCTGGAAAATAGAGGCGCTCGCCAGAGCCCTGTCGATTACCGTGCACTGGCGTTATGTTCCCTTAATCGATGTGGGGGTGAATACTGAGAAGGAATCGGACGGAGCGCGCGTCATAGGCCCTACCGTTTCCATAGAGTTACCCATTTTCGATCAGGGACAGGCGAAAGTGGCCCACGCCGAGGCGCTGCTCAGGCAGGCCCGGCAGCGGATGACAGCCCGGGCCATCGAGATTCGCTCTGAGGCTCGCGTCGCACGAAACCGGTTGCTGGTGTCGCGCGCCGTAGCCATACATTATCGGACCACCCTGATCCCTCTGCGCGAACAGATTGTTGCCGAATCACAACGTTTTTTCAATTTCATGCTCATAGGGGCGTACCAGCTTCTGCAGGCTAAACGTGACGAAATCGAGGCCTACCAGGATTACATTGAGGCAGTACGGAACTACTGGGTCGCTCGCAGTGAGGTGGAACGCGTGGCCGCCGGTCCGATAACCGCGACAGAACCGTAAGTAAGGAACCGGACCATTTTCTGAACGAAGGCCCCGGACACATTCACTGAAGTCATACCAATTCTAATTGACGATGGTGCATAATCGAAAACTCGATATAGATAAGGTCTGTCATTCCCTCAGGCTTTAAGCGGGCTTCTGCGCCGCGAACAGCGGACATCCATTTATGCACTATTGCTATAGAGAACTGGTATTATTTAAGGAGGTTGAACCATGTTGACGTCACGACGCGTCACAGCGCTTATCATGATGGCCGTTCTGCTTGGCGGTGGTCTCGCGCCGTCTGCGGTTCATGGGGACGAGCAAAATGACGCAGGGCGTGGTGGAGAGCTTCCCTACACCCCGGTCGTCACGCCCAACGGCAGTACGCTCCCCTGGCGTATGGTAGACGGCGTGAAGGAATTTCATCT
>Ga0066376_10004703_pt1 | contig 11805 bp, 7 predicted proteins | sample Knorr_S15_td_Bot_FD_77009 | JGI IMG/M metagenome (GOLD analysis project Ga0066376, IMG submission 77009) | Marine microbial communities from Southern Atlantic Ocean transect - Knorr_S15_td_Bottom_ad_5009_LV_A | ecosystem: Environmental > Aquatic > Marine > Oceanic | place: Southern Atlantic... | reverse complement strand
TGGTTTCGTCAATGACAAAAGGCGCATTCTCAGCGCGTGCACGAATCGCCGCGGCAACGCGCTGTTCCAATGCCCAATACCGGTAAAGATAGAGTCGCCCCGCCTCGTCCAGCACCAAAGGCCGGTAATCCCCTGGCAGTGCCACGACGGGGGATTGCCGCAGATCCTTAAGCCACTTCGGTAGAGCGGGCAGGATATCTCCGAGTATTTCTCGGTATGGCTTGATCAGACCCTCGTCCGCAAGATCAATACAAACATCGCCTGCCAACGTGCGTTGGCTCACCAGCGCAGCAGCAAGTGCCAGCGCCGGGCCCGCCTTGAGATCGAGCGTGGCGATGTGTGTTGCGAAGTAACGATCGATCTCATCAAGCAATCCATGGCCATGCAGGACCTCGAGTGGTGTTGTAGCGTGCTCGCTCATGACCCGTCGATCAGACGATCGAGATCTTCGACCATGGCGGCTGACGGTCGATCGAAATAGATGCCTGAGGGCTTCTCGCTGACCGGGTTCATGCCTCGAAGAAAAAGGTAATAGACTCCGCCGAAGTGTTGTTCATAGTCGTAGTCCGGTAAGCGCAGGCGAAGGTATCGGTGTACAGCCAGGGTGTAAATCAGGTACTGCAGGAGGTAATGTTCCTGCACCATGGTTGCCAGCAGTCGTTCGGGAGCGTAATCCTCGTCTCTAGGACCGAGGTCGTTGGATTTGTAATCCACGACGAAGTAACGTCCCTTGGATTCAAAAACGAGATCAATAAAGCCATGCAGGTAACCCGCGGCGGTCTCGAATTGGAGTCGTTCGACCCAGTCGTTCGCCAGTGAGCCGTGACCGAAGCGGTGTTGGGAAAGGAGCGCCTTCAGGGCATCGGCGGTGAGCGATGCCAAAGGGTAGTAGAACTCAAGTTCATCGCAGCGCTGTTCGCGCGTGATGTCCGCAAGACGCTGACCATCGAGCGGAGTCGCAAGTACACGCTGCAATAGGTTAACCACGTTATCACCCCACTCCTCCGAGAAACCGCCGGCGCGCAGCAGTTGATTGATGGTGGTGCGTTGCGGGCCCTGCAGCGGGTCGGTGAAATCCACAGTCTCAAGAATGCGGTGCAGGCAGGTACCCGCTCGTGCACCACGGGGAAATCGGAGCGGGTCGGTGCTGATGTCCGGGCGTCTTTGGATCAGTGAATCATGATCGGGGAGATCCGTTTCCTGATCACGAGAGAGCGCGGTGAAACTGTGCATACGGCGTTTGAGTGGCAGTTGGCGAGAAAAAACGCGGGCGGCGAATTGCAGCGACACCGCATTCGGCAATTGATAACGCGCATGGGTATTCGGCGGGGCGGTTACGATCATCGCCCCTTTTGCCTGTTGGGCAACGCGTTGCAGATCTGCCGCGATATCGTCGTCCGTTAGACTTTTGACCTGGCTCGTGAGGGCTTCAATTAAGTTTTGGCCGGGGTCTTGTTCGCGGTGATGGAGTAGCCATGCTAAGGGTGCAGTGGCCGCGTCGTTGACCGCGCCCCAAGTGATATAGCAGCGGCTTTGGGCGCGGGTCAGTGCTACGTACAAGAGCCGCAGGTTCTCGGCAAAGGCAGCTTCTCGCGCGCGAATCAGCCCAACGCTGTCGGCAGCCGAGCCGAAATCAACGGTTAAGGAATCGCTTTGCGCGTCGTGGAAAACGAGCGGGCCGTTCTGTGATACGCGAAGTTCGCCGCCGAAGGTAAACGGGCAAAACACCACCGGGTATTCCAGTCCTTTACTGGCATGTATGGTGACAATGCGAACTCGATCGGCATCGCTCTCCAGCCGCAGCAGCCATTCGTCCTGATCTCCGGTGGGGATGTCTCTCTGGCGGTTAAACCATTTGAGTAGCGCCGTGGTACCGCCCCGCGGCCCGGCTTGTGCTTGCAGCAATTCGCCAAGGTGCAGGACGTTGGTGAGTCGCCGTTCGCCGTCTGTGTAGGTCAGAAGACGTTGGTGAAGACCCTCGTTTGTAACCAGTTTTCGAAACATGCGAGCGAAACCGTGGTCGTGCCATAACGCGCGATAACGATGGAAGTCACCCAGCCGTTTGTCCCATTGCCCGGCGTCTGCTGCCAGGCGTTCAAGATCATCGGCATCGTGTCCCAAGAGTTCAGTCAACAGGGCCACACGGACAGACGCTTCCAGCGTCGGGTTGGCGATGGCTATGAGGATTCGCTCCAGATCGGTCGCCTCGTCGGTTTCAAACACACTGCCCTGAGTCTGGCGTATGGTTGGGACGCCGGCGTCTCGAAGACTGTGCTCGATCCAGTCTGCTTCGTGGTGAGTGCGCACCAGCACCGCGATGTCCTGCGCGGCCAGCGTTCGCTCACCCAATCGGGGTTGATCTGAGAGTAGCCGCACGATCTCGTTGGCAGTGCCAGCAGACGCCACCTGCCGGGCCTGTTCCTTGCTGAGTGGTTTTTCGGGGACTTCGCGCTTGAGATGCCAGCAGACGAGAGCGGCTTTCAGAGAGGAATCGTCGGTTAATTCCGGTCGTTGGTTGGGTGCACCCGCGGCCGGGTTGAATGGAATGTCTTTAAAACAGAACGGGTTAGCGTGTGCGCCCCCGCCAAACAGCGCATTGACCGCTTGCAGCAGTCGATCACTGGAACGCCAATTGGTGCCAAGCCGGTGTCGCTCGCGCAATGTTCGCCGAGCACGCAGGTACGAGAAAATATCGGCGCCGCGAAAACTGTAGATCGCCTGTTTTGGATCACCGATCAGAAACGTTGGCAACGCGCCATCAATAAAAATGCGTTGGAGAATGTCGTATTGCACGGGATCGGTGTCCTGGAACTCGTCGACCAGTGCCGCCTGGTAGTCGGCGCGCAACGTTTCTGCCAGCGCATTCCCTTGACTGGTTTTCAGGGCGTGCTGCAATCGCATTAACAGGTCTTCATAGGACTGAACATGGCGATCTTTTTTGCGTGCTTGCAGTTCGTGATTGGTGTAGTCAAACAGGGCACGCTGCAGATGTTGATAACGAAGATCGAACAGGGAAAGCAATGCCGCGTGTGTCTCGGCATACCGATCGCAGGCGTTGAAGAACGCATGCCGAGGGCCGTCACACCCTTTTTTCAAGGATTTCGGCGTTTGCAGTACTGAGGTTTGAAAATGGTTAAACCGATGGAACAGACCAAACAAGTTGAAATCAGGTTGGGGACGATCGAGAAAATCATCCATCTGAGTGAACCACTGAGGAATGCTCGCGAGGCGAAAAACGTTCCGATTGAGTCCCGCATGGTTCATCAGCAGGTCGCGGATGGTTTCACACTCGTTCGCCCACAAGGTTTTCAGTGCCTGAAAGGCCACCTCTTGTGCTTGTTCCGACGGGGCGGTGTCCTCCAGCGGCGGTAAAGGTGTCACCTGCAGGTAGGATCGGCCTACCACGTGCCGTAGTCCCTGAAGTAGGTGATCTGGATCGTCTGCACGTTGGTTGAGCAAGTAACTGGCCCATAATGGGTCAGCCGAGTACACGTTAAGACGCCAGAAATCATCAACCACTTCACGCAGTAACCCCGATTCATCGGGTAAAAGTTTGGCTTCGAAGGGCATCGCGCTCTCAAATGCGCGGTTGCTCAGCACCCGTTGGCAGAAGCCGTGGATAGTGAAAATAGCGGCTTCATCAAAATCGAGAATGGCACGGCGAATTCGATGCAGCGCGATGTCAGGCGCAATGGGCTCATCAGTCAACAAGGACACGGCCGCCTGGTCTTGACTGCGCAAGGATCGGGCAGCCTTTACAAGTACCTGGCGGATTCTTGATCGCAGCTCACGCGTTGCGGCATTGGTGTAGGTGACTACCAGGATGCGCGATACGGGAATATCGTGTTCGAGGACCAGGCGCAATAAAAGCGCAGTAATCGTCCAGGTTTTGCCAGTACCCGCGCTGGCTTCGATGAGGTGCGCGCCCGCCAGTGGCACCCGCATTGGATCAAGTGGTGCTTCGATGGTCATGACGATGACGCTTCAAGATGATCGACAATCGGTCGGTACAAGCGCTCTGTCAGCGCCACGAATTCGTCGTTCGGCAGGTTGTCCCACTCGTCCCGGAACGCCAGTTGATACCAAGGGTTGGCGTCTTCACCGTTAACATAGGAAGAACTTTCCCAGCACCGCTTGGCAGCTAGCGATGGGTTACCACTGGCAAACGCATAAGCGTGCGCGCTTCGTGGAAAGAAGGGCAGCGGATGCGAAAGTCCCCTCGAGTAACAGGCCAGGAGGTCGGTCAGCAGCTCACGCGCGTGATCGACCGGCTGCAGTGTATAGGTGTCATCCCGTGCCACCAGCCGTGTGTGGCGCGTCGGTGAGGCGGGAGTGAGGTTAAGGGCAAGATGCATTATCCAGGCTGTCATCAGATCGGTAGCGCGAAGGTCTAGTACGGAATGGCGGTACTGAGCATCGGCGCTGACCCCATCAAGCTGTCCCCTGAGCGTGGTTTGTCCTACTGACAGATCGATCTCGATCCGTTGTTGCGGCAGATCAGAGATCGCGGCGGTGCGCGTCGCCAGATCGCTGAGTGCGCTCCACTCAGCCGCTAGTTCCAACCAGCCCAGTGCCCCCGGTCGCAGCAGGGCCTGGGCTTGTAGACGGGCTTGGGCGTCAACCTGTTGCCCGCCACCCAGTTGTATCTCCAGCAATATCTGACGTTGTGCCATCAAGGCACCGAAACCGGCCCGCGCGGGTGCCCGTGTGTCGAAGGCTGGCCTGACACGAGGGAGGTCGACACCGAGTCGATTGCGTAACAGGTAGCGCGCTGGGTTTTGAAAGAATTCAACGAGGGCCGCGAGCGCTAATACGTCCGGTTGTTTGGTAACCAGTGTGCTAGGAAAAAGGAGCGGCGCTGCCGCTTGGTGATCGATAACGGGGGGCATGCGTTCGCTGGCATAACTGAAGTAGCGCTCATTGGTTGGATCAGAGAAATACCGGTGACTGAATCCTTGAAGTGGCTGCTCGGTGGTGAGGGCTGAGCCGTTATCCTGGCCAGCGTCACCGGTGTGGGCGATGTAGTCGAGCAACTCGCTGACCAGTACCGAGGGCGGGACCGGGGTGTCGTCACGCCGCTCACGCCCGCAGTAGCTGAGGTACAGGGCTTCGCGCGCACAGAGGATGGTCTCAAGAAAGAGATAACGGTCTTCATCGCGCCGGCGTCGGTCACCGAATCGAGGGGTTTGTACCAGGCGGTCGAAGCCCGGTGTTCGTTCCGATCGGGGAAAGTCGCCGTCGTTGAGCCCGATGAGACAGATGACCGCGGATGGAAGCGCGCGACCCACCGTGAGGGTCCCAAAGGTCACTCGACCGGCAGGCAACGGGCTGCTTGCCGACCGCTTGAGCTGTTGTTCAAGGCTTAAGCGAAACACAGACAGATCGAACTCCCTGTCGTAGCCAGCCGTGGTGGCCTCGACCGCCGTGACTTCTATTGCTTCGCGCAGACGGTTGAGGTCGTTTTCCTGTTCATCCTCGGGCGAGAAAAACTGGTCGAGTACGCGATTGAGTTCGGTTCCCCAGGCGGTGGCGGTACGAGCCCTGGAGAGCTGCTGCTGCAGGTTGAAGATGGCTTCTAGAAAATTGACCAGGTGGCCGACGAGGCGCGATTGGGCCGTGTCATGTAACGGGTAAGCGAGTCGCCCCATAAAGAATTGGTCTTGTGCAGGCAGCGCGTGCCCGAGAAGTAGCCGTTCGATTGCCGAACGCCAGGTGCGAACGCTGCCCGCAGGAAAGTCCATGGTCATCAATGCAGTGTCATCAAGACCCCAGCTAACTCCAATGTCTGATATCCATTGGTATACCTGGCTTAGGTCGTTGTAGTCGAGGCCAAAGCGGTGGTGCACGGCGCTGTGATCGAGCAGATCGATGATCTCGTTTGCTTCGAGCCGAGAATCGTTGAGCGTAATCAGCGAAAAAAAAGTATTCACCAGAGCGCTCGTCACCAGCAGCGATCGATCACCGATGCTGAAGGGAATGTATCGACTGCCCTCCACCGCACCGAACACGGCTTCTATGCTGGTGGCAAAGATCTCAATGTCCGGGGCAAGGACAGCAATGTCCCCTGGGGCCAAGTGGGGGTGACGCTCAAACAGGTCAAGCAGGCGATCATGCAGCACTTCAATCTCGCGTAACGGGCTGTGACAGACCTGCACCTGAATGCTGTCGTCATTTGGGTTGGACCGGGGATCCGGTGAGCGGTCCTGCAGCTGAAAAACATCCGCCTGTATTCGGCCCAGCAGGGTGGTTTCATCGGGTGCTGAGAAACAGTCGATGCTTTGTCCCTCAAGCTCAAGCAACAGGTCGAAGTACTCGCGCTGCTGGCGCCCAGCGCTGGCCAACAGGGTGTTGCCGGGGTCGAAATGATGACTGATTACTTCTTCATCCCGTTTGGTTGCCCGCAGGGTTTCTTTTTCAGAGGTGATTTGTGTCCAATAAACAGCTGACGGGTTGAGCGTGTAGAGAAAGACATCAGTTTGTTCGGACACTCGTTGAAGAGTTTGCAGGTAACCCGGAGAGAGTGTCGGTAATGCAAACAGCGATAAGCGGCTGGGAAGGTTGATCGCAGTCGAGTGAACATCCAGGCTACGGTAAAGAGCGGGTTGTAACGCCAACCAATGGCGGTCGTCGCCGTGCCGCATCAGTTGTCGCCACAAGGACGCTTGCCAGTCTTTGGCGTCGTGCCCTTGTTCCCAGCGGGCGATCCAGTCCGGACGGTAAAGCAGATACTGCTCGTACATTCGAGCAAGGCGACGGGCGAGGTGCCATCGACCGTGTTCGTCGGTGGTACTCAAATACTGGGTGAGTGTCTCGTGTGTTGGCAGTTCCCCTTGATTTTCCAATTGGGCCAGCACACGCCAGGTCAGGGTCGGCAGATCGAAGGCGTTGGTGATTGGAACCTCTGGCAATTGCCGGCGATACAACCACCAGATGAACTCGGCTGGAAAAAGATACTCGAGGTTTCCGGCAATACCTTGTCGTGTTGCGATCTGGAGTGACAGCCATCGCCGTGTGCCCATACCGTGGACTACCAAGGTCTCCGGTGTGAGTGGCCCGGCCATTGGATTGGCCAGCGTTGTGATCAGTTGCTCGGCCAGTTCCTCAAGGCGGTTGCTGTGGAATTGGTAGAGCACGTTAGGCCTTAATCAGAATGTGGTGGCGGCGGACATGGAGTGCGCGATCTGCCTATCTTCCGATGGGCAGTGGCTCACTGGGCGCGACTTAAGTCCCCGGCCTCAACGATCGACGTGGTGTTATCCCATCATCCCAATCGCCGAGAGATGAGTGTTGGAAACCCCTCTGTGCTTAAACGCCACAGAAGTCGCGCGTTGGCCGCGTCGGTTGATTGGGCGAAATCGTTAGGCGTTCCGCTGTGCATGGTAGACAAGCAGTCGAACAAGACGATATCGCCGAGCGCATAACGATGTCGGTAGACAAACTGAGGTTGCGTGGCGTGCGCTTTAAGTTCCCCTAGATAGGCATCTCCCTCCGTCTGCGGCAGTTCGTTTACTTGAAAAGGGGACTGGCCAAGTCCATACAGCGCTTTATGTCCAGTGATTGGATGGCGCATGACGAGCGGCTTGACGACTGGCGGCACAGCCTTGGCCTGTTTGTCGGTTTTAATTGGGGTCACGGGATATTCCCCGGGGGAGAGTTTTGCCGCACCAAAAAAGTGTTTTGCCGTCCTCGATTCGGCCAATTTCTGCTGCCGTGGTTCGAGCGCTTTGTAGGCTGCGACCATGTCATTGAACAGGGTCTCTCCCCCTAACTTGGGCGCAACACGGGCGTAAAGCATGGTCACTGTGGTGGGTTCGATTTTGTAGGATCCGTCGGTGTGCCAGTGAACCGCCCCGTTTCTGGTGGCTGCGTCGCGATCTTTTTCCTGTGTATTGCCAATGGCCATCATCTCGGGGTAACCGGGCACTCGCAGATAATCCAGAACGTGACGAATCAGGCGGCCCCATTGTTGACCAAAGTGATAGTACTGCGCGTGATCTAGACTTTGGTTGTTGATCACCAGGATACGGTGGCGATAGAGGAGGTCCGCTAGATTTTCGATGAGTCGCTCGTTGATCTTACCGCGAAGATCAAGGTTGCCCACCCGCACGCCAAACGGGGCCTCCAGTGGCGCGACAGACAGGGTCTGGCTGGGTTTGTCAGGCATCGTGTGAATCCGCAGTTTCTGTCGGCTCATGCTAACACGCTGATTGTGCATCTCGCCGTTACGGCAGTTGGCGAGAGGGAGCGTGGGAATAAAGGCGTGTTGTCTCAGCCAACTGATCCTCGACATGCTGGCGCAAAGAACTGGGCTGCAGCACCTCGACATTCGGTCCATGGCGCAGAATATCCATCACCAGTTCGGTGGCGTTGGTGTAGGGAACGGTCAGTTGGTAATAACCCGCCTCATCAAAGCAGCCTTCCTGGCGAGAATGCCACTGCTCTTGGGACACCCAGCGTGCCGCACTGGGCGAGAATCGAAGCACGGCATTTCGCGCGTGCTCACCTGAAAAAATGCCGTAACCTGTGCCGAGAACCCGATCGAGTTTGGTTTCGGACACATCCTTAGCGTGATCATCAGGCAGTAATTCGGCCGCTTCGATGGCATCGACGGCAAAACTTCGAAGGTCCTTGCGTAAGTGGCACCAACTGTCCAGATACCAATTGTCTCTGTAGTGGGCAAGTCGCTGGGGAGAGACAACGCGCTGGGTGCGTTCTGCTGTGCGTCGGTTCAAGTGCTGGATACGCAACCGTCGGCGTCTAAGCAGGGCGTGGGAGAGGGATTCAAAAATCCGGCTGTCGACAGCGCGCGCGGCCATATGTAAAACCCGTATCCGTTGGCGAACTTCGCTGACGGCATGATCGCCGTGCTCCAGTAATCGTGCCACCCGCTCACGCAGGGGTGCGATATGGGGCGTTAGCAACCCGGGTTGAAGATGCGCCAGAAGATGGTCCATGGTCAGCAACGCGTGGACCTCAGCCGCACTGAACCACAGGCCCGGCAGAGGTTGGCGGGGCGCTTCGTCAATGTTCGTGTCATACCGGTAACCGCGGAGGTTTCGATCCCACACAATGGGTGCGCCGATTCGGTCGCGGAGATACTCAAGGTCACGGCGAATCGTTGCCCGAGAGACCTCGAGGTTATCGATCAGCTGGCGCAGTGAAACACTGCGCTGATTCCGCAGTAATTGATCGATGCGATAGAAACGTTCGGTGCGATCCATTCAAGTAAGCGATTGGACAGCAGTTATCAGGTCAGCACGATTTCAGTAGAGCGCGTCACTTTTTGCACCCATGATGAGGTCATTCCGGTGGAGACCATGAATCTTGTGTGTCCACCAACGCACCGTCACGCGCCCCCACTCGGTGAGCAGCGCCGGGTGGTGTCCTTCGGTCTCGGCCAACTCGCCGATACGATTAGTGAACGCGATGGCGTCGACAAAGTTGTCGAATGCATACATTCGGCTGATCTGTTCGATGCCATTCAGATCGAGTTTCTGCCAGTCGTTATGACTGGATAGAAATTCGCTCAACTCTTCCTCAGTAGCCGGTGGTGCGCCAATTTGGCAGGCCTCGCAGTGTAGTGTTGAAAATTCAGTCATGTGGGCTCTCCGCTGATTTTGTACGTAATGCTAATCTTTTACAGGGTGGGTCTCTATGGTTAATCAGTGGTTGCGGGCTTTCGAGTGGCCGCAGACAGTGGGGCAGGTCCGCGAGTCTGACGCCACATGGCGAAGCGCAGCGCTAGGATCAGTATGACCACCATGGCATAGCTACCGGCCCAGGCATAGTCGCTGCGCACGGTCATGAGGTAATGCACGGCGGCCAGCACAACGGCGATATAGACGCCCTGGTGAAGGCGTTTCCAGCCGGGGCCCAGTCGCTGAACCCAGCGCTTTGTTGACGTGATGGCCAAAGGCATTAGGGTGATCCAGGCGATGAACCCAACCAGGATGTAGGAGCGTTTGAGCAGCTCCTCGCCGAGACGAAAAATGTCCCAGCCAAGCAGAAAGGTAATAAACGCAAGCAAGTGGCCGGTTACATACGTAAAGGCCCATAGTCCAACCGCGCGGCGACACTGGACCAGCATAGGCCATCGGGCCCAGCGCGCGGCGCGGGGCAATAACACGACGAGGATCAGCAGGTTGAATGCCCAGATCCCGGTTTCCCAGATGATGGTCTTCTCCGGGTCAACGCCAAGTTTGCCCTGCAGGTAGCCGGCGGCCAGGTAGCACCCGGGCAGAGCACAACCGAAATGGAGCAGAAGCCGGCTCACCAGTATTGCTGTGGGTCCCCGGGATACAGGTGTGCCACCGCTTCACCATACCCGTTGTAGGGGCGCGTTGGTATGCGTTCGATTTGGCCTTCGCCTAAGATCCGTCGCTCGCTGGCCTGGCTCCAGCGGGGGTGTGAAATATCTGGATAGACGTTGCTGTACCAGCCGTACTCTGCCGGCGTTTCTTGGTGCCAGGTAGCGGGCGGGCGGTCAGCGGTAAAGCTGATCCGTGTAATGAATTTTGCTGACTTGAATCCGTATTTCCACGGTACCGTGATGCGAAAGGGCATGCCGTTTTGCGGCAATTCCGGATCTCCATAGACACCGAAGGTGGCGAAGGTCAGGGGGTGCATCGCCTCCTCAATGGTTAGTGCCTCGACATACGGCCACTCTAGCGTACTGAACGGCGATGCTTGTCCGGGCATTTCTTCTGGGCGGTAAAGGCTGGTAAAGGCAACGTAACGGGCACCGCTCAATGGTTGCATTGATTTCAGGATCTCGGCTAACGGTCGGCCGTTATAGGGGATCACCATTGACCAGGCCTCAACGCAACGGAAATCGTAGATGCGTTCTTCCAGCTGGCTAAAAGGTAGGCCCATGAGTTGATCAACGTCGAACGTCCCCGGACGTTCGACCAAGCCATCAAAGGTGACCGTCCAGGGCCTTAAGTGAAAACTCGCGGCATGCCGTGCCGGGTCTGTTTTGTTCCAGCCAAATTCGTACGCGTTGTTATAGTGCGTGGCGGCGTGCTTGGTTGTTACCGCTACTTGGCTGTACCGTGCATCGGCATCATTGGTACGGGACGTACTGGCACCCGCGGTACTTATCGACTTGGTTTGGCGGGACCCATATCGAAGGTAACCGAAGGTGGAGAGGGCAGCTACTCCGAGCGTGGCTACCACGAGTCGCCGGCGTTGATAGGTGATGGGGTCAGTTGTCTTAGTCATGGTCTAGTACGGGTCGGAAGGTCTTTGTCCGAGATTCCTATGTTCTCGCTTGCCTAGTCTACGTGAGGTCCTTTGCCGTAGTGCGAACTTGCAGATTATGGCCCGGTGTGCGTGAATGGGCGGCTTGGCCAATGGTAAGATTCACCGGGCATTGCCCACACCACTATCCATGATTAACAGAATACTTACTTTATTGCTCATCTCGATACTGTTGGTGTCGTGCGGTGGTAGTGGTTATTCAAGCACTGGCACTTCTAAAACCGCGTATTCAGGTGTTTACACGGGCGATGTGCGTGGCACGGATTGCGCCGGTAATGGCTGTACCGTGTTGTATTCGTCCCCCGAACGTTTCTCAGTGGCGCCCTCAGGCACACTAGACTGGCTCGCAGGGACGGGCAGTTTGAACGACGGGTGTTTGGATCGGGCGACCCGTGTCAGTTTTACGGCAGATACGGTATACGAGAGGGTTTCGGGATCGTGCAAGAACAGTTCGGGAGAATCGTGCAGTATTTCAGGGGTGACCGATGGCTTTCTTCTTGGGCAGAATCTGTCGCTCAAGATTGACTATGAACTCAGTTGCGCCAG
>Ga0066376_10004702_pt1 | contig 11806 bp, 12 predicted proteins | sample Knorr_S15_td_Bot_FD_77009 | JGI IMG/M metagenome (GOLD analysis project Ga0066376, IMG submission 77009) | Marine microbial communities from Southern Atlantic Ocean transect - Knorr_S15_td_Bottom_ad_5009_LV_A | ecosystem: Environmental > Aquatic > Marine > Oceanic | place: Southern Atlantic... | reverse complement strand
TGCACCAGCTCAATGAACTTGTCCACCTGCTCCTGCGAAGGCTTATCCAAAATCTGCGCTGCGCTGTAGGTACTCAGCCAGCGATTGTACTCGCGCATGGCCCTGGAGACATCGCCGGAAAGCTGCTCTGCGTTGCGGTGGGGAATGATCACGTTCATAGGCAGGATGCACCACTGGCAATATGGAAGTACACCGAAATCCAGGTCCTCTTCGGCCAAAGAGCAAAGCCTGTAACCCTCAGAAACATCCTTAAAGAGCTGTTGCACGTCTGTACCGACGGCCTCACCAAGCTCTGGTATCTCGTTAAACCGGGCGAGGTCCTTCACCTGCGGCTCCAGCGTTTCCAACAGGTGGCGCAGCTCCAGGGCCTGCTGGTGATACTCGAAGTGAAATGAGCCATAGGCTGCGGCGTAGCTATTGCGCAATCCTTCCAGCCCGCCTCTAATGCCCTGCCACAGGGCCGGGTTGCTGAGCAGGCTAGCAGCGTCCATCCTCGCCATCAGCGTATCGCGGCTAAGTCGCAACTGCTGATGCTCTTGTCCGAAGGTCATTCTATCCAGGTAATTTCGGGCCTCGATAATAAGCGGCACTGAATCGAACAAGCTGGCCGCCCTTCGATAGCTTTCCAATGCAATTGATAGGCCAGACGGACCGTCGAACTCGCGCCCTGCTATGGAATAGAACTCTTGATAGCTTTCGGCTTGGGACATGCGCTGCAACCGCACAAGCGTCTCGCTTAACGACAGCGCATCTGAACCTAAGCCTGCAGATAGCTCGGCAACACTAGCCTGGGCGGCTGCCACATCCGCGGCCAGAGTCACCAGCGAATCTGTTAGTCGACCTTCCTGTTCAGAGGCGTCGGCCGCCTTATCCAGCGGCTCCAGGCCCTCAACCAGCAGCGAGGAGTATGGCAGCGTGAGATTCCAGCTAATGGGACTGTCCAGCCGCAACTCATCCAACTGCTCTAGTTTCACCTTGTCGAAATCGATCTCCGGCACCAGGTCCCTGGTGATGCGATCACTCAGAAAGGGATCTCCCTTGCGGCTAGTGAGACCACTGCCAGGCTTCAGCAGCAGTTGCCCACCCCTTTGGCGAACAAAAGCCAGCAGATGAAAAAGCGATAGCTCCAGCGTTAGCCCGTAAGTAAGCATCAGGGTCTTAACCAGCACCAGGGCATCGACCTACCCTGTAGACCCGACCGACCCCTCCAGTTCCCGCTGGAGGATAGCGCTGACAGGACAATTGGACGCGTCAAAGACCTCTGGCTTTTCTGGTGTGCTGACGCCAAGGCCTACGGCAAAGGCGGTCACAGCTTCCTTCCCACGGCCATCACTCTGCAGCAGACCGCTGAACACCTCGCCAAGGACCTGAGCTGTCAGTGGTCCAGGGAATCCAGAGTAATTCAGGGGCAGAATAGGATGGGCCAGAAGTAGGGTAGCCGAGGCCAGCTCGTTGGCCCAAGACTCCAGCCCGCTGTCCAAGAAAACATCCTGCGTCCGCAACCCTATTTCTGGATGTGTGTTGATTCTTCCCTGGGAATAGGCCATGCCATAGCGCCGCTCCAGTTCGCCCCGTAATGAATCCTCTCGATCATGCATGGCATTTCGCAAGACCTCTGAGTCGGGGTCCCGCTGGTATACGTAACGCTCTCGAGTCTCCTGGATTGATTTCAACTCTCGCCGCAACGACTGACGGGCCTCCGCAGGAGAACGGCTTGGCACCACCATGGCAATGCGCGTGTCAAAAATCCGGCGAGGAGGAATTCGGCGCGGCACCGTGAAGAAGACAAGCCTGAAGTTTAGATGAGGGGGAAGAGGTTCGCCCCACTGATGATCAAAACTCTCAGCAATTATTACCTCACCTGTGTACTCAAGGCCTCGGTGGTGAACGGTCCATTGCTGCGGCTGGCCTAGGGATTCCAAATCGAAGCTTAGTGTTTGTGAGGGTACTGGTTCATTCATACAAGTCGCCAATCATAGTTGCACCGGACTGTCCAACAAATATAGCCAGATATGGAAAACGCAAGTCGGCGTTTAATTAATGAGAGTCCTTAACATCGGCTGCCCGAAAACAACCGTAGCACAGTATGAACGTTCTGCCTTAACCCTTTTAAAATAAAACTATTCGAGGAAAACGTCGCCACTCTTGCCGCCGGTCTTTCTGGCCAGCCGAACACCATCGATACGCATGGCCCTATCCACCGCCTTGCACATGTCGTAGATAGTCAAGGCAGCGATGCTCACAGCGGTGAGCGCCTCCATCTCGACTCCGGTCTTGCCGGTGACGTTGGTAGTGCCAGTAATGGTGATGGAGTTGGCCTCGTCATCAATCTCGAAATCAATGGTCACCTGATTTAACGGCAACGGATGACAAAGCGGAATGAGATTAGACGTATTCTTGGCGGCCATTATGCCTGCGATGCGAGCCACTCCCAGCACATCGCCCTTCTTCATGTTGTTGGCCTTGATAAGGGCCAAGGTCTCGGGCTCCATGGTTATGGCCGCTTTGGCTACGGCCTCCCGATCGGTATCGTCCTTCCAGCCCACATCAACCATGCTGGCCTGGCCGGACTCATCTATGTGAGTGAGCCTTTTTCCTGACGAATCAGCTTTAGGCATATCGGTTAGCCCCCTCGACGGCCAGGCGGTCGGCCTCCTCATTTAGGGGATGACCGTTGTGGCCGCGAACCCACTGCCACTTCACCCTGCGGCTCTTAACCTCAGCATCCATCTTGGCCCAGAGGTCCTGGTTCTTGTTGCGTTTCCAGTTCTTGGTCATCGTATTGATAACGTACTGGCTATCACTGTAAATAGTGACCTGCTCCTCCTCGGGGAGTTCCTTCAGGCCCTCTATTACAGCCATCATCTCCATGCGGTTATTGGTGGTGTCTCGTTCGCCGCCCAGGAGTGTTTTCTTAGTGTCACCTTCAAGGATCACAGCACCCCAACCGCCGGGGCCGGGGTTGCCCTTGCAAGCACCATCAGTATAAATATCAACCATATCTAAGAATCCTTCAATGCCTTTTCTTAAACTGCTCCCATTTTAGCCCAGAGCGCCTTTCCTTTGTAATACGGCATCGTCCTTGATTCGCTAATAAATTGACATAAAACCAGAATCTGTTATCCTAATTCCCCAATTTACCTTCTGATTCGCATTGAATAAAATCGTTATTGAGGCCATTGACAATGAAAATACGTATTATTTTTGCACTAGTGTCGGCAATCGTTCTGGCAAACCGCAGGCATCGTTAGCAAGAACGCCTTCGACACCGAGGGCGCATTTGCAATGAAATCTAACCACTCAGGCGTAGGCGCGTTTGTAATTGATGATTGGGAAGACAATAAGGGAATTACAATGCACGCCTTTGAGGACTACTGGGGGACCCCTGAAGGCCTCGGACCTTACGTGGAAAAATTCCGCATCCTGCAAGTTAACGAAGCGGCGTCCAGACGTGCCATGTTGGAAACCGGGGAGGCTCAGATCGCCGAGGTTCCTCTTTCGTATCACGCAGAGCTAACCCAGTCGGGATTCTCCATCCAAAAAGGAGCTGGCTTCAATACGATAGACAACATTTCCTTCACAGGTAATTACTGGGACAAAACCAGTGTACTAACCGGCGCACCATTGCGGAGGAGACACAGGATCGGCAAAACCTGGGTCGGCAACCCGTTCGAAAACGGTGAATACAGCGAAACTACCGCGTCGATGGTCTCCTCCATGAAAGTGCGAAATGCCCTCGCCTGGTCTATTGACCGCCAGACACTATTGGATGAAATTCTTGGCGGGCTCGGATTCGTTAACCATCAACCTTACCTGTCCAGCAACAACCCGAACTTCCGAAAAGAGTGGAGTTGGGGCACAGACTACGATCTAGCTCGGTCACTTTTGGCTGATGCTGGCTATCCAGATGGTTTTGAAATGGACTTTCACCTGATGGATCAGGCTGTATACCATGCAACGGGAGAGGCAATATCTGCTACCTGGCTAGAGGAGTTGAACGTAAGAACCAACCTGATTAAAGCCGCCTATTCCACCTATCGGCCTGGTCTAGTCGCCCGCACCACCAGCACCCCGGCTTTCTCTATCTGCGGCGACGAGAACAAGGCTAATTTACCCTACGACTGGGCGCACGGGTTTGTGGTCAGCAGTATGAGCGCAGGTGGGTACGGGGTCGGCCAGGAGCTTCCCTATGCGGGAAAGAGCTACCTCGGTATGGTAGGAGAACCCGACAAGGCCAAGCGTGAGGAGCTGGCAGCAGAGTTCTTCGACAACAACCGCAAATTTGCAAACTGCGTGGGTATATTTGAGAGGCCTGTCTCGGTGATGTATGACAGCGATGAGGTCATCGAGTGGGACATACGGCCCAATGCCAACGGCAACCAGAATGCGATGAATAACTACCGGTCAATCAAACTCGCACAGTAAGAGGTGGCCTTTTAAATGGCTACCCGCCTATGTGGTACATCTCCACTTTTTTGCGGCCCTGGCGTAACTCTTCGGTCATAGAGGAGCGCTCCTCGGAGTAGCGGTCCACGCGCCGAGTCCAGATGCCGCGTACAAGGTCGGTCAGCTCATCGTCGGTGAGGCCATCTCGCAGCGGTGTGCGTAGGTCCGTGCCGTCCACGCCGAAGAGACAGGTGAACAGCTCGCCTTCTGGGGACAGCCGAAGCCTGGTGCAGTCGCCACAGAAGGGCTGGGTCACAGACGATATGACACCGATCTCACCCGAGCCGTCTTTGTATCGGTAACGAGAAGCCACCTCGCCCACATAGTTGGCATCAGCAGGCTCCAGAGGCATCTCAGCGTCTATACGCGAGACGATCTCCTCCGATGTCACCACCTCATCCAGCTTCCAGCCATTGAGGTTGCCTACGTCCATATACTCGATGAAGCGCGCGATGTGTCCTCGCTCCTTGAGGTAACGAGCAAGCTCTACAATCGTATGATCGTTGACGCCACGCTGCACGACAGAGTTCACCTTGATAGGCCGGAACCCGGCATCCGCAGCCGCCTCAATGCCCTCAAGAACGCGTCCGGTGCCGAAACCACGGCCGTTCATCTTCTTGAAGACATCTTCGTCCAGGGTATCGAGGCTGACGGTGATGCGCTGCAGACCGGCGGCCCTCAGGTCAACCGCCATTTTGGACAGCAGGTAGGCGTTGGTGGTCATCGTCAGGTCATCCACGCCGCCTATAGCGGAAAGCATAGCCACAAGCTTGTCTATCTCATTACGCACTAGGGGCTCGCCGCCCGTGAGCCTAACCTTGCTCACACCAAGTCCAACGAGGATACGGGTCAGCCGCGCAATCTCCTCGAAAGAAAGAAGGTCTTTTCTGGAGAGGAACTGATAGCTCTCGCCGAAAATCTCGGCGGGCATGCAGTAGGTGCAGCGGAAGTTGCAACGATCAGTTACGGAGATTCTGAGATCCCGCAGCGGACGTTTGAACTTGTCGAGTACGGTGGGTTTTAGAGAGGGTTCAGGCATGTCACTTTTCGACTATTAATACTCAGGCTTCTATATTGCATTATACCGGAACGCGCGTGCCACCTGTTAGGTAATGCGTCGGCCTACCCGGGTAAGCTCATCAGGACGTCTTTCGCCATCCTGGCAGCGACGCTTCTGTGGCTAAGAAGGTTCTTCTCCAACGACGTTAGCTCTGCTATCGTCTTGGAGACCTTGGGTATAAGGAAAACGGGATCGTAACCAAAGCCGTTAGTCCCTCTAGGCTCCGTAATGATCACTCCAAGACATTCCCCGGAATGAAGCTCCACGAGTTCACCAGGCCGAGCAATAGCCACTACGCAGCGAAATCGTGCATTCCACGGCTGGGGTTTGTCGGCAAGATTCTTCAGCAGCAGATCGATGCGGTCCTGGTCGTTAGCGCCCTCGCCAGCATATCTTGCCGAGCGCACACCAGGCTCTCCGCCCAGCGCCTCAACCTCTAGCCCTGAGTCGTCAGCCAGCGTTGATAGTCCGCTTAGGCTGGCGTAGGTCTCGGCCTTGAGCGTCGCGTTCTCCTCCAGCGTGCTGCCCGTTTCGTCCACGTCATGGGCAATGCCCACGTCGGTTAACGAAACAAGCTCAAAGGGCACGCCATCCAAAAGAGAGGACAGCTCCTTGAGCTTGCCTTGGTTATGTGTTGCTATTAAGAGTTTCTTCAACTTCAGCCAGACTACTAGTTGGCAGCCACTGACTTTTCCATATCCGAGGTGTACTTGCCCATCCGTGCCGCGCTGGTCACCTTGGCACGATGGTAGTAGGCCTGCCTTGCCGCATCGAACTTGGAGTCATCGCCACCCCAGGCTGCCAGAGGCGCTGCCTGAAGTCCGCGACCGAAGGAGAAGCTGAGTTGCCACGGCACACCACTTTCGGATGCATGTCGATTGATAGCATCCAGGTTGGAGGCAGCCTCTTCGTCGTCCTGCCCGCCTGACAGGAACGCGATTCCTGGCACGGCGGCTGGCACTGTATTTCGGAAGCAGTCTATGGTCTTTTCAGCCACTTCCGCCGCTGAGGCCCTCTTGGATGCCTCCTTGCCGGAGAGCACCATGTTGGGCTTCAAGATCGTTCCCGTAAGATCGACGCGTTGCTGGCCTAGCTCGTAGTAGACCTGTCGCAGCGTGGCCTCGGTGGCCTCGTAGCATTTTTCGATAGTGTGTGTGCCGTCCATCAGCACCTCTGGCTCCACCATGGGAACCAGATTGGCCTCCTGGCACAGCGCAGCATATCGGGCCAACAGGTGGGCGTTGGCGTCGATGCAGTACTGGCTAGGCAGGCCATGTCCGATGGTGATTACCGCCCTCCATTTGGCGAATCTCGCACCAAGCTCATAATACTCTTGGAGTCTGGCTCGCAGACCGTCCAGGCCATCGGTGATGAGCTCTCCCTTGGCGTTGGCCAGAGGGTTGGTGCTCATGTCGACCTTGATGCCTGGGATGATGCCCTGGTCCTGCAAGACCTTGACTAGAGAGGTGCCATCTGCGCCCTTCTGGCGAAGCGTCTCATCGTACAGAATTACCCCACTTATGTACTCGTTGGCGCCGTTTGTACGGAACAGCATTTCGCGGTAGTTTCGGCGGTTTCCCTCCGTGCACTCCACGTTAATGGAGTCAAATCGCCTCTTGATCGTGCCTGTGCTCTCATCCGCCGCAAGAATGCCCTTGCCTGGCGCAACCATGGCATGGGCGGTGCACTGAAGCTGGTTAATATCCATAACGGTCCCCTTAGTGGATCTTGATCCTGGAATTCATTATATCTACTGTAGATTCTACGACATCCGAATTACCAATGATAAGAGGAATTCGTTGGTGTAATTTTTCAGGTTGAATATCCAGAATGCGCATTTTCCCAGAGGATGCTGCACCGCCAGCTTTTTCAGCCACGTATGCCAGAGGATTTGCCTCGTACATCAGCCGAAGCTTGCCCTGATTATTCTTAGAATCCGCAGGGTATAGGGATATTCCACCTTTGAGCAGGTTCCGGTGGAAGTCCGCAACCAGGGAGCCAACGTAGCGGAGAGAGAAGGTCTCCCTTTCATAACCTTGGGACTTTACGGCAGCAGGCTACTTCAGTCAATCAGAATCTCCCCTAACTCGGCCAAGTCCTTCACAGTGGCGTCTGGCTGTTCGTCGTCCGTCCGCGGCCTCTGGAGTCGGCCAACGCCCTGCAATATGCGCACGGTCTGCATTCCCAGCGCCTTGGCTGGCCTGATGTCGTTGTCGATGCGATCGCCTATCATCACCGCCTCTTCGGGTTTGCACCCGGCTTCTCGAAGCGCGACACGAAAGATCTCCAGGTCCGGTTTCGATATGCCTAGTTCAGTGGATGAGATGATCACTGAAAAGAACGAAAGCAGCCCATAATTCCTTAGTCGTGCCTCCGTGCCATCTGGTTGGTTTGCAATGACCCCTAGCTGGTACTTGCCAGCTAGAGAGATTAAGAGGCGTTCGGCGTCGGGGTAGGGCTTCTCCAATTCCTTGGGGTAGCGCCCTGACTTTCGCACGAAGTCCTGGTGCTCAGGATCGGGGATAAGCTGGTTTAGCACGCTGCCGAAGGGACTGGGATCGTAGCGTTCACTGGCCTCTTCAAGGCTCTTCACCAGGTCCGCGACTTCCGTGTTCACGCCCAGTTCTCCCAGAGAATCACACACCTGCTGCAGCCGACCGAAGGCTGCTCCATCCTCGTTGATGAGCGTGTAACCCAGGTCGAAAAAGACCCACCAAATTTTTTTGAGTATTAATGGCATGGAATCATCGCGGTACCCTCACAGCGCTCAGGTATGCCAAAAACGCCCACTCTCTAATCATCGTTCTTCGCTGGGGCGATAATCCCTTCGGCATCAGCTTCCAAAATCGTGAAGAAGTCGTAGCCGCGACGCTTAAGCTCTTCGCTTCCACCCTGGTGTCTATCCAGTATAGATAGCACTTTGACTACCTTGCATCCCGCTGCCTCCACCGCATCGATGGCGAGGAACAGGCTGGCCCCGGTGCTACACGTGTCATCGACTACCGCAACGTTAGACCCCTCAACCAGCGGACCTTCGATGCCTCGTTTACCACCATGGGCCTTTGCCTCCTTGCGGACTATCAGGCCGGGTATAGGCGTGCCCTCTTTGAAGCTCAAGGCCGCTATTGAGGACACGATAGGGTCTGCGCCCAGCGTAGGTCCGGCAAGAGCCTCGGCGCCACACCGGTTGATCACTGGAATGAACACCTGAGAGATAAGATTTGCCCCCTCAGGGTCAAGAGTTATCATGCGCCCGTCGAAGTAGTATGAGCTGGTGCCGCCTGCGGAAAGCTTGAACTCTCCAAACATGAGCGCACCCTTCACTTTCGCCAGTTCCAATATTGCCTGTGCAGTATCCTTGCTCACCGGCATTCACCCCCCAACAGTGTCAGTTACACGAGCGTACACCACTGGCAGTCAGCGGTACAGCATATGCTCCTGAAGATAGGCTTCTACCGGCTCTGGAACGAGATACCTGATGGACAGCCCCTCACGAACGCGCCGTCGAATCTCTGTCCCACTAACCTCGGTCAGAGGGCCACGCAGCAGCTTCAGCCTGTCCTCTGAACTCTCAAGGTCAGTGGCCATCTGCTGCAGATCGACTGATAGGTGGCTGGGGCGAGCCACTCCAACAACGGTGGCCAACTCCAATATGCGTTTGGGCTTATGCCATCGCGCCAGATCCGCCAGCGCGTCGGCTCCCAGCACTACGAAGAGTTCCACAGCGTCACCAAGACTTTTGTGAAGTAGCTCAAGAGTATCGACGGAGTAAGAGGGGCCAGACCTGACCATCTCAAGGTCAGAGGTTAGAAACGCTGGGTTGGAGGCCACTGCCAGCTCAACCATGGCAAATCTATGGCTGGCGTCTGTGATTCGCATGTCGGCCTTGAACCAGGGTTCGCCCGCTGGAACGAATACCACCTCGTCTAACCCAAGCTGCTCACGAGCCTCTTCGGCAACAACCAGATGTCCCATGTGAATGGGGTCGAAGGTGCCGCCAAATACCCCTAGCTTCACGAGGCTTCCGCCGCGAGCACCTTGATGAGCGATGCCACGCTCTCTTGCGAAACTTGCCCTCGCCAACTATGCAAAAATTACTCCCACACCCATTCCATCTCACCGAATCGGACGGTGTCTCCAGGCATAAGCCCAGCCTCGTCCAGAGCCTTGATCACACCGGTGCGTTGCAGATGGCCCATGAACTGCATCCGTGCGTTCCAGTCCTGCACCTCCAACATGGCGGCGATACGGGCAATTCGGGGCACCTCGACAACAAATACATCGCCATTTTTGCTGATTTTGATTGGCTCCCGCCTGGGACGTGGCTTTAAGACAGGAAGATCCTCAATGTTAATTTCAGCAGTCTCGACTTCCTCTTTTTGCCTCGCCTCCTGGTGGATCTCATACACCTTGTTCAGCAGGTCTCCCACGCCTTCGTGAGTAGCAGCCGATATGAAGAACAGGGGCTCTTTGCGGCCTTCAAATAGCTCTTCAATTTCGGCACGAAGCTCATGCACTTCATCAATGTCCAACTTGTTGATGGCAATTAGCTGGGGCTTGGTGGCCAGGTCCTCATTGAACTGGACCAACTCGTTATTGATCTTTCGAAGGTCATCGAGAGGATCAAGAGCCGAGCCATCCACCACATGCACAAGAACCCGAGTCCGCTCGATGTGCCGTAGGAAGTCGTGTCCCAGGCCTATGCCATCCGAAGCGCCTTCGATAAGGCCTGGAATGTCGACCATCACGAAGGTGTCGTGAAACCTCTCGACTACACCCAACACGGGCTCCAGCGTGGTGAATGGGTAGTCGGCAACCTTCGGCCTCGCCGCGCTAACAGAGGTCAATAGGCTGGACTTGCCGGCGTTGGGCAGCCCAATGATGCCAACGTCCGCCAGCAACTTGAGCTCCAAACGTATGTGAAGCTCTTCCCCGCGTTCGCCCTGTTCCGCAAGCAGAGGGTACTGGTTCGTTGAGGTAGCGAACTGGGCATTGCCACGACCACCACGGCCGCCTTTCGCCAGCACAATGCCCTGTCCTGCCGTCGAAAGATCTGCATACATATTGTCCGTATCGGCTTCCCATATCTGAGTGCCCACAGGTACAGGTATTTTTACGTCATCGCCGTTCTTGCCATGCTTGTTACCGCCGGACCCATTGGTTCCATGAGAGCCTACGAATTTACGATGGTAGCGAAACTCTACAAGAGTTGAGACATTGGAATCAGCGACGATTATGACGTCTCCGCCGCGACCTCCATCGCCACCATCCGGACCTCCTCGAGGCACGAACTTTTCGTGGCGCCCGCTAACAAGACCGTTACCACCGTTACCTGATAAGACGTGGATAAATAATTGATCTATCATTTTTCTATTCTAATAATACATAGTAATAACGGCGTGGATAGCGTGGATTCGGAGCGGAGCGTTGCTCGGTGCAATCGAATCCAGCGCATTATTAAGCCGCTAATCTGTGTATTGAACTCTGGGTGATTTTACGTAATTAATGTAATTCTAACATGGGCCCGATGTGGACGGACTAGGGATGACTAGGGATAACTTTCCTAAAGGGGCTGGATGGACTTTTGGCCAAGAAAGTATGCAGAAACTATCCACGTTAGCGGTTAGTTATCCCCGTAAATCAACAGGTTATCCACACTGGATTTCGTTGAATGTCTATTCTTTGTTTAGTGAAAGTCTAGGAAAAATGTTCTGAAATTCAGAGGAATACATGGTTTAAGCCTCCAAATGCTCCCGGATTGCCTCACCAACCTGAGTCGTGGAAAGGCTTCCGCCACTGTCGGGAGTGGTCTGGCCCTTACCGATCACGTGGCGAACGGCTTTGTCGATGGCCGCCGCTGCCTCACGATTGCCCAGGTGCTCCAGTAGCATCTTGCTGGCCATGATGGCGGCAATCGGATTGGCAACACCTTTGCCCAGGATGTCGGGGCCTGTACAATGCACGGGCTCGAAATAGCAGAAGTTCTTCTGAGGATTGAAGTTGCCCGTAGGCATAAGGCCACGGCTTCCCTGCACCGCTCCGCCAATATCGCTGAGTACGTCGCCAATTCGGTTTTCGCCCACGACGACCTGCAGCGTTTCTGGCGCTACCACCTTCATGTAGGCCAGGGTGTCGACGTGCATGTGGATCGGCTCGATGTCCGTATTATTGGCAGATACCTCTTCGAAGACGCGGCTCCATAGCCCTTTGGGCATGCCCTTTTCCGCCATATGTACGCTGGTCCGGTCTTCCTTGCGGGCGTAGTCAAAGGCGAACTCAATCACTCGTTTCACGCCCTTG
>Ga0066376_10004700_pt1 | contig 11806 bp, 11 predicted proteins | sample Knorr_S15_td_Bot_FD_77009 | JGI IMG/M metagenome (GOLD analysis project Ga0066376, IMG submission 77009) | Marine microbial communities from Southern Atlantic Ocean transect - Knorr_S15_td_Bottom_ad_5009_LV_A | ecosystem: Environmental > Aquatic > Marine > Oceanic | place: Southern Atlantic... | reverse complement strand
TCATAAATCATAAATCATCAATCATAATTACTCGGTCTATGATCTCCCATTAATCGTTTTTGCCTTTCCGTGGCCTGGGACAGAATCTTCGGATCGAACTGAAAGCGATTCAAATAGGGAGGAAATTTCTGTGTGATTATCCGCCGGGCATAATGCACCTGTAATAAATAGCGGACCTGATCGCTTGTATTCGCTGTACCTCGATGCCAGACTTCAGATCGAAACAGCACCACATCGCCGGCGTTGCAAATAATACTCCTTGGTTGGATTTCATGCCACATCGTTTCTCCAGGTTGCGGCGTACGACCTGCCCGATGACTGCCGGGGATAAATTGGGTAGGGCCTAATGCTTCATATATATCGTCGAGATAGAAGTGGGCTGTCGTGATATACACGGGAATCCTGACTCTGGGATCAGCCATGATGTCTTCGGGTAAAGTCAAGGGCTGCCAGTCCACATGGATGCCCTGTTCAGGTCTGCCGGGGCCGGTCAGCCAGGCTGTCATCCCGATGACATGGGCATCTTCTCCATGCACCGCCTCCGTCACCTCGATCACACCAGAGCGGTCCAGATAAGGGAGGAACACCGGATCACGGTTGAACACATTGTTGATCGACTTATTCATAAACCCATGTTCATCAGGATCGGTATGTCGGTCGTATTGCGCCGCATCAGCTTCCAGCCGGTCCATGCTGCCTCTGAGCGTCCGGATTTCTTCTTTCGAAAGCATATGAGGGAAAAAGACATAGCCATCCCGCTCCAGAGCCACGACCTGATCTTCGAAGGCGTCATAGACAACCAATGGTAATGGTTCCGACATAAAATAGAACCCTTCTTAGACGCGCAGTGTGGACCCTGGAGCATCAATCTTCTTTTTCAAATACAGGCACTTCGGGCAAGAATGCATAGCCGCCTGAGGCCTCGTGTTCACAGCAGTAGTGCACTCGGCCGTTTGAGGCCAGGAGATAGCGGGCATCAATGACGGTGTTATACCGCGATAGTTGTTCAAAAACAACTTCTTTGATAGAAATTTCCGGGGCTTTGCATTCGACCAACATGATTGGTTGGCCGGTTCGGTTGTGCATGATGATATCCGCTCGAACGGGGGTGCCGGCATATTGGAATCCGCTTTCGACCACGGTATAGGCTGCCGGGAACCCCCGGTCATGAATCAGGTAACGAACCAGATGTTGGCGCACCCATTCTTCCGGCGTCAAGCGAATATATTTACGACGAATTTCATCATAAATAACCGTGTTGCCATCATCATCCGAACCGATATCGAAGTCATAGGCAGGTAAGTTCAGCCGTTTCACATCGTCATTCTCCCGGTTGTGTCCCGTTTTCTATACAATCTACCAGGGCTACACTATGAATAACGTCCCGTAGATCACTGTCTGGTACTTTCCCGTTGCGCACACAATCGACGAAATGTTCATGCATCGCCAGGACCCCTTCGTATCGTGAGATATCATTCGGGTCGTCGCCGTTTATTTCCCATGCGTCCATGAGCCGCTGTTCGTTATCCTCGTGGATGTCGATCTCCTTGGGCAGGTTCATATAACACCCGATCCCCACCCCATGCAGTTCTGCACGAAGCACACGGCCGCCGGAGGCCCGATTACCGAAGACAACCCCAGTGGCTTGATTGGCAAACCGGATCATCGCTGTATAATGGTTCCAATCTACAGCATCGAATTTATCCCGGTACCGCGTCACCTCAACCGGTTCACTGTCTACCATAAAACGGAGCAGGTCGACCACATGAACGACATCGTTCCATAAGGTCGTGGTGTATTCCGGCTTATCGAACAGCATTTGTTTATTGAACGTGGTTGTGGCAAGCGATACAGGTCCTTTTTCCTTCACCCGACGCATGGCCTCCCGTACGACCGTCGCATACCGGCGTTGGAAGGCCACCATGGCATACACATCATTTTCTACAGCGGCATCAAGGAGTTGCCGGGTTTCATCGCTGTTTTTCCCCGGAGGTTTTTCAATTAGAATATGTTTTCCGGCATTCAGACAATCGAGGGCCGGTCGTAAAATCCATTTCTCATGCATGATACAATATACCACATCGAGTTCAACGCTGCTGAGCATCTTCTCATGGTCTGTAAATACATGAGGAAAGTGATATTGCTCGACCATCTGATTGAGTCGGGTTTCATCTAATTCACATACGGCCACCATCTCTACGTTATCAAGACGTTGGACACAAGGATAGTGCGCACTCTGCGATCGCCCGCCGGCGCCGATGAAGCCTGCACGCAGCATGGGTCACCTCCAAATCTTATTCGCGGATGTTTCTATGGATTCGGTTCAGGAAAATGATACGTATACTGATTTTCATTTGATAGTGATATAAGATTTCCATCATGTCAAGAAATACCGGAATGATCTATAAGCATGAGTTTGGATAAATAACACGTCATTCCAGCGCCGGAAACATGGCAGAAGGCCGTCGGTGCTGTGTCGCCTGCTCATACGCATAGACAAACTGGATAAGATCCGGTTCGCTGAACAGGCGGCCTACAAAGGTCAGACCGGCCGGCAGGACATCGCGCGTATGCCCCATCGGGACCGTAATGGCGGGAAGACCGGTGTGGGGCGCCAGGTGCTGGCTGTTGTCGCCTGCAGGGCTATCTGTATCCCCCACCCTACGAGGCGGATTACTCCAGGTCGGGTAGATGATCGCGTCGATATTATGGGCGTCCATCGCCTGGAGGACGGCCTTCCGAAAAACGATGTTCTTTTCACGGTGAAATAGATCAGGGCACGGTTCAGGATTCCCCCCCGATTCAACCATTCGCTTCAGCCTGGCGCCTATATATGGTGAATACAACCCCGATGCGACAATCTCATCAATAGTTTTATACGGCGCCCGATCACCCAGCGTGGTCAGGTAAGCATTGACGTCCGTATAGAACGTGTTGCACCAGATATCCTCAATAAGGGCGCTGAAATCAGGAATGCCGAAAGGATCTACCACCTCAGCACCCTGCGCGATCAATGCCCCGATCGCCTGTTCTGTCAATGTTTTGATCTCAGAGTCCGTCTCAGGAGGATCGAGATAATACCTGAATACGCCCAGACGAACGCCCTTCAGCCCGTCTTTATTTAAAAAAGGAAGATAACTATCCGGTTTATTTCCAACGGATCGTTCGGTAATCGGGTCCGCTGGATCGTGTCCTGCGATCACATCCAGAATCCGTACGGCATCTTCCACTGTGCGAGCCATCGGGCCGCCGATATCATTTCTGAGGTAGAGCGGTATAATCCCATCCCGGCTCGTCAAACCCATAGTAGAACGAATGCCGACCAGACCATTATGTGACGACGGTCCTCGAATGGAATTGCCTGTATCCGTACCGAGACCCACGACACCGAAATTAGCAGCAACTGCGGCCCCTGTGCCGCCGCTTGATCCCGCGGGCACCCGATCCAGATCATACGGATTTCGTGTAATGCCGGCGATCGAGCTGACGGTCACGTTCGGACTGAACGCCCACTCCGCCATATTGGATTTGGCGAGGACAATAGCGCCTGCTTCGCGGAGTTTCCGTACCTGATAGGCGTCGTCCGGCGGAAGGGACCCCTTTAAGGCCAATGACCCCCCCGTGGTCTGCAAATCCTTTGTATCGTAATTGTCTTTAACAATGATCGGGAGGCCGTGTAATGGACGTAATTTACCGGTTCGTCGGTATTCTGCATCCAGACGATCTGCATCCGCAAGCGCATCGGGATTTATGAGGACAATGGCGTTCAAGCGGGTGGCCTGGTCATACGCTTCGATCCGCGCGGTGTAGGTTACTACCAACGATCGACAGGTAACGACGCCGGATCGTAATGCGTCGTGTATCTCAGAAATGGTGGCTTCGGTCACGTCAAACCTCTGCTGGTTCTGGCCTTCAATGGGTCTGGGGACGATGGCGAGGGTGATGGCTATGATACTGTAGAACCCTAATGAGCGAATAAATTTATTCATGGCCAATCTCCTGAATATGCAATGATTCATATTAGACGAAGTTTCGTAGCTTCGTTGTTTCGTAGCTTCAAAACAAATCCGACATATGTGGCTGATCAGGAAAGTATATGGAATCGACAGAATAGGCAAGCGCAACACCGACGACATAGCCAACCAGAATACCCAGAAACAAGGGTTGCGTTTTCTTGTATAGTTTTACGCCACCAATCCGTAACAGAAAAAATTGCACAAGCCAGGCGACAAAAAAGGTAAATGTATTCCCTCGAATAGTTCCTGAAGCGCCGATGGCAAAGCCGATCGGATTCAGAGGCCACCAGTAGAATAGATATCGACCGATAGCCAGAAATAAATTGATGATCATCCCGGCAATCAGAAATGTAAATTCCACGGCGGTGATCTGCGTGGCGTTCTTCATCCAATTGACGACCAGGTTAAAAAACAGATTACCGGTATTGGTCAGGTTAATGTGAAGATTATCTGCCCCTTGCGTATACCCTGAATAGATGACATACCAGAGGGAAGACAGGGTGCTGATCAGGAATGCCAGGCAGATAAGAAGAAACAAACGGCGGCGATTGGTACCCAGGAAACCGCGAAACCAAGCGACATGAGACAATCCAATCATGGTAAAGGTGCGCCAGTTACGAGCAAAAGCATTTGTTAGTCCCAGGCCGGTCAATGTAGATCCGGTCATATTTATAGACCCGACCATCCCTATCGTAAACGCGTGGGCATTAATCGGCAGGTCCAGATTGATCAAGCCGGCCTCAGCGAGAACCCTTGCGATCCCGATATAAAAAACGAATAGGAAAAATAAAAATAATATGGCGATGGGTAACGTTAAACCGATAGCATATAACCAGGCGATGAGATAGATCAAACCGGCGATCAAACCAAACACAGCGGTACGATAGGAGAAGAGTTCATCTTCGTCATTGAGATCGGTGCTTCGTCCCATAGCATGATGGTAGACATTTTCAATATGCCTTCTGGCCATCCAGAATCCGACCAGCACAAACATAATCAACCCGCCGCTGAATTGTATGGAGACCAGACCGCCTGGGACGATTGTTGTCGCGGGCGCTACGACGCCGAGCCGGTTCAGTATGCCGGTCTCTACAATACCGACGACCTGAAAAAACCATACGCTGAATAAGATCTCCAGGTTAATAAAGAAAGAAAAACACAGCACATAAGGTACAAGCCTGATGACAATAGGAGGATAAGAGGGGTCGATGACTACATTGATTGCAGGCCCCGGTAAAGGGATATGGGGCAGGATGTCCCAGAAACCGATTACATTCCAGACCATGATCCCCAGGCTGAGCAGAAATCCCGTTTGAAACAGTCGGTTGCCTAACAGGGCGGGCCATCGTTCCTGCGTATCGCTATCCGTTTCCAGCAACCGGACGATCACAGCGCCCATAGGAAACTGAAGACGTTCGTGTTCTATCCATTGCTTCCTCAAAATGACCACAATACAGGCCCCTACGAACAGCAACGTGCTCAGCGCAGATAGCCACCAGAACAAGGGGATGACCCAATCCCGCCATGGAATAAAGGCATAGGAAGGCAGACCGGCATAGAAATCCGAGACCTGGTGCTTGTCATTGGGTAGAACGGTCCACTGCGGCAGATACTCAAAAAATCGTTCTTCCCATTGATTTTCCGGACTGGCAAAATAATTAGGGGCTGTAATCAGGCTGACCAGATAGCGCACCATGCCCCAGTCGGGGACCATGGCCGCAATCAATCCCATGGAGAAGATGGTCAGTAAATCCGAAGCTGTTAAGGCGGCATGCGGATAAGAATACCGAACCAACAGGTTAGGTAGCACGACAAAAAAGAGAAAAGGAATCAGGAGACATAAAGGCATCTGCGGGAAGGTCAGATAATTGTAGTTCATCTGGGCCGCCGCATATTGTCCCCAGAAGGCCACCAGGGCAGAAAACAATAGCCCCAGGAGAGCCGTCTTTAATGGTATGGGGCCATACCCTTTTTCTTCAGTCAAGCTGCTTTACTCCTGAATATTTCCCACGCCTCGTTTCAGCCAGAACCCGCTGTCGACGCGCATGACTTCGCCGGTGATGTAATCCGCATCATCAGAGCATAAAAACGTTGCTGCTTTGCCCAGGTCTTCATGGGTGCCCATTCGTCCCCAGGGTAACCGCTTTCCACCTTCTCGTATTTCCTCCTCTGTACTGTACTGTCGTTCTCCGGGCGTGTCCGTCCATCCCGGTTCGATGACATTGACGCGAATACGATGATCGAGTATTTCAACGGCGATGATGGCCGCCATATGATTCACGCCTGCTTTGGCTGTGGAATACGCAAGGGATTGAGGAAATGGTAAGAAGGACATCACCGAACTGATGAAGAGAATACATCCGCTGTTTTTCTGCGCAACCATTTACCGGGCGGATGCCTGGGCGACATGGAACGCACCATAGAGCGTCACATCAATGGTACGCGGTATCCCTTCGATAGACATGTCCAAAACCGGTTCTCGTTTGGAATAATAGGCGTTAGCCACCGCAATATCGAGCGGACCTAATTCGACTGTGGTCTCTCGTACCATTTCATCAACTGAGGATTGAAATGTTTACCGCTCACCGCCCTGTCCAGTTGACTGATGACATGAGTCCTATGGACACAATCCGAGCCTCCCGGGTTAACTTGTTTTTTCCAATCACCCAATCACCAAATCACTAAATCATCAATTCCCTTCTGCCGCTTTCAAAGCCCCATCGCCTGCATGTTCCGGCAACTGATCGCAGCACTATCGAACGGGTCACCGGCACAGGTGTCCTGCTCTACGACGTACCATTGGGCGTTCGCGGCTTCACAGGAGGTGACGATACCTGGCCAATTCATATTGCCTTCACCAATTTCAGCCATGACCTGCTCGCGACCTACGACGGCCAGATCCTTGAAATGGATAATCGGGCACCGGTCTTTGACTTTTGCGATCCATACGGTTGGATCTCCACCACCATATTGAATCCAGTAGGTATCAATCTCGAAGCAGAGTGCGGGATCACTGTCCTCAATAAGGATATTCAACCCGATACGATCCCCTACATGAATCAATTCCGTATGGTGATTATGGTAACTGAGGGTCATCCCGGCCGCTTGAAGATTCAGAGCGACCTCAGAAGCCTCTTCGGCAAATTTGGAAAAGCCGCCGTCCATATCCCAATAAGGACGGGGCATAGAGGGAATAGCGATATTTTTGCACCCCCATAACCGATGTTCTTCGATCACCGCATCCAACTCATCCTGCAATCGATCGAACCCTACATGCGTCGCACAGACATGGAGCTCTTCGCTGTGAATCATGTCGGCAAGTTCTTTCGCATCTATGTCACCCAGAGCGGATAGTTGAATATGTTCATAGCCAATCGCCTTGACTTTTTTCAGGGTATCGGCTATGTCTTTGGAGGTTTTTACAAAATCACGCAGTGTGAAGAGCGTGATGCCTATCTTGGTGTCGGACATACTAGTCTCCTTTTAAATCGTCGGATGTGAGAAACGATGCTCATTCGACTACGGGATCAAATGGATTTAGATCAATTTCTGGAAGGCAATGATAATGTTTTGTATTTTCTGTTACCAGTGTCAATTTGTATGAAATCGTAGGTCTTTTGCTGTCGCTTTCATGAATCATCCCCCCTATTTTATATTTATAAACTCATTCCATTTTCTTGCCAAGCATCATTTTATTCGAAGTAGACCGTAAGATAAATAACATAGGTAATCCCGTACCAACTAATAAGATGGCTGCACCACGATATACCAGATCGAGCCCTGTTGACGTCACCAGTTGAAACGCCAGAAACGGTCCCAGGGCATTGCCCAGATCGGACCAATTGACATACCAGCTTATCACTCGGGATCGATGTTCGGGAGGCGTGATTTCTCCCATTGTCGCGTCCAATGCGACGCGTAACGCCGTTCCTGTCAAAAAAATGACGCCGGCAGCCAGGACACCAGGAAATAAATGTGTTTGAAAAGAAAAGAAGATCATCGTTGCGCATAATAAAGGCATGGCAATAAGAATAAACTTGATATGGCTGAAGCGGTCGGCCAGATGACCGGCGCCTGGCGACCAGAGCACTTCGATGAGATATCGCCCGGATAACAAGAGGCCGGACAAACTGGCTACACCGATTGTCATGTTGAATAAATCGATGTTTTCACCGAAATTCTGAAACAGCCATAGCCCAAGGGTCGCGACGACGAGCTGACTGCCGGTCATCCCATTCATGCAGGAGATAGCATAGATCATCCAACGCCGACGATCCGTAAGGAATGTGGAGTTATCCTCATGAGGTGGTTGCTCGAGTGGGACCGGTTTCGGAGGCTGCACGTCATGGATGGGCTCCTTCAACAGCACGATACCGCCCACCATGATTAAAAAACCGAATATCCAGACGGTCGAGGAAAATCCGATATAGTCTACCAGGAAACTACCAACCAATACGGCAGCCAAGGTCCCTATCCGGGTAAAGCCCGTAAAAAAACCCAGGTGATATCCCTGGTTCTTTGAGGTAGAAAGGCCCAGGGCGCTTAGAAACCCCCCGAGGCGCAGGACAGACCAGCAGGCTCCCCAAAAACAGCGGGCGATAAGAAAAACAACGAAACCGGATGAAATTCCGTATGCGGCCGTGGTTATCGCGGCAAGGAAAACAGCCGTCAAAAATGGTTTTCGAAGGCCAAATCGTTCGACCAGGCGTCCGGCGAGCGGATTGGTCAAAAAACGAATAAAGCGATTGGCACTCAACAGAGCGCCTACCATCCACAATTCAAGGCCGATTTTATGCCAGATGGCGGGCAAGACCGCATATAACAGAGAATCACCGAGCAACGTTAAGGCCACAGCGAAGGATATTACGATCAGTTCACGGGGTGGTATACGCATCAATCATCCCGCTTGGCGAAAGCCTGGGAACCGTCATCCCATGATGCGCCGATAGGCCGTAATTGGCCTGATCCGGTGACCGGCCGATTTTTACCGTCTACATCCGGTTCAACATACCGGTCAAACCAGGATTCCATCTCTTGATGTAAATGGTTCTTTTTACTTGAATACTCTAAATCATCTTTCAAATTCGTCCGTTCGTCAGGATCATGAATCAAGTCGTATAATTCACAGGGACCGTTCGGATACCGATGGACATATTTCCATTCGGCCGTTCTAATCATCCGGGTGCCTCCGTATTCATCGAATACGACCACATGATCCCGCCCGGTATCTTCCTTTCCCAGCCAGGCGGATACTACGTTACGTCCGGGTAGGTTACGATCTTCCGGGACGGGTAGATCGAGATAGGATAAAAGCGTAGGCATGAAGTCATAAGCGCTGACCATGGCCCGTTGGACCGTACCCTGGGGCATGCGTTCCGGATGACTCATCACAGCGGGCACCTTGATGGAATTTTCATACATGTTGGCCGGATACGTCCCATTCCCTTTTCCCCAGAACCCATGATGCCCCAGGCTGAACCCATTATCACTCAAAAATATCACGAGCGTGTTTTCCCGAATGCCCTGTTGTTCAAGCCGGTCGAGAATGCGTCCTACATCCATATCCATAGCCGTAACAGCTGCAAAATAGCCTTTCATACTTTCCCGGTTTCCCATGTGGTTATGCGTGAGTTCGATTGCCCAGGGATGGATGGGTTCCTGAGGGCAGGAATCAAACGGGCAGGCCTCGTACGAGTCGACGATCTCCTGTGGATGCCCTGTCCAGGGGCTGTGTGGCGCGGTATAATGCACCCCAAGGTAAAAGGGGTGATCACCGTGAGCATGGCGATCGATATATGCCAGCGCGTCATCGGTGATGACATGGGTTACATACCCCGGGGCGGTAATCAACGTACCATTTCGCACCATGGGCGCATCATTGTAAGAACCGCCGCCGAACTGATGGGTAAACCAGTAACTGAAGCCATGTTGTGGAATCCGGCTGTTTCCAAGGTGCCACTTTCCGGTCAGACCACAATCCCAGCCGTATTCGGCCATAATATCGGTATAGGTCCTTTCATTTTCAATATAGGACGCAGCATCGGGACCGACATTACCCTCCCGGATCCAATCATGAACGCCATGCTGCGAGGCTATTCTGCCTGTCAACAGGGTCGCCCGGCTCGGGGAACATACGGGGGTTGAGACAAAGAAATTATCAAACCGGATGCCGGTTGAAGCGATTCGGTCTATATTAGGGGTCCGGATTTCTGTATTGCCATAACACCCGGCCGCCCAGATGCCTTGGTCATCGGTGAGAATACAAATCACATTGGGACGTGCATTAGACTTGGCCGGCTCCTGTAGAATGATACCATCTCCGTGTGTAGGGGTTATGTTTGGTAAAAGCTATGTTTTCTCGAAGACCTTGTCACGATTATTCTATCATAGTATGGAAAGAAGAATAGGATTTCGTGTCTAAAGGGTTGCCATTTATAATTTAACTAACATATCAAAAGTACACGACAAAAGTTAAAAAGTGGTCATCCCCGCAGGTTTTAAGCGGGATCCATAGCTTGGAGAGGCTGGAAATAACTTTTATCGTGTCCTATGCTAACATATATTGCATCCTGTTGAACGTATTGATCTGAACAGGTCTTCGGGGAGTTTATGTTATGATTCATGTCGGTATTGTAGGATACGGATTTGCAGGACGGTCTTTTCACGCCTATCTTATTTCCCTTGCAAAGGGACTGCGACTCACGGCAGTGGCTACGCGAGATCCCGAACGGAGGGCAACGGCGGCCCGTGAATGGTCGATCGATACGTATGAAACATTGACTGAGATGACACAGGATGATCGGATACAGCTCATTATCCTCGCCACGCCGCATCATACCCACGCTACGATGGCGATTGAAGCCGTGGAAGCAGGCAAACATGTGGTGGTGGACAAAGTCATGTGTATGAATGCTGCGCAAGCAAAGAAGATGATCGCCGTTTCCAAACGCAAAAAAGTGATGCTCAGTGTCTTCCATAATCGCCGTTGGGATGGCGGATATCTCACGGTTAAAAAGGCCATCGAAGGCGGGCTGCTCGGCGAGCCCTTTTTTATCGAAACGACCGTGCATCGATATCGGGCTTCACGCGGATGGCGGGCGAATAAAGCGGACAGCGGCGGCTTGCTGTACGATTGGGGCGCTCATCTGATTGACCAGGCGGTTCAGCTTATTCCGGCCCGGCCGAGGTCTGTATTCTGCCGGGGACAAAAACATATCTGGCCGGGGGATATCGAGGATCATGTGACCTGCACCATACAATTCATGAATGGTGTCGAATACAATGTAGAAGTCAGCAATATCGCCCATATAAAAAAGCCACACTGGTATGTCATAGGTACAAAAGGGGCCTTGATCAAGGAAGGCCTCGATCCCCAGGAAAAATGGATGATTCAGGGGAATATAGAGGGGGCACAGGAAGATCCGGCCCACCGTGCACGAATGGTTACTGAATTAAACGGGCTTCATACGGAGATGATCATTGACTCTGTGCCAGGCAGTTGGAAATCGTATTATCAGAACATCGCCGACGTATTAAATGACGGAAAAGAATTAGCTGTTAAACCCGAAGAGGTTCACACCGTGATGCAAATACTGGATGCGGCCAAAGATTCCCAGGAAACAGGTGAGGTGGTAACGATATAAGCGGGTGTACGAGAAGTCCATTTAAGAAAGGGCATATGTTTTATGGAAAAGCGGCGTATGGTCATCTTGACCGAAGGGCATCTTGGCACTTTTTCGTCTAAAACGGCAAACTCCTTGATTCGCTACAGGGCCGACGAAACGGTGGCT
>Ga0066376_10004698_pt1 | contig 11809 bp, 9 predicted proteins | sample Knorr_S15_td_Bot_FD_77009 | JGI IMG/M metagenome (GOLD analysis project Ga0066376, IMG submission 77009) | Marine microbial communities from Southern Atlantic Ocean transect - Knorr_S15_td_Bottom_ad_5009_LV_A | ecosystem: Environmental > Aquatic > Marine > Oceanic | place: Southern Atlantic... | reverse complement strand
CACAGAAATTAGCCCAAAAATGCGCCTCCAACGCACCGATGGTGATGAACCGTCCATCCCCTGTGGCGTAAACCTGATAACAGGCCGCCCCACCATTGAGCAGGTTTTCAGCGCGCTTCAGGCCGCCATTGGCAGATGCCGTCAGACCGAAGGCCTGCCAGGACAGCATGGTTTCCGACAGGCTGACATCCAGGTAGGCCCCCTTGCCGCTTCGACCACGCGCAGCGAGCGCGCCGGTAACGGTCAGGGCCGCCTGCAAGGCGCTGGCGTAATCGGCGGCCGGCGGCCAGGTCATCACCGGCCTTGAAGCAACGCCCGAGGCACTGAACATCCCCGTTGAGGCCATGTAATTGATGTCATGTCCGGCCTTGAGCCGTTTGGGGCCGGTTTGCCCATACCCCGAAAGGGCGCAGTGGATAAGACTTTTATTGAGGCTTTCAAGCCGGTCGCGGCCGAAACCAAGCCTTTCCAGCACGCCGGGCCGATACGATTCCAACAAGACGTCGGCGGCCCGGATCAGGCTTTCGAACGCCTGCTTGCCTGGCTTGGATTTAAGATCAATGGCGACCACGGTCTTGCCGGCATTGACGACGTCGTAATATGGATTGCGGGCATCCTTGCCTCCAAGCTGCCCGGTCACCGGGCTCAAGCGGCGCTGTGGATCGCCGTTGGGGGGCTCAACCTTGATCACCTGCGCCCCCATATCGGCGAGCAACTGAGTGGTGAACGGACCGGGAAGAAACTGACTCAAGTCAAGAACACGAACACCGTTTAGAAAGTCCGCCAACATCGTACCGCCGCCCGGGATCGTTCCGTTACTTGTCAATGAGCGCCGGCACCTTGCCCTTGCGGCGTTTGACCGGAAGCTTCGAGCCTTTGACGTCGGGGTAATCGAAGACGAATTTGTTGTCCTTGAGTTTGACCACGACAACGCCGCCTTTTGCCAACTTGCCGAACAACAATTCCTCGGCCAACGGTTTTTTGATGTATTCCTGGATCACCCGACTGAGCGGACGGGCGCCGAACTTCACATCATAGCCCTTCTTGGCCAGCCATTTGCGGACCGGTTCGGTGAGTTCGATAACGACATTCCGGTCTTCAAGCTGCAATTCCAGTTCCATGACGAATTTGTCGACGACCAGGGCGACGATTTCCGGCGGCAATGATTTGAATTGAATGGTCGCATCCAGCCGATTGCGGAATTCTGGCGTGAACATCTTTTCGATCGCCTCAATATCGTCACCGACGCGTTCTTCGCGTTCAAACCCAATCGCCGCCTTGACCATGTCGGCGGCGCCGGCGTTGGTGGTCATGATCAAAACCACATTGCGGAAATCGATGCTCTTGCCGTTATGGTCCGTTAGCTTGCCATGATCCATCACCTGCAACAGGATATTGAACAGGTCCGGGTGCGCTTTTTCAATTTCATCCAACAGCAGCACGGAATGGGGTTGGTGGTCGATGGCGTCCGTCAACAGCCCGCCCTGGTCGAAACCAACATAGCCTGGCGGCGCGCCAATCAGCCGTGAAACAGAATGGCGTTCCATATATTCGGACATATCGAAGCGGACCAATTCCACGCCCATGGTCAGCGCCAATTGCTTAGCCACTTCGGTCTTGCCGACACCGGTGGGGCCACAGAACAGGTAAGACCCGATGGGTTTTTCCGGTTCGCGCAATCCGGCCCGCGCCAACTTAATGGCGCTAGAGAGAGCGCTGATCGCTTTATCCTGGCCAAAGACCATGGTTTTAAGGTCGCGGCTTAGGGTCTTCAAGGCCTTGCGGTCGTCCACGGAAACGCTTTTCGGCGGTATCCGGGCGATTTTGGAGACGACGGCCTCGACATCCTTAACGGTCACCGTTTTGCGGCGCTTTTTCTTCGGCAACAGCATCCGGGACGCGCCGACTTCATCTATAACGTCGATCGCCTTATCAGGCAGCTTTCGGTCATTGATATAGCGGGCCGCCAACTCTACCGCCGAGCGTAACGCCTCCATGGTGTAGCGGACCTTGTGGTGGTCTTCGAAATAGGGTTTCAGGCCACGCAAAATCTTGACCGTGTCCTCGATGCTGGGCTCATAAATATCGATCTTCTGGAAGCGACGGGCCAAGGCGCGATCTTTTTCAAAGTAGCTGCGGTATTCCTTGTACGTGGTTGAGCCCATGCAGCGAAGGTTGCCGTTGGCCAGGGAGGGTTTCAAAATGTTAGACGCGTCAATGGATCCGCCCGACGTAGATCCGGCGCCGATGACGGTATGGATTTCATCGATGAACAGAATGGAATCATCCATTTTTTCCAATTCCGACATCACACTCTTGAGGCGTTCCTCGAAATCGCCCCGGTACCGGGTACCGGCAAGCAACGCGCCCATATCGAGAGAATAGATGACCGCATTGATTAGCACTTCCGGCACCTCCTCCTCGACGATTCGTTTTGCCAGTCCTTCGGCGATGGCCGTCTTACCGACGCCGGAATCACCGACATAAAGCGGATTGTTCTTGGTCCGGCGGCAGAGAATTTGGATGGTCCTGTCGATTTCCTCCTGCCGGCCGATAAGGGGATCGATCCGGCCTTCCGCAGCTTTTTTGTTGAGATTGACACAATAGGCCTCAAGCGCCTCATCACCCTGTTCGACGACCGCTTCCTCGGCCCCCTCCTCATCGGCGCCTTGGACTGGCTGGGGTCGGGATTCACCGGGAACCTTGGCGATGCCGTGAGAAATATAATTGACCGCATCCAAGCGCGTCATGTCATGCAGCTGTAGGAAATAAACGGCATGGGATTCTCGTTCCGAGAACAAGGCGACCAAAACGTTGGCCCCGGTCACTTCCTCCCGGCCCGAGGATTGCACATGAATGACGGCACGTTGAACAACCCGCTGGAATCCGGCCGTCGGTTTCGGCTCGCCACCCTGGGACCGCCCGATATCGGCGAGATCATTGTCAATAAAATCGGTCAGGTCATGGTGCAATTGTTCCAGGTCCACGCCACAGGCACGTAGCACCGCAACGGCATCCTGGTCATCGGTCAACGACAACAACAAGTGCTCCAACGTCGCGTACTCGTGATTTCGCTCGGTGGCTAGCGCCAATGCCCGATGAAGCGTTTGTTCAAGATTGCGTGACAGCATGTTGTTCTCCGTTATTTTTCTGATTAGTAGGCGCTTATTTATTGGTCGTCATCGCCGTCTTTCTCGATCGTGCATTGCAGGGGATGCTGATGTTGCCGGGCAAGATCCATGACCTGACTGACTTTTGTTTCCGCTACCTCATAGGTGTACACACCGCACATCCCGACGCCCTTTTGGTGAACGTGCCGCATGATTCGAACAGCCTCCTCGCTACGTTTGTCGAAATACTGTTCCAACACGTGGACGACGAACTCCATCGGCGTGTAGTCATCATTCAAAAGCAAGACCTTGTACATGGCCGGCTTTTTGGTCTTTTTCCTGGACTTGACAGCGACACCGACCGCGGTGTCTTCATCGTCCACGCCAATTGGTGGTTTTTTCGGCTGATTGGGAACACTCATTCGCTTTGCTCTAGTTTTTCGCTTCCCTTCTAACCGGGGAAGCACCTTACGCAGTCTACAATATATGTGGCTAAATTTCTCCGCTGGAAGCCCCCTCAATGCCAATTTTTACGCCAATCCTTTGACTTAACAGTGACAAAAGCACAATTTGAACTTCAATATGCAACATAAATAATTGATATTAATGTACTAATTTATTCGGATGGCCAGTATTTGGGCTTTGCAGACCGGCCCTGGGCAATCGTTATTTGCAGGCTCTCATAACAGCCTATGGGTGGAATTGGGCGTTTTTGTGGTTTCACCTTCATAATCCGAATCATCAAAAACGGCGTGAAAATTGACATGAAAATGCCTCACAACAGCCCCGAATGACTGCTGAAAGCGTGATGCCTGACCGAACCTACAATGTTCTTTTCCTATGCACCGGCAATTCATGCCGCAGCATCATCGCCGAATGCCTGCTCAACCAATTGGGCCGGGACCGCCACAAAGGGTATAGCGCCGGCAGCCATCCGGCCGGACGGGTCAACCCCAGCGCCGTTCGGGCGCTCCAAAATCGAGGCTTTCCCAGCGATGGACTCCGTTCCAAAAGCTGGGATGAATTTGAGGCTGCCAACGCCCCGGTTATGGATGTGATCATCACGGTTTGTAATAACGCCGCCGGTGAAAGCTGTCCGGTTTGGCCAGGGCAACCGGTCAGCGCCCATTGGGGTCTTGCCGACCCAGCTCTGTTCATCGGCAACGGCGAAGAAACGGCTGCCGTGTTCGATGCCACCCTGAACCACCTGGAACGGTTGATCCGGGGTTTTCTGGACATGCCGAAAGAAGAATGGAGCGCGGGCGCCTTGAACCGTCTGCTGAATATTATGCCAGCCTAAGGATAGGCGCTTAGGCCCGTCCCGGATTTTCGTACCACTGGCGGCTGGAATTGACGATCCGCACCACCGACAACATGACTGGAACTTCGACCAGTACACCCACCACCGTGGCCAGCGCCGCCCCGGAATTGAACCCGAACAGGCTGATGGCGACAGCCACCGCCAGCTCGAAAAAGTTACTGGCGCCAATCAAAGCCGATGGCCCGGCGACGCAATGCTCGACACCGAAATGGCGGCTCAACAGATAGGCCAAGCCGGAATTGAAATAGACCTGGATGGTAATCGGCACCGCCAGCATGACAATAACCAGCGGTTGGGCGATGATCTGTTCGCCCTGAAAGCTAAACAACAAAACCAGCATCGCCAACAACGACACCAATGAGACCGGTTGAAGAAAATCCAGAACCGATTGAAGACCGTCTTCCCCGCCCCGGCTCAATTTCCATTGCCGCAGGATCTGGGCGAAAATCACCGGCGCCACGATGTACAACCCCACCGACAACAACAATGTCTGCCACGGTACCGTAATTGACGAAATCCCCAGCAACAGGGCAACAATGGGGGCAAAGGCGAATATCATGATGACATCGTTCAGGGCGACCTGGCTCAGGGTAAAATGCGGCTCGCCGTCGGTCAGGTTGCTCCACACAAAAACCATGGCCGTACAAGGTGCCGCCGCCAGAATTATCAATCCGGCGATATAGGATTCAATTTCCGATGACTCCAACATCGGCGCAAATAAATAGCCGATGAACAACCAGCCCAAGGCAGCCATGGAAAAGGGCTTTACCGCCCAATTGATAAACAGCGTGACGCCAATGCCGCGCCAGTGTTCCCGCACTTGATGTAGGGCGGAAAAATCGATCTTCAGCAGCATGGGGATGATCATCAGCCAAATCAAAACGGCCACGGGGATATTGACCTGGGCGATTTCGGCCTGGCCGATCAATTGAAAGGGTTCGGGGATGAAATGCCCCAAACCAATGCCGATGAGAATGCAAAGAATTACCCATAGGGTCAGGTAGCGTTCGAACAGGTTCATGGCTGGTTTCGCTAGTTTGGCCGCTTCTTCGTCCATTAAGAATGCTCCCGGCGAAAATCAGAAGCGCGACTATACAGGCGCGGCAAAATAGATAAAACGAGCACAATATAACGCCCGACGGCGGGAGATGCCATCGGGCGTTATATTGCCAACCAGTAATAGGGAGGGGGGAGGACTAGGCGGCAATCGGCTTGGAGAATTTCTCAACCGCGGCGTTAACCCGCTTGGTGATCGGCTTGCTGGCGGCCTCGGCGACCTTAACCGACAGGTCGGAAATCTTACGGCTGTCTTCAAGGGCCTTGGCATAGTTGGATTGGGCCAATTCGGCTTGCGCATCCATGACATCGGCAACGGTCTTGCAGCCAAAAATCTTCTGGGTTGCGGCAACGCTGTCTTCCAGCGAAGTCTGGGCGAGGCCAAACAGGGCGGTGTTGATGTCCTGGACGCCCTTAACAAAAATGGCGTTGGACTTCATCACTGCGTCCACGGTTTCCTTGCCATAAGAAACGGCATTTTCGTACCCTTTGAGGGCCTCGGTGGCGGTCTTGTTGTTTACGTTCGACATTTTGGTGTCTCCTATATTTAAAATTTTCGGGACATCATCGGGAATGTCCCACTCATGGCCCGAAAGCCAAGTTAAATTCGATTGCTGCAATGCAACATAACGACCCTTATATAGCACTTCTACCATGGCTGTCAACTTATTTTGTGCACTGCAGCATAATTTATATTTACAATAACATATTGTTTTAATTATTTTTATATTTAGATAATTTTAGATTAAAAATTTTTTTGTGCAATTGCGTAATAAGCACCCCTCACCCATCGCCTTCCAAATCGGACCAAAATTTCCGATACCCGCCCAAAGCCGTTAACGTTTTTTTTAAGGAAGCCAAAGTAGAAGTATTTGATTCGCAAATAAAAAACCTGGAGACGCCACCCCGTTTAGTGGTTAAAGTCGGGGGATTCTGTCCGGCGAATCGCTTAAGGAGGTTAAACGTTGTTGATACGTTCTGGGAATCTGACAAAACATAACTGGTTATGCAGGCTGCCACGCCCCCTGGTGCCGACATTCTTTGCCGCCTTGTTGATTTTTGCTGCCTCGCCGGTTTACGCCAAGTACGCTTCCTATGTCATGGATGCCCAAACCGGACGCGTTATCCATGAGATCAACGCCGATACCCGGAATTATCCTGCTTCGCTGACCAAGATGATGACCCTTTATTTGGTCTTCGATGCCTTGGAATCCGAATTGTGGACCATGAAAACCCGTCTTCGGGTTTCAGCCCGCGCCGCGCGCCAGCCGTCATCGAAACTTGGCCTAAGGCGCGGCCAAACCATTACCGTCAAACAGGCGATGCTGGCGCTGATCACCAAGTCAGCTAATGATGTGTCCACCGTTATCGCCGAGAACCTTAGCGGTTCCGAACGCGCCTTTGCCCTTAAAATGACCGCCAAGGCACGCAAAATCGGCATGAGACGGACCACTTTCCGCAACGCCTCCGGCCTGCCCCACCGTGGGCAATTGAGCACGGCACGGGACATGGGCACCCTGGCCCGCGCCCTGATCCGGGACTTCCCTCGCTACTACCACTATTTTTCGACGGACCGGTTTTCCTATGGCGGCGCGACTTTCAAAAATCACAATAAGCTGCTGCAAACCTATGATGGTGTCGACGGAATAAAGACCGGCTATATCCGCGCCTCGGGATTCAATTTGGTCGCTTCGGCCAACCGCAGTGGCCAGCGGATCATCGGCGTCATCTTCGGCGGCAACTCACCGAATTCCCGAAATGCCCTGATGACCCGGCTTTTAAACCTGGGCTTTAAGGCGCTTAACAATTCGCCCCGCAATGTTTACGCCGCTGCCGACATTACCGCTAAGGCAAAAAAGGCCAATACCAAGAAAGCCAGGGCCAAAATCAAGAAACGTGTAAAAACTAAGGCTAAAGCCAAAAAACATGCCAACCTCAAGCCCCCGGTACCCAAGCACCGCCGTTGGGGTATCCAGGTCGGCGCATTCGCCCGATACAAACAAGCCTATGAGGCCGCCCGCAAGGCGATCGAAAAAGCGCCCAGCCTTTTATTGAACGCCGCCATCAAAGTGGTGCCCCTGAAAAAAAGAAACGGCCGAACCCTTCATCGAGCCCGCTTGAAAGGCTTGAGCATGAATCAAGCAACCAAGGCTTGCGCCATCATCATCAAACGCAAGGGGCAGTGCATGGAGATCCAAATGCGCAAGGGCTATCGGGTTGCCTTCAACGTCCGCTGACGGCCATCCGCCGCCAGCGGCAGGATGAATTAAAAACTATCACACCAACCGATAAAGACGTCCTGGTCGGCATCGACATCCAGAACGATTTTTGTGCCGGCGGTGCGCTTGCGGTGCCAAACGGCGAAGAGACCGTCGCCCTCACCAATCGCCTTGCCCGGTCTTTCGAAAACGTGGTGCTGACACAGGATTGGCACCCAAAAGGGCACCTTTCCTTTGCCTCTTCCCATCCAGGCAAATCACCGCTTGAAACCACCGACATGCCCTATGGTCCGCAAGTGCTGTGGCCGGATCACTGTATCCAGAACACCAAGGGGACAGCATTCCACGACGGCCTTGAGGTCGCCCATACCGCGCTTATCATCCGCAAGGGGTTCCGCCCGAACATCGATTCCTATTCGGCCTTCTATGAAAACGACCAACAAACGGTGACGGGCCTGAGCGGATATCTTCGCCAACGCGGATTAAGGCGGGTTTTCCTGACCGGATTGGCCACCGATTTCTGTGTCCAGTATTCGGCCCTGGACGCCAGGAAGGAAGGGTTCGAGACGGTGGTGATCGAGGATGCCTGCCGCGCCATCGATATCGAGGGCTCATTGGACGCCGCCATGGCCGCCATGCTCGGTACCGGCGTCGACATAATTCAATCGAAGGAAATTGTTGCAATTAACTAGGGACCGGGCGTTCAGTCCAAGTTTGGCGGCTCGATGCCGCTTTCCGTCAATGCCGCCCGCAGTTGGTCTTTCAATCGCTCCAGGCCTTGGGCGGTGTCTGATTCGCATCTGGCGACTAAGACCGCCTGGGTATTGGATGCCCGGAGCAGCCACCAACCATCATCGTTCTCGACGCGTACACCGTCGATATCGTAAACGCTGACCCCCTCGGCGCTATGCAGCCGGGCCTTGACCTCTTCGATCACCTTGAACTTGCGGTCTTCCGGGCAATCGAAGCGCAGTTCGGGCGTATTCACCATCACCGGCAACCGGTCATAACTGACCGCCAGGCTTTCGCCCGACCGATTGACCGCCGATAACAGCCTGACTGCAACATAAAGCGCGTCGTCATAGCCATAATAGCGGTGCTTGAAAAAGATATGGGCGCTCATTTCTCCGGCCAGGGGGGAGCCCACCTCCGCCATTTTGTTCTTGATATGGGAATGGCCGGTTTTCCACATCAAAGGCTTGCCGCCCAAGCGAGTAATTTCATCAAAGAAAACGCGGCTCGACTTGACGTCGGCAATAATGGTAGCGCCGGGTTGATCGGCCAGCACCTCTGCTGCCAGGATCACCATCAACTGATCACCCCACAGCACCCTGCCCCGGCCATCGATGACGCCGATGCGGTCTCCATCGCCGTCAAAGGCGATGCCAAGGTCACAGCCCTGGGTGGCCACCGTATCCTTTAATTGCTGCAAATTACTTTCAACCGTGGGGTCGGGATGATGGGCGGGAAAAGTGCCGTCAATGTCCTCATTCAACAGGATGTGGCTGCCGGGAAGCCCCTCACAGAGCCTCGTCAGCGCCTCGCCGGCGGCGCCGTTACCGGCATCCCAGGCGACCTTCAGCGGCGCCCCCCCACCCGGCTCATAATCACTGAGCAGCCGGGCCACGTAATCGCTGAGGACGGCTTTTTCCGTAACCTTGCCCTCTCCAATTGTAAAGTCGCCACGCCCAGCGCATTCCCCAAGCCACCGGATGTCGTCGGCAAAAAACGGTTTCCCGTCGAGGACCAACTTAATGCCATTGTAATCTGGGGGATTGTGCGACCCGGTGATCATCAATCCGGCATCCGTGGGCAAGGTTGTTTGGGCGTAATACAGCATCGGCGTCGGTCCCCGCCCGATTTTGGTGACATCCACCCCCGTACTGACCAACCCTCCGACCAGGGCCGCTTCCAATTGCGGCGAAGACAGACGTCCGTCATAGCCGACGGCAGCGGTCTTGAAACCGCGTTCCACCATGATGGAACCGAAGGCGCGGCCGATGATGTTGACGTCCTCAGGCGCAAGAGTGTCGGGAACAATGCCGCGAATATCGTATTCACGAAGAATGGTAGGATCGAATTGGTGGCCTCCGGCCATGGAAGCGTCCCTCCTATACGGAGCCCGAGGCGCGGCCGACGCAAGTATAATGGAACCCAGCTTCGGCCTATTCTTTCGGATTATAGATGTTGCGTAAATCCACCATCACCGGCACCTTCATTAGCGACTTGATGCGATCCAGGTCGAGGGCCCGAAATTCGTTCCATTCGGTAACGATGGCGACCGCGTCAACGCCGGTCACTGCATCATAGGAATCACTGCACCAATCGACGCCATCCAGCATTGTTTTGGCTTCATCCATGCCTTCGGGGTCGAAGACCCGCACAGATGCGCCGCCCTTTTTCAGGCCGGCGATAATGTTGAGGCTCGGCGCTTCGCGCATATCGTCGGTATTCGGCTTAAACGTCAACCCGAGCACGGCGATGACCTTACCGTCGACCGAGCCGCCGCACGCGGCGGTAATTTTTTCAGCCATCCGTTCCTTGCGGGCGTCATTGACGGTGGTAACGGCCTCGACAATGCGCATAGGTGTTCCGACTTCGGCGGCGGTTCTGGCCAGGGCCAGTGTATCCTTGGGAAAACACGACCCGCCATATCCAGGCCCCGGGTGCAGGAACTTGGAACCGATGCGGCCATCAAGGCCGATCCCCCTGGCAACATCGTGGACGTCGGCATCGACGACTTCACACAAATCGGCAATTTCATTGATGAAGGAGATCTTCGTCGCCAGGAACGCATTGGCGGCATATTTAATCAATTCCGCAGTCGGGCGGCGGGTAAACAAAATCGGTGTCTCAATTAAAAAAAGTGGCCGATACAACTGTTTCATGCGGTCGCGGGCGCGATCACTTGTGGTCCCGATGACGACACGGTCGGGCCGCATAAAGTCATTGATCGCCGAACCCTCACGCAGGAATTCCGGATTTGAGACAACATCGAAATCGGCGTCAGGGTTAACGTCCCGGATGATCGCCTCAAGCTCCCGTCCGGTGCCGACGGGAACAGTCGATTTGGTCACCACTAACGTATACCCGTCCAAGGCTGCGGCAATCTCCTCGGCCGCCCCCTTGACGTACACAAGATCGGCGCCACCATTATCTTCACCACTCGGCGTGCCAACGGCGATGAACACCGCATCGGCGCCTTTGACCGCGTCTTTAAGAACGGTGGTGAACGCCAGCCGCCCCGCCTTGGCGTTGCTGGCAACCATCGTCTCAAGCCCGGGCTCGAAGATCGGCATTTCGCCGCCATTGAGTTTATCGATTTTGGCGGCATCCTTATCGACGCAAATAACATCGTGACCGAATTCGGAAAAGCAGGTTCCCGAAACCAATCCCACATAGCCGGTGCCGATCATTGTTATATGCATGATGTCTCCATTTTATCCGCCGCCATGTAAATCACTACGTTCGGCGGCAAAGGCGCTATTGGCCTCCACGAACCCCATCTTGGACCCACAATCAAAACGCCGGCCGTCGATACGCAAGCCATGGAACGGGGTGCCTTCCAATGTTGCGGCCAGGGCGTCGGTAAGCTGGATTTCACCACCGGCGCCGGTCACTTTTTTGTCCAAATGCTCGAATACCTCCGGCTGCAGGATATAGCGGCCAATAATGGCAAGGCGGGAAGGCGCATCATCGGGTGACGGTTTTTCCACCAGCCCCTTTGCGCGGGCCAGACGCCCGTCATCTTCGGTCACGTCGAGAATGCCATATCGGCTGGTCAGATCCGCCGCCACTTCCTCAACAGCAACAACATTACCACCGGTGCCTTGGTAAGCGTCCATCATCTGGCTCAGACATCCGGGTGTGGCCTGTATCAAGTCATCAGGCAACAACACGGCGAACGGCTCATTGCCGATAAAATCCCTGGCGCACCAGACTGCATGGCCCAGGCCCAAAGGATCCCCCTGGCGGGCAAAGGAAATCTTCTTGGGGTGCGGAAAATCATCGCGAATGGATGCCAAGGCTTCCGTCTTTCCTCGAGCCTCAAGGAAGGATTCCAATTCTACGGCGGGGCTGAAATGATCTTCAAGCGCACTTTT
>Ga0066376_10004694_pt1 | contig 11820 bp, 10 predicted proteins | sample Knorr_S15_td_Bot_FD_77009 | JGI IMG/M metagenome (GOLD analysis project Ga0066376, IMG submission 77009) | Marine microbial communities from Southern Atlantic Ocean transect - Knorr_S15_td_Bottom_ad_5009_LV_A | ecosystem: Environmental > Aquatic > Marine > Oceanic | place: Southern Atlantic... | reverse complement strand
TTGCTATAGATAGTTTCCGTGGGTGCCTTGGTCCTGTTCATGGGCGCGTGCGTGTCACCGTCGCCAAGAGCGAGCCGTCTCCTGCAGTTTCGTGTCGGACTGCTGCAGCGGCACAGCTTTATGGTAGGTCCGCACTCCAGAGGTGGTGACGGGCAAGCGCTATCTCAGCACCGACACGCTCAAGAGTCTAAGGGCAGCTGGTATTCGCACCCACCTGATTGACAGAAGGGCTCTCTCTCAAGTATTGTCGGTAGAGGTGGAAGCGGTACGGAACCCTGGCGCGGAGCTGGGGGATTGCAAAGGCAAAGAGGTATGAGTCTCAGTGAGGAAGATCTCTGGTATCTTCTGACAACGGGGTTTCATCGGGTCAGTGGCACGCTGCCGCTCGAGTTGGTCCACAGACTGAACGGGGTAACGGACACTCAGATCGAGCAGCTGGTCGAGCCCGTTATCTGGGAAAACGACGATGAGCGCACCCCTGCAGGCGTACGCCGGCTCTCCAAGATTCTCGACCGCGACGCGGCCTACATGGAGGCCGCGTCTCACCCCCTCATCGTCGATGTGCTCGAAGGCGTTCTCGGACCCAACATCGAGATCCTTACGAACAAGCACAACCACATCATGGTGCGTCCGCCCGGTTCCTACCCGGTGCCGTGGCACAGCGGCGAAGAGCCCTACGATCATACACTGATCACGGCGCTGATCTATCTCGAGGAATCGACCGTCGAGAACGGCTGCATTCGCCTCGTCCCCGGAAGCCACAACCGCCCTTTCAGAAAGAGCAGGCGACCACAGAAGAAACGAGACGATTTCCACGAATCGGAACACTATCTCCGCTCCGTTCCGCTACCCATGCCGGCAGGCGGCGTGCTGCTCTTCAACGACTGCTGCTTCCACGGCTCGGACGCCAACAGGTCGGATCTTTCGAGGCGCAGCATGACGATCGCCTATCGCGCGCACGACGCACACGACGTCGTCAAGGACGACCCCGAGAAGACGCTAGTTCGGGGCGAGAGAGTCTATAAGGGGCACCCGGTCGACAGACCCGATACTCCCGAGGGCTGACCGTCGCTACGACTTCGACGACGTCGGCTTGGGGCGGTAGCGGGGAAACCCTTCGGGGACCCTATCCTGTACCAGATGGTAGCGGAGAAGGAGGGAGCTTGGGGGCGGTGACAGGGGCGACAAATGCCCTGCGTGGGGACTGTCGGCATCCCGATGCCAACTCGAGCACCCTAACTCGATATTCCTAACTCGATAGTACAGCGCGACCCGGTCGGGTCGAATGCCACCAGCAGGGCGTCCCCTTCCGGCAGGTAGGTACCGCTCTCGAAACTCGAGCGAGCCGCCGCCCTCCGCAAGGGCGCGCCGTCGACGCGGATATCGGTGACCTCAACCCCGAAAACGCGCAGGGTCAGCTCGGGGACGCGAACGGGCAGGCTCAAGTCGATGCGATTTTCGCCCACTTGCATCGCGGCCATCTCACGCGCGCAGGCGTAACGGGTGATTTCGCTACACCTACGCCATCGCGTCCACTCCCCATGCGGGTCGCGCTCCCGTAGCCGACGCACCACCTTTCGGAAGGCACTGAAGCCGCGCTGGTCGCCGTCGTGCAGGCCATAAAAGCCCTGCCAGTGGCTGACCAGCACCGCCGGCTGTCCGGCGTCGATCAGTTCCGCTAGTCGCCCGCCCTGCAGGTCGCCGGTGATGTAGCGGTCGGCGTCGATCTCGCCGTAGCCCGTCCACGACCCGGTCCAATCACCGGTGGAGGCGATGATCTCACCTACAGCCGTGCCCGCAGCCGGATCGGGATACCACACCGGCACGTCGACCGCCGCCGCCGCGGCCTCGACGCGCTTGAAGAAGAAAGGCACGTCATGACCCGTTGCCTGGCGCACGGCCTCGCCCACCGTGCGGGCGTAGAACGGCAGCGTCTGTCCGCCATAGCCGCCTGGCGACGTAACCCCGGCCACTTCGAAGCCCACGTTGACGAGGATGCGGCAGGCGGTGGCCATGTAGTCGACAACCCTCTCCTCCTCCTGTTCGGGCAGGGCCTGCCAGTCGTACTGCTCCCAGATTTGCGGCTCCACCGGTACCATCGTGTGCGGATCGACGACGACAGTGTGGGTGATCATCTCCGGGGTGATGTCGAAATTCGGGGTGATAAGTTCGCGACACATGGCTAGCCAGCTGTCGGTTTGCTGGCGGCTGAATATGGGCAGCCCCTCGTCGATGCGACCCAGCGCCGCCGGACAGGGCACGACGCTGAATTTGCCGCGCACCCCCTCGTCCAGACAGAATTCGGCGAACCGCCGGGTGAAGGACTCGGGATGGACGACCGGCACGTCTTCCCAGCGCCGATTTTCGCCATCGACGAGGTTGCGATCCCGCATCCAGAAATAGTTGAGGTTCACCAGCACCGTCGAGTCGTCGATGATCAACGACAGCGGCACTCGGTCCAGGGCGTGGCGTACAATCTCGGCTCGCAAGGGGCGGATCTCCGCAAAGGGTCGAATCGGGTAGATGAGAACCAACGCTGTGGGTAGAGGTGAGGCAAATCAGTTCGGCCGATACTGACTGTTCAGTTGAATTGCGGTCTCTTCACCGATGGTGAGGCATCTCAAACTCTTGACCATTGCTGCGGCATCGCCCTTCTTACGCACGATACGAGCCAGCAAATTGCAGTACAAGACGAGACATGAGCCCTTCCCGGCTCCCGTTCCGCTGGTCGTCAACAATGGCGAGCTGTAGTCCATGGAGGTATCAGCGATGGATCGCGATGTGATGAGTAATGAAGAGAACTACGCCTTCGACGCCGCCGGCTATCTGCATATTCCCGGCGTGTTGGGCAAGGTGGAGGTCGCCGCCCTGAATCGCGCCTTTGACGATGCGACCGAGCCGGAGGGCATGCTCGGTTGGGATGGAGCGCCGAGGGATCTGTTCAGGGATCTGCTTATCCATCCCCGACTGGTGTGGTACCTCAATCAGATCATCGGACACGGCTTCCGTCTGGATCAGGCGCCCCGGCTGCTCGGACTTCGGGAGGGGGACGTCGGCAGTGGATTGGCTGGCGGCGACGAACCACGCAACCCGTCGCGAGCGTATTATATTCAGAACGGTCGCCGGTCCTGCCAGGCACTGAAGGCCATCTGGGTGCTGGAGGATGTCGAGCCGGGAGACGGGGGCCTTCACGTGGTGCAGGCCAGCCACAAGAGCAACGTGGAGACGCCCCGCGATCTGTTGACCGGGGCAGACGATATGGGGGTGGTCAAGCAGCCGGGGCTGAAAGCGGGCGATCTCTTCCTCCTCGCCGATTCGACGCTGCATGGCATGAGGCCATGGACCGCCGCCGGCTCCCGACGGTTACTGTGCTACGCCTACGCTGGCCGGGCCATGATCCAGTCGAATGGCCCCGGCCCCGGCGCCGATCTGGATCCACTGCCGCAGTGGAAGACAGAGCTGTCGCCCGAGCTGCGGGCGGTCATGCACCGACCTGGCCACCGCGGCAGCAACCCGCCTCCTGTGCTCAACACCGACGGGCAGAAGACCTGGGTGGAAGACAGCGGCGACGATTATCACCCATCGATCTACATCCGCAACCCTCAATCCGGGATCGACGAGAAGGAGTTTTACTTCTGGGACCTTAACGGTTACCTGGTGGTGCGCGGCGTGATGGACCAGGAGTGGCTGGCCAGAGCGAACGAGGCGGTTGATAAGTTCCAGGATCGAATCCAGGTGGGCAGCGAGCTGGCGCGCGGTTCCCAGAGCCAGGCGGGGACAGGGCGTCCTCTGCTATCGGGGCTGGCCGAATTCCCCGATCCATTCAATGAGCCCTTTCGCAGAATGCTCGCCCACACGACCGTCGTCAACCGCCTCACCTGGATGGGAGGCAGCGGGTTCCGCACGGGCGGAGGCTCGGTCTTCTGCGCCGTACAGGGAACATCCGGGCACTCCCTGCACGACGGCAACGAACCGATGAGTCCGTCGCGCGGGTATTATTTCAAAAACGGTCGGAGCTATGCCGAGACGGTCACGGTGGCCTGGCAGCTGCGCGATGTGGAACCGGACCAGGGGGGATTCGCGGCGGTGCCGGGCAGCCACAAGACCCACTATGCCATGCCACCGGGGATCCGCACGTGCGACCAGACTATGGGACTGGTGGTGCAGCCGGTAATGAAGGCGGGAGACCTGCTCTTCTTCATGGACGGCGGCTGCACGCACGGAGCGCTGGCCTGGAAGAATCCGGTCGCCCGGCGCAGCGTGCTGATTAAATACCAATCGAAGAACTCCACCTGGAGCGGCGGCGTGGTCGATCCCAAGGACCGCTGGGGGGACATGGTCGAGGATATGACCGAGGAGCAGTTCGCGGTGATGCGCGGTCCGGAGCGCGACGCCCGCAACCGCACGATCCCCAGACTGGGGCTGCAGGACGGCCGGGTGCGAGTATCGTATGACCCGGAGGGCGATAGCTATGCCGCCAAATACCGCAAGCCGGGGGAACAAGCGTAGAAGCCACTGGCTGACCACCGTCGCCCACACTTACCGCTGATAATGCTACAGCATTGAAAGGAAGCGACCATGAGCGGCGCACCACGCGTGGAAGACCAGGACCCGAGCACTCTCAATCTGCCCGAACCACCCGATTACACCTGCTTCCGGATCGATGAGAAGATCACCGTGGACGGGAGGCTCGACGAGGCCTGCTGGCAACAGGCGCCCTGGCTGGGGCCGTTCGTGGACATGGAGAAGGGCACACCGGTGCAGCACGAGACCCGGGTCGCCTTCCTGTGGGACGACCACGCGTTCTACGCCGGCTTCTGGTGCGAGGAGCCGGATGTCTTCGGCTTCGAGACCGAGCGCGACGGCCGCGTGGGAGCGGATCAGGACTTCGAGGTCTTCATTCTGGGACAGGACGTGTATTACGAGCTGCAGATAAACCCGCTCAACACGGTGTACGAGGTCTTCTGGACCTGGGTGCAGCCTCTGGTAGAAAAACGGGATCTGGAAGGGCTCGACCGTCTCTTCCGGGCGCGTCGGGCCATTTACGGTCGCATCGGCGATGACTACGAGATGCGGCACGGCAGTTTTGACTGGGACTTTCCAGGGCTGCAGACGGCGATCCACGTGGACGGCTCGATCAACTGTCACCGGCATCGGGACCACGGCTGGTCCGGCGAACTGGTCTTCCCCTGGAAGGGGTGGGATGATCTGGCGCAGGGCCAGCGCGCCATCCCTCCCCAGGAGGGGGATGCGTGGAGGGTCGGTTGCTCGCGGGTGGAGCATGGCCGCGACGAGGAGGGCGGCGTGGCCTGGGGACGGGACTGGTCGATCGCCCGGCACGGTAAGATCCAGATGCACGTGCCGCACCGCTGGCCGCGAGTGATCTTCTCGACGCAGACGGTGGGCGAACAGGCGTAGTCTCCTATCGACGGGCCCACCAGACGGTGGTGAGGCGTCGCGCACCTTGCTGGCCGACGCCTCGCACCCTCGGTGCTGACGCCTGTTATTCCGGCAAGAGACTACGTCGCCAGCGGTGCCCCCCCCGGGATACTGATAGGCCGGCGCGGGGCGCGATGGCTGGAGCGCTCGGCGGTGAACTTCGCCGTCAGATATTCCCCCAGGTGAATCGACCCCGACATGCGGTCGCCTGATGCCGTGCCAGAGAACAGGAAGGTTATGGCGTTTCCCGGCTGGCGCATTTCGCTGCGGAGCTTGACCTGGTCTCCCTCCACCACCCCTATGAGCTCCAGGACCGAGAACTCGCTCTCGTGGATTCCTTCGATCCAATTGCCGTCCTGCGAAATCGACAGTCGCTGCTGGCTGCTGCTGCTTGAGTAGTCGACGGTCAGATCCCAGCGGCCGCTCAGGTCCACCGCGGCAGGCTTCAAGGCAGTCGATCTCGGGCTGCGATCCGCGGACAGAATTCCGTGCACCCTAGCGGCGACCACCGCGTCGTCGCCGGGTTGCATCTGGCTTGGGGTGATCCGAATGCAGGCGGAAACTCCCTCTTCGTCGCCGCTCCCTACAGCGATCCTCGGTGTTTTCCGGGCGAAGTCTTCCGCCACCTCCTCCCCCGTGATGTGCAGCGCGGCCGGATCCCAGCTGATCGTCAGCGTCGGCGAGCGGTTCGACAGGCCGGTGCGCTCTTCCACGCTGGTCGTCACCCCGTCGATGGTTTCGACCCGCTTCGAGATGTTGGCAAGCAGGCCCAACCAGCCCTTCCACTCGGCGGCGTGATCGCGCGTGACCCAGGCCTCCACGGCCGCCAGCAGACCCATGATCTCCTCCTTGCCGACCTTGTCGTCGCGGCCGGGCCCGTGATGGGGCGAGCTGGCCTGCCACGCCGACATGAGGATGTCCTTCCGTCCCAACACGAGTCCGGCACTCTGAGGCCCGCACAGAGCCTTACCGCCACTGTAGGTGACGACCGTCGCTCCCTGTTCCAGATGAACGCACGGAATAGTGAGATTCTCCGCGGCGGCATCGGCCAGGATCGGGATATCGCGAGGTCGGGCTATCGCCGCGATCACCTCCAGCGAGAGCGGCTGACCGGGGATGGAGCCGCCCCCGGTGACGATGTAGATCATCGCCGTCCGCGGATTGATCGCCGCCTCGAGCTCCTCGGGCGTCTCCACGGTCACCAGCTCGACCCCCACGTTTCGCAGGGCGTGATCGTAGGCGGTGCGCGAGTACCCGGGCACGATCACCTGGGTCCTGTCGAGCCCGGCCAGATCCGGGATCCGGATCAGCTTCTCGGGGTTTCCTCCGGTCACGCAAGCGATGGTGACGTGCTTCATCCCCGCCGCGCAGCCAGAGGCGATCATCCCCCACTCGGCGCCGGTGATCTCGGCCAGCCGCTGGCCGACCCCCTGTGCGAGCTCATCGTATTGCACGAAATAACCGGATGCCGCCTCCATCGCCGCCAGTACCTCCGGGAGCTCCACCGAGCCCCCGATAATAGTGAAGGTGCCCCGGCAGTTGATGATGGGCTCGACCCCTATCGACTGGTAGATGTTCTGGTCACCATCGGGCCCGTTGGCCAGGAACGGAAGGATCGACAGGTTCTGTGTTGTGTCTTTGGGTTCCAAGGGAATCCTTTCTCAAAGATGGTCTGCTGGTGTGCGCCGCGCCTGTGCACTCGGGGAATAGCGGGGCGGAATCGGCTGGATGATCTCTCGCTGCTCGTCGGTCAGGGCTGCCAGCAATTCCGCTGAGGGCACGTAGTGAAAACGGGATCGGATCCAGCGGGGCGAATAACGATACAGACACACGCGCCGATTTCCCTCGTTGGTGCGCTCGGCCGAGCCATGGGTGATGGCGTCGGTAAACATCAGCACATCTCCCTTCTGAGCGTAGATCTCACGCATGCCGATCTGCTTGCCGGCGGCCTCGTCACTCCGGTAAGTCTTGATTTCGCCGGCTAGTTTCGGATGTGGAATGCGCGCCTTATGGCTCCCGGGAACAATGGTGGTCGGACCGTCGCCCATGCCGATGTCGGTCATCGCCATGATACAGTTGATCTGGCCCACCATCCACTCGCCGGTATTGTTCTGTCGGAAAGTCATGTAGTTGATGGGTAAATGTCCACCACAGTGGATGCCTATATAACCTCCCTGCCCCCGGACACTGACCAGATTCTCATGAATCGACACCCGGTTCATCGGATTGATCCAGCGCTGAATGTGAGTATACCATGCCGGGTAATTGATCAGTTTCCGAAATACCGGGCCAGCTTCGATGATATTCTGAAAGTTGGTGCCGTCGGCGCCGCTGTAGGTGTGAGTCTCGACATGACCTATCCACTGTCCGGCATCGGCCTGGTCGTGACCCCGGCGAGCCCCCTCGACGAAGTCCTGGTGATCGTCGATCCAGTTGTTCATCTCCCTGAGGTCGTCTGGCTCAAGCGCCTCGCGGAAGATGATATACCCGTTGAGGTCGAACAGATAGTCGATGAGGTACTCGTCGTCACAACCTCTGGGCACTAGCGGATGTTCCATAGCTACTTGTCTCCCACTGCGATGTCGATCGACACTACAGTAACGCACCATATGAAGATACCGGCAACCGGCGCGATGTTGATGGCCGCCGGCAAAGTCTGTTTATTTGATGCACCCATGCTTGAGAGCCTGAACAAGCAAATCCTTTCAGGAGTATCGATGTCCAAACTGATCATCACGGTGGCTCTCAACGGTAGCGTCCCGACCAAAGAGATGAACCCCCACACGCCGATTGCGCCGGATGAGATCGCCGCGGCGGCGCTCAAGTGCCGCGAGGCAGGGGCGAGTGTCGCTCACGTTCACGCGCGCGATCTGGAGGGGAAGCCGACGCTGGATCCGGACATCTTTGCCCAGATCCATCGCCGGATCAGCGAGGCCACGGACATGATCGTCCAGATTTCGACCGGCGGTCGCGCCGACCTGGATGCTCAGCTGCGCGCCGAGCCCGTCCTGCGAATTGCACCTGAGATGGCCTCGCTGACCACGGGCTCGATGAACTTTCCGGATCAAGTGTATGCGAACTCCTTTGAGACAGTGGAAACGCTGGCCAGGGCGATGAAGACTGTGGGGACAAAGCCGGAGATGGAGATTTTCGAGGCGGGGATGATCGACAATGCGCTGCTGCTGCTGAAGCAGGGCCTGGTCGAAGCGCCGCTGCATTTCGATTTCGTCATGGGCAGCCGCGGATCGCAGCCGGCGACGGCGCGGCAGCTGGTGTTCTTGAGCGAATCGATCCCCAGAGAGGCGACCTGGACCGTAGCTGCCCTTGGACGGCATCAGCTGCCGATGGCGATGCAGGCAATCGCCATGGGTGGCCACGCGCGGGTGGGTCTGGAGGACAACATCTACTATCGCTACGGTAAGCTGGCCAGCAACGAGGCACTGGTGGCCCGAGTAGCGCGGATTGCGACCGAGGCAGAGCGCGAGGTCGCGACGCCGGATGAAGCGCGAGAGATCATGAGTCTAAAAGGAGGTCATTCGCCATGACGACTGCGGTAGAGCAGAACAATTCGACGCACGAGCCCGCGCCCCCTGGCTTCACGCCGGAACAGTGGGCGATCTTCGAGCGCGACGGCATCATCTTCCTCGAGGAGGCCCTGTCGTCTGACGAGATTCAGCGCTACACCGACGCCATCGAGCGCGTCGCCAGCGCCGATCCGAAATTCCGCACCGACGAGACCTTCGCCCGGCAGAATGTCGTCGAAAAGGATTCCGTCCTCGCCGAGCTGATCGATCACCCGCGCCACGTGGGCTTCGCCCACGACATTTTCGGCGAGCAGCTGAAACTGCACATCAGTCAGTTCTTCATCCGGCCGCCGGGCATGACCAACTACAACCTCTGGCACCCGGACGGCGCCCGCGCTCTGCCGTACGGGGTGTTCTCACCGCGACTGCCGCTGCAGATCAAGATTGGTTACTGGCTCACCGGCCTGCCCGAAGCGAAAATGGGCAACCTGGTCGTCCTGCCGGGCAGCCACCTGCAGCAGTACGTCGATCAGTACGACACCCGAGACTCTGCGCCCGGTGAGCTTATCGTCAAGGTGAAGGCCGGCACGATCACCGTGATGCACTCGTCGATCTGGCACCGAGTCGAGCCCAACGAGAGCGATGTGGTGCGCAAGAACATCTTCTACGCTTACTGCCCGGCCTGGGTCACCGCGGGCGATCGCCTCAAGTCAGACCCCGAGTGGATCCGGACCCTGAGCCGGGAGCAGCGCATTATCATGCGCAGCTACGACCAGGGCTACGACCACGCCAAACCCCCGGCGTCGGAGTTTCCGCTGTTCCTCGACCGCGACACCGGGAGCGATCGCGATGAAGGCGCCTACTCCGACCACGTCGCCCTCCACCGTCGCAAACGGCGCACGAAGGCGGAGGAGTGGGTGGCCGCCGCCGGCTGAGCCGCTACCGTCCCGGACTCGCGGGGTTGAGCGGGCCCCGTCCTGCATCAACAGCATGCGGCCCGGCATACCAACTGCGCCTGCCGTCCGTCACCCTCAGTCAGCCAGGCCGCAGTCTACACTTCCACGGTGTCGGGCCGGTTGCCGACCGAAGGCGGCGCCATCATGCGCCGCTGCTGCTGGGTGGCGTCCGGATACTCCGCCGCATTGTAGTAGGTCGCCGACCACGACGAATGTCCGGGGCTGAATTTGTAGAGCAATCCTCGTCGCTCGTGGTCGGCCGTCCATTCCATGGTGCCGTGGATCAGGGCCTCGGTAAAGATGATCACATCCCCCGCCTCTACTTCAACCTGACGCACGTAGTGGGCATGGCGACCGTAGGAGCGCACCTCGTCGGGTATGCTGCCGATGAAATTGCTCTTGTGCGAACCCGGAATGCAGCCAAAACCGCCGTCGCCGGGCCCCGCTCCAGTCAGACAATAAGTCAAGACAGTGAGTCCGTTGCGGATGGTGCCGTCGTGACACTTATACCAGTGGTCACCGGGTACACCCCCTTGCATGGTCGGCCCCCCGTGCAGTCTCCCCGCCTTGCCGCCCTTCTCCATGAAGATGCAGTAGTCGTGATCGATGCGCACTTTGGGGCCGAGCAGCTCGACCATATAGGGCAGGGCCCTGGGGTGATCGACGAGCGCCAGGGTAGCCGCCCCCCACATCGAAACGCGGCTCGTGCGCCTCAAGCCGCTCTCGGTGAAGTCGCCAGGCCAGGCCTCGTCGGCCAGGGCGTTGAGCGCGTCGATCTCGTCGCCGCCGAGCACGCTCTTGACGACGAGGTAGCCTTCCAGATCGAAGGTAAATCTCTCCTCTTGGGTCACGAAACACTCCTTCCTCTCAATGTGAATAACGTCAGCGAGACCTTGGCAAACCCTCAGTAGGTCGCCCGTCCGCCGCTGACATCGAAGCATTGGCCCGTAGTAAAGGTCGACTCCTCCGAGGCGAGAAACAGGATAGTCGCCGCCACTTCCTCGGGCCGTCCGAGCCGGCCGAGAGGGATCTTCGAGGTCAGGAAATCGACCCGGTCCTGCTCCATCCCCTTCAGTATCGGCGTGTCGATCAAAGCCGGCGCGACGCAGTTGACGCGGATTCCATCCGTCAGGACTTCCTTGGCGAGCGTCTTTGTAAAGCAGATGACCCCCGCCTTGGACACGGAGTAGGGCGCCATATTGGCGTTCCCCTCCTTGCCCGAGATCGATGCGAGCGAGACGATGACCCCCGCCTTTCTCGGGATCATGTGCCGGACCGCGGCGCGCGAGCAAAGGAAGGTCCCCTTCAGATTGATGTCCAGGACGCGGTTCCAGTCTGCCTCCGCCAGATCCTTGACCGGCGTATCGGACCCGACGATCCCCGCGTTGTTGACCAGAATGTCCACGCCGCCGAAATGTTCGATGACCTCAGCGAAGGCCCGGTCCACGTCGTCGGCACTGGCCACGTCAGCTCCGATGGCGATGGCGGTTCCATCGATCCGGGCCGCCGCCCGCTGGGCTGCGTCTGAATCTACGTCGACGATAGCGACTCGGCAGCCTTCCGCGGCAAAGCGCTGGGCGATGGCGTAGCCGATGCCCTGTGCCGCTCCCGTGACCACAGCCGATTTTCCGTTGAGGGGTTGTGCATTCATTGAAACGTCTCCTATTGCTCGTCCGATGTGCCTATTGCTCGTCCGATGTCATGGCCAAGCCCTGCAGAACGGGCCGCTGGTCGCCGAGCTGGCGGATCCGGTATCCAGCCGGAGTTTGAGGACATCCTTGGGGAGGATGCCCGCTATGAAGGTAGCCAATATCGCAGAACTGAAAAATCATCTGGGTGATTATCTGCGTCTGGTCGAAAACGGCGAGAACGCGCCGCAGACAGCCACTTCGGCGGACCGA
>Ga0066376_10004691_pt1 | contig 11827 bp, 14 predicted proteins | sample Knorr_S15_td_Bot_FD_77009 | JGI IMG/M metagenome (GOLD analysis project Ga0066376, IMG submission 77009) | Marine microbial communities from Southern Atlantic Ocean transect - Knorr_S15_td_Bottom_ad_5009_LV_A | ecosystem: Environmental > Aquatic > Marine > Oceanic | place: Southern Atlantic... | reverse complement strand
TCGGAAAAGAATGGCACTGACTTAAGCGAAATCTCGTCATCCAGTGGAGTATGATTACGACTCTGACGCGGTTATGGCGAAAATAGTGATGCGGTATTCCGACCTTAATCAGACGCTCCCTAGACTGGGTCGATCCTACAAAGGATAGCCGATTACCATGTTGATCAATGGAACCAGTGAAGAAGCCGGTGTGGATCAGGACTGGGAAGCACAAATGATGCGCGGAGATTCTGATCGATTTCAGAACATGGTGACTGCAGCTGTCGTGGATTAACGCGTAGCACCACCCACCTTTATGGTCCTGGGAGTTATGATGTATCAACAACTTGCAATGTTGAGTTTTCTACTCATGACCATTCCGAGCGCCTCTGCCGCTGAACTCGCTCTACTATCCGAAATTGGTTCTTTCAAGATTGTTGAAGACGATTTTGTTTATTTAACAGTCGATGGTATCGAACTGCGCGCTCACAGTTATCGGCCAGAGAAAAACGGCATCCTGCCTGCGGTCATAGACGTACATGGGGGGGCGTGGAACTTTAATGATCGAATGAGCGGTCAAAACTACAATATGGCTCTAGCGTCCTCTGGAATTTATGTGCTGGCCATTGATTTCAGGCAGGGACCAGAATTTCAACACCCGCTGGGAAGCAGGGATGTGGTTTCTGCGGTGCGATATCTCAGAAACAATGCGCAACGGCTTTCTATCGACACTACCCAGGCAGGCTTGATTGGCAGTTCTTCTGGTGGCCATCTGGCATTGCTTGCCGGGCTCAAGTCGAGTGCTGAGATGCATGCTGAGCGATCAACAAAACGTGAAGAACCGGCAGAGACAGGCGTTAACTATGTGATCGCCCTCTGGCCTGTTTCGGATCCATACTATCGCTACCAATACGCGAAGCAGGTAGGTAGAGATCAATTGGTAACCGCCCACGACAACTATTTTACCAGTGAAGACGCGATGAAAGAGGCCAGCATTCAGCGAGTCCTGGATGATGGCGAGGCTTCAGGAAAATTACCGTCAGTGCTTATCGTTGAACCCGGAGAGGATGCCAATGTTCCTCGCGAAATGACCCGCGAACTGTTGCAGAGCCTTCAAAATTCTGGTGTAAAAGTGGACTACCTGTTTTACCCAGGTTTGCCTCATGCATTCGGTCATGGTGATTCGGCGTCAACCGATGACCTTATTATTGCCATGAGAGATTTCATTAATCGTCAATTGTTGCCATAGATCGGATGCCAAGCCGGTTGCCATCTTCACGCTTTGCTAATGCGTCTCAAGGGACTATCCTGCTACCCAGGTATTTTTTGTGGGAATGTGACGTGAAGCGAATTCTTTGTTTACTATCACTGTGTACAGCCATGCAGGTTTTGGCTAATGAAGTCCCTGACATAACCAAAGCGCACCTTGTGGAATTCGGTATTTACCTGACCAGCGTGGAAGCTACAGCACCAGCAGCAGGCACATCGACCGGTGAGCTTAGTTTGCTTTCAAACCCAAGATTGCTTCGCAGCACAACGACCATTCCAGCCATCGCCAAATCATCGTTCGGAATCAGGTATCAAATTGAAGGGATACCTGCCGGTAGTGTCATCGAAGTAAGGGACGTTGTTATAACCCCTGGATTGAAAGATCCGGATTCCCATGAAACTCCTTCTGTAAATCTAAATCGAAAGGTAGCTCATCATTGATCTGATAGATGCAGCACTAGTATTGTTCGGCAAGCCCCACATTCTGTAATTGTCGTGGACCATCGACCGTCAATATAAATGTGTGTCGGAAGTCGTGGTACATTAAGTCCTGATATTGCTGTGGGAAGAAGGCGGAATGAGTTACGAGATAAAAAGATTTCCTATTGATGGCACGATAGACGCAGACGGCCATATCCTTGAGCCCGAAGATCTTTGGGAGAACTATCTCCCGGAAAAATATCAATCAAGGGCGCTTCGCATCCAGGTAGACAACGACGGCTTTGAATACCTGGAAATCGATGGTAGACCTTCTCGTCGTACCAGGCGCGGCTCACTGGGCTTGTTAGGCGCTATGGGAGACGATGACCAGAAACCGAGACCCGATCGTCGATATTCTTCCAGCATGCCCTTTGGTGCCTGCGACGCGCAGGATCGCCTGTCACTGCTGGACCAGGAAAACCTTGAAAAAGCCCTGCTTTATCCGACCATTGGGTTGCTGTGGGAATGGGAACTCACCGACCCTGATCTCAGTCTTGCATACGCGACTGCGTACAACCGTTGGATAGCCGATTTTTGTCGTGACAGCGGCGGCAGGCTTGTCCCGATTGCGCAGCTGACACTACTAGACCCCGAAGGATCAGCAAGCGAGCTCGAGCGCGCAGTAAAAGATGGCTGCAAAGGCGCCTGGGTAAACCCATTCAACCACGAGCGGATACCCCATGGCGATGCCAGGCACGACATCATTTACGCCAAGTGTGAGGAACTGGACGTACCCTTCGCCATTCACCCGACCTTCACGCCGCACGATAAACCCGCCGAGGGCATTTTTGACTGGCCGCGTGAGGGCGTCCTGTACAGTTCCATGATATGGCTTCGCGCCATCGTGCAACAGGCATTCATCTCCTATATCGCACTTGGCACCCTCGATCGTTTCCCAAAATTAAAACTGGGTGTACTGGAAGCAGGTTCCGGCTGGGTCGGTGCAATGCTGGATCGTCTCGATGCAGTAGATGACGCCATGCGGCGCGGCAAAGTCAAACATTCCGCAACCGAGTATTTCAGGCGGCAATGTTTTATTTCAGGAGACCCCGATGAAACCGTGGCGCCCTATACCATCGACAAAGTGGGTGCCGACTGCTTTATGTGGGCAACCGACTACCCGCATCCGGATCATCCCCACACCTGGGTGGATGATCTCACCCGGTATGCTGAGGTGCTGACACCAGAGACTCGTGCCAAGGTCCTTGGGGACAATGTTCGCCGAATCTACAATCTAGACTAAGGAAGCTTTGATGCTCAGTGAAATACAGCCCCCTCGACATGATGGCAAGAGAGCTGGTTTCTTGTCAGCGGTTACTCGATAACACGTTCCCCAAACCAAAGGCTGGTGGTGCAATCGATCACAGACTGGAAGTGTCGGCCGAGGCCTGCGCCACCCTCTGACTCGGCGAACGCTTTGCGTTTGGCCGCCCAGGCGGAGACGTTTTCATGGACACCGTAAAGAAAGAAATCCGGCGTATTTTGGCCAGGTGTGATGGGAGTGGATCTATAGAAAATAGAGTTCTCATATTCCTTGATGCCTCCCAGGACGCCGCTGATATGACTCCACAGATCGCCTAGATCAGACATTCTCACGCCATGCTTAAGATTGCATGCGTTGGAGCTGATGATTGCCGGAGGATTCTCAATGGCAAACTTCCCACCGTCAAAGACAACGTCTCGCGTTGCTAGAATAGAATCGCAATCTGCCACCGTATCAAACCGTTCAAGTGCCTTACGTCGCAGCAGATCTTCCTTCCGTATGTTGAGTAGGTGATGGCTTTCATGCATTTCCCGGACTAGCGCCCTTGAGCAGGATCAATAACATACTGGCACCATCTCAGTAGTTCCTTGTGTCGCTATCAGGCACTTCGTTCATACAATAGTGTGCTCCTGACTATTTTTGAACGCTACGCTTCAAAATTGCTTCGATCAAAACATTAATGATCCCTCCTGTGGCATTATCTGTTCGACAGGTGTCTACAATTAAAACAACAACAATTTGAGGAAAGAAGTAATGGGTAAATTAGCAGGGAAAACTGCCTGGGTGACGGGTGGTGGCAGAGGTATTGGCCGTTCTATTGCATTGGCGATGGCAGCCGAGGGAGCCAATGTCGCGGTTAGCTCAAGAACCGTGGCGGAACTGCAAGGTGTCGTCAGCGAAATTGAGGCACTGGGGTCAAAGGGCCTGGCAGTAAAGGCAGATGCCATGTCTTTGAAAGACACCCTGGATAGCGTGCAGCAGATTAAATCAGAGTTTGGCAGCCTGGATATTCTCATCAACAATGCCGGTGGCATGGTGCCGCCAAGACGAGACGACGGGCTGCAAGCTGAAGAGATTGATGAGTTCAATTTCATCGACAATATCGACCTGAATCTCTTTTCTGCCTATCGCGCCAGCCAGGCGGTATTGCCCGGTATGGTGGAAAACGCCGATGGCCGAATCATCAATATCGGCTCAGGTTACGCAAAACGATCAGGCGGGGAGCTCGCTTACACCGCAGCCAAGCACGGGATGATCGGTATGACTCGGGCACTGGCGGCTAAAGTTGCTGCAAATGGCATTACTGTCAACTGCCTTTGCCCCGGCTGGACCAATACACAATTGGTTGATCTTGATCGGATTGCGGCGATGAGCGGCGTGGATGTCGCGGTCATTCGCGCCAAAATTGAATCTGAAAACCTGCAAAACAGAATGCTTGAGCCAGACGAGTTGGGTCCGATGGCAGCTTTGCTGGTTGCGCCTGAATCCCATGGCATCACCGGGCAGGTTATAAGTGTAGACGGTGGTTACGGCGTTTAGGGCATGTTACCGCGACCCCAAATCTCGGAACATTTTTGTGATTGCGAATGGATGGCATGTGCCGTGATCGTGAGTATTGAAGAGCGAAAGCACGTCGGTTCATGTACGATGACGCGTTTTCAACATAATAAGGTGTACTCATGAAAGTAGGACTAGCTTTTGCCAGCAGCATTGCCGTCGACGGAGCGGCTGCCCTCGAGGTTTGTCGTCGCGCCGAAACCGCAGGTTTCGAATCGGTTTGGGGCGGTGAACACGTGATCATTCCGGATTCGATTGGCTCAAAATATCCATACACTGCCGATGGTAAAATTCCTGCTGAACCGGATACACCCATCCCGGACCCACTTATATGGCTGGCGTTTGCTGCTGCCGCAGCGCCCACGCTTCGACTGGGGACATGCATCCTGATCGTGCCTCAGCGTAATCCATTGGTCCTGGCCAAAGAACTCGCGACACTGGACCAGCTGTCGGGCGGTCGGGTAGAGCTGGGTCTTGGCGTCGGCTGGATGAAAGAGGAATTCGATGCACTGGGTATCGACTGGGCACGTCGAGGCGCGCGAAATGACGAGTACATCGCCGCAATGCGAGAGCTGTGGAAAGGTCCGCACGCGGAATTTCACGGTGAATTTGTTGATTTCCCAGCTGTCACTTGCAGCCCACGACCTGTCGATGGCTCAATTCCGATACTGGTTGGCGGGGATTCTGAAGCTGCCATCCAGCGAGCCGCGCGTATTGCTGATGGTTATTTTCCCGGTGAAGGTGATCCCGAACGCCTCTCCGCGCTTATCAGTCGAGTACGCACTGCCGCAGAAGCGGCAGGCCGAGACCCTGATAGCATTGAGATAAACGCGATGTTCGGAGCCCAGATGGCCGACCCCGCCGCCGGTGTCGAGCAACTGGATGCAATTGGAGTTGGTCGGATCATGATCCCTGCTTTCTTTTTTGCTGGTCCTGATGGCCTTGATCGTTTGAGTGAGTTGGGCGAGAAACTAGGTCTGACCACCCGGGGCTGAGGGGGACACAAGAGCGTGCCGGAGTGAATCCGCAATAAACCAGACAGCAACAATTCTGGTGGGTACTTCCCCGGGAATCGTCCTACGGTAGTCTTCGAGGATAGGGCGGTCATGGTGATACCAGTTGCCCAGATCATCGTTGCCAGTCTGCAAAACATAATGCCATTCCCTGCCAATCCATTCGGGAAGCGGACACTCAAAGTGCGTGTCTTCGGGCAGGTCCCTACTCCACATCCAGGTAATGTCACGGCCATTGTCGAATTCAACGGCAATACTCATATAGTCGTGGGTCGCGGCATCAGTTTCAGAAGCCAGCGCGGGTAGCTGGTTGTACAGCCAGTCAAATTCGATGCGGCCCTGCATGGCAAAGGTGATCTGGTCACCTTCATTAATCTCCACGCCCATCGGCTGCCAGCCTTGCTTCAGCCGGGTTATTTCAACCGTCGTATCTGATCGCTCAGATCAGCGTCGGGGCTGGGTGAACACCCGGTTAATACAAATCCGAACACAACAAGAAAAAATGCCAACCTGGAGCTGTCCATACTGCCTCCGACTTTAATGCCTACAAAGGATGAACTCTGACAGGCACATCAGTAATGCCTTTGATGAAGCTGGAGCGTAATCGCTTCGGTTCGCCGACTACCTCGACCTTGCTGAACCGGGTGAGAATTTCCTCCCACAGAACGCGCAACTGCATTTCGGCAAGACGGTTGCCCATGCATCGGTGGATGCCAAAACCGAACGACAAATGACGCCTGACATTGGGCCGGTCGATAATAAATTCATTGGGACGATCTATCTCATCTTCGTCGCGGTTACCCGAGACATACCACATGAGCAGCTGGTCGCCTTTCTTGATTTGTTTGCCCCGGATTTCAATATCCTGGTTCGCGGTGCGACGCATATAAGGTAGCGGTGTCTGCCAGCGAATAATTTCTGGCACCATATTCGGTATGAGAGAGGGATCAGCGCGCAGTTTGTCGTACTCATCCGGGAATTCATTGAGTGCAATAACGCCCGCGCTGATGGAATTTCGCGTGGTGTCGTTGCCGCCAACAATGAGCAAAATCAGGTTGCCCAGAAACTCAAAGGGCTCCATGTCTTTGGTGTCCTTGCCGTGGGCCAGCATGGAAATCAAATCGGAACCCGGGGTTTCCTGGGCTGCGCGTTCATTCCACAGGCGGGTGAAATACGCCAGGCACTCCATTAATTCCGTTCGGCGCTGCTCGGCAGTCTCGACAATGCCTGTGCCTGGTGGTGCGGTGGCCACATCTGACCAGCGAGTGAGCATGCGTCTGTCTTCAAACGGAAAATCAAACAGCAAGGCCAGCATTTGTGTGGTGAGTTCAATCGACACCAGGTCGACCCAGTTGAAGGTTTCCCCGACGGGCAGGCTGTCCAGAATGTTGCAGACTCGCTCCCGGATCACGGACTCCATTTTTGCGAGATTCGGTGGTGCGACCACGGCGCTGACCGTTGCCCTTTGCAGATCGTGCTTGGGCGGGTCCATGGCAATAAAGTTAGAGAAGGCAAGTTCTTCCGGGTCAGGCTCAGCGCCGATTTTCGGACCGAGCGCAATACCCGATGCCGATGAGAACAACTCGTGGTGGGTATCCACGTACATGATGTCTTCGAATTTGGTCAGCGACCAATAGCGGCCGATGCCCGGCAGCTCGTTGAAATGAACCGGGTCTTCTTCACGCAGGCGCTTGAAGTGCTCCCAATGCAGGTCCTGTTGGAATAACCGGCCATCAATCAGGTTAAGTTCTTCGATCGGTACGGAATAGGGATCCTCGATAACAGGCGGTGGGTTCGCTGACAGAAAGGGGCTCATCATTTTGTCCTGGCCCTGATCTGGCGCTTTTACTTGTTCACTCATACGTGTCTCTGATAGTTACTTTGCAGATGGGCACATTATCAGACTATTGAGTAAATTGGGCTGTCTGGCCGGAAGCCCGTCTTGAAGAGGCCTCACATCTGGGTGACACTCGGCTTCTGCCAATGGGGGACGATATTTTGCGCAAATTTGCTTCACTGCTTAGCTTCATACTGCTTTTCTTTTCTACCTCGATACTCGCCGAAGAAAGCCCGCCGCAAATCGGTAACGGTTCGAATAACTGGATCATTACAGAGGGTGCCAGCCGAGATGGCGCCACCTTCACCTTTCCGGAAGTCAAGATCGACGGCAACGGCTGGCTGGTGATGCATCCCTTTAAAGACGGCAAGCCCAACGGCAAAGTTTACGTGGGTCACACCTTCCTCAAAGATGGTGTATCAAACGATGTGCAGATTGTGGTTGACGAGACACCAGCCCAGGGCGATTACTTTATTGTAATGCTGCACCGGGACGTCAATGAAAATCAGGAATTCGATTTTGTGTTCGTTGATGCGGTTAACGTGCTGGATAAGGCAGTATTCGAAGGAGAGACGATGATAGGGCACGCCTACGCGGCGCCCTAGGGAAGCTCTGATTAATTTAATTAATCAGAGATTACCATGAGGGGGAGGGGCTGGCTGGAACCTGAATACAGATTCCAGCCAGTCCTATTTTTCATTCCCAGTTTAGTAACCGTCTGGTACCCAGTTGCCGTGGAAACCGGCAGGCACCCTGACCGGCAGATGAATCCTGGCGACAGGTTCCTTCTCGAAAGCCCTGGAATCAACAATCACAATTTCACTTTTGTTGTCGCCGGGCTGATACACATAGCTCAGTACCCAACCATCATCTTCTGACGTGCCGTCAGGATCTTTAACGAACACCGGCTCGCTGCCCTGGCCACCATTTAGGTTATGAAACTCTGACGAGTTGTTGTCCATGTCATATTTGATGAAGCCTTCAGCAACGGGCAGGCTGGGCGCGAAGGCGGCGGTGTAACCGAAACGGTATTTTTGTCCGACCACCGAGTTACCTACCCTGGGGAAATCCACCATGCGGTCATCGAGTTGAGTTTCCGATACGGTGCCCTTGTCCTGGTCAATCACCCAGCGATACAGCATGGGCGGTGAGTTGGAACCGGGCTTCATCGTATCTTCCATGCGGCACACATCGATGACGATGTTGTTGCCATCCTCATAAGCATTTAGCGGATGGAATACATAGCAGGGATTAATTTCATACCAGGTCACATCTGCGTCTGTGCCGTCTCGTGGCATCACGCCCAGGCGCGCGCCATAGGACTCATCCCACAATATCGGCAAACCTGTCGTTGCCATGCCCTCCAGGTTCCACAGTGCGGGTAGATCCATAAAGATCACGTGATTCCGCGTGATGTTGAAATCGTGGATCATGGTCGCAGCTTTGACGGTAATATCTTCGACCTGCAGCAATTCGCCGCTCGCGGAAGTGCGGTGATAGGTCAGGTAGGGTTCGGTCATACCGTATCCAAACGAGATGAGTTCACCCGTCTCGCTGCAGGTTTTGGGGTGCGCGGTCATGGAACCTTTGAGCTTGCCGTCGTAGTTATGGGGCCCGATGGTTTCGAGTTCATCTGAAACAACGAACGGCCAGTGGCCTTCTTCCAGGGCCATGATCTTGCCCGCATGGTGAATCACATGGGTGTTGGCAGATGACCGGGTCATATCACGCAGGGACGCCATGACATCGGCTTCCGGGTCCAGGAACAGCGGAGTCTTCACATAACGATTGCGATACCAGTTGGCATTGCCGTCACGAATCTCAACTCCGTGCAGCATGCCGTTGCCCAGAAACCAGTGATCCGAAAACCCCGATTGCGGGTTGGCGCCGTTTCTCAGCAGGCGGCCGTTTAATGCTTTGGGGATCTCCCCGGTGACTTTCAGATCCGTTTCGGTCACTTCTTCAAAAACGGGGGCAAAATTATCCTTCAGCCAAAACGGCTCTTCTTTGACGGCTTCGCTCATGCTGCTTTTCCCTTGTGGTGTGATAACGCTGGATCATGTCAGATTTTAGGGTTGAGCACGAGCCCAGGTGATTTCGATCCTGCCCAGCCTGATCCCGTTGGCCCCGGGGTTGCCGCGCTGATTACCTGATGCTGAAATCACTAAAAGTATGTTCGGCATCAGGCTCACGGCAGGTCACGTCGGTGACATTAGCGAAGGGTGGACCCTGCTGGCTCCATTGCACCAGTGCATCCACCCGGTCGGCGGCGCCCTGAACCAGGTACTCAACTCGGCCATCCGGCAGGTTCCTGACAAAACCGCAAAGCTGTAACTGCTGCGCTTTTTCAGCCAGTGAGGCTCGATAAAAAACGCCCTGTACCCGGCCGGAAACGAATGCGTGGATGGTTTTGGTCATATTCCTGTCTGCGGCAGCAGGATTACCTGGTTAAGAATCCATGAAAGTCATCATGTCAGAATATCTGGCCCGGTGCCCACAGCGCCAGTTCCACCCTTAAGATCAGGGCGCGTTAGATCGGCGCGTAATTTAATGTTCGAACCATAGTGTGCTGGATTCTTCCGGTATTTCGCGTAGAAATCATGAACCTGTGTCCGATTCCACTGCCATAGATGACTTCATTGCCGAACTGCGCCGGCGCTCGGTGATAAAAGTCGCTGCCATCTATGCAGCGATTGCCTGGTTCATCCTGCAATTCGCCGATATTGCCTTTCCCCGTATGGGGCTTCCTGACTGGTCGATCACTGTCACGCTGGTGGTTGCAGCCATTGGATTTCCTGTGGCGATACTTATTGCCTGGCTGTTGGAGCACTCGGCTGATGGCTTGCGGGCAACGGGAAAATTAACCGATGCCCAGAAGGCGCAATTGCCCAAAGGCAGGAAGCTGGACCTGGTCATTATTGGGGTGCTCTCTGCGCTGGTTGGTTTTCTGTACCTGGAGAGATTCACTGATGACACTGCCACGACTGTGTGACGTCAGCCCATATGGCACCACACAGCCCTGATTGCTAAGAGACACTTCTGTTATTTTTAACAGCAACAGAGGAGTCTCAAAATGAGCCTGTCAAACACCGAAAAGCACGTCAAAGACATACGTCGGAAAACCCGTCGCAAGTTCTCTTCAGAGGAGAAAATCAGAATTGTTCTGGATGGTCTACGCGGCGAGTATTCGATTGCTGAACTATGCCGCCGGGAAGGCATCAACAATAATCTGTACTACCGCTGGAGCAAAAGGGTACCCTACGGGTCCCAGATCAAAAGATGTGAAGCGCGCCCCATGACAACCAACAAACGAATCCTGCTCAGCGAAATACCCACCGGCAAACTGACCGAAGAACATTTCAGCTCTGACGAGGTGGAAGTCGCCTCACCGGGGGAAGGCGAGGTGCTGGTGAAAACCCTGATCCTGTCCCAGGATGCCGCCAACCGCGCCTGGATGCAGGGCGCCACCTATCGCAGCGCACTCAGTACCGGCCAGGTCATGTCCAGCGGCGGCCTGGGCCAGGTGGTTGAATCCAATTTCTCGCGATTTGAAGTAGGCCAGATTGTCTCGGGAGATATTGGCTGGCAGGAATATGCGGTAGTACCCGGCAGCCAGATTGGCCCGGCCAGAGAACACGATGGCCCGTTAAGCCACGGGCTATCCCTGCTCGGCGTGGCCGGTCTCACTGCCTATCACGGTCTTTTAAATGTACCGGGCATTCATGCCGGTGAAACCCTGATGGTTTCAGCCGCCGGTGGATCCGTCGGCTCCCTCGTCGGCCAGATTGGCCGTATTAAAGGTGCAAGAGTCATCGGCGTCGCAGGCGGCCCTGATAAATGCAGCTGGGTTGTCAACGAACTGGGCTTCGATGCCTGCATCGACTACAAAGACACCAGCGCGCCATTACGTCATCAACTAGCAGAAGCAGCGCCAGAGGGCATCGACGTCTATTTCGACAACACCGGCGGCGACATCCTGCAGACAGGCCTGTTCGCGATGAAGATGAAAGGAAGAATATCCTGCTGCGGCGCCGTTTCCATGTACGACGGCAAACCCAAAGCCGGACCCATGGGTATACCTGGGTTACTGGTCACCAAACGTCTCACCATGAAAGGTTTCATCGTTTCTGACTACCACCACCTGGACAGTGACGCCGTCCACGATCTTTCCCTGTGGGCAAAACAGGGTGACCTTAAAGTCGTCGAAGACATCATCGACGGATTAGAAAATGCACCCCGCGGATTAATCGGCTTACTCGCCGGTGAGAACCGCGGTAAAAGAATGATTCGAGTCGCCGAGGCTGACTAAACGCCGGATTGCAGTTATACTCGCGCCTCTTTGTGCCGGGGTGGCGGAACTGGTAGACGCGCCGGATTCAAAATCCGGTTCCTTCACGGGAGTGTCGGTTCGATTCCGACCCTCGGTAC
>Ga0066376_10004689_pt1 | contig 11828 bp, 19 predicted proteins | sample Knorr_S15_td_Bot_FD_77009 | JGI IMG/M metagenome (GOLD analysis project Ga0066376, IMG submission 77009) | Marine microbial communities from Southern Atlantic Ocean transect - Knorr_S15_td_Bottom_ad_5009_LV_A | ecosystem: Environmental > Aquatic > Marine > Oceanic | place: Southern Atlantic... | reverse complement strand
TGGCTCCCTGTTAGAAATTCCACCCTCAAACACAAAACAGGTCTGACTGAGTATCGGGCTTCGCGCTATTTTGCACGCTTACCCACCTGCCTTGCCGAATCAGGTTCACTTTCATTGTGTACCTCTAACTTCCTATGGCTTCCTTCGGACCCTGTCGTTGGCCAACAACGCCCTTGCCATTCGGATTATCTTCCCCTCAGTCAGGGTGATTCAGGTTTCTTTCAACCTGACGGGTTTGCCAGCTTCGCTGGGCAAACAAAAAAGGCAGCGTGAGCTGCCTGGTGCGATGATGTTTGCAATGCGATCAGGATGGTCGCGTTGCGCTTGTACCGATGTCAACAAGGGACAGTGGCAGGTATCCGGTGACGTCCCCGCCTTCTTCCAGCGTGTCAAGAACGCGGGATGATGCATCCGCCATGATGTCAGACGCTTCACGGCGAATAGCGGCATATTGCGGATTGCCAGGCGCATCAAGCAGGCCAATGGTGGACAGTCCACGACTATAGATGACGCACAGATCGCGAAAGATAACGACTGCCCAGAGCGCTTTCAATTGCGTGTCTGTCGCTTGGGTTGGTACCGGGATGTTGAGTGCTGTCAGGTGTTCCGGGGTGATCCCATTGTTGGTATTGTCGATGCCTTGCTTGTAAAGTTGCAAATCATTCAGATCCTGCTGCACCTCAGTCAATGCCTTTTTTACACCGTTACTGTCCAGACTGTGACGGTTGTGCATTTCCGCGCAAATCAACAGTGTTACGATGCTTTCGGGTTTGTGTGCGCTTTGCTGGGTTTGCAGGAACAGGGCTGCGGGACGCTGGCTGAGCAGTGCCTGGTACGCTGAATCAAAATACGGCGTCAGCGCCGGGCGCGTGGCGGCAACCTGCGCCGCCGGGTTGACGAAATCGAAAGGGCGTTCGGTGAACAATCGCGCGTAGTTACCAGCGGTTACCGGGCGAAACACCGGGTGTGTGGCAAGCGCCTGGTATTCTTGATTTTTCATGATGTTTCCAGTGTGTGTAAATACAGAATAAGTATCTCACACCGGCGGGAAAATACAACAAAAAAGTTAATCTTGTGCGATAAAAACCCGGACAATACCGGGCAGTGAGGTTAATCGCGGTAAATCAGATAGGTGATATCACTGAACCTTGGGCCAAGAATGGCAGGATCGGCGTCTGCCATATCTTCAATGCGTTGACAGGCGTTTTTGGCTAAGTTTTCATTGACGCTGCCAGGGTATCCCACCGGCTCACCCAGTGAGAACAGTACGGCATCGATAATGGCAATGTGTTCGTTGCTCAGCGTGGCATTAACATCAATGGTCATGGTGGTGGAAATGGCTTTCGCCAGAACCGGCGCTGAGCCATTACTGTAATGCATATCAAAATAAACGCGCGTATGAATGTAATTAGCCGGTAAAGGTAGTTTGTTTTCAGTTTGGTTACCAAGCAGCGTGCATAACAGGCTGGTGATTTGGTTGTTATCCACGTGAAGGATAGGGGAACTAAAGCGGTGGGAGCCGCGATACATGCCGACAACGGTGCGCGCACTGCGTCCCAGCTCAACAGTGTGGTCGGGTGTTGCGATAAATTGCGGCTGAGGTCTGGCAAGTATGCTCATGGTGAAACTCGTAAATTTGTGTAGGGTTATATTACAGAAAAATGCCTGCCGGAGCAAGCATTTTACAACAAAAATGTGCTTTCAGGATACCTACCAGTCAAGCTTTTTGGCTACCGCCTGAACCCGCCTGAACCCGCTTGAGAGCCTCCCTGCGCGCCTTCTTTTCCTTTTCGCATTTCAGGCAAGGCAGCGCGGGAATGTCCTTAGGCAGACCGTGAACGCACAGGTTTGGCGTTACGTGGTCAGGGCGTCTCATGCAGACGCCTTCACTGAGCCAAGGTAAAACAATGCACCTGCTACGCTTGCGGTGACAAGTTGATGAGATTTTGCCTCAAAGGCGTAATCCTCGACCGTCTGTTTCAGATCAGGGTCGTCATAATCGATAGGTTCGCCAATCTCGCCCACAGTGTCGCACAGCGAAAAGAGAAGGGCATCAAGCACCTGTACGTCGCGCGGGGTCAATGCGGCATCCGCAGGTATCGTCTGCAACTGCGAAACCACGTGTTTAACCTCTTTGTCCTCCCCGTTACCGCAATACATCGCACAATGTACCTCACGGCGGACATAACCTTCAGGGATATCACCACCGACACCCACATCACCAAGCAATGCGCCCACAACGCACATGATGCGGTAAGGATCGGTAGTGAGGGCGTCACAAGTAAAAGTGAAATTGACCGCCGCTTTGGGGCAGTATCCCAGCACGGCATGTTCAATGCGTGTTAGCGGTTCAGAGCCGACGAACCCGTTAATGGTGGGAGCGGTCAGAACGGTTGGCATGGTGTGCGGTGCGTTTTGTGTCATAGCTGCTGTCATGTGAAATCCGGTGTTTGTGTGTTCAGTCATTACATTGTACCTCATTTGAGGTACTAATCAAGCATTAAACAGCTGGTTTTGCGAAAAACATTGAAATATTGCAAATGTGAAAGCTAAAAGTCTGCGCTGCCCGAAGGTGTTCGCTATGCCGTCGCGGCGTTACCATTACCAGCAAGCTTGCTGTCAAACAGGTAACTGAATATGACGGCAGAAAGCAGCGTAAGACCGATACAGGTGCCTTTTTCCATCCCGTTCCCCTGTAAGGCAAGCAGGCCAAGTGAGCAGGCGGTGACGGTGCCGAGAAATAGCGTGGTAATAGCGGTGTATCGGGCGCGCACGTAATAATGATGACGGTCGGTGCGGTAATCGTTATTCAGTGACGGACGGGTCAGCGGCATGGTACGCAGGCGGTAAAGCCAGATCGCGCAGGCACTGAGCAGCAGAGCGGTAATCGTCAGACTGACCGTTATCATGGCACCGGTGATAAGCAGCATGAGTGCAATCATGACGAATTGCAGATTAAAGCGCAGGTTTTTGGTGGTACGGTCGGTATTCAACCGGCAGGCGCGCGCTAAAAGCGGCGCGATAGTGACCAGTGCCACGCCGCCCACGGCAGAAAAAGACAGTTCAGTGACGAATTGCATCGCGGTCAGGTATAAACCGGCAGCCATTGCCAGGCTGAGTTGTGTACGTGGATGAATGTTCATGCTGACGCCTCCGTTAACGTCGTGTTGGCAATATCGCGCATCACGTGAATATCATGACGGCAGTCCGTCATCTGCGACTGAATAGCTTCAGCGACTTTCAGACCGGTATCGACGTCGGCAACATCGCAGATGTGCGTTGAGGCACAGCTGACGCCAAACGTAGTCTCGCCGAGGATCTCGCTGACCGTAATCATGGGCGCTTGCGCGTTGCGGCATTCAAAGCGCGTAGTGGTGACGCCTTTGTTCGGTCCGCTGCGATAGGTGTGTTTAACGGTTCTGATGTCCATCGATAATGCTCCTGCGTGTGTGTAGGATTATTATCGCAATAACGGTTTAAAAATACAACAAAAAAGTTTCAATTTGGGCAAAAAAATGAGGTGCGAACCGGGAAGCGCGACGCCTCCCGGATTGCCTTACTACTGCGTTTCTGTCGTCGTTACCATGCCGTTGAATAGGTGACGGGGATGTGAAATGTTTCATCATGAATATTGATCAGCGACATGCTGCGGATGCGTCCGATGTTGATATCAGACGCTTTAGGGTCGGTGCCCGATGCCAGGTTAATTTGTCCCTTAAATGCGCTGTCAGCAAGCAGTGCGCCAAGATCTGCATCCACGTTGATGCCGGGGGTTGAGAGGTATCCCTCTTCCACTTCGTCAAGGTCGTCGTCAAACTGGCATTCAATCTGGTATGTGCCGATGTTGGTATCGGTCTTATCGTCTGTGACCATGCCGCGGACACTGATAATTTCCAGAGGGTAGGCAAACTTCCCATTGGTCAGGAACAGCGTTTCAAGGTTCAATTCGCCGTCGAAGTGCTCGCCAGCCATATTGATGATCAAACGATAGTCGCGCAGGTCGGGACGGTTCGCATTGGCGGAGTCCGCGCCTTTTCCGGCAAGTGCATTAACCTGTGCATTCTGGTTTTGTTTATCCATGATTTTTATCCTGTGTTGTGTGTGTGTGGTATGGGGTGCATGTTACCAAAAATATGTTATTTAGTAAACAAAAACGATGTAATTTAATGAGTTACAGGTGACATCATATGTGCCACCTGCAAGCGATTATGCGGCGTCTGGATGTTCGCTCAGGTAGGCGTGGGGATTCTGGTCGTGGATGGCTAAGCAGAATTTTGCAGCCTGTTCACGGTAACGCTTTGGCAGGCGTTTTAGTCCGAAATGTATAATCGGTCCTTTGTGTTTGGTGAATACGCAGTTGCCAGAGCGAATCAGTTCGCTGACTTCATACCAGAGAGATGAGCCGAATTTAGACACCAGATCGCCTTCCTCCAGCACTACATCGCTGTCCTCGTCGTGGCTTTCAACGGGCGAGAAGCGTGGGTAATCATTGATAAACGGTGCGCAGTCGCCCATGACCAGCGCATAAGCTTTGCCGTCCTGTACGGCGCACTGACCAGTCAGCATAAAAGTCACCCTTGCTTAAAATCGCAACGAACGCAACATTGAGATGTCTGGGTGTCCGTTGTTGTGATTTCAGGTGCAAGTTACCTGTAAAATCGTTTTAATGAAGATCCCGCGTGCGCCGTTGACATCACGGTGTATGCGCAATTCTCCATCATTAATAAATTCCCGTCCGCCAATATTGCTCAGAACCTCGCCGCTGTGTGACAGCGTTTTCGAGGTGTAACTTTCGTTGGCATCGACAACCCGTTTGCCCTTCTTTTTCGCCAGCCACTTCAACATCAGCTTGAACCTGTAATGCCCCAGATCGAGCATTTGTCGGCAGGTATTGCGGCGAATAACCCGTCCAGCTTTGCGCCTGACCATCGATTTTGTTTCAAAATGCGGCAAAAAGATGACATCGTAGTTTTCCGTGAGATAATGCGCCAGGCGCTGGTGCAGATCGCGGATAATATCTTCTTTTTTCGCTTTCAGGCGCTGAGATTTTTTCTGGATGTAACGCAGACGGTCTCTCGCCCACTGCGGCAAATCGTCAAACTTGATATCCTTCGCGAACTGGTTGTAAATCCGCTGGCGCTGAGATAGCAGGTTGTCCACCCGCTTCATTAACGGGAAAAGTTTCTCTTGCGCCAGCCTGTCGCCCGCCACAATGACCTCTGACGGACTGTAACAAGTGGCAAAGGTTCTCACGCCGGGATCTATGGCAACGCATCGTACCGCGCCTTGGGTTTCGGCTTTGGTGGTGATGTGCTGCTGCACGTTGATGAACCAGCGTCCCTTGTCGAATGTCACGGTAACAGCTTGATCGATTGCCTCCTTTGGAACGGTTTCGGTTAGGTGTATTTTATCCAGTGCTCTCACTGCCGGGCTTAGCCCGGCAGGCATCCGGCACATGCGAAATGAGTGGATTTCGCCCTTTCTCGATTTGTAGTGAAGCCTGGCAAAGCCGGGTTGATCATACCGTTTGCCTTTGTTTTTCTTTGCCATCGCTAAAAAGGTGGTCTTAGCTTCGCGCACGGCATTGTCGCAGATCAGGGAATTGTAAACATGCCCCTTTTCTTTCTGTTCCAGCTTGCACGCCAATTTCACCCATGGGCGCAAATCATACATTTTCCCATCGTCATCTTTGTACGAACCTTCGAGATACCGTGAAATTGCGAGGTTGTACGCCCGCCGGTACAACATCAGTGCCTGAATGTACTTCATCTCAGACTCAGGGTAAAACCGAATCTTTTTGGTGGCTTTGATGGTAACAGGCTGGTTGTTTTTGATATCCAGCGCCGCTGCTGGCAGCGTGACATCGAAAGCTGTAGGCGAGGAAAGCGGCTTCAGTGCCGTCATCCAACCGTGGCGGCTAATCCAGTGATTTTCTTTTTTACTTTCCGTGGCAGGCAACCATAAACCTGAAGATAAAGCCGCCGCGCGAGGACTCCAATAAGATCCCTCATCTTTGGCTTTTTCAATCTTGATGTCAGGCTTTATTTTCACTGGCTACAACCACGTAATAACAACAAAATTATTCTACCAACCCCCGCAAAGAAAAGCAACCAAGCAGACGTCCGGACATCTTAATGTTGCGTTCGTTGCGCTTTTTGTGAACCGTCATTTTCCAGTGACAGGAACAGGTTGTCGGCGGTGATGATGTTTTGCTCGTCGTTCATGAGGTACTCGTGTCTGTTCAGTCATTACATTGTACCTAAATACAGGAGCAAAGCAAACGGTATTTTACTTTTTATGCAAAAAAGCATCTCTCAGGAGATGCTTTTTGTGGGTCGCTAAATACGGGGCGCTTAGTGCAGGACGTTTTTCGGCAAGAGCGGCACAAGTTCCCCCTCCAGCTCCCCTTGTTCGCTCAGCGCACGTGCTTCACTGACCTGGTGGTGAAGCTGTTTTGCCAGTGCAAAGGCAACCGCGTGGTAGTTCGCGCCCTCGCCTTCATCGATAGCCTCAGCCACCCCCTTTAACGAGGGTTGACGGATCCCTCTTGCTTCTGCGGCGACTTTTGCGGTCTTAAAGGTATCATTAAGGTTGTGGTAGACCTGCATAAAAGAACGGAGCGGTCTTTTGACTTCGTTTTTATCCAGTGCGGTGCAGATGTCGTCAGCCAACGCGGCGTTATCGCCATCGATGCGATCAACGCGCCAGTTAAACTGGTACATAGTCTCTGCGGTTTGAAGCAGGGTGCGCACCTCTTCAATAACAAGCTCCTTGGGTAAATCTGAAAGGCTGCCGCAGGCTTGTTCAACAAAGCGGTTTAACCAGTCCTGGTCGTTGGCAACATCCCCGTGCGTCTTGACGAGCTCATCGACGTTCAGTTTTAAAATAGGGATCACTGTAACGACAAGATCGAGTGCGCCGTCAAGCATGCCAAAATAGGCAGGAACAAGCCCCATTGACCCTTTTGTTTCGGGGTTCTTCATTAAGTCATCAACAACGATGACAGCATCGATGTCGTTCTTTTCGGCGCAGAGGTGCATCATGGCGTAAATGTCGCCGGTGGTCGCAAGTTGTTCAACGGCCATCGCTTTGATTGCATTTACGCAATGTTGTAGTTTTTCTTTGTTCATGGGTTTTCCGTGTGTGTGCGAAAGAATGGTTATTATGCCGTAGCGCGCATAATATTACAACTAAAAAGTAAAGATCCCCCGTAAAACCTGCTTAATGCAGGTCGTACGGGTTGGCGTCGGGATTGGCGTCGAAAGTGGCTTGCGGCAAGCCCAGCCAGCCGCTGGTTTTCACCCGTTCGGCAAATGTAGTATGCGTCAGCAACGGGGAACGTCCACAGGCGGTGTATTCCTCAATGCTCATGCTCCGGGCGTCCGGGTGGGGATCACTGCTGAGAAGCTCCCAGGGTGCGTCCGGGCTGGTGCGCCGGTGGGCATACAGGTCGGCGCTCGGGTGTAGCCCGGAACCAAACATCAGCGTTGCCACGATACGTACCTCAGAGCCATCCTCGCGGGGAAAATGGCGGGTAATTTTAGTGATAGGATTGTCCACCTGCGTAATGTTATCAAAGCGCATGCGATTACTCCCCTTAGTTAAAGTCGTGACCATGCTTGGTTTTTACAAAACCAGCGAATTGATCCATGCCTGTGACTTTAATCATGCCGTTGGTCAAATGGTTTAAGTAATCGAACACGTCAGCATTGGCGAAGTCCAACTTTACCAAATTGGTGCGGATGGCGGCTTGTTGTTCGTGTGGTAACTGGTTTAAGAAGTCAAACACCATGCCATAGGTTAAGCCGATGTGTCCCACCTCTTCAAAGGCGTCAACAGGGGCGTCAACGTCGGTACCTTTTTCGGTAAACATGTCGCGTAACCAGCTGACAAAAGAGGAGTGCTCACGGGTATCGTGGCTGTCTGCGGTCGCGTGGTGGTCGGTATGAATAGTGTTCATCGTTATTTCTCTGCGTTTGTGTGTGTAAGAGAATAGTACGACAAAAAGCCTGCATCCGCAAGCTTTTTACAACAAAAAAAGTTAGTTTATTTTGTGTCTAGGCTGCCGCCTCGTCCTCGGGGTTGCCAGGTGGCAGTTTTACCATGTCGGGGTCGTGCACAATGATATTGTGAAGCGGACCGGTACCGACGGATTTTGTGTCGCCACGTTCACGGGCATACTGATTAAACGCGGCTAACCCTTCTTCGCGCTGCAAGGCGTTGTAAACGACCTTGTGGTGACCAGCAGGAACGGTGCCGTCAATACGTGCGGAGCCGTTGGCTAACGTGCTGCCACCGTGGTTGTTGCCGAGCCCAAAGCCGTGTACATAGTAATACGGCTCGCCACAACGGCGGTACAGGGTGTCACCGGACACAATGTAATTGTCCGCAATGGTCTGGATGATGGCGGCAATGTTATCACGGTTGTTGCTGAATACCTCGCGCAGTTTCAGTGCGGGAATGTCAGCTTCAGGGATGAGGCCAGGTTGATTGATGCCGCCATTGCGGTACGTGTTGTTACCTTGCGTCCAGGCGGCGTTGCTTTCGTAACGTCCGGCTTCTTCAAACGGGCAGTCATAGCCACCGGTCGGGTTGAGCATATCGCTTGCCGTGTGTCGGGTTTCCGGCGTGTACAGTGTGCCGCCAACGCTAAAAATTTCCTGCTCCGGCTTGTCACGGGTAGAGATCCCCTCAACGGTAAACGCCGGCTTGACGTCGTTGGGTTCGGCGACGCGAACCTGAGCGTCAAAGGTGGCAATAATGCCGATGTTGGTCGCATTGCGACAACGTGCTTTAATTACGCGCATCTCATACAGTGCAGGCACGCGGATAGTGGTGTTTGATATGGTCATAGGTGGCTCCTGACAGCGAAAAGAGGAACGCGGCACCCTCGGGTACCGCGAAGTCGTTTTTTACATCAGCTCAAGGCTGTTGACGCGATCTTCGTCAGGTATGGCGGTGCCGTTTACTTCCACGCCGTCCTCACCGTCGATTTTGCAGTTTGGTTCGCCGCAAAGGTCGTCTTCAACGATGTAGATTTCAACCTCTTCACCAAGGTTTGATGCAGCCCAGTCAATGGTGCCGTCTTCGGTCAGTTTGATAACGATTTTCTTGCTCATGTCGTGTATTCCTGTGTGTGTTGTGTTGACATGTTTAGTATGCCATAGCCAGATTGAATTACAACAAAAAAGTTATCTTTTTTTGCAATTTATTTCTGAGTAATGAACAAAAAAAACGCCTGCATAGGCAGGCGTTTGAGTATAAGGGGGCTGTTTTATTCCGTGGCGGGACTGTCCCACAAGCCGTCCATCATGTCCCCTTCCACGTTACGGACAAACCACATTGCGATAGCGAAAGCGATCATATCAATGATCGTGGCAATGGCAAGGTATGGGAGCCATCGTGCCACGCTTCCGCCGTCAAGATAAGCCTGTAATGCGCTAGCCTCAAAGAGCAGGGTTGCACCTAATGCAAGCGCGATAACCGTTAGCATGGCAGTGCATTCGTTTTTCGCTTCTGTGGACAGTGACTGGCGAAAGTCTCGGCTAAAAATGAAGCGTGTTGCGTAGGTGAAAAACAAGTTGCTTGCCGTGGCAAGAAACAGGATGATTTTTTTGAACGGGCTGATGTTTTCCATGATGCGTCCTCAGTGGATGTTGTGGTGTCGGTTATAAAATGAGGGTTGCTTAGAAAGCAAAGCCCATCTGTTGTTTGGCAAACGCTGTCGCTTGTGGGTTAGTTTTCTTAGCGCGTTTCGCTTTTTTGCTCCACTCGCTCGCCCATGTTTTGATTTGTGCAAGCGGCTGAACAACGCACATGGCGATAGAGGCTGGTGCTTTAGGGGTCATGTCAACGTTAACGGTAATGGTAGCAGGGGCAGCTTTCGCTGTCTCTTCCTGAGCCGTATCGATGGCATTCATCACGGTACGTTGCATTTTAAGTGCAGTAGACTTCTCGCCCAGCGCAATCAGATACTCGAATTGCTCAGCGAAAGACGCGGTCATGTCCAGTGGTAAGTCGGCGTTATTTTCATCAAGAATGAAAGCGGTGTAAGCAGTTTCTTGTGCGGCAGTCAGGCTGTTGCGGTTGAATTGATTAGTCATAATTTGTCTCGCTGTGTTTGTGTGTGTCTACATAGTTAGAATAGCAAAACTGTGATAAATTACAACAAAAAAGTTAAATTTTTTCAAAAAAAATAGTTATCCTGTGCGCCAGCACAATGCTGGCACAGTTGGAATAAGAAACGGGGGTAAAAGTGGCGGTTAGTGCGGGGCTTTCATCCCTTCCTTAGCGTACATTGCGTCAATATCAGCCTTTTTGATTTCCAACGTCCCCATGAAGATAAACCCATAAATAAAACTGCCAGCAAGCGCGGCAAGCGAGACGAAAATGGCAATGTTTACGGTAACAGAGCCGAGACCGGAAGTGCCCATAAAGGCGTAAGCGGCAAAGCATGATGTCGAGCTTGCAAAAAGCAAAAGCAGGCATGACGTCAGTGTTTCGCGGGCAAGCGTTTTGACTTGGTGGTGAAAGCCGTTGCGGTAGCGACTGCTCACGATAAAGCAAAAAGCGCAGGTGGCAAAATGCTTAAATACGAGAACGGCAGCAATAGGAAGGATGCAAACCTTTTTTAGCATTGATAATACGTTCATTAGCGTGTTTCCTTGTTGTGTGAAATAAGGGCAATCGGTTAGTACTGGTAGCCGTACATTTTGTGCATGCGCTCACGATGGTAATCAAGCTCTGCACCGAATAATATCAGGCTCACTTTGCATGAGGCGATGTAGCCAAGCAGTGCAGGGACACCAAACGTCAACAGGAGCATGAGATAACTTAATAGCGGCATGATCCCGTCAGCGAGCGTCGAAAACACACCTTTGTAATAGGCATGCATGGTTAGCTTAACGGCTCCGTACAGGCATCCTGCATAAAGCAGAGCGGCGATGGCTGCATAACAGGCCATGGAACCCATGTGAACCTTTTCGCGAAACGCTTTACAGGTGAACAATAAGCGATACTTGTTCATTCGCTGAGAGAAAGAATGGTTGTGGACGCTGTTCATAGTGTTTGCTCTGCGTTTGTGTGTATGTATGTATTGTACCTGAGTTGAGGTACTTTGCAAGCGCTTTACAACAAAAAAGTAAAAACATTAATCCGCGATAGTCTGGTGAAATTGCTGATATAATACGCAAAAGCAATGGAGTGCAGAAAATGAAAAAGCGACGCTATGACTGGTCTGGATGGCTGTTTTGCCTGTTGGTGATTGTGGCCATTCTGGAAGGCTTTACCGGATTACTCGATGTCACCGGTCGGGATGTAAGCCAGATGGGGACGGAATTTGGCTGGAAAGCTTACCTGGCCGCCTTTGTCGCGGCGTTGCCGCTGGCGTTCTGGATCAATGCGGATAGTGACAAGTAGGCGGGCCAACGCCGCTCAAATTGATGCGTTCAAACCTGATCATCAGTTTTGAACCAACGCTTTCGCGCCTGGCGTGAGCAGCTACGCCAGTGAAACAGGCTGCAATTTATGTTCGTTCACCATGAGCGGCACCGGCGGACCGGTTTTCTCGGGCTGTTTGAACAAAGCAGCGTGTTTCTTCACAATGGCTTTCACTTTTCCCCAGCGTTGCAGCGGGCCGCCGTCAATACTCACGGTCTTTGAACGGGCACTGCAAAGCTGTGTGCCAACGCGGTGTGGCACGGAAAAGCGAATGCGATCATGTTTGAGACCCAGCGTCCGGCGCGCAATGACTTGCGCTGCGGCCTGATGGGTCGTATTTTGTGTGGAATGGTATTTAAACATTCCGATAATGGAGGTCATGGCCGGGT
>Ga0066376_10004685_pt1 | contig 11833 bp, 14 predicted proteins | sample Knorr_S15_td_Bot_FD_77009 | JGI IMG/M metagenome (GOLD analysis project Ga0066376, IMG submission 77009) | Marine microbial communities from Southern Atlantic Ocean transect - Knorr_S15_td_Bottom_ad_5009_LV_A | ecosystem: Environmental > Aquatic > Marine > Oceanic | place: Southern Atlantic... | reverse complement strand
CCCGTACTGCTCAGCCGCCCCTTCCCCCAGCGCCACCACTTCCCCGGCGAACTCGTGCCCCGGAATGATCGGTGCCTGACAGTACCCCTGCCGGTGCTCGTCCCCCCAGAACAGGGGGGCGCCCTGATAGCACTTCAGATCGCTGGCGCAGATGCCCACCGATCCCACCCGAATGACCACCTCGCCCGCCGCGGGCGTTGGCACCGGGTATTCCTCCAATCGGTAGTCCTGGGGCCCGTGGCAGATCACCGCCTGCATCGTGCTGGGCAGTTGGTCGGTTGTCATCTCTCTCTCCCGATCAGTGTGCGTCGGATTCGAGTCTTCTTCCGACCGCAACCAGGTGATGCTGGGTCCGGAAGTAGATGACGCCCTCCGATATGGCCGGCGTCGCCATGCAGACCTCGCCCAGCTCGTTGACCGCCAGCACTTCGAACTCGGGAGCTGCCTCAACGACGACGACGTCTCCCATTTCGCTGGTGAAGTAGAGCTTGCCGTCGCCGCCCACCGGGGATGCCGTAAAGCCGCCACTGGCGGGCATGCGCTCGCGGAACATAAGTTCGCCGGTCGAAGTCCGGTAACAGCTGAGCACACCGTTGTCCTTACTGGTGAAGAGGTAGTCGCCATAGACGATCGGCGTCTGCATGTTGCCGCCACCGTGACGATGGTTCCAGGGCAGGAACTCAGCCTCGTCACCCTCTGTTAGATCACCCCTCGCCGTCGTGCGGACGGCGAGGATCGGCTGTTCGGGGCCGTGGGAGCTGGTGAAGAAGATCAGGTCGCCACTTGTGACCGGCGTCGGCACCGGGATATCGCCGCCGCCGGATAGCCACCAGATCGGGTTCCCCGAACGAAGATCGTAGCCGCCGGTGTGTTTGTAGCCGTTGACGGCGATGGCGGGGAGACCATCCGGTGAGGCATAGATCGTGGGTGAGCCCCAGGTTGGGTACTCGTCCCTCGCGGTCTTCCAGATTTCGCGCCCGCTGGCGATGTCGTAGGCGCCCACAAAAGAGCCCTCCTGAACGTCGCACTGCACGATGACCATGCCATCGTGGATGATCGGCGAGCTGCCAAAAGTCGTTCTGCCACAGCAGCTCCCCGTCCCAGTTATAGCAGTACAGCCCCTCGCTGCCGAAGAAGGTGACGATGTGCTTGCCGTCGGTCGCCGGTGTTGAGTTCGCGTGCGTTGCCTTGGTGTGTCGGTGGATTCGGGGCTTCCCGCGCCTGCCGGTGTGGCTCCAGATGACCTCTCCCGACGTGCGATCGAAACTGTAGAGCCGCCACTCCTGCGCCTCGTCGTCATCCGCTGCCCCGACGTCGCCGTACAGGCCGGGCTTCAGTGAAGCCTTTGCGGGGTCCCCGACGGCCGTCGCGACAAACACGCGGTCACCCCAGATGATCGGGGACGAATGCCCGAGTCCGGGGACAGCTGTTCGCCACAGTACGGTCTGAGTGTCTGAGGTGTTCCAGGTGACGGGGAGCGGGTAACCTTCCGCCGTCCCCGCTGCGTTGGGGCCACGGAATTGGGGCCAGTTCTGCTCGGCCTGGGCTGGGGCGAGTAGCAGGCATGCGAGCGCCGGCAGTGTCCATAGAAGCGCCTGGATGTTCTGCCACATCTTCGCGCGAGTTCGAACCTTGGGTAGTGCCATGCGGGGCATCTCCTCGTTTGAGCTTTAGAAGGAAAGGTAGCCAGATGGACCCTGAACGGCCATTCACCTCGACCTGGATGCCCAGGCGAAGTGATGCAGGCGAGTCCGGGCCCGCTCGGCGCGCCGAGCATGATCGTCTTGATCGCGTCAACGGCAACCCCGTTATTCGATCGTTGGCCCATTTCAAACTGCCCCTCACAAATGGACGGTTTTCAACCAGCCTCGGGCACCTGAAAGGAGATACCATCGCAACGCCGTTAAAAGTCATCCTGGTAGTGAGTGCCCGTCCGAATTTCATGAAGGTGGCGCCGATTCTGGCACTGATGAAAGCGCGCCAAGACGTATTCTCGCCAGTACTCGTACATACGGGTCAGCATTACGACGCTGACCTGTCGGACGTCTTTTTTGAAGACCTCCAATTGCCCGATCCGGCGCACTATCTCGCCGTCGGATCCGGTAGCCATGCCGAGATGACGGGCAAGACGATGATGGCGTTTGAGCCGGTGCTGCTCGAAGAGAAGGCGGATGCGGTGATCGTCGTCGGCGACGTCAATCCGACCCTCGCCTGCGCGCTGGACGCAGCCAAGCTGCATGTCCCCGTCGCCCACGTGGAGGCCGGGCTCCGAAGCCGCGACCGCAAGATGCCGGAGGAAGTGAACCGCGTGCTGACCGACGCCATGTCAGACTTTCTCCTGACGCCCTCTCGGGACGCGGATGAAAATCTGCTCGCGGAGGGAATCCCACCGGAGAGGATCCACTTCGTCGGCAACGTCATGGTGGATTCCCTGCGTCGAGCCGAAGGGGCCCTGGAGCGCTCCACGGTGCTGTCCGACAATGGCGTGGCCGACGGCGCCTTCGCGTACGCGACGATGCACCGCGATTTCAACGTCGACCAGGTGGAGTCACTGGCGCGAGCTCTGGAGGTTATCGAGCGGGTGCAGGAGCGGCTGCCCGTCGTCTTCGCCGTCCACCCCAGGACGAAAGACAGGATCGCCAGATTCGGCTTCGAGGAGCGCCTGGCACAGATGGGAAACCTGAGACGAATAGCACCCGTCGGGTACCTCGATTCGCTGCGTCTGCAGCGGGACGCGGCGCTGGTGCTGACCGATTCGGCGGGACTCCAGGAGGAGTCGACGGTATTTCAGACCCCGTGCCTGACCATGCGCCCCAACACGGAGCGTCCGGTCACGGTCGAGGAGGGAACCGCTGTGATCGTCAACCTGGACGCCGACCTCGCCGCCTCGCACACCGACGACATTCTGGCGGGTCGTTTCAAATCCGGCAGCATCCCGGAGAAGTGGGACGGGCGCGCCGCCGAACGCATTGTCGAAGTGCTGGAGCGGGCGCTCTGAGCGTGCCCTGATATGAAGCGAATCGCACTCGGCCGCACCGGCCTGCTGGTGTCGCCCATGGGGATCGGCGCCGGTGGTCCGAGTCAGATCGGCCACAAGACCGGTCGCACCGAGAGCGAGTCCGTCGACCTGCTGCTGCGCGCCTTTGACGCCGGTGTCAATCTCGTCGACACGTCAGAGGGATACGGCACGGAGGAAATCATCGGCCGCGCCTTGCCGATGCGGGACCGCGGACAGTTGATCATCTCGACGAAAAAATCGACGCGCCACCAGGAGGTGACACCGGCGACGCTGACGGCGAGTCTCGACGCCAGCCTGCGGCGACTGGGAACCGACTACATCGACATTTACAATCTGCACGGCGTCGTACCGCGGGACTACCGGCGTCTGGTCGAGGACGTCTACCCGACGTTGGAGACGCTGAAGCAGGCCGGCAAGATCCGTTTCATCGGCATCACCGAGATGTTCAGTGAGGATCTCAGTCACGCGATGATGCAGCAGGCCTTGGCAGACGACCTATGGGACGTCGTCATGGTGGGCTTCAACCTGCTCAACCAGACAGCGCGGCAGGCGGTGCTTCGGCGGTCGCGCGAGACTGACGTCGGAGTGCAGATCATGTTCGCCGTGCGCAAGGCACTGGGGAACGAAGCACACTTGCGCGAGTTCGTCGCCGCCCTCATCCGCCGCGGCGAGATCGATCCGACCGAGGTGAACGCGCAGGCGCCTCTGGACTTCGTCCTCGCCAGCGGCGAGGCGATTTCGATTCCGGATGTGGCCTACCGTTTCTGTCGGGATGAACCCGGCGTGCATGTGGTGCTGTCCGGTACCGGCAATGCGGAACACCTGACGTCGAACCTGGAAACCTTCGGACGGCCGTCGCTGTCGCCGGAGTCCACGCAACGGCTGGAGCACATCTTCCGAGCCGTCGTTTCGACGGCGGGGCAGAACCTGTGACCTGCCAGCTCACCCAGCGCCCCGAAAAAAACAGGAGCCGCATGGCTGATAAACCACTCAAGGTCGCTATCATCGGTGCTGGAATGATCGCCAATGCCGGGCATATTCCCGCCTGGAAGAGTCGAGAGCAGGAGGTCGAGGTGGTCGGCGTCTACAACCGCCAGGAGGAGCGGGCCCGAAAGACCGCGGCAAGGCACCAGATACCACGCGCCTATGGGGACTGGGAACGCATGCTTGCCGAGCTCGAGCCGGACATCGTCTCGGTCTGCACGCCGAATGTCTCCCACAAGATGTTCGCCATCGGCGCCCTGGAGGCCGGGGCTCATGTTCTGTGCGAGAAACCGGTAGCCGCCAGCTACGCCGATGCGGTCGACATGTTCGCCGCCGCCGAAAGAACCGGGAAGATCCTCTTCGTCAGTCAGACGGGGCGCTTCGGCAACAACACGGTTGCGGCCAGGGAAATTGCCGACTCGGGACGGCTGGGCGAGATGTACTACGCCGAGGCCTCTGCCTTTCGACGGCGCGGTGTGCCGACCTGGGGGCACTTCCACATGAAAGAGGACTCGGGGGGAGGCCCCCTCTACGACCTCGGCGTCCACGCGCTGGATGCGCTGCTGTGGATCATGGGCAACCCACGCGTGGTCGCCGCCAGCGGCATGACCTACACCAAACTGGCGAACCAGGACGAAGGCCTGATCGCCTCCCTCGCCGACAGCGGCGCCCCGGTAGGAGTATTCGATCCCCGAGCATATGACCGTGCCGAATACGACGTCGAGGACATGGCTGCCGGGTTTCTCCGTCTCGAAAACAGCGCTACCATCAGTATCAGGGCGAGCTGGGCGGCCAACGTGCCCGAGGGAATGGGAGGCACCATCATCCTCGGCACCAAGGGAGGGCTTCAGCTCGATCCCCTGACCTACATCGGCAATATGGGCAGCTACCAGGTGGATGTGAAACCCAGAGTACCGCCCGACTCCGGCGTGCCGTTCTCCGGTCACTGGAAAGCGGCCGAGCACTTCGTCAAAGTTCTACGGGGAGAGCAGGAGCTGATCGTCAAGAAGGAGGAAGTGCTGAATGTCATGCGAGCCCTCGAGGGGATCTACCGGTCAGCGGCAGAAGGCTGTGAGATTCGGCTGGAGCAACTTTGAAACGGTAAATGGGAGGAGGATGAAGTGGCAAGAATAGGCATGTTGAGCTTTGCCCACGTTCACGCCAACGGATACGCTGAGCAGGTCATAAAAAACGACAGGACCGAACTGGTCGCCATATGGGATCATATGGAGTCCAGAGGGCGAAGCGCGGCTGAGAAGTTTGAAACGCCGTTCTACAGCGACCTGGACGAGCTGCTCGCACTCGACCTGGATGCGGTTGTCGTCAACGTCGAAACCAACCGGCACCCGGAGGTGATGGTCGCCGCGGCCAGAGCCGGAAAGCACATTTTCACCGAGAAAGCCCTTGCTATCAAGGTGGATGGATGCGATCGGATCATCGAAGCCGTGGAGGAAACTGGGGTTAAATTCATGATCTCGCTCCCCTCCAGATCCAGAAAAGAGCTGTTGTTGGCGCGCCAGGCGATCGATGACGGGTTGCTGGGCGACCTGACTTTTGGTCGGGGCCGGGTGGCCCACTCCGCGTCGTTGGACAAATGGTTCAGTGGGGGTAGCGCCTGGTTTGTCGATGTCGAACAGGCCGGTGGCGGGGCGCTGTTCGATCTGGGTTGTCACCAGATGGATGTCATTCGATGGATGATGGGCGAGCCCAAAAAGGTGATGGCGATCATCAACAATGTCAGCCCCAATTACCCCATAGACGACAATTCCACCACCATCATCGAGTTTGCCAACAAGGGGATCGGCGTGGTGGATGTTGCTTTTGTGCACCGTTCCGGGCCCAACCCCTTCGAGCTGTTCGGCACCGAGGGTTCACTGACCATGGGCGCAGGTCCGCTGACGATGACGACGACAAAGTTGTCGGATGAAGAGATCGCAGACTACATCGCCAATGGACCCCAGGACCTGCCGTCGGCCATGGAGCAGTGGATCGGCGCCATTGAGGATGGGACCGAAATGACCATCACCATCCAGGATGGGCGAAACCTCACCGAACTTCTGCAGGCGGCCTATATGTCTTCCGCCCTGGATAAAGCAATCGAGTTGCCACTCGGGAAACGCGAATCGTAACCCAGACGCTGGTGCGATCGAGGATTGTCAATCATCTTTTCGATATCTACATTCCCGTAACAGCCCGTTGACAAGACCGACCACAGCCAGGAGTTGTAATGGCGAAGAGGATACTCCTAGTCGAGGACAACGAGATGAACCGGGACATGCTGTCCCGCCGTCTGCAGCGCAAGGGCTTTGACGTCATCGTCGCCGAAGACGGTCGCCGCGGAATTGCAGCTGCCAGAAACGAGAGACCCGACCTCGTTCTGATGGACATGAGCCTGCCCGAGGTGGATGGCTGGGAAGCCACGCGAATCCTGAAAGACGACGAAGAAACCCGGTACATCCCGGTCATTGCCCTGACTGCGCACGCGATGGAAACAGATCGAGAGAAGGCCTTGGAGGCGGGATGCGATGACTACGACACCAAACCCGTGGACTTCAATCGGCTCCTTGACAAGATCCAGGCGCAGCTGAGCTAAGGAGCATGGCAAGGCAAGGCAAATACTGATCTCAGAAGACGTCGAGATGGAGAGAGAACTCCTGCGGGCAGCGCTGGAAGCTCTCGGTCATGAGGTGATCTCATCGGCAGATGGCGCCGAAGCGCGGTTGGCCTATCTGCAGAACCGGGACACGCGGGTTGTGATCACAGACTGGGTCATGCCGCAGGTTGATGGTCTGGAGCTGTGCTGACGTGTGCGTCGAGCGCGCCGGCAGGAATACCCCTATGTATATGTAGTAGTACTGACGGTAAAAAGCGGCAGATTGAACTACCTGGAGGCTATGAAGGCTGGCGCCGATGACTTCATGTCCAAACCATTCGACCGCGAGGAACTACAGGCGCGGCTGGAAGTCGCCAGGCGCATGGTGGACGTTCAGCGAGAGCTCAGACAACTGGAGAGCCTCCTGTCCATCTGTGCCTACTGCAAGAACATTAAGGAAGACGGTGACGACTGGGTTCCGGTAGAGAAATTCATGGCGGCGCGAACTCCGGCTGAATTTTCACATTCGATTTGTCCGAGTTGCTACGAATCGGAAGTACAGCCGCAGTTGGCGAATCTTCAGCGGGAGGGTGGAGATGCCTACCTCCCTGCCAATGGCTGGATTCCGGATCGGCTAGCGAGGTGACTGCTACCGGAGCGCCAGAGGCGGCGGCAAGGCGCATTCTGATCGTCGACGATTCGGCGATCGTGCGACACACGGTCGCCCACATGCTTCGCCGTCTTGGGTTCGTTCCCATCGAGGCCGCCGACGGAGAGCAGGCCCTGGTCAAGATCCGGCGATCGCCGCCTGACGCCGTCATTCTCGACATCCACATGCCCGTGAAGGACGGTCTCACAACGCTTGCCGAGCTGCGCGCGGCCCCCCCGCTTCGCCTATCTGCCGGTCTTCATCCTCACGACCTCCGCCGGTGGCGATCACGTGCGCCGGGCCGCCTCACTTCGGGTCAGCGGATACCTGGTCAAAGCCGAGTTGAATTACCGCGAGCTCGGGCGGCGTATTGGTGCGGTCCTGGATGACATCGCCGCGCCGCCTGCCACGAGCTCAGAGGATCTGCTCGATGGACTCGACGTGTTGCTCGCGCATGGAGAGGAAGGTCACGCGCGCGAACTCGTGGCCATGCTGGCCGACTGGGGATGTAGAATCATCCCCAGCGACAACGCGGCGGAAATTGCTGAGCTGCTTCGGGGAAGTTCGGTGGACGTCCTGCTGGTGGACGAAGCTCTGATCGACAAGGAGGGGTTCGATATAGCCGCCACTCTCGCCTCCCTGGATGGAGGCGATCAAGTTCGGGTGATCTTACTCACGCCATCACCGATCGAGGAGGCCAGCCAGAGAAACGAGCGAATCGACAGGCGCCAGCGACGATGACCTGGCCGACCTGTTTCCGTCGACTTCAGAGCCTCAGTCGGGAGCCCCCGACCATCCATCGTCTGGCGGCGCAAAAACCGTCCTCATAGTCGACGATTCGGAGATGTTGCGCGTCGCCGTCCGCATCGCCGTAGAGGCGCTTGGACACCAGGTTATTGACGCTGCAAATGGCGACGAAGCGCTGGACGCGGCCCGGAGCAACAATCTCGATCTGATCATTCTGGACTGGGTGATGCCCGGAAAAAGCGGCCTGGAGACTTTGAAGGAATTGCGCGCCATGCCGAGACTCCTGGAGACACCTGTCGTCCTGCTGACCGTGGTCAAGGATGCGCAAGCCATCCGGGAGGCCGGCGTCTACAACGTGCGGGATAACCTCTCCAAGCCCGCCCGCCCCGACCGGCTCAGGGCGAAAATCCAGAAATACCTGGTGTAACCGGCAGCGTCACCGTCAACTATGCGTATCCTTGTCGCTTTTGCCTCTCTCGCCATCATCACCTGCCTGCCGCTGAACGCCCAACCGGGCACCTTCGGCGAGTCTTGGCGCTGGGTGCACTTCACCGAGGCAGATGGCCTGCCGGCGAATCTCGTTTACGACGTGGTCGAGAGCTCTGCCGGCACCCCCTGGGCAACCACCCTGGCCGGCCTGGCCTGGCCTGGTACGACGGCTATCACTGGCATTCGGTCGATACAACCCTCGGACTGCCCGAAACCCACGCCGCCAGCATTCTTCCCGACGATCGCGGCGGTCTCTACGTGCTCAGCGGAAATGAGCTCTACCAGGGAGACGAACGCGGCTTTCAGCGCTTGAAGCTGTCGCCCATGGGGGCCGACCTCGATATCGAGAGAATGGTACCGTACAACAACGGTCTGCTACTCGATTCCGGCAGCACGCTCCTCACCTTTCGCCATGGTCAAATCGGGCCGTTCAAAGGTCCTCCCGGGATAAGCATCGCACCGCTGCATACCAAATCAGAAGGCCTGTGGGTAAAATCGCAGAATGAGCTGTACGAACTCCGTGACGGCACATGGCACGGGGCCATGACTGGCACCGTGAGAGCGCTTGTCGAGCACGAAGACGGGTCCATTGTCGCCTCGGTGTACTTTCCTCGAGAGTCGATCGGATTGTGGGAGTGGCAGCGGGGCGGCAAACCGCACCACCTCCCTCTTGGCCGGGATATCGTCGATGGCATGTGGATCGGGCCCCAGGGAGACGTGCTCGCCCTGTACGAATCGGGCGAGCTGCTCATGCGGCGCAACGGCGAATGGGCCTCGCTGGAGCCCGTTCCGTCGCCGATGAAAAGCATGACCTCAGCTAGCTTCTCCGCCGGCGGGAATCTGTGGATCGCGACTGCGGAAGGACTGTTCCTGCACAAGCGGTCGGCCAGCCGTTGGACCCACTGGAGGCGGCCTGGACAGCACGCCGGCAACCGCATTGACGAAATTCTGCGAACGACGGACGGTGCGATTTGGCTCGGCACCGACGGCGGTCTGGAGATCCGCCATGCAGACGGTTCGATCGACTGGGACGACAATATCCTGGGCACCAAGCTGGAGATAATCACCGGGCTGGCCGAAGACACCAAGGGCGACGTGTGGATCTCCAGTGGCGGCTATCTCGATGGGGCTTTCCGCTGGGACGGCAGAGACTGGCACGCGGTCGGCCCCGAAGAGGGCCTTCATGCCCTGCCGTCCTCGACATCTCAAAGATCGAGTCAGGGGAAATGGACCTCCACATCGAAGATTTTCAGGTGGCGGACTTGATTGATGAAGTCCTGGCTACCGTGCGGCCCCTGGTAGCCGCTAACGGCAACTCACTGAACCTCGAAATCGCCGCCGACCTCGGCGCCATACAGGCGGACCGCGTCAAAGTGAAACAGAACCTCTACATCCTGCTGTCGAATGCTACCAAGTTCACCAGAGATGCGCAGATCTGGCTCGAGGTCGCGAACGAAAATGAAGACTGGATCGAGTTCCGCGTCCGCGATCAAGGAATCGGCATAGCGCCGGAGCATTTGGACAGCGTCTTCGACCCCTTTATCCAGGCGGACCTGTCGACCACCCGGAAATTCGGCGGTACAGGTCTTGGGCTGACCATTACCAGGCGGTTCTGTGACATGATGGGCGGCGAGGTCACCGTAGTCGAAAGCGAGCCAGGTAAAGGATCGACATTCAGTATGAGACTGCCTAGGAACGCGTCGCCGTCACCAATCCAGAGGGACCCCTGAAATCCATGCTGCCATCACCTCTCGTATCTAGGCTGCCGGGGTTCCCGCTCTCTCAGCAATCTGTGTTTACTTCCCACAAGCGGCAATTCCACTCTGGCGCCACCGCGCACATGTGACTCGACGAAGGCGAAGATCAGTTCCATATTCGCCCGCGCCAGGCGCGCGCCCCCCTGCGTCGGCTCTCCTGTATCCAGGGCATGCACCAGATCTTCAATCAATCTTTGTGTCGAGCTCGAGGGCTCGAAATCCGGGAACTCCCCCTGCACCCACACGGACCGCCCGCGGTGATCCTCACCTCCGCGCTCGCGGATATGCCACTCCTCACCGTTGCTCAGAGCCGTCACCACTCCGTGATCGCACACCGCCTCCACCTCCAATCCCCGCCCCGAATTCAGCGCGTAGGCGGTGACGCCGTTGTCGAACTGCAGGATGCCTGCGCCCGCTGGATCTTCGCGCAGAATATCTCCGTCGATGATCTCGTCCCCGGCCGCCAGGTGCGCCTGCACCCAGGATACGGGACAATCGCTGTTTAGACGCTGGAGCAGATCGAGGCCGTGGGCGGCCGAATTGAACAGCGGCCCGGTCTGGTGCAGGATCAGGGTCTTCAGTTTCCCGATGCGTCCGCTGTCGACTACGCCTTTCATGGTGTCGTAGCCGGGATCCCAACGCCGGTTCGTCCCCATGTTGAGGACAGCCCCGTTGCGCTCCACGGCCTTCATCATGGCGTCGGCCTGGTCCAGAGAGGCAGCCAGTGCTTTCTCGGCGTAGATGGCCCTTACTCCGTGTTCGACGGCAAAGATGACGATCTTCGCCCGCTGCTCAGGCTGGGTCGCCACACTGACGATGTCAGGTTGCTCTGTGAGTATCATCTCCTCGTAACTGAGGTATTGCTTCTCCTTGGGTACGCCGTACCGACGGCCCGTCTGCTCCATCACGTCTTCACGCAGATCGGAACACGCGATCATCTCCGTGCGCGCACACGCTTCGTACCCGGCGGCGTGCGAGTAGGCCCCTTTCGACTCCGGCACTTCGTTGTCTATGAAGGCGCCCATGCGACTGCAACCGATGAGCGCGGCTCTATATGTCTTCATTACTTGCCCCTTGGTGAATGACGCCAAGCTTTGCTGGTTGATGGCGTCCGACGGTTAGGCAGTGCACCCCCTCACACCCGGTTTCTCTCAAAGCGACGTCGCGCACGATACGCGCCGCCAGTTCGCCGTGACCGACTCCTCATTTACTCTTCAGTTCTTATTCAAAGGCACAGGAGATCCCTGTAATCCGTCCGGACGATCGCGTATATTCCGTCTGAACTTGGCTCCTCGATCTCACCGAGAATAGCGTGCGTCCCCGTCCTACGAGATCGTCGTTTTGCCTGAATCTAATCAATCTCGTCCGGAGCGGTCGAGGAAAAAGAGCACGATCGTTGCGGGCGCCGACTGCAAGGAGGTGTTATCATGTCCAGTATCGAGATACCCATCCGCTACTACAAGGATTATCCGGGCGGCTACGATTACGGCTACGAAACCCTGGCGTTGGACTTCGAGGCGTGCGCTTTCCTGCTGGTGGACGTAGACGGCACCGCGCCCAATCCCACTACCGAGAACTTCATCGCCCCGGCGCTG